>ERZ651776.111-NODE-111-length-113792-cov-4.958431_pt1 | contig 113792 bp, 130 predicted proteins | sample MGYA00514761_ERZ651776 | MGnify/ENA metagenome assembly ERZ651776 | reverse complement strand
CTAGGTAAAACAGCAGAGGAAATTCAGCCTTTGCTAGCAAACTATCCATGCATCACAAAATACGCTTTCAATGGTTGTGCGGATCCTCACTTTGTAGACCAAGTGAACAAAGCAAATGTACAACATTGGTTAGTTTGCGGGATCGAAGCTCACGTTTGTGTTTATCAAACGGCGATGGGGCTGAAGAGGATGGGTAAGTCGATTGAGTTAGTTGTTGATTGCATAGGATCACGGGAAGATTCAAACAAACTGGTCGCTATTAGCAAGCTGCAAAAACACGATGTTGGCATCACCACGGCAGAGATGTGTTTATTTGAACTTATGAAAGACTGCAGAGAACCGAAGTTTACAAGTTTTTTGGATATCGTTAGATAAGTTAAACATTTTTTAATGAACAGCACTTTTAAAACATGCACAGCACTTTTACATAGTTAATTAACCCAACAAAATGTCGGTTTGGCGAACTAAGCTTGTTTGCTGGAGGCGCAAATAAAAATAATAACAGCTAGCTAAAAGGAAAGAACATGCGAATTTTAAACATGCAAAATAGGGCGATTAACACGAGTCATTTTGGCGCACTACTTATTAGCTTTGCGCTTATTGTCCCATCATTTACAGGCGCAAGTTATGTCCACGCTCAAGATGCAACAGACTTCCAAGAGTTAACACCGGCAACGTATCAGCCTCAGCAAGAAAACTTAGTCTATCTTCAAAGCGATCAAGGCTTAGTTATTATTGAGCTAGCTCCTTTTATCGCGCCAAATCACGTTGCACAGTTCAAAGCGATGGTGAACGAAGGCTTCTACAACGGCTTAGATTTTTACCGCGTTATTGATGGTTTTGTAGCCCAAGGCGGCGATGTAACTGAGAAGAAACCGTCGAAATATAGCGCAAGCTTAGCAGCAGAATTTACGCGACCATTAACTTCTACCTCTAACTTTGTTACCGTGCAGTCACCCGATTTTTTAGCACAAGAAACAGGCTTTGTGCAGGGTTTCCCATCGGGACGTAGTTTGACTGAAAAACAAGAGTGGTTATTGCATTGTCCTGGCGCTGTTGCGATGGCAAGAGACAATGAGGCCAACTCAGGTTCTACCGACTTTTATATTGTTATTGGACAAGCACCGCGTCACTTGGATCGAAATATGTCAGTGTTTGGTCAGGTGATCTACGGCATGGAAAACGTGCAAGCTATGAAGCGCGGTAATCCAAACAAAGACGGCGGTGTTATTAACGATGTGGGCCAACGAAGCAAGATAGTGAGCGCAAAGCTGGGCACTAGCGTAGATAAGAGTCAACAAATCAACTTTACACGCAACTTAGTCACTAGCGACACGTTTCAAGCGCGTTTACAAAGTGCTCGAACCTTAGACAGCGAGTTTTTTCATTACAAAGGTACGGGCAATATTGACGTGTGTTATTACCGACCTAGATTTACAATTGAACAGGATAAATGAGCATGGCGACTGAATTAAAAATAGATATTGTGTCTGACGTGTCTTGCCCTTGGTGTATTATTGGGTTTAAAGCACTGCAGGAAGCGTTAAAAGAAGTGGCGCCCGACATAACTGCAAGCATTGAATGGCAGCCCTTTGAACTGAATCCACAAATGCCGCCAGAAGGCCAAGATATTACCGAACATATCACTCAAAAATATCAAATTTCTGAACAGCAAGCTGAACAAAACAGAGATGTGATAAAGCAACGCGGTCTCAGCGTTGGTTACGAATTCGGAAATCGAGGCGGTGGTCGTATTTACAATACATTCGACGCTCACCGTTTGTTACATTGGGCTAAAACCCACGGCAAACAAACAGAATTGAAGCTAGCTTTATTTGATTTGTACTTTAAGAATAGTGGAGACCCTAGTGACCATGAACAGCTTTTGGAAACGGCCAAAAGCGTTGGTTTGGATGAAGCAGAAGCAAAAAAAATACTGGAATCGGACCAGTTTGTCACTGATGTTCGCCAATTGCAGCAACATTACCAAAGCGCTGGTGTGCAGTCGGTACCGGCTGTCATCGTAAACAATAAACATTTAATAAGTGGCGGGCAACCGGCGGAAGTTTTTCAAAAGGCACTGGCTCAAATTGCACAAGAAGGCTGAACAGTTTTACCTGTTGGCGCGTAATATTTAAAAAAACAAAAAAACAAAAAAAGGAAACACATGAAAATAACAAGTAAAGCAATGTTAGCAATGACAGTTGCCGGCACACTAATGGCTTGCCAGCCAAAATCAGAGGAAGCTGCAGTGTCTGAAGCACCACAAAAACCGAAAAACGTCATTACTGTTGACTACCCTATTACGTCGAAAGGCGACGTGGTTGATACTTATTTTGGTGAGCAGGTGGCTGATCCATATCGTTGGTTGGAAGATGATCGTAGCGCAGAAACTGAAGCGTGGGTAACGACTCAAAATAAAACCACACAGAATTACCTAAAGAATATCCCGTACCGTGAAGAAATCGCTAAAGTGGTGCGTGATTTACTCGATTATGAACGCGTATCAGCGCCGTTCACTGAAGGAGAGTATACTTATTTTTATAAAAATGATGGTTTGCAAAATCAAAGTCTTGTTTACCGTTCAAAAGATGGCGGCGAACCAGAAGTATTCATCGACCCCAATAAATTTAGCGAAGACGGCACTGTATCACTAGCGGGTTTATCATTCTCCGCTGACGGCCGCATGGCAGCATATCAAACGTCCACTGGCGGCAGTGATTGGCGACAAGTTTATGTGATGAACACAGAGACCAAAGAGTTGCTTAACGACAAGCTAGAAAACGTTAAATTTAGCGGTTTGTCTTGGTATAAAAACGAAGGCATTTATTACTCAAGCTATGACAAGCCAGAGGGGTCTGAGCTTAGCCAGAAAACTGACCAGCATAAACTCTACTATCATAAGATTGGGACTGCTCAAGCAGACGATGTAAAAGTATTTGGTCATACTGACGCTGAGAAACACCGTTACATTGGTGCGCAAGTGAGTGAAGACGACCGTTTCCTATTGGTATCGGCAGCAAATTCGACATCAGGGAATCGTGCGTTCTTGAAAGACCTTTCAAAGCCCAACGCAGCATGGCAGACCGTTATTGAAACAATTGACAATGACGTTTCAATGCTGACCAGCAAAGGCGATAACTTGTACCTCATGACTAATCATAATGCACCAAATAGCAAAATTGTTGTGGTGGATGCGAAGTCACCGGGTGTTGAAAATTGGAAAGACCTGATCCCAGAAACTGAAAATGTATTATCGCCAAGCAGCGCGGGCGGTTATATTTTTGCTGAATACATGGTTGATGCAATTTCAAAAGTTTATCAGTACAACTTAGACGGCGAGCAACTTCGCGAAATTGAACTGCCAGATATAGGCTCGGCAGGTATGAGTGATACTAAGGTTGATGCAAAAACTAGTTACTACACATTTAGCAATTACACCACGCCTACGACTATTTATGCATTAGATATAGAAACGGGTGAGTCGACTTTGTTCAACAAGCCAGCGTCAAAGTTTGACGGATCTCAGTTTGTTTCAAAGCAAGTTTTCTACAAATCAAAAGACGGTACGCAAGTGCCTATGATCATCACTTATCATAAAGACACTAAACTTGATGGTACAAATCCGACAATGCTCTACGGTTACGGTGGCTTCAACGTTAGTCTAACGCCTAGCTTTAGTTCAACGGTTGCTGCTTGGCTTGAATTAGGCGGCATTTACGCTGTACCTAATATTCGCGGCGGTGGCGAATACGGTAAAGCATGGCATAAAGCTGGAACACAAATGCAAAAGCAGAACGTGTTTGATGACTTTATTGCAGCGGCTGAGTACCTAATTGATAACAAATATACGAGCAGTGATTACCTAGCGTTGAGAGGCGGTTCTAATGGTGGTTTGTTGGTCGCAGCGGTCATGACTCAACGTCCAGAATTAGCCAAAGTTGCTTTACCAGCGGTTGGGGTATTGGATATGTTGCGTTATCACACATTCACTGCCGGCGCTGGTTGGGCCTACGATTACGGTACGTCTGAGCAAAGCGAAGAAATGTATAAGTACATCAAAGGTTATTCACCTGTGCACAACGTTAAATCTGGCGTTGAATATCCTGCAACGATGATCACCACAGCCGACCATGACGACCGCGTAGTACCAGCGCATTCATTTAAGTTTGCTGCTGTACTACAGGAATTTCAAGAAGGCAATAACCCAACGCTGATCCGTATTGAAACTGATGCAGGTCACGGCGCGGGAACACCAATAAGCAAAACAATTGAACAGTATGCCGATTTGTATGGTTTTGTGTTGTTCAATATGGGTGTTCAAGAGTTAAAGTAAGGTAAGCTACTGACAAAAAAGCAGTTAGTTGAACAACCTAAAACGCTCAAGTTGCAAAACTTGGGCGTTTTTACATTGCTTAACCGAGCTTATAATAATCAGTTAAAAAGAATGATCGTGTGCATAAGCTGCATGCTATTATTTCGACACATGTTTTCGGCAAGTTAATTGAGTGCTATGTACGATATTCCTAAAATAGATTTAAAAGACAAAGTATCTGCCCAAGAGTGGCAAACGCGAATTGAACTAGCGGCTTGCTACAGGCTCTTGGTATTGCACGGTTGGGATGATTTAATTCATACCCACGTGTCCGCGCGGATCCCCGGTACGGAGGACCTGCTTATCAATGCATTCGGTTTAGCTTTTGAAGAAGTCACTGCGTCGAACTTAGTGAAAATTGATATTGAAGGTAATGTAATCGATAAAGAATCGCCATTCTCTATTAACCCTGCGGGCTTTACTATTCACAGTGCAGTACATATCGCTCGACCTGAGGCCCAATGCGCGCTGCATCTGCATCATACTGACGCTATCGCTGTTGCTAGCTATAAAGACGGACTTCAACCCTACAGTCAATATTCAGCGTTTGCGTTGGCTAGCATGAGCTATCATAACTACGAAGGCTTGGCTGTGAACCCTGATGAAATTAAACGTCTGCAGGCTAACCTAGGGAATGCCAACTTTATGTTGCTTAGAAATCATGGTGCATTGACGATGGGCAACACTATCGGCGATGCTTTTATGCATATGTATGACTTGCTTCGGGCTTGTGAAGTACAGGTGAAAATGCAGAATTCGCATAATCAGCTTACGACAATTGATCAATCGATAATTGACGGCATTAAAGCACAGGCGAATATTGTTCATACTGGTTTAACAGGCGGTCAGAAAGCGTGGCCTGCTATGATGCGCAGGGCAAAAAGAGCTTATCCTGACTTTGATCAGTAAATATAAGAAGCTGAAATTTAATAGCAAAAAAATAATGAAAACTAGAGAACGGACACGTTCTTTGTAAAAAGATTAAAGTAATTCACGCGATAGTTCATGTAGTTGCGTGATATTCAATAAGTAACCTATTTTGAGGCCCTAAAATGAAAGTAACCCATGTAGAAATCTTCGATATTCACTGCCCTGAGCGTCCACCTTGGAATCCTATTTTTGTGCGCGTGCATACTGATGAAGGTATTCATGGCGTTGGCGAAGCGGGATTAGCATACGACTGGGGTCACAGCGCCGCGGCTGCGATGATCAAAGAAATTGTCGAAGCTGTTCTCATTGGTTTCGACCCCTTCAAAACGGAGTTGTTGTGGTCTCGAATGCTGCGCGAAAGCTTCTGGGGATTAGGCGGCGGCCCTGTGCTATATGCTGCAATGAGCGCCATTGATACTGCGCTTTGGGATATTAAAGGGAAGGCGCTAAATGTACCTGTTTATCAGCTGTTGGGTGGCAAAACGAATGACGACCTGCGCACTTACGCCAGCCAAATACAGTTTGACTGGAGTCAAGACTGCATCAAAATGCTTACGCCGGATGATTACGCTAGAGCAGCAGCAAAAGCCATTGCAGAGGGTTACGACGCGATAAAAGTCGATCCTATCGTGTACGATGCAAACGGCGACTCAAGCTATGATCGCACTAAGCTATTTACGCCAAAGCAAATGAAGCTTTTTGGCGATCGTATGCGTGCCATTCGTAAAGAAGTGGGTGACGAAGTAGATATTATTTTCGAAGCACATTCGCTTATGGGCTGCGCCTCGGCGATTCAAATGGGCTCCATAGTGGAAGAAGTGGGCTGTATGATGTTTGAAGAACCCGTAAATTATTTAAACTCAGCGGTGCATAAGAAGGTATCTCAGAATGTGAAAGTCCCGATTGCAGGTGGTGAGCGTTTGTATCATCGTTGGGATGTTCGCCCTTATTTCGAAGATCAAAGTATAGATGTATTGCAGCCGGATGTAGGCCTGTGCGGCGGTTTTACCGAAGCGAAGAAAGTGTGCGATTACGCTGATGTTTACGATATTAGAGTGCAAGCACACGTTTGCGGCGGGCCTGTGGCAACAGCAGCTGCGCTACAGCTAGAAGCGGCGATCCCTAACTTTTTAATTCATGAACACCACACCTACGCAATAAAATCATGGAATAGAGAGCTTTGCATTCAAGATTACCAGCCTGTTAATGGCAAGTTTAAGGTGCCTGATTTACCGGGCATTGGTATTGAGTTGAATGATGAAGTAGTGAAACGCTCGCCGCACGTGACGGTTAAGTAGAGTGGTGAACAAAAAACTTAACTAACTGATTGTTTATTAGAAGAAAAGAAGAGGAATTCTAAACTTACAATCGATTAGTCTGCCTATTAAACTCATTGAGCCTTAGTTTAATGAGTTTTCTCGTTGTGCCTGATTGCTAGACATCATTGACTGTGTGACAACGTTCCTAGCACTCTATAACTATGAAGGGTTTTCGAAATGACAAAGCACCGTTGTTGCAATGAAGTCTTCATAAAAAATATTATATGAGCTCAGTAACTTCAGTTAAAAATTTTGTTCAAGGGTAACAATGAAAAATTTACATTTATTAATTATGGTCATGTTTGTATTTTTTATTCAGGGCTGTGCTAATAAAGTATCATTAAATGTTGGGATATTTGCCCTTAGCGGATTGGCAAAGCACGGCTTAAATCGACTAATGCCGACATTAAAGTTGAGCTTTAAAGGATAGTAATAGAATGCTACTTCAATTAAAATCAGGGCGTTTTATTCAGCATAAATTAGTCATACGTGAATGACTGCTGTGACAAGGGATATTGCAAAGAGTGAGTTATCACTAGTAAATATGTTGTTTTTGCTCTTTTTCACATCAATATCTACCATGCATTTATCTCAAAAAGGAATTTAAATCATCAAATATCTACCTCTAATTTTACTGTCCCTTTGTGGCATTAGCGCCTGCCAATCTACGTCTGCAAATAAAGGCAACAGTGTAAGTACACAGCCGCCTACGCAATCATATGAACAAAAAATAGACAAAGTGCTTAGCGATGTCGAAAGTGTCATTGCTAGCGGCGATCAACAAAATATTCTGGCTTATGCTTCTTTTTACATCCTGAGCAAAGAACAAGCAAAACGTACTAAATCTAAAGCTTTACTAGAAATGCTTATTGATTTAGGGAACAACAAGGCCTTACTTGCATATTCTCAGTACGAAAGAATTGGCTTATGGGACTATATATCAGACAACACCTTCGAGCAGAATCTTGATGTGTTAATAAGCCTCTATCCCGAAGAGGTAGCGTCTTATCAAGAAGGCAAAGATCTACAGACTAAACATTACAGCGCCAACTCTGAAAAAACGAAATCAATCTATCTTAAGTATCGTGATCTTTGTCAGCAGCCCGTTGTCGGAATGGCAGCGCCAGTAGAGGGCAAAGTGTCGTATTTGTTATTTACCTATTTATCGACTTGCTTATCCAAATATTCTGAAAATGTGCCAGCTTCACAACGTTTTGAAGCGCTTGGCGAACTGAGCGAGTTTATGAGCGAGAAGGATCCAACAAAAATAAATGTAGCCCAAGGTTACAGGCACTTAGTAAAGGGCGATTTCCAGAGAATCGAAAATGAACAAGACTTAGCTGAATTGGCTGGTGCTGTGCGTAAAATATTTACTTCTAACCAGTTACATTTGGAAGGTGGTAGCGGAGCTAAGCCCAATTTGTTGAGTAGTAAAACGATGGACTTTTTAGAGAAAGCTATGGATGAATATAATGCTGACCGAGTGAAAGAGTCTATTGTAATAATTGAAAGAGGTCTGCAGAGCAAACCTCATAATACCTATGATGTTGCCTATGCCCATAACTTATTGGGCAGACTAATGGTCTCCGATATCGAAAATGAAGAAAATAAGCGCAATGGTATGATGTATTTGCATAAAGCTTTAGCAAGCAATTTGTTACATTGGGATAGCTATTGGGCAACTGCAGTGCTTACCGCTGATCTACATTTTTTGTCGGGTGAATATAGGCAATATTTGAGCATAATGGCAAACTTGTTTGATCAGACTGATTTAGGTCGTAGTTTGTTATCTGAAAAAACTATTAAGAATCTTTTGGAGCTGAAACAACCTGAGGATATTGCTGTGGCTATCTAGTTAGCCCAAGCAATATGGGTAACTGAGGTACTCAATGGTCACGCAAAGCCTTTTACCTTGCACCAAACTAATGCTCCTGACAACTTTCTTCAAACTTAAGTCTACTTTTTCGGAATTTTTATCTTCAGAAAGACAAAAAGTCGACTTAAAGCTGTCAGTAGAGAATGAGATTAAAGACACGGTAAAAGCCGTTGTTTACAATTTATACCATAATTATTGTTCAAAGCTCGGGTTTGGATTACAGTTGTAATCTTTTGTGGGTCTAAGGAACGCATGGATGAAAGGCCTTAATTACCTGTTGATATTTTTTGTATTGTTTTTATTTGGTTGTACAAATAAACCGACAGTCCATGTTTATGCAAAGTATTTAGATGATATTCAAAGAAATGAGATTATAGATAGTTTTGAGCAGTCAACAAAATATCACGTCGAGATAAACGAATTTGATTTTCCGGCAACGATTGAGGCAAATACTCTTCTCTACTCTTTGCTGTTAAGAGAATCTGAAACAATTAACATTGCATCTGATATTTCTGCCTCTGCCGGCTTTCCTATTCAGCGCATACAAGCATTAACTCAAGGTAATCATTGGTATACAAAAGATTCAGTGGCTCTTTTCTTAATACCCAAAAATCGAGATCGAACAAGTACATTCTTCCCGCAGGACTTAGTAAACAAGTACATAGGGAAAAATTGTGACACCGCTACATATCTTACCTTAAATAAAAATGGATCTTTCCAGCTCGTAATAGAAGCTGGTGGAAATCGGAATGTTGGCGGGGTAATAAAGGGCATCTGGAAATACAGACAATACCCATTTTTGGAATTGCAAAGCGAGGGAGCTGATTATTCAGAAGACTACTTTGAAATTAAGCAATTTAGAGAATCTGACAAAGTTAGTCAGATCGACTTCGTAGAGCTAATTTCTCTGAATACAGGAAATTTAGTTAAGGGCTGCTCTTTCTTGTTTGGAAGGCGAATTTGACTAGCTCTCAAAGCAAATTGGTATGAGACCTTCAACTAATATTTTGAAACAATTGCAAGTAGACAAGGGGCTTCAAAAAAATGTACTGTGGACTAAACTAAGTGATTTACAAAGGACTATAAATGTTAGTTAAATTTGTTCACCGAGCAGTTATTTTACTCCCCATCTTTGTCAACTCAGCCTGCTCTATTCATTGGGGACATCGGCAGGTGGTGTCTGACGTCAACTTTTACTTAAAGCGGTTTTCGGAGAAAGACTTTATGAGTGAAGCGGTCATAAGCAACCTGTGAACATAGAGATGATTTGTTGGCAACTCCAAAAAGGCTATGTGCATACTTGTGGTCAACACTCAGTAGTAGCGGCTTTGGGCGCCACAGTTGATAAACTTTATTTGCATGTAACATATTATCGTCGAACAAATTTATAGATACGCAAAGCGTTGTCCGAGTAAAGCGCTTTTTTCTGCGCTGCATTTAATAGTCCGGTATTGACCATCTTTTCAAGTACCTCAAAAATCTGTTTCCAGTAATATTCATAAGTGACTGAAAGCTCACAAAGGGGAAAGTTGCTAGCTAGCATCACCTTATTCAGACCGAATACATTGATGCAATGCGTTAGTACTGCTTCAATTTGGCTTTTTCCGTAGGCGCGGTCAACCATTTCAAAGCCTGAACATTTTACCGCTATATTAGGCAGTCGAGTTAACAGTTCGGTATTCAATTTCCAATCGTCAAACTCCGCATTAGCTTGTCCATTTTTATCAAAAGCAGAAGGGGCGAAGCCAGCATGATTCAGCACTATCTGTAAATTAGGAAGGCGCTGAAAGAAAGCAAAAACCTGCACGACTAACTCGCGGTTGTTAACATCGCATTGCAGTTCAAATATACCCTTGCGCGTTTGCAAAAAGGTTAAATTCGTATAAGAATTAACGTTCTCTAATATGCTTGTTATGCGCTTGACTTCGTTTTTTGAGAAGTCTTGTTCAAGTAATAGTGTGTTTTCGGTAGATAAATCTAGCGTTTCGATAATGTGACGAATGCCAACAGTGCTTCTGTATTGAGCTTGATTATTAAATTCATTTACAAACTCAGCGGGTTCGAGCGTTATATCAATAAAGCCAATGGAGCGCTGTGGCAAACTCGCCCTTTGCTCTATATTTGCAATTTCAAGATGACCTAAATCGTTGTCAAAACCAGCCTCAATATGCACATATCCGGAAACTGAAAACGCTGCAGATTTTTGTAAATCAGCTTCGATATAACTTTTATGAATAGTATTTTTATCAGACCAAGTCGGAGGGTACTCAGATTTTAACCAATCATATTGGCCGCGCTCTAAATCAAATAAATGTAGGTGAGGGTCAATAATATTAATCATGAATCAACCTGCGGTATAGCCGCCATCCATCACCTGCAGACTACCCGTTACAAAGCTGGCCTCATCGGAGGCTAAGAAATAAGCCATTGCGGCCACTTCTTCTGGTTGACCTATGCGACCCAGCGGCTGTGATGCTGCTTCGTCGGCATGCACTGCCGCTTTATCTGCGCCACTTTGTTCGCAATAACGATCAATCGCGTTGTGATATAACGGAGTTTCAATTGTACCGGGACACAATGCGTTTGCGCGAATGTTGAATTTTGCATAGTCCAAGGCGGTCGTTTTTGCCATCGATGCTAATGCGTGCTTACTTAAGTTATAGGCGAAGGAGTTTGTTTTAGCTACGAGTGCTTGTTCAGATGCGATATATAAAATCACGCCAGCACTTTTCGCTTTCATTGAGGGTAAAACTGATTGCGTTGCGGAAAATGCACCTTTCACATTTAAATTAAACAATGCCAATAAATCTGCTTCTGAAGTGCCTTCGATATCCGCCGACATGTGTTTTCCAGCATTGCATATCAGCACGTCAATTTTGTGTTGCTCTGCAATTTTGGAAATGACATTTTGAACAGAACTATGGTTTGTCACATCGCATTCAATAAATTTACCGAAAGTACCGGGCTGTATGTCTAGGTTAAACACATTAAAACCATTGGTTTCGAACTTCGCGGCAATGGCTAAACCTATTCCTGAACTGCCACCTGTAAGTACGAGTGTTTTTTGCATGTTGATGCCTTTGCTACTGTGATTGAAGTTATGGAATTATCATTCTAGTTCCGAACATTGCCTGATTATGACTGAATTGCCTGAGTATTTAAATATTGGCCTCAGCAATAAAAACAAAAGAAAATTGCGGCAGCTTTAAATCTTGAACAAATAAAAATCTTACTGAAGCTACATTAATGGTACTTTAATTAAAGATCTTCGTACTAAAACAATAGTAGGAGTATTTCTATTGTTTCTTACCAGATTGAAGATTTATTGCTTTAATCGAATTTAAAAAAATCATTAGTTAAGGACTTAGCGTGAAATCTCTTTTAACAATATTGACCTCGATCTTTGTTGCAGGCTGCTCAGTGGTCGGTCAAAGTGATGTAGAAACTGCACCATACACCCTTCTAAAGTCTGACGAAACCAAAAACATTGAAGTGCGTAACTACGAATCAATGGTGCTAGTGTCAACCAGCATGGCTGGGAATAGCAGCAATAGCGCTTTTAGAAAATTATTCAAATACATTGGTGGCGAAAATGAAGGTGCTACAGAAATCTCTATGACTGCGCCAGTTATCATGGACGACAAAAATGGCTCTAAAAAGGGAACGGAAATCTCGATGACGGCACCGGTGTTCATGAACGAGAACACAGACGAAGCGCTAATGTCATTTGTTATGCCGAAGAGTTTTACGTTAGCAACAACGCCGAAGCCAACAAACCCTGATCTTAAGGTCAGTGAGCTTAAAGACTACAAAGTAGCGGCTATTCAGTTCAGCGGCACGCTAAGTGACGGTAACGTAGAAGAGCACACGAAAATTCTGACAGATTGGATTACTGCGAAAGGTTTTACCGCGATAGGTGAAGCGGTAAAAGCAGGCTACAACGGACCGCTTACCTTACCCATGATGCGTCGAAACGAGGTAATGATTAAAATTCAATAATCCATTCCCAAAAGCAGACACTCCTCTAACCCTATTGATAGTCTTTTTGGGCGCTCCTAAAGCAAACTATAAAATATTTGGAAAAATTAGCCAAAGCTTTGCTATCCTACTGATGAATGAAAAAGGACGTTATATGAATTCAGGGAAGCTGCTATTAATTATTATCTTTTTTATAACCTGTGTGGGAGATGGAATTGCTCAGCAACAAGTTGCTAAAAACTTTGTTCCACAACCTTTCAAGTGCAAACTGTGCGATTCCGCCTCACGCATAGTTGCGGTAGATGCGGCCGAAGACTCCCTGACCAAATTTGACGTTCTCGTTATAGCAAATGCCTTAAGTGAGAAAAATTCAGATAACTGGGATTTGCCGAGGGCAGAGCTGCAGTGTTTGGCGAAGCTGGCATGTTTACCGCGCAAATTGTCACAGAAGATAACGAGACTTGGAAGATGGGAATGAATGCTGACAATGCGTTACAGAATCAGCAGTTATTAATAAATATAATGCGCTGGTTAGTGAGAGTACAATGAAATCTAAATCTTACATAGTCGACAGAGCACTTCACTGGTTATCTGCTTTTTTATTACTTTTCATGCTGATGAACTTATCGACACAACTCCACAATGTTAATTGGGAAATTAAAGGGCAACTCGAACATAGGCAAGATGCTGTTGAAATGCATGCATTGATTGGTATCGCTCTAGTTTTATTTACCCTTGCTAGACTTGTTTTCCCTTACATTTCTAAAACAGAAATTCCAAGAGTTAAGCCAAAAAGTGGAAAGCACGCCCTATTTATCAAGCTTACTCACATCGCGTTGTACTTCTGCATCTTCTCACTAGCTGTTACAGGCATCGCATTAATTAACAACTATGAAATTCCATTAACCGTGTTAGGCACAGAAATAGCGCCTGATAAAGAGAGCTTTTATGATACTTTTCCCAAAATTCATGAAATTCATATGGTCTTGAAGCAAGCTATATGGTGGCTAATAGGTATTCATTTTTTTGGGATCATGTATGCGAAAAAATAATGGTTATAGTTTTTAGTATTGTTATACAACTAGACATTTTTTATTAAAAATAATTGAAATTGATTCCTGCCAAGAGTCCATTAACGATTTTTAAAGAGATACTGCCAAATGAATAGATGGAATGATAAATATATTATCAGAAGTTACTTTTTAGTGACCTTAATGTTCCTAACAACCAAGGTGAGTAGTCAAGAGTCGGACGTGCAACCTGAGATTTGGTTATTATCCGGAAATGAATGTAATGTGTGCGAAATTTTTGACAAAACAAAAGTAGATAGAGATTACGGGCACAGTATTTCTTTACAGAATGTAAACTTCTTGATTAAGGAGGTCGACAAAGACAGCGTGCCCGATTCTTATAAGCGATTGGTAGATGAAATAGCAAAAGGAAACGAGTACTGGCCCGTTCAACTGAATATTGCTGTAGTAGAGGGTGACACTGTGTTGTACCACGGTAACATTGCAGAGTCCGCCGATTGGCGCAATGGGGTAATTAACGAAAAATACATGCGTCCTCCAGTTACTGCGACCCTAGATGAATTGCACAGCTTTGGTTTTAATTACGGTGAATTCTTCCGGCGTGAGTTTAATTTAGAGCACTTTGCAAAACGAGCGCTCAACCCGAGTGAGCGAAGTGATTTCAATGTAAAGCTTGATGATTGGGTAGTAACCGATGATTCAATTAAATCTAAAAATACTCAAGTATCGATATTAGGAACGGCGAAGCAACCAGCTGCTAATGGTCTATTCATATCTACTCGCATAAGACAGCTACAAGCACTATTTAGCAATGAGAGTTTGTTAACGATTTATGCAAACGGACTCGAAAAGTATCGTGACACCTTAGTAAAGACAGGAGACCAATATGAGTTCGTTTCCTCTGATATAGATGCACAATATCCTTCCACTGCTGATGGCATGAATAGTTGGCTACAAAATGTTGCTTCATCGAAGCATGAGAGGCAACTAATTATTCAGGTTGGGCATAGTGGACCCACTGGCACACCGATATGGGGAGGTGCGTTGACCGTGACTCCTGAAGCACTAAAAGCAGGCTTCGACAAAACCAATAAACACATTACTTATGTCAGTGGTTCGTGCCACAGTGGTTTGTTTGCAAAAGTAGCACAGTGCGGTTACTTCGCGGCGCACCCAGACGCAATCTCTACAGGCTGCCAAACATCTTTAGAAGCCATCGAATCGTCTGACGATTATTTAAAGTACTTTTTCTTAGAAGATAATATTGCTGCCGATGCAAACAAAGATAAGCAAGTTAGTTTTCATGAGGCGCATTGGTACTCATCATCTAAACTAGAAAAACATAACATTAGCTATAGTGACCACGATGCAAGTGTTGATGATTATTTTGAGTCGCATCCTGCTGATTTGCCCAATGTTATTACACTGTCGGAGCTTGCTGTGCTCGTTAGCACCCAAAGCGCTGCTGAGCAACTTGCTTACAACAGAATGTCATATGGCTTAGCAAATAATACCGAGGTCAATCTCACCAATCATGTCGCCCTGCATAAGAAAGCGATTGAAACGCTAAAAGACCATACTGAAAAAACCTCGGAAGAAAGAAATAGCTTAAGTAAGTTAGCGTATCCGCTTAATTTAGTGATGTTGGCACGGCGTGCTTTGTATGCTGCAAATAACCGTGAGACACCCTCAAAGGTTGAGTCTTGCTTAAGTGACTCCACTATTAACTACTTTTGATGGTGCGAAATAAAGCGATGAATGTCGGCAACTCAGCAGAAAATAATTTTTTCGCTATGGCATTGTATTGCGTGGCCTACAATCGTATATGAAGCGTGCTAAATAAATCGTTTGTATTGAACAAATAAGAAGAATTAGCCCCGCAGATAAGCCCATATCTAAACCAAGCTTACTTAAGGCAGCGACTGGTTCTGAAGGATAACCACCCCAAAATACCATGTGTGGAACTTCAAAGTAATAAGGAAATATTACGTAAAATACAATGTCGTAATAAAATACTGAACCCACTAGCATCAAGTAAAACAAAATACTCCACGGTTTTAAAAACCGAAGAGTGATTAAGCAGATAACTGAAACTAACCATGTTAAACCACTTCCCATGAGCTGAATCAAAGCCGGTTGCCAGCTATTCTCTAACAACTCTATTTGTTCTTTTGTAGGAATTGACTTAAAAATTATGTCTGACCTTATTTGAGTAAATGCTATTTGTCCGTGAGGCCATTCACCAATAAATTCATCACCGAATTTAGGATAGAGCTGATAACCAGGAAAGATATATATTTTATCAATATTATAGCCAACACTTTTAGCGATAAGCGCATGACCCGATTCGTGTATCAATACTGAGAGCAAAAAGACAGACATCAAAATTAATGCTGTAAGACTAGTTGTTTTTATCATAATTTTAATTGCGTATTACCCATTACAAAATTTTTCGGAAGGCGTTTATTTATATAACTAGAAATATCGTACTGGATAAGAAAAGAAATACTCTATATGGACATTTACTCAACATAGATGTTCAGTTGAAAACACAAACAATATGAATTCAGAGCGTCTCTGACTAGATTGGAAATGCCTGTAAAATGCTAAGATTGTGTAACTGTAATTAGTTTAGATAGCCTCGAATTCGTAGAAAATCTGTGCTCGCAAACGGCCCGTTTTACATGTTCAACTTGGTCATGAATACGGCATACGCGGTTCAAATTAGATACGTTACGAATTTCACAATAACCTTAATAAAAAGATTCTACACATATGAAGTTTCAACAAGTGCCTCCGCGGCAGATATATTGTTTAAATGAGAAAAAGCGGACGGTCGAAAAACTTTATACAAAGGCTTTAAAAAGCTTTAAATACGTTAGATTTTTACTGCAAAAAATTACTGTTGATACGTACAATAAAGCGATAATTCCTGTAAAGAGCAATACTTTGCAAAAAATCCGTTATTTGGTACATTACAGCAATAAGGAAAAAAACAAGAAACGTTGTTTTATAGAACTCTGCAAACAAACTAAAAGGATTTTAGCCATGCGACAAACCCCATATACCAAGATAAATCAAACGACAGCATTACCGGAATTTTTTCGGGTAATAGGTTGTTATGTTGCTAGATGAATAGAAAGCATATTTTTAAAGGAACGCTAATTCACCTTGGGCTAACGATTTTGTTTTCGTTTTTGGCTCTAGGAGCAACCATTGGGTTAGGGTTTAAGGACAGTGATAAATGGACTGTGTTTGATCATGTGTATTCGTTTATTTCTATCAATGGTTTAAAGCTATTGTATGGCCCAATAAATTTATTTTGGGAGCATTTTGAAAAGCTGAATGAACTTAGTGAAATAGCATACTGGCTAATATTCGTTTTAAATAGTCTAGTGCAGGTTCTAATTGTTCTTTGGCTGTGGTCAAAACTAAAACGTAAATCCGCAACATAACAAACGACTATGGTTTAAGCTCGTTCTTTCAGGAGTCACCCTTATCTGTTTTTAGTAAGTTGTCTTCGGGTTCGCGAGCGCATGAGGTTTGGTCCACGCTACTAACCATTAGTTGTTGTCTCAGCCTAAAACGAGTATTGTTTTACTTAACTGGTAAACGCAAGGAAACATGGAATGTTTTATCAAAATCGCACTAAACTGAAACAACATAACAATCGCATCAGTTCACTCCCTTCGGTCGCTGGGACAACTTTACGGGCGCATTTCACTTCGTTCAAAAGCTGCACCCATAAACTTGCCCTCTATGCGGGGTGTTAGGTTTTGAAGTTATGACCCTTAAAATGAAATTTCTATTTCTAGCCGGAGTGTTGTTAATTGCGGAAGGCTACTTTTGGCTGATCAGAGGTATTTTGCCAGTTTCTTTTGAAGAGACCGATCCTGATAAAGAGTATGTGTATGTAAAGGTTTCAAACACTGAAGCAGCTTTCAATTACGATCTTATTTTTTATTTGCTTGGCTTGGTGTTAATTATTATTTCCTTGTATGCGACATATGTGAGAAAAAGCAAAAACTAACAAACAATCATACAAGCTCGTTCTTTCACGAGTCGCGCTCATCTGTTTTTAATACGCCTTTTTCGGGTTCGCGAGCGCATAATGTTTGATTCCCGCTGGTCAACATCAGTTGTTGTTAAGGCGTCAAACGAGTATATTTTCACCTAAATGGTTAACGCAAGGAAACATGGAATGTTTGGTCAAAATCGTAATAAATTCCGGCTACCTAACAATCGCATCAGTTCACTCCCTTCGGTCGCTGGGACAAGTTCACGGGCGCATTTCGCTACGCTCAAGAGCTGCACCCATAAACTTGCCCTCTATGCGGGGTGTTAGGTATTGAGATGCGATCCGACCATAAAATTGAATTAGAGTTTACTAAATCAAATTTCATATACTTATTAAAGGAAGGGTTGTCTCCAAATTCCTCACCATTTTCACACGAGCAAATTGCTAAGTGGTGCGAATTATTTTGGAACAAGTATATGGATATTGATACATCAGAAGATATTGAGTCAATCATGCCTTTGCTTGCTGATGTTGAAACACGATGGGATTTATACTTAGCAGATACTAAGCAAGTAAAATCGCAAAGCTTAAATAGTGTTTTTATGCCAACGGTATGGTTTAAAGAATGGTTGATTCAAGTTGACAATTAACGCGTAAGCTCCTTCTTTCAAGAGTCTCTCTCACCTGTTTTTAATAAGTTATTTTCGGGTTCGCGAGCATTGGCTGTTTGGTCTTCGCTGGTCAGCATTGGTTGTTGTTTTGAGTTCAAATGAGTGTTATTTTCACCTAAATGGTTAACGCAGAGGGACATGGATTGTTGTATCAAAATCGTAATAAATTCCGGCTACCTAACAATCGCATCAGTTCACTCCCTTCGGTCGCTGGGACAAATTTACGGGCGCATTTCGCTTCGCTCAAGAGCTGCACCCATAAACTTGCCCTCTATGCGGGGTGTTATATCGCTATAGAGGTTAGATGACTGATTCAGCATTAATGACTGTAAAATTTTGTCTTAGTGGTAAAGACTTAGATTTCGCTCTAATTAATTCAGTGCTTGGATTATCGGCAACAGGAACGTGGAGCCCAAAACCGGAATTATCAGCTAGAGGTTTAGATAAATCAGACTGGTATTTTGGTGTTACGAAAAAAGCATTTGAAAGTACAAACGATGCAGTGCAACACGTAATTGATTCTTTGTGGGGGCACCGCAAAGAAATTAAAAAGTTACTATCATTGAATAAACATATAGAAGCTTCAATGATCGTCAATGTAACAATAAATGTTAAGCGACCAGTTTATGAGTTTGAACTAGACACAATTAATAGATTAGCAGAGTTGGGGTGTTCTCTACTTATTGATATATTTGACTATTCGGACTAGCGAAAAGCAGTATAATAAGTTGCTTAATTTCGTTCCGGCCACAAAAAGCGTGGCCTCCACTGGACTGCCTACGCTGCGCTGCGGCAGCCAATTAGAAAAGTGTTATATGGCAACAAGGATTGAGCACCATTGGAAGCAATAACTATTATTTTTATTATCTTCGGGCTTGGTTATTCGGTGTTACTAATCTCGGTAGGTAGCTCTGTAGCCGAGGACTTTTTTCTATCACCCTCCGCAAAGAAGTGGCTAATTTTCCTAATGATTGTAGTTCCCATACTAGGGCTATTGCTAGCGAAGTTGAAGACTAGACATCTAGGGTCAAATCAAACCAGCAATTCGCATGGTGACACAATGTCTGCATCAGGAAGCAGCTATAGTGATTCTGGTGACTGCGGTGGAGGTTCAGAGTAAATGCCATACAACAAGAAATTTGAATACGGATGTTCGCGAATAGCACGCGCCCACCGTTTAAATTGGTGTTATACGAAATAGGCTGCTAATGAAATCTAATAGAACAACAGTTGCCGGTTTAGCGTTTATTTTAGTCTTTTTTTCTTTGGTTATTACTTACAATTATGTAGTAAACCTATCAAATACAGTAGCTGAATTAACCGGATATTTTTTTGCAGTCTTTGTATTGCCATTACTTGGTTGTCTAGCCTTTTCTTTCATGGTAAATCAAACGATTGCAAAAACTTTAAACAGAACACAGAAAGTGATAATTTTACTGTTTCCTTCTTTAGCTGTATTTTGTGTCAATTTAGGTTTTTTCTTTCTCTTTCGCTATATTGGAATGCATTGATAATTTCGTCTAGCAAAGGATTATGGCGCAAGCTCGTTCTTTCAAGAGTGACTCTCATCTGTTTTTAATGAGTTACTTTCGGGTTCGCGAGCATTTGCTGTTTGGTTTTCGCTATCAAACAGCGGTTGTTGTTTTAACGTCAAACGAGTATTTTTTTACCTAAATGGTTAACGCAGGGAGGCATGAAATGTTTTATAAAAACCGACTTAAATCAACCAAGTATAACAAACGCATCAGTTCACTCCCTTCGGTCGCTGGGACAACTTTACGGGCGCATTTCGCTACGCTCAAAAGCTGCACCCATAAACTTGCCCTCTATGCGGGGTGTTATATTTCTCAAGGATTGAAGTGAAAATTTATTTGTTGTTTCTACTTTCTTTATTTTTTACGAGCAATGCTTTAGCAGATAGGGATGAATACATCACGCCGTTTTTTAAAGAAGACGGAGAGGCTGCGGGCATGTTTGTTTGCTTATATTTAGGCTACGAGTTTTCATACGCGAGTGATGCGGAAGAACTGTTCAACAAAATCACAGACCATTTTACTCTAAGCGCGGAGTTGAAATCTAATATTAAGGAAGACGTTAAGAATTATTGGACGAAAAATCTTTTAAACTTTGAAGAACCAGCGAGCGACATTCAAAATAGATATTGGAGAATAAATTGTGAAGAACCAACTCAAAATATGAGAGAGTTTTTCAAGGACAAGAAGGTTGATTGAACAAACGAAATATAACAAGCCGAATAATTCATTCCCTTCGGTTATTGAGACACAGTATTGGTTAGCGCCAAATCTGGGCTCATTGTCGGAGCGTTACGTGTCACAGAGGGTTAAACAACAGTGGAAGGATTAACTGTTATATTTGTTCTGTTCGGACTTTGCTATTCAGCTGTGTTGATCCTGATAGGAATGGCAATAGAAAATGATTTATTACTTTCTCCCTCAGCAAAGAAATGGCTAATAGTATTAATTATAGTTTTACCAATAATAGGACTGGTGATTGCAAAATTAAAAACTGAGCCTTTAGGGTTAGCTAGAAAATCCGATTCGAGTAGTAGTGACAATATGTCAACTACAGGGAATAGCTATAGCGATTCAGGTGACTGCGGTGGAGGTGCTGACTGAATTGCATATAGCAAACGACTATCTCGCAAGCTCATTCTTTCAAGAGTCACTCTCATCGGTTTTTAATAAGTTATTTTCGGGTTCGCGCGCATTTGCTGTTTGGTCTTCGCTGGTCAACATCAGTTGTTGTTTAAGCGTCAAACGAGTGTTATTTTCACCTAAATGGTTAACGCAAGGAAACATGGAATGTTTAATCAAAATAGTAGTAATTCAACCAGTTATAACAAACGCATTAGCTCACTCCCTTCGGTCGCTGGGACAACTTTACGGGTGCATTTCGCTTCGCTCAAGAGCTGCACCCATAAACTTGCCCTCTATGCGGGGTGTTATATAAGTAGCTGATGGTTCAAGATAAAGTATTGAAAATACTCGCACATGAAGCACAATTACCTATCGATTCTATATTGATGGATCACACATTATTGGGTGATCTGAAAATTGATGGCGATGATGCTTGGGAAGTGTTTGAAAGCTGTCACGAGCAACTAAACTTAGATTTACAAAACCTTAAGTTCACGGATTACTTCAGTCCTGAGCCTTGCTACAAGGGATTTTTATACATATTCCGAAAGTTAAAGTATAAGGATGAGCACTTGGCGAGAAAGAAGAAACATTTTACGGTTGCACAACTAGTAGATGCATGTGAACGAGGTAGTTTCGAAAAACTTGTATAACAAACGACTATGGCGCAAGCTCGTTCTTTCAAGAGTCCCTCTCATCTGTTTTTAATGAGTTTATTTCGGGTTCGCGAGCATTCGTTGTTTAGTTTTCGCTGATTAACATCAGTTGTTGTTTTGGATTCAAACGAGTATATTTTTACCTAAATGGTTAACGCTGGGAGACATGGAATGTTTTATCAAAACCGAGTTAAATCAAACAAATATAACAAACGCATTAGTTCACTCCCTTCGGTCGTTGGGACAAATTTACGGACGCATTTCGCTACGCTCAAGAGCTGCACCCATAAACTTGCCCTCTATGCGGGGTGTTATGCATTAAGAGGACTATTGTGAACTTTCCATCATTGATGTTGTTGACTATTTATTCTTACAGTTTGGACATCAATATATCCGAACCTATTGTTGTTGATAAATTTAGTCAATATGTGATTAATAAATACTATGACGAGCAAGAGAATGAGCGAAAAGCTATTGAGGCAAGGCTATTGAAAGCTAAAAATGCTGAAGACTATTTGGACTGGGGTAAGTTTGAAAGTAAAGTAATAGAACACTGTTCAAGTGTAGCTACTGGTTACAGCGACCACGCAGGTGTTGTAGGCATAACTTTATCAAATGGAATGAGTTTTACCTCTATAGAACCTAAAATGAATAGGTTGTATTCGAAGTTAAAGGTTTGTATGGGATCTAACTTTAAAAATTTAAAGTTTTTTATGGAGTAATCTAACCAGTGATTCATAACACCCGATTAAGCGGACAAAAATAAAGAGCAATTTTCGCCGCTTAATCGGGTGTTGAGGCTGTAGAATTTCTCTAAGTCAGAAAAATTTTGGATTTATATGGTTCCCACATTTTTAGTCCTTGAACCCTCGGATCGGGTGTGATCTAATAGATGTCATCCACTCACGATAAAGCCTCATGGCCAACTACAAGCCCGATTTATCCTGCCAAAACTCGTTCATTCCCGTTAACTTTTCAGAACAAATTCTGCCTGGTACATTTGAATACGCACTTTGCTATATCATCGAAAATAAACTCGATTTGTCAGGGTTTGACGCGTGGTATAACAACGACAAGACCGGCGCAGCCGCATATTCACCAGCAGTCATGTTAAAAATTATCTTACTTGGTTATGCCCATGGTTTTGTGAGTAGTCGGCGCATAGCGCGGGCATGCGAAACGAATATCATGTTTATGAGTGTGTCGGGTGATGTGCAGCCTCACTACACATCCATAGCGGGGTTCGTTGCCAAAATGCACGAGCAAATTGAACCGCTTTTCACCCAAGTACTGATGATTTGTGATGAAGAAGAACTCATTGGCCGGCACATGTTTGCGATTGATGGCTGTAAACTCAAATCTAATGCCAGTAAAGAATGGAGCGGCAAGTTTGATGAGCTTGAGCGTAAAAAAGCAAAATTGGAGCGTGCGAGTAAACGGATTATAGAGCGCCACCAATCTCAAGATGGGTTAAGTGAAGATGTGATTGCCCATGACGAAAAGCAAAAAGAAAAGTTAGATAAAAGCGCTCATAAAATAACGGCATTCTTGGCCACGCACGAAAAGAAGACTGGCAGTAAAGGTAGGGAAGTAAAAAGCAATATTACCGATCCTGATAGTGCCAAGATGACTACATCAAAAGGCACTATTCAAGGCTACAACGGAATAGCCATTAATGACGACAAACACCAGATAATATTGCAAGCACAGACATGGGGCGCCGTCGGTGAGCAACAAACGCTACAACCCTCAGTTGAACAACTTATGCAGCAACTCGTTAAGCTGGATATCGTGAAGTCACCCGAACTGCGGCTAAAAACGCCCACGATGTTTACAGCTGATAGTGGCTTTAACAGTGACGAAAACCTCGCTTTCATGTCTACCAGCGGCTTTGATACCTACATCGCAGATAACCAGTTTAGAAAACGAAACCCCCTGTTCAAAGACAGCGAAACCTATCATACAGAAAAAGAGAAACGGCGGCTGAAGCGCAGTAATGGCAAACCGAGGAGGTTTACCTCATTGGATTTCCATTATGATAAAGACGCCCAAACGTGCTACTGCCCAGCGGGTAACTTAATGTGGCGCAGCGGCACCAATTTAACCAGTAACCATAAACAGTGCACCCGATTCACTGGGTATTTAAAAGATTGCCAAGCCTGCCCACTGCAAGGACAGTGTATGCGTAAACCGCCTACCGATAGAGGCCGCCAAGTGCAGTTCATTAACGATGAGTCCCGAAAGAAGCTCAATTACGGTGACAAAATGAAGATGAAAATAGATAGCCCAGTGGGTCGTCGACAATATGGGAAGCGGTTGGGATGTATAGAGCCTGTATTTGGCAATATTACGACGAATAAAGGCATGAATAGACTCACCTTACGCGGCCAAACTAAAGTGAATGCGCAATGGCAAATGTATTGTCTGGTGCATAATATAGAAAAGCTGCGAGACGCGATGCATTAGCGAGAAGCAGTTGCCAACAGTCACTAACAAGCACCTAAACCGCCTTAATCTCTTATCAAACCCACTATAAATAACACCAACATGCCCATTTTTATATCCACCATGAAATCAAGCAAACGATTGAACCGTTATATGAACTCGTATATTGTTTAATTATTGATAAATTGAACTGGAAATGGGGTTAATCTACAGCCTCGTTATGTGGAGTTTAAAAAATGACTTTATCAACGAACGTTAAACGTGTTTCTCTATTGTTTTTTATGCTGTCACTTTCTAGTTGCGCAGCTTTAGATATAAAGCCATGGTCAGTTGAAGGGATCGTTGACGGTATTATTACTACAGCAATAACTGGCAAGAATACTTCATATGGAAATAAAGCGAGATGCAACCACTATAAAATGGTTGGCGGCTCTACTTATCGTGAGTGGACCAAAGTTGGGGAAATAGCGTGCTCTATGGAGGCTAGGTGATTAGATGGTGGAGCTCAGTTAAAGCTCGTTCTTTCAAGAGTTGCTCTCATCTGTTTTTAATAAACTATTTTCAGGTTCGCGAGCATTCGCTGTTTGGTCTACGCTGATTAGCATCAGTTGTTGTTTGGGATTCAAACGAGTATATTTTTACCTAAATGGTTATCGCAGGGAGACATGGATTGTTTTATCAAAACTATAAAAAATTCAAGCTACATAACAAACGACTATGGTGCAAGCTCATTCTTTCAAGAGTCACTCTCATCTGTTTTTAATGAGTTATTTCCGGGTTCGCGTGCATTCGCTGTTTGGTCTTCGCCATTGAACACCGGTTGTTGTTTCAACGTCAAACGAGTATATTTTTACCTAAATGGTCAACGCAGGGAGACATGGATTGTTTTATCAAAATAGCAGTAATTCAACCAGTTATAACAAACGCATTAGCTCACTCCCTTCGGTCGCTGGGACAACTTTACGGGCGCATTTCGCTACGCTCAAAAGCTGCACCCATAAACTTGCCCTCTATGCGGGGTGCTAGGGCTCTTGAAATGAATCGCGTATTTTCCAAGGTATTCATTAGCGAAGAGGGTGTTGAGTTTGGAGTAATCCGCAAAGCCTCACTACCTTTTCCAAGTGAGTTTGAAGGGGCAAAGGTATTGGCGGAGGATGAATCAGGAAACTATTTCATTGAAATTGATGAGGCTGTCTACTTCTGGGATCACGAAACATCTAAGACGGAGTTTCTTGCTAGTTCATTAGATAATTTTATTTCTGGCTGTTCAGAACCTGAAACAGTTGAGCTGAAGCCAGATCAAGTTGAATCGGTTTGGGTTGATCCTGAGTTTGCGAAGAAATTTGGCATCAAATCCAAGCCCTAACAAGGCGCTCAAGCAAGGACGCGTTAACACGCGCCGCTTAGCTTGGCGTTAGCGTGCTAGTTAAATAGATCGCTATGAGAGCCAATTCTGGCTAGCTTTAATATGTTTGAATCAACTTTATAAATCAAAACCAAATCAGGCTTTACATGACAGTCTCGATATCTGGACCAATTGCCTGAAAGTGAATGGTCTGAGTATTTTGGAGCTAGGTGCTCACCTTTTTGCAAAGTCGAAATTACGTTACCAACTTCAATAATATCTGGTATTGATAATTTGATTATTCTTCTAAAGTCTTTCTTGAATTGGTTCGAGTATTCAAGGCTAAACATTGTCTAGCTTACCCTCGCTCAAATGAGAGAAAAGTTCGTTTACATCGCCAGCTTTGTTTCCTAAACCACTTTCTAGCTGCTGGATTGCCGCTAATGTATCTTCATTAGGGCGCTTTGCTTTTAAATCAAAAGGTATACCGCCATGATTAATAACAGCTTTAGCAAAAAGCTTAATTGCTTGTGATGGACTTAAACCAACTTCGTCGCAGATATAAGTAAACGCAACCTTTGTATCGTGGTCTATTCGAGTGCTTAACATTTCTGTCTTCATAAATCACCTCGTGTATTACATTGTCATACATTGTATTCTAATGTGCTTCGTTTTTCTACAGTTTTGATTTAGGTATAAACTCATTCTTTCAAGAGTTACTCTCATCTTTTTGTCAGAAACTTTATTACAGGTTCGCGAGCATTCGCTGTTTGGTCTTCGCCATCGAACATCAGTTGTTGTCTAACCGTAAAACGAGTACGCTTCAAACTAAATGACTAACGCAAGGAGGCATTAAATGTTTAATCAAAACCGAGTTAAATCAAGCGGTGCTAACAAAGCATTCAAGCGGACAAAATTAAAGAGCAATTCTTGCCGCTTAATGCGGTGTTAGGTGTAATGGGTAGTTTAGCTGATTATTTTAATAGAAATCCTATCACTAGAAACATATTGATATTTAGTGGGCTATTCGTTTTGTTAATAGCAGTGTTTTCTTTTAAAGGGTTTGAACAGGTCAGGCTTTACGGAGAAATTTTATCAACGAATCAGAAAATTTATGGTGGAAGAAGCATTGGGGTCGAGGATAGGGCAAAAGCTTTGTTGTCAAACGGAAACATTGTGACAGTGACATGCTATCAGCCTTGCTCTGTTGGTAAGAACGTAGAGCTAGTTCAATATTTAACTGTATTCGGCAAAAAAGTGTATTCGTATGAGGGCACCTAACAAAAAACTGAACGCACTCTCTTCGGTCGCTGGGACAACTTTACGGGCGCATTTCCCGTTGCTCAAGAGCTGCACCCACAAATTTGCCCTCTATACGGGGGTATTATGAGTATTCTAATGGGCAGAATGTAAATGGGTTTTAAAATCAATCATTATGCAAAGCCAACTGACTCCGATGGTATTTCGGGCTGGGAATCTATATTAAAAGATTTATCATTCGGCGCTATATGCACAGTGATGGCTATATTTGGTTGGAATGTTGGCTCTATTTTACTCACAGTGCCTATAGCGATAGTTGGAGTGATGTGCTACGCCGCCGCATTCATAACTGTTGTAACAGGGATAGTTGAGCGTAAAAAATATGACGGTGAAGTTGATAAAGAATAATATCAGAGGGCTGTTAATTTCAGTTATTTAAAGCTCGATCTTTCACGAGTGACTCTCATCTGTTTTACTAAGTTATTTGCGGATTCGCGAGCATTTGCTGTTTGGTCTTCGCTGTTTCACATCAGTTGTTGTTTGAGCGTCAAACGAGTGTTATTTTCCCAAAATGGTTAACGCAAGGTGACATGGAATGTTGTATCAACTTAATAGCTATTCAACCAAACATAACAATCGCATCAGTTCACTCCCTTCGGTCGCTGGGGCAAGTTTATGCGGGGTGTTAGAACTACAGGAGGCATTTAAGTGAACCGAAACATCGTTTTTTTACTTTTACTAACTTTGGTCGGCTGTAATAAAGACAGAAAGATTGTTGAAAAGTTAAGTTTGGATTGGAACTATGATTATTCTTCGGAAATAATACACGCCACACTGATTAAAAACGAAGTTTCATATTCAAACGCAGATGCCTGTGAGGTTAATTATTCGGTGTTTGAGGTGATTGAGTCATTTAAAGGCGCATATGATATCGGTGATCATTTTAAAGCGACCGGTATTTTGGCTCATGAGACTCACTATGAGGGCTCTCAACATCTGCTAATGCTAAAGCCATTTAAAGCGAACGAGTTCCCTGGATATGGAAACTGTTTGAATGAAACTTATAGTGATTATCTGACGGTTCATAATTGGTGTTGCTCGATAGACTCAAGCAAGCCTTCATCGCTCATAGTTTATGATATGCTAAATTCCGAGACGAAAGGTGAGAATTATCTTTATCCTACGCCACCGATATTTGACTACTTGCGGAAACGTGGTAAGTAGTTCTAACAAAAAAATTAAGACGGACATTCGTAAGGAGTGCGAACGTCGCTTATTGGGGTGTTATGTGATAGTGGATTTTAAGCTCAAAATAAAGCGCGACCATCATGTGATTTGCATATAGGAAAATGATTTGAAACACATTATATTATTTTTATTGTTTTTGGTATTCATACAAGGTTGTCAGGCAAACCATGATCTAACTGATAAATACAGGAAAGATGGGGCTCCACCCAGGGTTGAATTTGGAGCTACTTGTAATCTGAATTACAGTAGCGAATCTCGGGTTAGAACTTGTCCAATAGGTGGTCAAGATCTATTAGGAGCGACTTGCTCATGCAACACTGAAAATGGCATCCAATATGGAGTTGTGGGTCGATGACGTAAAAGACGAGCAAAGGGAGGCTCGTTCTTCCAAGAGTCACCCTCATCTGCTTTAAGTGAGCAATTTTCGGGTTCGCGCGCATTCACTGTTTGGTCTTCGCCGGTCAACATCAGTTCACTCCCTTCGGTCGCTGGGACAAACTTACAGGCGCATTTTGCGTTGCTCAAAAGCTGCACCCATAAACTTGCTCTCTGTGCGGGGTGTTAGATGCTCAAGGTGATGATTTGAAAAACAAAACACTCCGGAGTCAACTTGCGATGGCTAGTTTTACTCCTGTTTTAGTCCCGGGCTTGATTTTTTACAGCATCATTTATGGTTATGGTGGCAAGGCTTTTATTTTGATATTAGTGCTTGCTTATGGGCTATTTCTTTTCAGAAAGTACAGCAAGTTTTTCTTCAAAACGAAGGGCTTTGCTAAACGATTTGTTTGGTCAATACTTTTAGTCAATTTTTCAATGGTTGTTCTTACTTTCGCGCCAGAGGCTAATAATGCTTTTGCCGGTGCTGCGCTCTTTTTATTCTTGCCATCGTTAATTCTTTCCGCAAACCTTTTATCAGGTAATAAGATTTCTCATAGAGTGGCAATGCATTGTAAGAAAGGGCAAATAACAAATGCTTCAAGCGAACAAAAATGAAGAGCTACTTTGGCCGCTTTAGCGGGTGTTTTGTGTATTCGAGGTTTTCATTATTATTAGTTGGTTGTTTGTTCGCATCAGGTTACTTAAACGCTAGTCCAGTAATAGAGTCAATCAAGCTGGATATTAAAACTGCTAACGCATTGGGTTTTCAAATTGACAAATCATATGAAGGTTGGGCCTTAACATTAGAAATGATTGGGCCGGAAATTTTAAATGATGATTGCAGGCCAATAAAAGCGGGTAGTTTTCTAACGGATAAATCTGGTCAGGAATTATTTGGTAATATTGTTCAGATTAATGAGCCAATTGAACCAGCTGTAGTAGCTTATGTTTCAATTGAGTCAGGAAGCATACTAACGGTGTTTATAGATTATATCTGTTCTGCTAAGGATTCAAACAGTCGACGTTATGAAGCGTCTACAAGGTAAGTGATTTACAAGCTCGTTCGTTCAAGAGTCACTCTCTTCGGTGGCTGGGACACGCTTACGGGCGCATTTCACTTCGTTCAAAAGCTGCGCCCGTGAACTTGCACTCTATGCGGGGTGCTATGCGTGCTAGATGGATTATTTAAAGGGAAATTAGAAATGAAAATTAAGTTGTGCGCGCTGCTATCATTGATATTAGTTTCAGGTTGTGTGGTTTTACCTACTGATGACCTTTCATCGGTAAATAAGTGTGAAATTTCAACTGATCGCAAAACTCTTAAAATTGTAAATGGTTTCGAGGAAACCAATACATACTATTCAATAAGCGGGCTATTATTGATCCCAATTACAGGCGTTGTTTCTGGCACGTATGTAGCAATCAATAATATCTACCATATTGGAGAGGAAGCAATTGTTTGTGGAGGATAGCATTACAAATGGTTATGAAGAACATTCGTTCTTTCAAGAGTTCCTTTCATCTGTTTTTTATGCGTAAATGTTCGTATAACAAAACATCATGGTGGGAATTTTACTCGCTAAAATGGCGCTCCTAAAATCCCTATATGTTAAGCGTTATGTCTCAGGTAGATTTATGTCTAATGAAGATTAGAGAAATAGTCAAGTCGGAATTTGAAGCCATATGGCCTATTTTTAAGCTAGTTGCCAGAGCGGGCGAAACCTACGCTTTTCCAAGGGATATTTCGGAAAGTGCGGCTAAGAAAATTTGGGTTGATACGCCACGCAAAACCTTTATTGCTGAAGAAGATGGGCAGATTCTAGGAACTTACTACCTGAAAACTAACCAAGCAGGTCCTGGGATGCATGTTTGTAATTGTGGTTACATGGTTTCACCTTCGGCGCAAGGCAAAGGGGTAGCGACTGCCATGTGCAAGCATTCTCAGCAGGTAGCAATAGGTTTAGGATATAAAGCAATGCAATTTAATTATGTCGCATCAAGCAACGATGGGGCCATTCGGCTATGGTTAAAGCTCGGTTTTGATATCGTAGGGCGCTTACCACGGGCTTTTAATCATCCAACAAAAGGATATGTAGATGCATTGGTTATGTACAAATGGCTTCAGACAGAATAATAACATTTTCGACTGGAATATATTTATTAAAAAACAATAAGTTAGTTCACAAAATAGCGTTTCCTGTTTCTTTCGCTATTATGGTAAGCGTTCCAGTAGGAACCGCCGTAGGCGCATTATATTTATGGGAACGCCATAAAACTTCTTAAAAAGCTAATCATAAGGCTCGTTCTTTCAAGAGTCACTTTCAACTCTTTCTTGTTTTCCAGCTGAAATCGAAAGGCACGGTAGAATAGTGGTTGTCGGAAAGTTCCGTCATTGCCAAAGGTAAAGATAGGGAAAAAGAATGCTAACAATAACTTCAAACGGACAACATACAGTTGCTTGCTTTCACTCGATTAATCAGTATGACCAAGCATATTTTGCTGCTTAATTAGGCGTTATGTTTAATTTGACTTCAAAAAAATCACGCTATGCAAATTAATATATACGATTACTTTCTACCATCGATTTCAATCCTTTGTTTTCTAGTAGGAGCTTTACTTTTTTTTGAGGTACTCCGACCTTTTAGTGATTTGAAAATAGATGGTCCGTTAGCATTGAGTTGTTGTGTTGTGGGAGCTCTGATATCGGCGTTTTTATTATGGTTCGATCTTGGGAATATTTCGATAAACATTATCTGTTTAATCTTGAATTTAGTCTTTATCGCAGGTATGTGTATTATGCTCTATCTGGCATCAAAAATATTTTAAAGCAAAACCAGTTTGAACGGACGGTAAATACATTACAACCGCATTCACTCTGGACCAAAAAATGCCGTTTCGCCCCGGGCAGACTTTGATTCAACCTAAGGTGCATTTAGAGCTATGAAACTTATTAATCCTAATACCGACCTCCAAAAAAGCTACGTTTCATATATTGAAGAGTTAGGAGATGAAGAGCGGTATCCATATCCACTCGATTTGAAGCACAAAGATTTTAAAGCCTTGGTTCGTAAACTAGAATTATACTCAAAAGGTTTACATCTTCCGGATTGGTTAGTTCCGAATACAACATTTTGGCTGGTTGAGGGTAATGAAATCCTCGGCTGTTCGCACTTGCGTCATTGTCTAAATGCTCAACTTGAGAAGGCAGGAGGACACATAGGTCTTGGCATAAGGCCGAGCGCAAGAGGCAAAGGACTTAGTAAAATACTACTTAATGCTACAATTGATAAGGCAGTAAAAATGGGTATCGAAAAAATTCATATTCATTGCTACGCTGACAATATGCAATCAAGACGAATGATAGAATCCATCGGCGCAGTTTTAGAATCGACAATTGATTTGGACTTACCTCAAAAGACAGTGATGAGGTATATTCATAACTGCAGCTATTAAAAAACTGATCTTATTCGCTGCGCATATTAGGAAAGCTAACCAGCTGCCCGTCGTTTTACTCAAGCGCTAAAAAAGATCTAGTCCCTTATTTGGGATTTTAAGTTTCAGTTAATACATGGAGAGTTATATGAACGAAAATAGAGAAGAATATTGGGGAATGCCCTTAAACACTTACTGCATGCTAATTCACCTAAGCCAGTTGAGCAGCATTGTCATTCCTGGATTAGGGTTTATCTTACCTATTGTCATGTGGGCTACCAATAAAGATAAAAATGTCGCAATTGATAATCACGGGAAAACTACCGTTAATTGGCTTATTAGTCTTTTTATTTATTCTATCGTTTGCGGTGTTTTAGTGTTTTTAGTTATCGGTATATTTGGACTCATTCTTTTGGGAATACTTAACTTTATCTTTGCCATTATCGCAGCAATCAAGGCTAACGATGGTCAAGTGTGGGTCTATCCCCTTAGCATTCAATTTCTTAAGTAATGGTTTTATCCAATTATGCTAATGATTATCGGCGTCGGTTAACAAGGTTTTAAAAGCCGTATAAGTAAGCAATCGAAATCTTAAATCAACGATTAAAAATGAGAAACGATAATCTTAGTTTGCGTCACAAGGACAAAATTACTCGCTAGCGCGCCTATTTTCCTGTCTGCGATAGCGTTATATTATGCAAATGCATGAGGCTTATGCCTTTAGATTAGTTTAATCTCGCTCCGTTGGAACCATTTCGTACTTTTGCTATAGTTATTATAAAGCATCATAGACAATTGTGAGTCCTTCGCGTTAGAAAAGGGCGTCTCACCTCGGCTCTGTTTGGGGTTTTCTGATATTTATGGTTATATGGAGCATACGCTGGTTAAAATTTTAGAGTAACTAGTCGAGCCTTATTTTGGTTGTTAATTACCAATAAGTAAAAGTGAAAGGAGTTTTAAATGTCAGATATAGTATTTAACAATGGTTCATTTTTTGTCGGCTGGGGCACACTCGCTTTGATCAATGCAGGCTTGGCGCAAGGAAAAGGTCGAACCGGACTGCTGTGGTTTTTCATATCGTTATTTTTAGGCCCAGTTGCTACCTTCCTCTTGGTTGTCATGCCTGATGTTCGTTGGCATTCTTAACGAACAGAATGTTTACCTAAATCAAGCGAATAACTTCGACGTTGGGTCATGCCCTGCGTTGGCACCTTTTAATTGAGTCATAATGAATAAAATAAATCCTAAAAAATTACTTAATAGTAAGTGGACAGCCGTAACGCCTGTTAACAAAGAAAAGCATTTTATTATTTCTGACATTGAATTTGATGAGGAAGGGATTGTTGTCGCTTGCTGCATAGAACCGGTTATGTCTAAACGCCCTACCCCGATTAATTGGCTCGATCTGAAAGATGACAATCGTTGGCTGCAAGGCTGGAAATAACGTTTAAATATTTGCAATTCCATTATGAGGGAAATATGACTCTTTTTGCTTTGATAAGAAAAAAGTTGACTGAATTTAAGTATCAATACTACGGACTTAATATCATTCAGGAGGTTTCGGCTGAGCGTTTCCACCTCATTATTTCTCAATATATCGAACGCGGCTGGGAATTAAGCGGCGATTATAATGAGCTCGAAGCTGGTTATAGTGAATGGTCATGCAGGTTAAGAAAAGGTACCAGTACGTTAAATTGTGAATGGCATGAAACGACCCAAGGCAATTTTATTGGTCCTCAACGAATTGTTTTTGGTTTAGGTCAAGAGTATGGTTTTACCGCAAACAAAGCACCTCAGTTGCTTGATAGTTAAACGTTAGTGGGCAATTGTTATTCAATTTACAGTTCAATAAAACGATAGTTCAATTTTTCAAGGAAGTTCACTTATGTTCTATATCGCGCTTGCAGGCTTTATACTATTCGGTGTGTACAAGCTGTTTGATAAGCACTACGGAAAAAAAGACACGCTCCATGTTGATATGGACTGGTACGTTAGTTTTGCAATATTTATTACCTGTTACTTTGCAGTGATTCTTTTGGGGATTGCTATTAATAGTATGAATATTCCTCCCTCTTTATCACTTGCCCTTGGCGGTTACATACTCTATCTAATTTTGCCGTTTTTGATCATAAAATTCATGTTAAATTATTCAGCTAAGAAAGCGATTATCTACTCGTCTGTCGTTCCGTTAGTCGCTATTTTAGCTGAGATTCCTTTCGTGTTGATTAGAGGCGCAATGGGCTAGTGAGTACTTTGATGATTAAAGAGTTGCTTGGATACATGCCGTTCAACCTCACTATGTTTTGTTTGCACCAAGCGATTCTTGGTCAATGAATTATCACAGAGCTCAATGTATGCAATATATTAGAAAATCAGAAGACCGAGGCGTAGCGAACTTTGGTTGGTTACAAAGTAAACATAGTTTCTCGTTTGGCAACTACTATGACCCTAAACACATGGGTGTATCAGTGCTACGCGTTATTAATGACGACATGGTTATGCCCGGGCAAGGTTTTGGCACGCATGGTCACCGCGACATGGAAATCATTTCGTACGTGACAGAGGGGGCTCTTAAGCACGATGACAGCACTGGCAACAGCTATGTTGTTCCCGCGGGTGATGTTCAGCGTATGAGCGCAGGACGCGGCGTAACACACTCTGAATTCAACGCTTCAAGCACTGACAAAGTGAAGTTCCTACAAATCTGGATCCAACCAAACGTAAAGGGCATTGAACCTAGCTACGAGCAAAAAAGCTTGCCACAACAAGGCGCATTAACAACCTTAGTAGCACCCAATGGCGAGAATGGGGCTTTGTTAATCAATCAAGATGCAAGTATTTCGCGCTTAGTCTTGGGAAAAGACGAAAGCATCCATTTGGTTACCGAAAAGCGTTTAGGCTACTTACACATTATAAAAGGCCAAGTAACGATTGATGGGCAGACGTTCAAAGAAGGTGACGCATTTGGTATTGAGCCAGAACAAACGTTCTCTGTAAAAGCCGAGGCAGCACTTGAAGCGCTGTGGTTTGATTTACCAGCATCTTAGATAAGGCATCGGAGATAGTTAAATAGCGCCAACAGTGACGATTGCCTTTTTACAATGCTTGCCGAAAAGAGCTCAAACTGATTTACTAATTACATAATAACAATTTATCCCCTAGCTCATGATGATAACGATATGAGATTGTAAAAAAGAGAAAATACATTGCTACTAAAAGAAAAAGGAAAAGGAAAGCTGTCTTTAACCGTGCGAATTATTGTGGGTTTGCTTGCACTTCCCTCATTGCTTCTTGCTTTCATGTTGATTTCAGAGGCTATTAACGGCCGCTATAACGGAATAGGCATATTTGAGCTTGTTTATTCGGTAGTGGGTTTTTTTGCTGTTTATATAGCGCTAACGGGTAAGAAGTTTTTCTAATATACTTTGATGCAACGCTTATCTATCGAAACTAGATAGTTTCATTCTCAAGAAATTACCAAAAATGTTGAGTATCAGTGGAATTAGCAGCAAATGTCATTTTGATCATATTAATAGGGATAGGTGCGGCCTTGTTCTTCGTCGGTTCGCTTATTGTTGTCGTGACAGCGTTTGGTCACAAACAGTATGCCTACGGTGTCCTTTCGCTATTGTTTTTCCCCTTAAGTATTGCTTACTGTGTGCAGTATCGAGAAAAAGGGGCTTATGCGTCTAAGTTTCTTATTAGTGGAGTACTGCTCGTTGCAATCTCTTATGGCTTGGCCACCCTATTCTACAAATTTTAATTATTTACTACAGGCAGCTTTTCATGAATATACGTGCCATCAACAGCATTCTGCTTTTTCTAATATTGGCTTTTTCTGCCTCTCTTAAAGCTGAGTGGTATTCTGATAGTGCAGGCATTATGGGCACTAATATCTATGTTGAAGTGTGGGCAGAAACCCCTGTGCAAGGGCAACTTGCGTTGAAAGCTGTTATGGCAGAAATGGAGCGCATTAACCAACTCATGAGCCCTTACATTGAGACCAGTGAGCTAAGTCTGATTAATGCATCAGCAGGTAAGCAAGCAATGGTGATCAGCGATGAAATGTTTGAGCTACTCGATAAGTCTATTAAAATTTCCGACCTAACCAAAGGCGCGTTTGATATTACTTTTGCAAGTGTTGGTTATTTATATAATTACAAAGAAAATAAACGCCCAGATGAAGCAACAATTGCCTCATTGCTAGACGCCGTAAACTACAAGCATATTGTCCTTGATAAGGAGAATAAGACAGTTTTCTTCACCAATGAAAAAGTCAAAATTGATTTGGGCGGAATTGCAAAAGGTCACGCGGTTGATAATTCCATCTCACTGTTAGAGCGTATGGGAATATTACATGGATTAGTTACTGCCGGTGGCGATACTCGTCTCATCGGTGACAGACGTGGCAAACCATGGATTGTGGGAATACGCGACCCGAGAAATAAAGAGAAACAAGCGGTAGTCATGCCTTTACAAAACTCTGCTATGTCCACATCCGGTGATTACGAGCGTTACTTTGAAGAAGATGGTAAACGCTATCATCATATTCTATCGCCTAAAACGGGTAAGTCGACTTACGATGTGCAATCGGTGTCTATTATCGGGCCCAGCAGTACATTTAATGATGCGCTTTCTACCGCAGTTTTTGTGATGGGTTTGCGAGAAGGTTTGGGTATGATTAATCGTATTGATGGTTATGACGCAGTAGTAATGGATAACCAGCGCAAAATGCATTACTCGAATGGATTGCAGCAGTAATGGTGAGGCAGCAAAAAGCGCTCGATGGTTTCCAACGTGAAGAAGTTAACATCCCTGTTTGCCATTCATCCCTGACTGGCGTTCCATTTCGAAATCGTAAGGTTTATTGACCCAATAAGCGCTGAGTGGACTAATGCAAACTAGCGGTCGCTAGGCACCAATCACACCGTTAACTATTGGCTCAAACGCCGTCAGAGAATCCATTAAAGCAGCGTTACCTAAACCCGTTTGCGGGAATAAGGTGCGCATGCGGCCTTGCTCACCGTGCAGCGCTAGGTAATTCAGAATTACCGTTTCAACGAGTAGGTTGACGTTATTGGCTGCTGGTGTGGCTGATGTTTCAACGGAGCCATCGCGACGCATATAACCAATTTGCTGGCTAACTGCCTGCTCTTCTGGCGTACCGCCAATTAATTGAGGCGTACCGTTAGGATTATAAACCATGAAGAAGGAGGCAGCGGTGGACGAGTTATCACCCGTCCATACGCCTTTACCGCGACCAAGCTCAGAGTCGTCTATCATACCGTTACTGGCAACCGAGCCATCACTGACAACATACATCATTACAGGAACGCCAACGCGAGCGGCATATTCCAATACCGCACCCATGCATTTACCTGCACGTAAATCTCTTACTTCACCTGACGAGCGGTTACCCGTATGGTAATCGTAACCGCCCATTGCGATTGTTCCTGCCCCTGCGAAGCCGTTCATAACTAACTTCATCACAGACGCGGTTTTTTGGAATTCGCGATCGCCGTCAAATTCTTCCTGAGTGAAGATCCCGTTTTCGCCCACAATGTTAGGGTCAAGTTCTGGATTCAAAGAAGAAGGGTCGCCGAAGCGATCAGCGATATCTGCACTTTTAACGTAACCGCAACGCACCAATTCTTTGAGATCTGCGTCGCTATTAATTTTGGTATCAACGCGATTAAGCTTCATGTCACTAATGCGCTGCACCGATTCCATTACTGAGACTGCATCTTCTTGACTTAGTAGGCCAACGAGATCGCCAGTATCAACCAAACCAGTGACGTCTGAGGGACGGTCTACTTTGGTTGGACGTTTGCCTGGGTCAATCAACATGGCAGGAGCCATAGAGCTGCCGCCGCTGTCAGAATTTCTTGAACCAATTAGGGTCAATAGCGAGCCGTCGGAACCTGCACGATTAATACCGTACATGGGATTGTGAGGGTTGTTACCCGTGTCATTTTCTGAACGAGCTGGGATAACGGCCCCATTCACGTTGGCTCTATTGCCGACCGCTAGTTTTTCCTGAATGCCGCGTAAAAAAGCACTGTCAGCATGAAATGCTAGGCCGAGTTCATTGTTGATAAAGTCAGACATACCGGCCATCGGATTAGCAATACTCGGTACCATGTCACCTGGTAAACCTTGACGGCTGTAGCCCTGGGTGCTCAAAAAGTCCATTTGTCCGCCGCGTCCACCGATCAATACGTTTGAACCTGCAATGTTGGCTCCGCCGGCTAAATCGAAAACGATAAAGGGAATTTTCCCAGCGCCTTGGGTGGCAATGCCACAGCCAGCTTTTAATGCTTCTAAATCAGGCGAGAGTGATGCATGCACTTTACCAGAACCGGCTAACATGCTTAATACTGAACCGCCAACTACTGCGCCCATACCAGCCGTAAAACCTTGAGCTAGGAAGTCGCGCCGCGTTACTGGTCTGCCGTGGTCCTGATGAAATAAGGGAGCGTCTGCATCAGCACCATTTTTTCCGCCCATACCGCCATGGTCTGTTTTAGCGCTAGCGCCGACGGTGTATTTCTTTGAGAATGTACGTATTGTCTTTTTCATTTTAATCACCTATTCGCATCTGCTATTGCATAACAACAGCAGCACTGGCGAGCACGGCTGCGCAAGTTGCTTTTGCTACTGTGGGTGTAGTTTGCGCTGAACATGAATTGTTACTTGAACAAGTCATTGTTAAGCGATCGATTAAGTTGTTTAGTTCGGTTGTCACATCTGCTGATGCTGGCTGGCTGCTTAAGCCGCTGCCGATCATGCGATCAATCAGAGGGTTGACGAGTGCCGCGCGGTCATTGCTATCAAATCCGCTGTTTGCTGACTTGTCGAAGTCAAAGCTTGGGAAGTAGCTAGTTCTTAAGGTGATGTCTTCAATTAGCACATCGCAATAGCGAATAGCCATTTGCGTAATCGCCATTTGGTTTGAAGCTAAGAAGCTTTGCATTTCAGTCACGCTCGGCAATTGTTGACGCAGTTGCAAGTAGGTATTGTTTACCGCAGTTTGCGAGGAAGGAACCCCCGTCAACGCCGACATACTCGCATTCACTTCGGCAAAGTTTCTTATACCAATATCAGACTGAGGTTCTAAATCGACAGGCTGCGCTGCTACTGGAGCTTCATCCTCTTGACGCACCGATACGGCATCTCCTAGCACTTCGAAAGTGAGGAAGAATTCGTCTTGTACCGGTCCTTTTTGCACCGGAATGATAGTACCTTGTGATGAAAGCTGCTGACCTAGTTCATTGCTAGCTGCTTCTACGCCATCAACCGTTAAATTTAATGTCGCGAACACCTGACCACCCTCCGATTCACGGCCATTTACGCCGATGCGAATGCCAGTCAATGCAATACCATCGAGGTTTGCACCTTCATCAAGGCTGATCATTGAGGGCTCAGTGAACAAGTAGCTGTAAGTATCGAACTGACTCACTTCGAACACAATATAGCTTTGCGGTACATTAATGATCTCTGAAATGCCAAATAGTAGGAAGAATTTTTCGCCCACACCGGCATCAAAGTTCTTGACGATTTGCTCTGCTGTTAACACTCGATTGTGCATTGCCGCCATTCTGATTGTACCTGCCCATGGCACATCGCCTGAAACTTCATTACCGAGCACAAACGCAAAGCTATCATCCCAGTCACTTAGACCCGCTGCCTCTACGTCGTCTTCATCATCAGTAAATTCACCGTTTACATAAATTTGACGACCGCCAACACCATCATAGTTAACCACTACGTGCTGCAGAGCGGCTTGTAAATCTTCGTCGGCGTCACGGGTGCTTAGCATTGGCATGCCGTTAGTATCTGTATTGCCATGGCGCAACAACATGTCGTAGTTATATAACGATTGACCTAAAGTAAAGTTGCGTCTGTCACGGCCACCTGAGTAACTAACGATGCGCGCTGGGCCTTCTTGCGTAACGTTCGCCGGAGCAACCCATGCTTCTATGGCAAATTCGCCAGTAGAAACAATTAAGTCATGAATTTTTTTGCTGTCGGTGGTTGAGCCTTGAGCCTTACCGTCAGTAAGTTGAATACCGTTACCGCCCACCCATTCGTAACCGCCGCTGAGGGTAAGATTGAGCGCAGGCTCTATGCCGCTGGTGTCAAAAGCAATATTGCCTGAAGCTGTTTTGAACTCCCATTTAGCAATAAGGTTAGACTCAAAACGGCCGCCGCCTGTTGCTAGCGTGCCATCATACAAGGTAAGCGCGTGAGAGCTAACGAGGTTGGCGTCTAACTCGGTTACGTCAATCGCTTCTGACATTGCGCGGATAGCGTCAGCTAAGGCTTGACCATCGGCTCTACAATTATCTGTCCAGCAGTTGTGGAATTCATCTCTAAGCCTTGCCACTAATCTCGAGTCTTCAGGGAGGTCTAGGTTCATCTTCGCAGTTGCCGCGGCGTACGCTTCAGCAATATCGGATGATGCTAAGTAAGGTGAAATAGGGATGGCTGCACTTGACTGATGGCAGTCAGCGCAATGCTCGCGCAGAGCAGGGTAAACGTTTGATTCGAATAAACCTGAGTCGGACGGAAAGTTTTTGTTGGCCCCAGGAATTTTCACAACTGGCGCGTTTAACTCAATGGTTGTCGCAACTTCTTCGTTGCTTGCCCAATTACTTATCCAAGTAGTAAGAATGTCGGCACATGCTTCAGGACTGCTTAACCAGCAGTTGTGTCCGCCGGCAACTTTGGTGACTAATTCAGATTCACTGATACGAGAACTGTTGATTAGATTGTTTACTTCAGCATAGGCAAGATTGATATCATCGAAGCGAGCAAAAGGCGGTGACTGCTGACCTTGAATATGACAAGCCCCGCAGCGATCTGGCTTTGCAAGATTATCCCAAACGGATAATTTAAAATTTTGTACGTCGGGAGTCGCTGGTGCAGGTCCCGTATAATTGACCACTGGTTGCTGAACCGGCGGCGGTAAAGGCGTTGATTCTACTTGTGCATCACTACCACCACCGCAGTTAGCAAGCAGCAAAACGGCCATACTTGCAGCACCTAAACGACGAAAGGCTTTCAGAAAGACTGAAGATTGCTTGTTAGAAGTGTCGATTGATACTGATTGCAAAATCGAATATGGAGTTGAATTAAACATGTTCTATTCTCCCTTGCAGTAGTCTGCAGTAGCGGCAAACACGTTTTTAATGTTGTAGTTGTCACCCATGAATTCAGACTGAATCTGAGCGATGGCTGTGCGATCCGTTTGATCTTGCGGCGCGCGCAGACATACGTTCTTAAATACTTTTGTCACTTGGCAACTTGCAAAGGTTTGGCTGTTGGCAAGCTCTTGGCCCATTGATTTAGCGCCACTGCCAGAGCCAGGAAGTTCGGATGACCAACCAATCGTTTGGTTCTGGCCTTCACGCCAATAGTTATCCCAGTTATCGTTGGGGGTGACATAGCCGAAGGGAAAGTTATTCGAATTTATCCAATACTTTGCTTGCACTCTTAGCTGCGTTTCGGGGTCAATTTGGCCTTCTGCGTTATACACAATTCGACCGTTGACGCCATCGGGGTCGCCTTCAACGTCGTAGTCGTAGTTGTAATAAGCAAAAGCTTGAGTTAGCGGGTCCATGCCTGAATGGCATCCAGAGCATGAGTTGGTAAAAATACGGCTATCGCCGCCGGGGCTGCGACTTAAATCTTGACGAATTCTATCCGGTGGAAGACTAGTATCCTTGAATGCTTCAAGGTCAGCACACATGTGATTCATCAGAGTAAAACGAAACATGGCGCGATTAGTGCCATCTTTAAAAAAGGATTTTGCCGCGCCTCTCGTTGTCATTACGCCAGCAGTTGCTTCTGCGGGTATGCCGGTAAGTGAGGATTGCGTAGTAGCAACTAACACTGAAGATAGGTCGGCACCTTCTCCTTCTAGTGCTTCATAATGATTATTGTTAGTTGTGCTGTAGGCAGGTACTCCTGCACTTGAATCTGCAACATACAGAATGTCGCCGCTTAACACTTGGCGAAAATCGACGTCATCTCTCACCATACCGATAACGGTTGCAGTGTAATCATTGAGTGGCGCGAATACATCAAACTCTTCATTCGTCCAAGGTGTAACCCAGTTTTTCACGGTGATGTTATAAAAACTGGGTGACTGCATCGCAATTTGTGCAGCGCCTCGAGCATCACCCGCATCTATTAAGTCAGCCATTTGTTGAATGACGGCCGTTGTGCCGGGGACGCCAGCTAAACGGTCATGCATACGCTTGGCTTGTTCTAATGGTCCAGCTGCGGCCATCGCACTCGCGATAAGCAGCGGCGCTGATAAGCAAATTAGTTTTAGCATCTGCTTAATCTTCATGGATGCGTTATTAGTTGGACTATTTGATTCATTTGTTAGCAAATACATCGAATCAACTCCTTTTTTGAATGTGGACTACGTTATACCCGTGTTTTAGGTATCGTTAGTTATTCTCTACTAACAATAAGTGTTCGCCTGTATACCGATTAACCAGTTTCTCAGCAGGTAGTTGAAATGTAAATGGCTATTAGGCGTTTAACATTGGCGTTTATCAATAAACGTGCCGTAGTTTTTAACTGTATGTTTTAAATGGCTTTAATTTTATTTTTGTCGTTTTTCTGGGGAGCTTTATCGAATTAATACATCGTAAAGTGTTGCTCATAAGCAACAGTTGATAAGTATTTTTTTTAATTACTTCGTTGCGATATGCCAGCCTTCGAGGCAGCCGTTACTGTGCTTACTGGGCTAGCGGAGATATTTCGTCATCTTGCTTGCACTAATGTGCTTTCGATAATTGCCGACAAGAGAAGAGCGACTTGATTTCCTTATATACCATTTAAATATGCAGGAGCTGGTTTTTCGTATTTTTGGTTATAAATTGTCGCAATTGTGGGGTAAAAAAGTATACCTAAACAGACGGTATAGGAATTAATCCTTACATATAGATAACTAGATTGTTGTATAGACCGCATGGTGTCAGGCTGTCACTCTCAAGTAAAAGTGCGTGTAGTGAAGGTGCAAATAAATATACCTTTGGCACCAAGCCAGTAAAGGCGTTGCACTTTAGTGACAGTATAAATATGTAGGCTAAATCGGTATCGTGAGGGTGCCGATTTATCTTCAAAATGAGCAGAGTAATATGATGACTCGTAGACCAAACACTGACTATTTATTAACAAAATCACTGAAAAAGGTGATGCTTTGCTCATATGTCTTTGTACTTGCTGCTTGTGGCGGCGAAAATATAACTGGTGAAGAACAAGCACCAGACCCTGTTGTTGTAGATGTGCCTATTGCGGTTATTAAGCGCGATTTAAGTATTGAAGATGCCGACATGCAGCGCTCTATTACCGAACCTTCGCTGTTTATTCCCGGCGCGTCATTAATTCTAAAGGCGCGCGCTAATGCAAGCGCGGTTGAAGTTGATATCACCGCAGGCGCATTTGCTGATCGACTCGATGAAGAAGGTAATCGCCTCCCCATTGATATTAAAGATTTAGAAAGCTCCTACGATGGCTCTCGTCTTATTTTTAGCATGCGTGCTCCTGAAGATGAAGATGCAGATGACAATGAACAACCCACTTGGAATATTTGGGAATACATTGTTGAAACGCAGGAGTTACGCCGCGTTATCTCCTCTGACATCGTCGCTGAAACTGGTGAAGATACAGGTCCTGTTTATTTGGCAGATGGTCGTATCTTATTTAGTTCAACACGCCAGCGCGGTAATCAAGCTCGATTGCTGGATGAAGGTAAGCCGCAATACGCAGGCTTAGAGGAAGGCCGAGACGTACATGCCTCTGTGCTGCACATAATGGATGCAAATGGCGAGAATCTTGAACAGATTTCATATAACCAAAGTCACGACCTCGATCCTTTAGTCATGCCTAATGGAAAAATTATATTCAGTCGTTGGGACCAATTTGGTGGTAGTAAGGGTGTTCACCTTTATCAAATGAACCCAGATGGCAGTGATCTGGAAATATTATACGGCCGTCATAGCCATTCCGATTCTGCGGGCAACAACGCTGATATTCACTTTACGCAAACGCGTGTTACGCCTGACGATCGCATTCTGGTTGCGCTTACGCCTTTTGAAAAAGAAGAGTTAGGAACTGATTTTGTTGCGATTGATGTGGCTAACTACATTGATAACTTTACGCCCATCGCATCTTCGAATTCGTTAACCGGCCCAGCACAAGAAAAAGCGCTATTTGAGAATATTGATATAGAAGCGGAGATTTCGCCGGGGGGTTATATTGCTGCTCTGTATCCTTTATTTGATGGAAGTGGTCGCCAATTGTTTAGTTGGAGTCAGTGCCGTTTATTAGCACCATTGCCTGAAAACTCGGCGGATGATGCTGTGCCTTCAGTCGTGCCATGCACCACAGAGAATCTAGTGGACCCGACTTATGAGAAAGCGCCGCCGCTATATGGTTTGTGGATGTTTGATCCAGCCGAAGGCACACAGCTTCCTTTAGTTGTTCCGCAAGAAAATGTGTCTTACTCAGAAGTGGTTGCGCTTGAGAGTCGTCCATTTCCTGCTAACCCTTCATCGACTATTGATACGAGTGAAACGGCATTAATCGATGCCAATATGGGGGTTATTCACATTCGCAGTGTGTATGATTTTGCAGGCGATGATTTGAGTCCTCAGGGCATCGTAAATATGGCAGACCCAACAGTGGTAACGGTAGAGCAAAGACCCGCTCGCTTTCTAAGAATAATAAAAAGTGTATCTCTTCCGGATGAAGATACTTTGGATATCGAAAATGAAGCATTTGGGCGTTCAAGAAACCAGTTAATGCGCGAAGTGCTAGGGTATACGCCGATCCAACCCGACGGCTCAGTGAAAGTTGCCGTGCCCGCGAAAGTCCCTTTCGGTATCAGCATTGTTGATGCGCAAGGCAAACGTATTTCTGCGCGTCATGAGAACTGGCTGCAGGTTGCGCCTGGAGAAACCAAAACATGTAACGGTTGCCACGACGGCAGCAACAATTCCGCTATTACACTGCAACCGCACGGCAGAGCGGACGCTGAATATGCCTCCATCAACACAGGCGCGCCAAGTACAGGCGTTCCGTTTCCGAATACTAATCCTGTGCTTTTCGCTGATTTAGGCGAAACGATGGCTGAAACGTTTACTCGTATTAATGGCGTACCTGACTTAACACCCGATATTTTGTTTGAAGACGTGTGGGCTGACCCTGCTGTGCAAACCCCGGCGGATAATATTGAATATCGCTATGCTGATTTGCAAACAAGCCTGCCTATCACACAAAGCTGTGCGCAAAACTGGACGTCAATTTGTCGCGCCGTGATTAACTTTCCAGATCACATTCAGCCCCTATTTGAACTCGACCGCTCAACGCTTGATGCCGAGGGCATGGTGGTCGCGGACAACACATGCATAGCTTGTCACACTCGGTTTGATGCTGAAAATCAACTACAAGTGCCAATAGCGCAATTAGAATTAACTGGTAATCCGTCGCCAGTCAATGCAGACTTGTTAGCTAGTTACCGCGAACTCATGTTTAATGATGTTGAATTGGAATTAGTTGATGGTGCGCTATTGCCACGACTAGTGCTTGTTTTCGATAATAACGGCAATCCTGTATATGAGCTCGATGAAAATGGTGAGCCTATTCTTGATGCTGAAGGCAACCCAATTCAGGTAACACAGCAAGTTGGTGTGGGTAGTACAATGAGCGTCAATGGTGCGCGCAGTAGCGCAGGATTTTTTGCACCATTTGAAACCGGTAGTCACCAAGGTTGGTTGAGTCCAGCTGAATTGAAAATGATAAGCGAATGGCTCGATGTCGGTGGCCAAAACTATAATAACCCATTTGATGCACCAACAAATTAATGAAATTAAACACCTACTTCTTATTCGTCGTTGTTATTGCCTCGGTCCTATTTAGCCTGTCAGCTAAGGGCGAGGATCTGTTGGTTAGCATTGTTGAACCCTATGTTGACTTTCGAACGGGCCCTGCTAGCGAATATCCTATTTTTCACGTTGCTGAGCAAGGTGAAAGCATCACCATACTTAAAAAGAAAACCGGCTGGTATAAGGCGATCACTCATAAAGGCCAAGAAGGCTGGGTGTCAGCTGAACAGCTTGGTAAAACGTTGAAACCTAATGGTGAACAACTTTATGTGCCCACCGGTAGTTTTGAAGACTACACCAATAGGACTTTTGAAGTCAGTGCGTTTGGCGGTTTACTAGAGAGCGTGAATGCCCTCTCGGTAGCAGCTGCATGGAACGTCACCGGTAACTTAATCGCGGAAGCTACTTATACTCAAGCACTCGGCGATTTCTCTGAAAACAAACTATGGTCAATTCGCTTACAGCACCATACGTTCCCTGAGTGGAAAGTGAGTCCTTACTTAACAATAGGCGCTGGCGGCATTAATACGCGTCCTCGCTCCAACCTAGTACAAAGCGGTGACGAAATTCGCAAGAGTGATTTTTACGAAGTGGGCGCAGGCCTGCGTTATTACTTTGCGCGCAACACCGTTCTTAAGTTGGAGTATCGCAGCATTATTGCGTTGACCGATCGCGATGATCAAGAGCGAATTGAAGAATTTAAGTTAGGCTTTTCCGTATTTTTTTAGCAGAAAATACCGCATAAGCACAAAATCCATACCATGGTGAAATGAATGAAATTTAACAAGAATGTAGTTTTAAGCGCAGTGGCCATATTGAATATTGTTTTGTTCAACGGATCGGCGTTTGCGCAGGGTTCGTTAGTGAAAGGTGCTTTTACAAAGAAAGCGGCAAACCCGATGCAAGAAAATACAGAACAACCTCCTGCATTGATCGACCCAAATATAGAGCGCCGTGACATTAGTGAGTCCGATATCGATACCGAAGACATCGAAATAGGTATTTTTGGTGGATTTATTAGCATCGAAGATTTTGAGTCAAGCGAGGTGGTTGGCGTGTCCTTGGCCTATCATATTAATGAGAACTTATTCCTTGAAGCCCGCTACGCACAAGCTACTGCAGGGCAAACTAGCTTTGAAAAATTGTCGGGAGGCGCACCCTTCTTAACGGATGATGAACGTGACTATACGTATTATAACTTATCACTAGGTTACAACATCAATGGTGAAACCTTCTTCACAGATAACTTAGTCTTTAACTCAGATTTTTACTTCACCTTGGGCGCCGGCAGCACAAATTTTGGTGGTGACGAGCGTTTTACGGTAAGTGCGGGTGCAGGCTATCGACTGCTGTTGACCGACTTTTGGGCATTGAAAGTAGACGTGCGTGATCACGTTTTCACCAGTGACATTATCGGCGTTGAAAAGGACGTGCATAACTTAGCGATTACGCTGGGAACAACGTTCTTCTTTTAAATAACGAGACCATATAATGACAGACATGAATACGACTTTAGCAACAATGAAATCAGTAAAAAATACATCAGCCGTGAGTCTGCGTCAGTGTTTAGTAACAAGCGTTGCCGCTATCGCGCTGAGCTTCGCCAGCGTTGCCGCCATAGCAAAACCGACATCGGGTGAAAAGTCGCCAGACTTCACTTTAAAAAGTCGAGATGGTGGAAATATTAAGTTATCTGAGCAGCGCGGCAACATAGTGCTGGTTAATTTTTGGGCATCATGGTGTGGTCCTTGTCGCGAAGAGCTTCCTGCATTTGAAGAGCTATATCAAGAATACCAAGACATGGGTGTGGAGATACTTGCGGTAAATGTGGACGATGAGGCGGAAAAAGCCAACGTGTTACTACAAGATATTGAAGTGAGTTTTCCTGTATTGTTCGACACTTCGGGTGACGTCAGTCAGCTCTATGATGTTAGCGCAATGCCTACGACGGTGTTAGTTGATCGCGACGGCAACGTGCGTTTGATCCACCCAGGGTATCGTTCGGGTGACGAAAAGAAATATGAAAAAGCCATTAAAATGTTAATGCGGGAGTAGTGCTAATGAAATTATTCAATAAAGCCTCTGTTCGATTATTACTTGTGTGCTGCGTGGCCACATTAGGCAGTGGTTGCGCAAGTACCTTTGAAAGCATCAATCCACTGGCTAATCTCGAGCCTTGGGTCAAGCCCTATGAGCGCAGCAATCTAGCCGATCCGATTATGAGCATGAATCGCAATCCAGTCGCTTTGGCATATGCGAAGCACGTGTTTGAATCGCGTGAAGGTGCGCGCGGTGCTGACGGTGGTGCAGGTGGTGGTTGTGGCTGTAACTAAACGACAGGCTGCTTGGGCCACTCGACAAAAGCTGAATTCGCTTACGGTTACCTTATGCACATTGGGTCTCATCGTCAGCACATTATTTATTGGTGCTGCTAAGGGCGCTGTTTTGCCAATTGAACGCGCTGACGTGCTGTATCATTCCTACGAAGGCGATGGTGTGACTATCGACGGCCCTTCAGTATTGCTGCGTAAAAATATAGGTGGCAAAGTGTCGGTGTCAGCAAACTATTATGTTGATACAGTTTCTGGCGCGTCAATCGATGTGCGAGCAACGGCAAGTCCTTACGAAGAAGTACGCAAAGAAAAAACCGTTGGCGTTGATTATCTCAATAACAAAACCTTGTTAAGTACGAGTTTCACCAACAGCAGTGAAAATGACTTTGAAGCAAATTCGGTTTATGTGGGTATTAGCCAAGACTTTTTTGGTGACTTAAGCACTATTTCCCTGAGTTATTCGAAAGGTTGGGATGTTGTCGGTCGCCGTGGTGATGAAAGCTTTGAAGAAGAAGCGGATCGACAAAAATACGGCTTAGGCTTTAGCCAAGTGGCGACAAAAAGCTTAATTGTTGGTTTCAATATTGAACACATTTCAGATGAAGGTTATTTAAATAACCCCTATCGCTCTGTGCGTTTTTTGGATGCTAGCACCGATCGTGGATTTAGTTTTGCGACGGAAAAATATCCGAATACCCGCTCTAGTACCGCTTACTCTATAAACGCAAATTATTATCTGCCTTATCGCGCTGCGATTTATGGTGATGCCAGAACGTATAGTGATACTTGGGGCATAAAAGCACAAAACTTCAAGGTAGGTTATATTCATCCAATTAAAGACGATTGGATTTTTGAAGTCTTTATACGTCATTATAAGCAAGATAAAGCTGATTTTTATCAAGATTTATTTAGTCGCCCCGATGAATTTAACTTCATGGCGCGCGACAAAGAAATGAGCTCATATACAGGCGTAACAGCCGGTATTAGTGTGGCTTACGAATGGCAATTCTCTCAAACCGCTACTTTCAAAAAGAGCGCGGTGCATTTTGAATGGGATTACATGAAATTTGATTACGATGACTTCAGAGATGCCACGGCAGAAGCGCCTGTGGGTGAAGAGCCATTGTTTGGATTCTCGGCAAATGTGTTACGCATCTTTGCATCAATTTGGTACTAGATATGACAATTACAAATGTATCGGGCGCTCCAGCTCCTAGCCTACACAGCACTGCACGGGTGGTCGCTGTGCCGATCTTTAAGAATGTATTGGTGCAGGCTGGTTTGGCTATCGTTTTGCTGGTTGCAGCGACGATATTTACAACGGCGTCAAACCCCGCACACGCGCAAGAAGCCGACAGCAATCAACAAACACCAGCATTATCCGAGGTTAAAAACGAATCGCCGGTTCCTGATAGTGATCTAGCTGCTGAAATGGAAACGCTAAAGCAAGCACTGGTTAATTTGAATCGTGATTTGTTTATTTTGGAAGAAGACTTATTGTTTCCATCAAGCACTCAGGTTGCGGTTTACTTATCCATGGACGTGGGTGAGTACTTCAAACTTGATGCCGTTGAATTAAAAATTGACGGTAAATTAGCCACAAATTATTTGTATACCGATCGCCAAGTGAATGCTTTATACAAAGGCGGAGTACAACGCTTGTTCGTTGGTAATATAAACCAGGGTAGCAGAGAGATAACCGCTTTCTTTATTGGCACAGGTCCAGAAAATAGACCCTACAAACGGGCGGTGACTTTGGAATTCGAAAAAGAAGACGAGGCCGCCACTGTAGAACTTAAAATTGTTGATTCGACGTCAAAGCAACAACCTACTTTCTCAGCCACATTACTTTAGGTCGCATTGCTTTTGTTAATAACTCAATTCAAGGCCACTAAATTTGTTTGTGTTGCCATCGTTTCGGTAGCACTCAACGGCTGCTTTACAACACCAGAGCCGCCTGTAGTTGCTGAAGATACACGCAGCGCTGAACAAATTTTAGCGCAAAAACGCCAAGACCTTGCCTTTGGTCAGGTGGTTTACAGTTATTTTCAAGACGCGCCGGATCAAACGCTGCTACAGGGGGCACTTACGCGCCTGAACCAAGAGACCGCGCAAACACCTTATTCAAATGAAAACCAAGACAGACTAGACCTAATGAAAGGTGCTGTGAGCCTGCAACTAGGTATGACGCAACAAGCTGAAAGTATTTTTACACGTCTATTAGCGCAATCAGCGGATCCTTATATTCAAGCAAATACATGGTTTTGGCTGGCTAAGTCAAGCTTCGCACAAAAGCGCAGAGGCGTGAGCGAACGCGCGTATGCCGCAATTCTCGAGAATGATTTAGAAGATGAGTTAAGTGAAGAGCATTGGGAAGAGCTCATCTACCAAGTTAGTCATGAGCGCATGAGCAATGGCGGTGATTGGGAAACACTCGCAGAAGAATTAAACAGCGATTCTATTTATCAAACCTATCTCATCGCAAATCAAGCGGTGATACAGCACAACCAACAGGATTACGACGCTGCGAGTGATGCGTTTATTGCTGCGAAGTTACAGCTTAACGACACCCCAGTTAAAAACTCAATACAAGAAGACATCAGCGCAAGCTGGTGGTCTTGGTTTAACTGGTTTGGAAACGGTTTGACCGATAGCCAGGAAGAGCGTGCATTTTTAGAACGTAATGCATTATTTGACCGTTTAAACTATGGTTTAGGCGTGACGTTGTTGGAACAAAAAGATTACACAAATGCGCTTATAGCACTTAAGTTGATTGGCCGTGAGTCGCTGCACGCCGAGCAAGCAATGCTGACCTACGGCTGGACGCTTGCAAAGGAGAACAGATGGCCTTTGGCAATGGCAGCTTGGCAATATTTACGTGACAATAGCCAAGGCATTTACGCAATGCAGGCAAGTCATGGTTTAGCTTATGGCTATGAACAACAGGGAGCTTTGGCTGAAGCTTTTCGTTCGCTGCGAGATTCTTCTCGGCAACTGGATTCTGCAATGGCCTCGTTGAGTGAATTTGGTTTGAAGGTTGAGCAGGCAGAATTTTTTGATACTGTGGCTAATGGGAATTGGCCAATTGAACATCGCGATCTGCATGTGTTGTTACTGAGCGGAGATGAACAAATTGATAGCGCATACCTTCTTGAAGTGCGACGCCAAGCCAAACAGCTGCTGAATACGCTGGATGACAATTTGGCGCAAATTGACAGTATGTATCGCCTACTGGATGAACGCGAACAAGCTTTTTCGCGTCGAGTGGATGCTCTTTCGCTTACCGATGCGCAGGCCATATTGGATAACACCGCGACACGCATTCAGGGTTTTGAAGCTGCGCTAAATTCAGATCAGATATCTGACAAGTTGCTCGCAACCAGTGAGCAAGTGTCGGCTATGGAGCGTTTAGAGAAGGCCGAGCAAAGAATTGAACGGATCAATGCCGAGCGAGCGCGCAAGTTATCTAAAAAATATGCGCAGCGTGTTGCTCGCTTGAAAGGCGTGCTGCAGTGGGAATTATCGGAAGCTTTTCCAGAAACTCGCTGGCAACATCAAAAACAGTTAGCAAAGTTGAAAGTTGCGTATGCGGATGCCAATAAACAATATCAACGTCTCAAAAAGCTGCAGAGTGATACCCAAATAATTGCGGAACAGCGCGCGCGTGTCGACGCCATCGCCTTAAGCGCAAAAGCTGACTATGCACGCACCAAAACCTTAGTTGATTCGCTAACCCGACGTTTAACCGAGTTCCTACAAGTCAATATGGCCTTGAGAATGCAAGAATTGTCGGAACAGCAGGTGGCTACAAGGCTCGCCATCATTCGTATACAAGATTTAGCGGAACCGGGAAGAGGTAGATAAGATGAAAAAAATCCTTATACTTTCTCTTTCTATCGTGCTGACCAGCTGCAGTATGTTTAGCGCTGAAGAAGAACCCTCGATAATTAACGAAGGTATCAGTAACCGACCTACGTTAGCGGAGCTGGATCTTCAGCCTTTAAAATTTGAACCCTCCATTGCGCCTCGACTTTCACTCAAGGATACTCGGGACGAATATGCGGCATTATTGCCGCTTTTAAAAGATGAAAAGCAGCGTCAACAGGTGTCATTTAGACTAGCCGATATTGAAATGCAGCTCGCCGAAAAAGCGCAAGAGGAAGGTATCCCATTGGAGGCTTTGCAGGCTAGCCAGCCAAACAACAATAGCGGTGGCGGTGCAACAGTCAGCAGCACCGCTGCAGGTATTGGCCAACTCCAGCCCGCAAGTTATTTCAATCAAGCTATTTCGCGTTACCGAGAAGTATTAGCGCAACAGGCTCAGCTTGTTGCACAAGCTGATTTATTGTCTGATGACCCTGCAATAGTAGCGGAAGCGAAACGCACAGAAACAAAGTACATGGACGCAATGTATCAACTGTCGCGCGCCCTTGATTTAGACGGTAAACCAGAGGAGTCGGTTGAGATAGCACAGCGTTTTCTAGCGACATTTCCGACCAATACTAACGCCGTAACCAACTATCATATTGAACTGTATTTTCGTATTGGTGAATACTATTTTAATCGACAAAAATACGACAAGGCTGTGGTTAACTATGGCCAAGTGCTCGCGTTGTCGGAACAAACAGCCAACATAGCGTCGAATAACTTTTACGGAATTTCAGCGTACATGCAGGGTTGGAGCTACTTTAAGCAAGAAGAACATGGCAGTGCGTTGGTGTCGTTTTCTAAAATGCTAGATGAAACCTTAGAGCAAAATAGCTACACACAATCACATACTAAAATAAGCACATTGCCTTTAGGTCAGCAAAAACTAGTGCAGGACACGCTTCGTATAATGGCGCTGCTGTTCTCTTACCAAGGCAACGGCGAAGCAATCAAAGGCTTTTTTATCGTCAACGGTCAGCGAGCTTACGAAAATCTTATTTACGAAGAGCTCGCGCAGCAGCATTTAAACGATGGTCGTTATAAAGATAGCGCTGATACTCTGCTCGTTTTCGCGAAGACCTATCCTCAGCATGAGCGTGCGGTCGAGTTCTATGTAAAGCACATTGACGCTTACATCCTAGGAAACTTCCCGTCATTGGTATTAGAAGGTAAGCAGAGTTTTGTCGAAGCCTATGGCGTTGACGGGCCGCATTATTCGGGACTACAAAGTTTGATTGGCTTACAAACCAGCTCGTACTTAAGGCAATACGTAAAAGAGTTGGCTCAAAATGAGCACAGCATTGCTCAAACGGTTGAAAATATGCTCGCATCGAATGCAGAATTGATTGGTGGCGAAACAGCGGAAGGGGCTTTTGTCGGGTCATCGATGTCTGACGCTCAGAGTGCTTCTTGGAGCAGCGCGTCAGTTACTGACTTAAACAATATCAAACAAACTGCTTTTGAAAATGCTGCTGGCTATTACGACCAGTTTATTCGTACTTTTTCACCGGATGATGAAGTACCACAAATGCGCTTTTATCTTGCTGAGGCTTTAAGTTCTGCGAATAAATTCAACTTAGCTATTGAAAGCTTTGAAATTTATGCTTATCAAGATACTCCTAACCCATTAGCCAGCGAAGCGGCGTATGCCGCGTTATTGTTGTTTGAAAAGTTAAGCGAAAATGCGCTTAATCGCGATGCTGATTTTAAGCAAAAGTTAGAAACCAGAAAGATGTTCAGCCAACGCTTGTTTGTTAAAACATTTGCCGCCGACTCGCGTACCGTAAATGTGGCGCAGTCACTCATGCAACGCTTGTTTGAACAGCAACAATATCGAGATGCAATGGAATGGAGCGACTGGCTGCTGTCCAGCGATAAACTCAACGGCTTGGCCTACGCTGAAGCAAATCTGCCCCAAGCGAGCTTAGTTGATAAGCACATAGCGGCGCACGATGTCAGTGCCGAGGCTTTAATTTCAGCCAGATTAGTTTTCGCACACGGTAATTTCGCGTTGGAAAATTATCAAGTTGCACAAGCTGGCTATGAAACATTGTTAAGCATTCTTCCAGCAGACGATGAGCGTGTTCAGGAATTGAAGAATCGCTTAGCAGCCACCTTCTTCCAGCAGTCAGAACAGTTGTTAGCCAGAGCAAAAGTAAAGCAAACGTTAGATGCGCCCCTACCTGAAGGTAGAGATTTTGCGCAGCTAAGTGAAACTCAGCGTTTAGCGATGCTGCAAAGTGTGGCCCTACTGCGACGCATTATGCAGGAAACTCCCTCTTCAACCTTTAGAGCCGCTGCACAATATGATGCAGCCACGTACCTACTTGCGCTTGAAGATTTTAGCCAAGCGCTTCCTCTGCTGCTTGATTTTCAAACTCGCTTCGCAAACAACCCACTAACGAAGACTATCCCTGGAAAGCTCTTGTTAGCTTATGAAAAGTCGGAACAATGGCAGCCAGCCGCAGCATTATTAATGGCTCAGCATCAGGCTCAACCTGATACTGAATTAGGTAGAGAGTCTCTTTATGTGGCCGCGGATTATTACTTAAAAGCAGGCGACAAAGAAACATCGTTAAACACTTACAGAAGCTACGCTCATCGCTATCCGAGACCGCTAGCCGATGCAAATGAAGCGCGCTTTAAACTGACCGAATTTTACAGTGAGAGAGGGGATGCAACGAAGCGTCGTTTCTGGCTTAACAAGCTGATTGAAGCAGATCAAAAAGCAGGCAGTGAACGCTCAGCCCGTTCTCGTTATTTAGCCGCGATGGCATCAATGGTATTTGCCACCGACGCCGATGCGGCATATCAGAAAATTAAACTTACCTTGCCATTAAACAAGAGTCTGCAGCGTAAGCAAAATGCCCTTAAAAATGCCATTTCTCGATATGATGGCGTTATGGCATATGGCATTGCTGAATACACGACACAAGCAAACTATTCATTGGCTAATTTGTATTCGGTATTGGCAAAAGACTTGATGGAATCGAGTCGTCCAAATGGGCTTTCTGCACTCGAGTTAGACCAGTATGAGTTGTTATTAGAAGAGCAAGCCTTTCCGTTTGAGGAAACTTCAATTACCTTGCATGAAAACAATGCTAAACGCGCACACGGCGGTTTGTACGACGACTGGGTAAAAGAGAGTTTGAAGAAACTCGAAAACTTATTGCCCGTACGTTACCGCAAACCGGAACAAATTCAGGAGTTGAGCGCTAATGATTTTGAATAATACCAAATTACGGCTTTTGGCTGTGATGGTCGTTCTTTCTGTCAGCTTGTCGGGTTGTTCCAGCATGCCTACCTTTCCTGTCTTTTCGAGTGGTGAAGATGAGAAAACACAAACGAATGAAACGTCACCAAGTGTGACAGTGCAATCAGAAGAAGGGGGCGTTGAGAGTGAAGGTCTTGAAGGGGCAACGCCGCCCGTTCCGCTTACAGCTGAGGAGCTAGAAGAACAGGCGCTTGCAGCCAAGGCGCGGGCCTTAATGGGCACAATGAATGCTTTTAAATTGGACAAAGAAAAACAAGCGAAGCTCAATTCAGGTCAGTTACGTGATGTGCAAAATGCAATTAACCAACTCGCTAATGGAGAACCAGATCAAGCGCTAGTTGCTTTGCAGCGGGTTCTTGACGACCCTGATTTTATTGCATCACCGAACACCGCAGTGTGGGTTTTGCGCGGTGATGTTTATCGTGCGAAGGAGCAAAACGAAAAAGCGATAATTGACTATGAGTCGGCACTCAAGCTAGTGGGCAGTAATTACCACGCGCACAATCGACTTGGGCTGATATATCGCAATGCCGGTAAATTTGACTTAGCCAAAGCTCACTACACACAGGCAATAGATGCATGGCCTGGAAACGCGGATAGTTATCGAAATCGAGGTATTTTATACGACCTATATGTTGGCGATAAAGCTGCAGCGCTCGAAGATTACAAGATATATAAAGCGTTGCTAGATTTCCAAATTCAAAGTGTTGAAGCCGCGCCAAAATCGTTGGTGAAGGAGCAAAAGCTGACGAGTCAGTGGATACTGGATATCGAGCGCCAAATAAAAACCCTCGAGCGGGAGCAAGCGAATGGATAATTCTCTATTATTAAAAGCTACTTGTCAGAAATCGACGCTTCAAACACTCATCATGCAAAGAAAACCGATAGTGAAGCGTTTTGTCGCGCTTAGCGTGCTTTTATTTTGCGCACACACCCAGCTATATGCTCAAGTTCCTGCAGAGCAAGCCCAAGAGTTAACACAAAAGCCAGTGCCAGAAACAGTGCAAGAACAAGCGCCATTAGACACAACAGTCGCATCTGACGGAAATGTCTCCGCTACAGGTGATATTTTGCGTTTGGAAGAAACCATCCGTGGAAATAAAGAGCAGCCAAAGGTATTATCAATTGTACCTTGGCAGCTACCTTTACATCAGCGTATCGATCGTAATGAACAGCGTTGGGCACCCATAAAAACCAAGCTTAAACCTTTGGAAAGAAACAGCTTTTTAAAAGAAATAAAACTTCTTAATGGGGTTCAAAATAACCAAGGTAGTACCAAGGCCGACACACCAATTAATTGATTGGGTATAAATTCAACAACAGGTAGATGGTTCACAATACATAACATTAAAACGTATTCGAATAGACTGTCGGAAGTCTACCAAAGCAGTCTACTTTTTAGCGCTCAACTGCTGTGTTCATCCTGAACTATTGAGACTAGATTACTAAAAAATCACTATATTAGAGAGGATATCATGGATACCATCGTTCGCTTTTTCCAAGAGGGGGGCTCGTTTATGTTCCCTATCTCAGTTGTATTAGCTATTGGACTGGCTATTGCGCTGGAACGGTATTGGTTTTTGGGTGCTGCAAAACGCACTAATAAGAAAGCATTCCGTGAAATCGAGCCTTTGCTAGCGAGCTCAAACTTCGACAGAATTATTCAAGTAACGCAGAACAGCACAGCGCCGATTGCACGTGTTATTGGTGCCGGTATTACACGCTTAGGCGTTAGTCCGCGTCGTGAAGATATTGAATATGCGATGGAAGAAGGATTGATGGAAACTATTCCTCGTCTTGAAAAACGCACACAATATTTGGGGATGCTAGCAAATATTTCTACGCTGCTTGGTCTACTCGGTACGATTATTGGTCTGATCGCCGCATTCTCGGCAGTTGCAAACGCAGATCCATCAGAGAAAGCGAGCTTGTTGTCACAAAGTATCTCAGTGGCGATGAACACGACTGCATTCGGTCTAATAGCTGCAATTCCATTACTATTACTACATTCTTTGTTGAATACAAAAACGGCTGAAATTGTGGACAGCATGGAAATGGCAGGCGTGAAATGTTTAAACACGCTGATTGCTAAAGAGAATTTAGGCCCTAAAACGCGCCATTCAGACGATTAGGAAGACTTCTCATGATTGGACGACGCCACGGGCGTAACGCCAAGAAAGAAGACGCTGAATTAGACATCACCTCTTTCATGAACCTGATGATTGTACTGGTGCCTGTTTTGTTAATGATGATGGTGTTCTCAAGAATTACCGTTGTGGAGCTTAGGCTTCCCGGCATAGAGGCACTAGGGGCGGACGAACCTGTTGAGGATCAACGCTTGGAGATTTTGGTTTCCGATGACTCATTAAACATCTTTTTTCCACAAGGTTATTTGGTAAAAACGATTACTAAAATACCTGCTGTGGATGACGACGGCGAACCACTTGTTTCCACTGGCGCAGAACCTGCTTTGCAGCACGACTTTACAGGCTTACAAAATACCTTGAAGTTAGTGAAGCAAACGCTTTTAGCCAAGGCAGTAGATAAAAAAGACATTATCTTAATGCTGCCCGATAGCACAGACTATCAAACCATTATTAGCTTGATTGATGCAACGCGCTCTTACAAAGACGTGGTAGCAGCATCGGTTGTTGATGCCGAACTTTTTCCAGAAGTGTCGCTAGCGGAAGCGCCAGCGCGGTACGAACTGAAAAATGCGGGAGGTGCTGAATGAAGATGTCAGCCCGAGCTAAACGAATGGATCGCAACCATAAACGCGGCACCACTAAGCTTAGTCTAGTGTCGCTGATGGATATTTTTACTATCTTGGTTTTCTTCCTGATGCTTAACGCTTCAGATGTGCAGGTATTGCAGCGTGACGACTCGGTTGAATTACCCAAGTCGACTGTAAAAACACCAGCCAAAGAAACCTTGTTATTGATGATCAACGCCAACAATATTTTGCTGCAAGGTAAACCCGTTGCCAAAACAGCGGATTTGTATGCGCAACAAGATTATACAATTCAAGCATTAAAAGAAGAGCTGCTTTACCAAGCGTCTCGCACCGTGAGAACACCAGTAAAATCAATAGATGATAATACTGAAGGCCTTGGCGACGACGATCCTGGTTTATCGATCACCATAATGGGTGATAAGTCGGTGCCGTATGAAATTCTTAAAAAAATCATGCAAACCAGTGCTGAAGCTGGGTACACCAATATTGCACTTGCAGTAGAGAATCAACCGGAAGCGAATAGCGATATTGCGCCTGCTGATGCAGACGTTAACGTCGATGGTGATGGCTCATGAGTACCTCTAACTTGTCATCAACGTATTTTCATTCTCAGCTTCCTTGGGAAAGCAGTAGCAAAGAAAATACGATATTTACGGGCATTACTATTTTTGTATTGCTCTGTACTTTGGCTATTGCGATTTTTGTGAAATTAACTGACTTGCCAGAGGTGCCGAGAGCTGAACGTGAGCAGTTGCCGCCGCAGTTGGCAAAGGTCATCAAGGCGAAAGAGCCTCCCCCACCACCAAAAGTGATTGAGCCGGAACCTAAACCAGAGCCCGTGCCTGAACCTGAAAAGCCAAAGGAGGAGCCTAAGCCTGAGCCCAAGCCAGAACCCAAACCTGAGCCTAAGCCCGAGCCTAAACCGAAGCCCAAACCCAAGCCGAAAGAACCAACGCTGGAAGAAAAAACCAAGCAGGCGCGTGAATCAGCTAAAAGTAAAGGTGTATTGGCATTACAAGACCAGCTTGCGAGTATGCGAGAGGCCGCTAATTTAAATAATTTAGCCAATACTGAGCAAACTCAAGGTGGCGGACAAACCGACACATCTCAGCGCAAAATTTTGGGCAGAGAAACGAATAAAACCAGTGGTGGAATAAAGCTGGGTAGTTTAAGTTCAGACGTTGGTGCTGCTGGTGAGCTTGAAGGACGTCGGAATACGGAATTCGTTGCCGCTGAAATGGGTGAAGCGTCATTGGCTACTCAGCAACGCATTGAAGAAACACAAGAAGTGATTGGTAGCCGCGACTTGGATAGCATTAGGCAAACCTTAGATGCCAACAAAGGCGCTGTGTATTCTTTATATCGTCGTGCATTGCGTCAAGATCCGTCTATTGAAGGTAAGCTAACAGTGCGCCTAACCATAGAGCCTGATGGCACACTGTCATCAGTAAAATTGGTTAACAGCGAATTAGAAGCCCCCGACTTAGTCGAGAAATTGATAGGCCGAATAGGATTAATTAACTTTGGGGCTCAAAATGTCACCACAACTGAGTTAGAATACGCGTTTAATTTCTTACCTTTTTAATTAACGCTAGGTTGTGTGCCGATATGAGTGACAAAGAAAGCGATAAGCAGCGCGACATAAAATGCGATAAAACACCAAAGGTTGAAGCGGATGATGCTTCAACCTTTTCTGCCCCAACTAAAACCAGTGATAATGCAGCCTATGCGAATGCTGATGGCCTAGCAGGCAAAAAAGTAGAAGAAGCAGCACCTGTCGACAACGATGCATCTCAAGCAGCGAACTTGTCTAGCAACAGTATGACCAACATTGCCCCTGAAACTAAACCGACTCAAGCAAATAACCCACTACACGGCGTTAAGCTGCAGACTATTGTTGAGGAGTTAGAGGCTGAATATGGTTGGGATGGTTTAGCCTATCGTATCAACATTAATTGCTTTAAATCTGATGCTTCTGTGAAGAGTAGCCTAAAATTTTTACGCAGAACCCCTTGGGCACGTGAAAAAGTAGAGCGGCTTTATTTAAAAACATTTCACAAGAAGTATCGCCCGGAGTCATATTAAGCATGAAGGCGCTCTGTTTACTCTTTAAGATGGCGATTACGCTCTTTGCTATTTTCATTATTGCTGCTTGCGGCTCAACCGGTAATCAAGCGACTGAGCCTGCTGATGCAAACAAAGCGCTAGCTGCCCAAAAGACCGAAAAAAATGACGGCAAGCGTGACGATAAAAAGCAAATTCTTAACTACGTTAAAGCAGACAAGGATTACATCGCGCTTGTGGCTAAATTCAAACGCGAAGAAGGCTCTAGCCTCGACTTCGATGCAATTGTTCGAATTTATCCACTCACTTCGAATTACAGTCCCTATGCGAACGTGGAACAAGCACAAAAGCTGCTCGCATTTGAAAGTATGGAACAACAAAATTGGGAAGCTTGCTTAACAGCAACCTCGCTAATATTGGAAGAGAACTACACAAGCCTAACTGGGCACTATGGGGCTATGATCTGTCACAGCGAGCGAGGCCAGAGTGACCTGAGCCAGTATCATAACGTTATGTTGGATGGCTTCATGGACGCTATATGGCGCTCTGGCGATGGCAAAACACCGGCGACAGCATTTTATATTACTAGCACCAACGACCTGTATGCGTTTGTGCAACTTAACGGCTTAATGGCCACAAGCCAGTCGCTCGTTTATTACGAGCAGAGACCGATTGACGCGATTCAAGTTGAAAACCCTCAAACGATGCAAGAAAGCACGTGGTACTTTGACGTTACCGCTCAATTTCGCCGCGGTATTTTTGACGACATCGAAAGCCGCCAATAGCAGTTTGTCCAGCTACTCTTCGCAAGGATGACGGAAGATGTAGTTGGGAGGTCCTTGCCTCCGCAAGGATGACGGAGGATGTGTCATCGACCTTAGGTATTTAGCGTTTACGAACGGGTTTGTACTGGGTTGAGCAGTAACCACGGCTGACGTCGGGGCTTCGGAGTTTTAGGTGCTTTGTTTTGCGCCCGCTCACTCTCGCACGCCAGTTGTTGAATGTTTTACGCTTAATGTTGCGGCGCATAATTTCGATGACTTCTGGCTCACCTACACCGAATAGTCTTTCTATCGCTTCAAAAGGAGTACGGTCTTCCCACGCCATCTCAATAATGCGTGAGGTTTCCTCTTCGGTGAACTGATTCATTTTTTGTTTAAAGTTTGTTTTCATGGTGTTTATTACTGTGTTTGTGATGGTTTGGATTCATTGAATACCCGCTTGAAGCAGTTTACTTAGCGGATTTACGGAGGTGATAAAACCACTGAGGCGTTACCACTAAGAAAATAAGCAAAATGAAAGGCGCTAATATTGAAGCAGTAACGCTAAATAACGCGTAACTCACAAGGTAACCGTGCTCTGGATATTCTTTGGTGTAAGAGACCAGCATTTTGTCGCCCGTGTTGAGCATTCCCATAGCAGAATAAGCGTGTGAATTTACTAAAATCCAGTAGGGTTGGTCATCTACCGCGTACTCAACTAATATCTCGTGACGCTCTGGCGTTCTGTCTGAAGCCGTGTAATAACTCGGTCTGTCACGTGCTACGGTATACTCAACAATTTCACCATAAGTGCTTTGTCCGAATAAATACGCTGATATTGCGTTGTAACTGAGAGCGGCGAATACGAGCAAACACACTAGGCCAATTAGCATGCTGATGCTGAGTTCTTTTAGCTTATTTCTCTGCTGCATAGGAATTCTCTTAATCCTTTGGTTTGCTAGTAAAGCACGCATTAAATGAATGTTCTAGCAAATTAAAAGCAGGCTTATCGCTTATGTAAATTAGACTGATTTTGTTTAGTCTAAGCCGTTGTCAGCGTTCATTGTCTTTTGCTAATCGCTTTTCATTTACCATATTCAGCAGCTCACCCGCGGCCACGGCATCCGACATTGCTCTGTGATGGCGCTGCATATCAATGCCAAAATGCTTGGTAAGGTTGGCCAACGAATATGAAGATAAGCCTTTATAGTGCTTACGCATTTCTCTCACCGTACACAGCTTTGGTCGCCGGTAGTGTCGCTCTAGGCGATTAAATTCCTCTTTGATAAAGCCGTAATCGAAATTAACGTTGTGTGCCACGAATACACAGCCATCGGTGAATTCATCGATATCATCGGCCACTTCCGCAAACAGTGGCGCATCGGCAACCATGTTGTTGTCGATACCCGTTAATGAGGTAATATTATGCGGAATGCGTCGCTCAGGATTAATTAGCGATTGCCATTCGGCAACAACTTCGCCGCCGATCATTTTAACTATTCCTACTTCTGTAATACGATGATGTTGTGCTCGCCCGCCGGTGGTTTCAATATCAATTACAGCGTATGGCTGAAGAGGGTCGATAGTCCAAGTTACATTGGTAATTCGCACGTCAAAACCCAAGCTTTGCAGCTTTTGAATGCTGAGCAACTGATTGCGTCGAAGTTGATCACCTTCAGATTTTACCTCTTCAAAACGCAGTCTATCGTTTTCAATCAGCATTAGGTCTGGAAATCCGTCGCTTAAATTTTTCCAGTCTTGTGTCATTGCTTTCAATAAAGCCAATATGGCATCGAGCTTACTATGATTAATCAAGAGTATAAGGCGTTCTAATATGTTCTTTCGCCATCTAAAAACAATATTGCCTTGGCCGTAGTACTTGGCTGCGGACATGGATAGCTGCTGAATTAGAGTCGCCTTTGTATCCGTAGTGCTCAAGCGAGCTTCAATTTGCTCTGAAGCGAACTCATAGAACTGGTTGGTTTTTAGAGATGTTGGAACATGCTCAAACTCGTTGCTGAGTCCTAGGCCATCTAGCTCATAGATTTCACGCCAAAAGTACAGTCCGAAAAGAGCTCGCCAAATTTCATTTTCAGTTCGAAAGGCGCGACACTCGCGTTGCTCATAATAAGCCACAACTCCTCGCTCAACAGCGCCCTTGTGCATTTCATCGATTTGGATAGTTTGGCTGTTTTCACGCAGCATATCGGTTAACACACTCGTGCGTTTTTTGTGATATTTACGGGCTAAAAAGTCTTCAGCGAAAGCCAATAAATCTTCTGATAGAGGGGACTGTATAATGCGCTCTAGTTCAGCCTCAACCTGCTCTGTTAAGCCAAGTTTGTAGGCTTCTCGTGCCCATTTTTCTTGTGCGGCGTCAGTGTTTATGGATTTTAAAAGTTGAACAGCATGGGCTGCGTCGAGGCTCAGTAGTTCACTTGCTAATAAAAACTGTAGTTTTGCGTCTAAATCAAGCGCTTTGGCTCCAATTGCCTCAGGCAGATTGCTTATATGGGACAATATGAAAACGTGTTTTTCGGATTGTCCATTGTCAGGATTGAGTGCAGTGCCTGAAGAGGAGTATGTCTGTATTATTGGTTCTTCAACGACCGCACGCGGTGGCTCTGTCACTACATTCGCAGCGCTGCTGAACAAAGGAAGTTGAATGCGTATTTCATTGAGCAGAGAGTGCAGAGAAAATGCTGATTTAGCGCTTTCTATGTCTGCAAATCTAGCCATGACTTGAGCTTGTTCTTTGCGTGTGCGCATTACACCAAGATCGCGCATCGAAAATTGATTCAATTTTGAGTGAAAATTGCCAAAATATAAATACAGGAAATAGCTGATGTGTTTATCAAAACTTCCCTGCCAATAGCTTTTTGCAAGCTCAGTTTTGACGATGTCTTTGCTGTTAGCCCCAGTCAAAAGGCAGCCAATTAGCGCTACTTTTGCTTGTGATTTCTTATAAACCAAGTGATTAGAACTGGCGTTGCTGTTCGCCTTTACATCATCGATTATTTGAATGATCTCGTCTTTTGTCAGGTGCTCAACAAATGCAGCCGCGTTTTTTGGTTTGAGAGGGGAAAACCATTCTGCGTGAAATAGAAAATCGAAATTATCAGCGATGTTTTCAATTTCTTCATAAATATAAGAAGCGGGCTTAACGAAAATTGACTTGCGATTAATGAAGCGCACAATTAAGCACTGTTGAGGCTTGGAAAGTGACATGAATCTTTCTATGAATAGCCTGTCGTTAGCATCTAACAAGCTCTCACAGGGGCCAGTCACAAATTTTAAAAACTCATGAAAGTGGCTTAAGTAATAGTAAGTTGGTAACGGTCGCAATATTTGTGTGCTCTTCTCTTTATAGTGGTTTTCGCATCAATTAGGCTAATGCAATCAGTAGGTGCCCCCGTTGGGCAAGGGTGTTATGTTATTCGCAGTGTGAGGTGAATATTCAGTGATAGTAAGCATACTAAATAACTGTTTGCATATACAGTATTTTGTTTTATATCTATTGGACTTTTTGTTTACTCACCCAGTTAAAGTATTCAGCCAGTGCAGGTTCATTTTGAATAGCGTCGATGTTATTAAGCTGTTTGGCTAGCTCCATTTCTGAAAAGCGCTTGTGTAAACCGGTGTGACACTGCCTGCAAATATCGATGCCAGTTGCGAGTTCAGGTTTGCTGTAGTGCTTTTTGAAAAACGTACGGCGATGCATTTTCTTTGGGATCAAATGATGAAAGGTCAAAAACGTTTCTCGTTTGCATAGTAAGCAAACACCGAAATCCGATCTTCTTGGAAATTTTCTAGTAAGCAATACGTCCAACTTAGTTTTATATTCGTAACACAACAGGTAAAGGTGAATTAATATCAACTGCTAGCAATCTACAATTCAGCGCTGCAGTCGAGTAGATCAATATTGCTTACGCCGGCAAAGTCAAAAAAGTGCAATGTTTTCTGAGTAAAGTATCTAAGAGATACACATTAACAAGGTAGAGAAATGAGTCTAACTAATGCTGAGAAATTTGAATGTCCGTATTGTATGACATACAACGATTTGGAGATTGATGAAGCGAACGACGTTGGTCAACAGCAAATAGTTGATTGTCAGATTTGCTGCTCTCCTATCGAGTTAAGCATCATAGATAACGGATTTGGAATTGAAATTATCGCCAAAAGGGACGATGACTGAGATGAATAAAAAGTTGGTTAATGCACAAGCAAAACACTTTAATGCGAGTGACATCGATAATATGGTGCAGCGCGTTAGAGCCAATTTTATCAATTCATTATCCGGCTTTAAGAGCGGTAACTTGATAGGTACTCGCTCTGCTAGCAAAAAAGACGGCACAAAAGGCGTCGATAATCTTGCCGTGGTGAGCTCGGTATTTCACATTGGGGCGCACCCGCCTCTTTTGGGCATGATAATGCGCCCGCACACTGTGCCTCGCGATACGCTTCAGAATATTAAAGATACAGGTGAATATACAATCAACCATATTTGCGCTTCAATGGTTGAAAAGGCGCATCAGACCTCAGCCAGGTACGATTTCGAAGAAAGTGAATTCGAAAAAATAGGGTTAACGCCGCAAATGACTGACCAAGTGAAGGCGCCTTATGTTTTAGAGTCACACATTAAGCTGGGCATGCAGGTGCAGGATATACAGCTTCTGGCAATTAACCAGACCGAGCTTGTGATTGGGCAGATTGTCGAGGTGATCTTAGAGCCTCAGTGGGTTAGTGATGATGGCTATGTTGACTTAGAAGCTGCTGAATCAGTGGCAATTTCGTCATTAGACTCGTATCATTCTACTCAGCGGATAGCGCGTTATGGATATGCTAAGGCAAATGAGAAATTGCTTACCATTCCGGTAAATAAGGCCTAGTGGGAGCGTCAGAATGATACCAAATTTAGACCAGTTATTATTAGTTTGCGGCATTGCCATTGGGGTTGTCGCACTCATCGTCTGGATGCTGGTTAAACTGCCAGTCGATGAAAGCTCGGTTGACGATGACTAGTTATTTGTTACGTTAGCGTTAGCATAAATTGATGAATCCGGAGTAACAAATTTTTTATTTAACTAGATCGATCCGGATTGTTTGTGTATAAGTATATATAGAAGTAATTAACAACTTCGTTAGAACTAAGAACTCGCCTTTATTGGCGAGTTTTTGCATTTTAGGGCTAACGTAAAAGAGAATCATTATTATTTTCGTCTACAAATTGGGATACGCACTATGAACAATGTTAATCGTCGCGACTTTTTAAAATTATCAGGCTCAACTCTTATCGGTTTAACTTTGGGCGGCGTTGCACTACGCGCGAACGCACAAGAACAAGTTAAATTAGATGACCCAACTGCCGTTGCTTTAAAGTACGTCCATGAGTCAAAAGTAGAAGGCAGCAACTGTGCAAATTGCCAATACATACAGGGTGAAGCAGGCCAAGAATGGCGTCCATGCGGTATCTTCCCAGGTAAAGTAGTGAACGCGAAAGGCTGGTGTTCTGCTTGGATGAAAAAAGCAGGCTAATTTGCGAAACGCAAACCGCTCGCTCCAATAATTAAAAAGGCTGCTTTATTAAAAAGCAGCCTTTTTTGTTTCTATTTGACGAGATAACTAGTCATACAGCTAAAACGTAAGCAGCGAGCTCGCAAATAATGAGCTCGACGCTGAGCGCTTGAACTGCTTTATCAATTTTACTTCAAAGGACGCATCGCCTCTTTAAAATACGGTGTTTCATATGCGCCACTCGCAAAGCTAGGCTTCACCATCGCTTTGGTTTCTTTTTCATACTGATGCGCTAAGTTCAATAGTAATGCCTCGTCCCATGCTTTACCTATGAAGCTCAGGTTAATTGGCAGCCCTTTCATTGTTCCCATAGGGACACTTACATGAGGGTAACCTGCAACCGCTGCCAACCAACCTGCCCCTGCAGAGCCGCCAGCAAAACTATCACCATAAACTGGGTCAATTAAGAATGCAGCTGTTTGGCTAGGCATTATTATCGCATCTACTTTGTACTTTGAGAGCAGTAAGTCAATACCTTCTTTTCTAGTCGCGTTTTGCAAAAAAGCCACGTTTTCTTGATATTCATCATCGTATCCTGTGGTCGCCTGTGAACGGACAAATAAGCTTTGGTCAAAAATAACCAACTCACGCTTACTGTTATCATTGAAGGCAATAAGGTCGGCTAATGAGCGCGTTTGAACCGCAGGCGCGGCGTTTTCTAAATACAAATTTAGCTCATGCTTAAATTCGGTTAATAGTACGTTTAGTGCTTTACCCCAAAAACCTTCCGGCGTCTCGAACTTGTCGATGGTTACCAATTCGGCGCCTAATGTCTGCATGGTCTTTGCTGAGGATTCAAACGCACTGATAATAGCAGGGTGACTGCCTTGCACCGCGGTAAACACACCAATGCGTTTGCCTTTGAGTGGTTTATCTAAATCAGTTGTATAGTCGCTTTTACGGTCATCGGCTAAGCGTGTATATGGGTCTGCTTGGTCTGTACCAGCCATGATTGAGAGCATAAGTGCTGCGTCTGCAACAGAACGCGTCATTGGGCCTGCTGTATCTTGTGTGACAGAAATTGGCACAATATGAGTGCGCGATAATAATCCCACTGTCGGCTTTACGCCCACTATGCCATTCATTGCTGAAGGACATATGATTGACCCGTTAGTTTCTGTGCCAATTGCTAGTGAGGCGAACTGAGCCGCCATCGCGGCACCCGAGCCAGACGATGAACCACATGGTGTGCGATCAAGGCTGTGTGGGTTACGAGTTTGGCCGCCTAGAGCACTCCAACCACTCACTGAATCATTTGAGCGAAAATTTGCCCACTGTGACAAATTGGTTTTACCTAAAATAATCGCGCCTTCTGCTTTTAAACGAGCAATGATCGGTGCGTCGCGCTGGGTATTATTGTCAGCCATAGCTGTAGAGCCAGCCGTTGTGGGCAGTTCGCTGGTTTCAATATTGTCTTTAACTACTATTGGAATGCCGTGCAGTAGCCCTAAGGGTTTACCTGCCGCTACGTCTGCGTCTTTCTGTTTTGCTTCTGCTTGTGCGTTAGGATTGAGCGATAATATCGACTGAACATTTGGCCCTTTTCTGTCCATAGCGTCGATGCGAGCTAAATAAGCTGAAACAAGTGCGCTTGAGCTAAGTTTGCCTTCCTTAATTAATTTTGCCTGTTCGCTTGCACTGAGTTCTAAAATTAAGCGTGTGTCCACAGTATCTGCGTTAATCATGTCTGCAACGTTAGGCGCAATTTGAGCACTCATTGGGGCGCCAATAAGTTGCTGTTGTCCGATATTTAACGCGAGAGCATTCATTGAGAATAAGCTCGTTGAACTTAACAAGCAAAACAGCAGTGTTGGCTTATTTAAGCTAAAACTACCATTCTCTTTCAATATATTGGCTAATGGATTCATCCATATTCCTTTTTATAGTTTTTTTGTATGGGCCTTTTTGGCAATTTATTGTGACTTGCGTAATTTCGTGACTCACGTAATGTAATCGAATCTGGTGGCGTGGGCTACCATTAGAAGATTATTAATTAGTACAAAAAAAAGCAAGTATATAGAAAAACTACTTAGCTGGAAGTGTCAACAATAGAGTCGGTCGCAGCGAGCATTTGCAGGGCAATAGCTGTTGTAAAGACTGTGTTTTAACGATATAAAAAAAACGAAGAAGAAGCACTATGAGCGTAACAAGTAATCAAGAAAAGCATGAAAAACTCCACTATGTCGAATTTGCGGCAAAGGACTTAAAAGCCACAAGCGACTTTTTTCAAAAAGCATTTGCGTGGCAATTCACTTGGTATGGTGATGATTATGTGTCGTTCAGTAATCAAGGACTCGATGGCGGCTTTTATTGCGCAGATTTGAAAACGCGTGAAAATCAGGGTGGCGCGCTTCTCATTTTTTACTCTAAGGACTTAGAGTCAACGATGCAGAAAGTGGACAATGCGGGTGGGGAAATTACTAAACCCATATTTGCTTTTCCAGGAGGCCGACGTTTTCATTTTTATGAGCCAAGCGGCAATGAGTTTGCAGTATGGTCTGATCTCGGCTTAGAAGATTAATATTTGAGTATAGGGTTCAGCTTGCCGGCCAGTGCGACTGCATTTTTTCAAATAAGACATGCAGTGCTTGTACATTGGCATCATCGGTTTTTGATAATACGTAGGCCACGGCTTCAAGTGTAGAGAGACCGTTTTCGATGCTAGTTTTGCGGATACGGTATTGTCCTTGTATTGACTCGTCGAAGTGATAATTGGGTAAGCGCTGCAGCCAATCATTACTCAAATAAAGACGCTTAGCTTTGCGCCAAGTGCCATCAATGAAAAGTATGTGTTTGATGGAGCTGAAGGTTTCAGACCGCTTTTTATGTTGCTCATTTAAAAGTGTTTTTGTATTTGATGGAACATGTGTTTCAAATGCGCTGCTTTTGGTCGATGGAAACAACAAAGCGAAGGCGGTTGGTGTTTCAATGCAGGCTTTTTCGAGTTTGCGCATACCTTCGGCATCGTCGCTTTTAATAATGGATATGTTGCACAAACTTAATGCCAATAAACGGGCCGTATTCTTCGCATTATTAACTTCATTTTTGTCTTGCAGGATAATAATGTTCGTCTCATTTTCAATAAGAGTTAATGCCGAACAGACGCAGGTTTTGAGCGGATAGTGGCAGTTGTCGCAGACTTTTCGTTTGCTAGTCTTGTTTTGTTCGCCGAGCGAGCCTAGTTTTTGGTCCTCAGTTTCTTTAGGGAAAGTTGTGGGTTTGGGCAAAGTATAGGCATCCTTATCATTTGGTCATTTACTTAGCGTTGACGGCAATTTCTGCATAAAACCGTTGTAGAAAAAGCCGATGGCATTTAGGCTATGCTAATCGTAAGAATGACAGTATATAGAATTAGACAATGACCGAACAAACCTATTTAAATATTGCAGTGCTGACAATTTCAGATACGCGCAGTGATGAAACCGATACATCGGGTCACTACTTGGTTGAGGCCGCGACTGAAGCTGGTCATCGTATAGCGGATAAGCAAATTGTTGTAGATGATGTGTATAAAATTCGCGCTGTTACCTCAGCTTGGATAGCGGACGAGAATATTCATGCAATTGTGACTACTGGTGGCACAGGCTTTTCAGGCCGTGACTCCACACCTGAAGCTATGTCAGTGTTATTCGACAAGCACGTTGAAGGCTTCGGCGAAGTGTTTAGAGCTATTTCTTTAGAAGAAATTGGGGTGTCGACTATTCAGTCCCGAGCTCTAGCTGGATTAGCCAATAACACCGTGATTTTTTGCGTTCCTGGATCAACGGGTGCGTGTAAAACAGCATGGAATAATATTATTGAAAAACAACTGAACAGCGCCTATCGGCCTTGTAATTTCGTTGGTCACTTAACTGAGAAGTGGACTAAATAAGCGAAACCCCGTGTTTTATTCATAGTGGGGATGAAGGGTGGGGATGAAGGGTGCGGATGAAGAGCGCGGATGAAGGGTGCGGATGAAGAGTGCGGCTTAAATGCAGAAAGTCGCTTATGTGCAAAGCATAGCTTATTTGAAAAGGCGGAGCTTAGACCGTCCTCCGCCTTAGTGGAACGGCAACACAACTCTCACGGCCAAACCGCCGCCGTCTTGATTGTACAAACCTATTTGTCCATGATGTGCATCGGTAATTTCACGGCATAGCGCAAGGCCGAGGCCACTGCCAGCTGGTTTGGTTGAGTAAAACGGAATGAGTGCGTTTGCCATAACAGCATCGGAAACGCCTTTACCCTTGTCGATAACGGTAATACATGACTCTGATTTACGTTGTTCAAGTTTAATGCAGATTTCATCGGGTTTTGAGCCTGATTCGTGCGCATTCTTTAGTAAGTTTATGAGTAATTGCTCTAATTGAACCGGGTCGGCATAAACAGTCTCTGCATAAACCGTCTCACCTTGTTCCGACAGGTCGATAAATTGCCACTGCGACCTAAGTTTACTCAACACCATGTGCCAGTCGTTCGCCTGAATTTTGGGTTCAGGTAACTTTGCAAACTTGCCGTAGCCTTGTACAAAGTCACTCAAGTGCTTAATCCGTTCATCGATTGTCGAAAACACCCTCGCTAAGCGAGCTTCTTCAAGATTTTCACTGAGTATTTTTCCGCTGTGCAGCATTGAGGAAATCGGGCCAAGTGAGTTATTTAATTCGTGACTGATCACGCGGATGACTTTTTTCCATACCGCAACTTCTTGTCGACTTAACTCTCGCGTCATCTGCTTTATGATGAAAAGTGTGTGCGCCTGGTTGTTTAACGAAAAGCTACCTAAAGACATATGCCATGTTTGCGGCTCATTGGCGTCAACCACCACTGTAAATAAGCCTTCTTTGCGGCTCTCAATAGCAACTTCAGCGCCTCTAGGTGCTTTTTCTAGTAATGTTGTCAAGAGTTCTCCGTCAATACCCTTTGGGCGCTTGAAGAAGCGTCTTGCGGCGATATTGCTGAAGATGACTTGCTGAGTGTCATTAACCAGAAATAAAACCTCTGGTGAGCTTTGAGTGACTTTATCTAACAAAAGCTCCCGTTGATAAAGCCAGTGTTTTTCTGCTCGGAGCTGAAGTGCGGTAGTATTGTAAAGCTCACAGAGTTTGCCTAACTCATCTTTGTTTTGATAAGAAAGTGTGGTCGCATATTCACCGTCTTTTAAATTTAGCATTCCTAACTCAAGCGCTGATAAGCCTTCGCGAATATCTCTTAACAAAAAACGGGTGAGAAAAACGCTAAACATTACCATTCCAAATGCGATGGCTATTTTCGCATTGACAGGCAGCACACTTATAAAGAACAAGGGAATGGTGCAAGCGGCGCTGACGACTGCAACAATAGCTAAAATTCGAGGTAGGACATTTGCAAACATTAGTAAGGGATACCGTATTTATCTAAACGCCGATAAAGCGCTTGTCTGCTCAAGCCGAATTTCCTAGCAACGCGAGCAATCACGCCTTGAAGTTCTCGCATCGCGGTTTCCAAATCTTCTTTTGTCGGTTCTGCAGTCATAGTTTGTGGGCTGCGAGCCTCATTCGTCGCATTTGAAGAGCTTTGCTGATGCGTTGAAAACGCAAAGTCATTTGCTTCGATTATACCTGTTGGCTTCAGCACAGCCACTCTCTTGCACGTGTTTTCAATTTCTCTGACGTTGCCCTGCCAGCTGTGCTTTTTTAATTCATTTTCAGCCGACAAGCTCAATTCTCGACTGGGTAAAAAATGGTTTACCAAGGGCATAATGTCATCGATTCTTTCAGCCATAGAGGGTACTTGCAATTCGATAACATTGAGTCGGTAATATAAGTCTTCTCGAAATTCACCCGCTGCAATCGCGTCCTGTAAATTACTGTTCGTTGCTGAAATAACACGTACTTTGGTTTTTATCGTGTTGACCGAGCCGAGGCGCTGAAACTCGCCTGTTTGAATTACGCGTAACAATTTAGTTTGGCCAGAATATGGTAAATTACCAATTTCATCTAAAAATAAAGTGCCGCCATCAGCTGCTTCGAATAAACCGATGCGCTTTTTATTCGCTCCCGTGTATGCACCGGCTTCTGCGCCAAATAGCTCTGCTTCTATCAGGTCTGCGGGCAAGGCGCCGCAATTGATTTTGATGAATGGGCCATTGGCTATTTGTGAATGAGCCTGTATTACTTCTGCTATTTTTTCCTTGCCACTGCCATTCGCACCAGTAATGAGCACGGAAATATCCGACTTAGCCACTTGAACAGCCATATCAACCACACGCTGCATTGCTGAACTTGCGTAAATCAGGCCAATATTGGTGGCTGCAGTTTGAGTATTGGCGGTTGCATTCTGCTGGCGCTTTAACTTTTCGGTCGCTTGATTTGCTTTGCCTAGCGCAACGAGGTTTGCAATGGTATTAAGCAGCTTTTGGTCATCCCAAGGTTTAGCAATATAGTCGACCGCGCCGGCTTTCACTAATTCAATGGCTTGCTCAAGGTCGGTCCAAGCAGTAATTAAGATAACAGGTAGATGCGGATCTAGCTCGCGCATCTGATAAAATAAACTTCTCCCTTCTTCACCAGATGTGGTGTCGCCAGTAAAGTTCATATCTTGTATTACAAGTGATACGCGTAACTGATTGACGTATTGTATTGCTTGCTCTGGTGAGGTGGTCGTGACAACGTCATAGCCGTGGATTTCGAGCAGTAAAGATAGCGCTTGAAGCACTGCAGGTGTGTCGTCAACGATTAAAATCTTGTCCATTTTTCACTCATTGTGTTGGTTACATCCTTTGTTGAAAAGTTAGCGTTTATCAGTACAACGCTAACTTATTCAATAGCCTATCAATTTCACTGATCAAATACTACGAGTTGCAATGCTTGGGGATATATTTGCCGCTCTGTTGGCGGGCATTATCACTGACAATACACTAATAATAATCACAAACACTACCGTAGATAAAATGTACAAACTATTGAGTGCTGGCAATGAATAGAAATTAAGCAAGCTTTGCCCTAAAAATACCGCTGCTATCGACCCTATAGCGGTGCCGGCTATGCAAATAATGATATTTTCGACTAAAAAGTAATTAACAATAGCCGATTTACGCGCACCAAGGGCTCGGCGAGTGCCAATCTGCTTTGTACGCTTATTAATATTGAATACAGTCAGTCCAAAAATACCTAATGCAGTGACTGACAGCAGTATCACAATTAAGACCACTAGCATCCGCAGCATGAGTGTGTCAGCAGCATTATACATTGCCTTTGCTTCATCCATTCCGCGTAAACCTACGATAACTCGCTTGTTATGATCCTCTAACATAATATCTTCAATTTGACGCATGATTGCAGCGCGCTGGTCGGGAACAGTTCTTACAATTATCTTTTGAAAAGTTGATGCACCCACAAAAGGAATAATAGCGACATTGTCGGGACGACTATCTTTTAGCCAAGGGCCCATCATTTTTTCAGTTATGCCGATGATTTCCAGCGGCATATCTCCAAAGTAGATGGTTTGTCCAAGCGCATCTCCGGTGGGGAATAATTCGTCAGCTAGCGTTTTTGTTAACAATACGACTTTGGGAAAGACCTCTCGCGTTTGTGATTCGATAACTTCGTCAGCTCGAATGTTACGACCTTCAATCAAACTAATGCCGAGTGTGTCTAATGCGTTCTCGTCAGCCATATAATAAGCCGCTCTCGAATCTTGTCCGCGCTCGTTTGCCGGCTGCAAGCCAAGGCCTGTCGCTGAGCCACTGCCAGAAACAGGTACGGCATTAAATAGGCTTGCGTTCTTAACGCCAGGAATATTTCTTAACATTGTCTCTGTTTCTTCAAACTTCTGTGTTAAATCGAGGGTTTTATCAAAAGACATGACGCTAAAACTGAATATCTCATCCTCTGGAAAGCCTGTTTCTTGGGAAAGATACTGAATGCGATCAAATATGATAGATGCTGCATTGCTGACGATCATAGTGGTCAATGCAATCTGAATTAGCAACATCAGCGCGCCCGCTTTTGAGCGAAGCAGTGAATTAAGTATCGGTTTAATTTCCAACATGATGGCTCCTATTGTGTTTTAAGGTAGATTGCGGGTTGGGTTCTACAGACCAACCAAGCGGGATATAGCCCTGCAATAATGCAAGCACTGATGGCAATCGTTGGTGCGGCTAACAGCATGCTTAAGTCCATTGTCGCCAATGCATTGTATTCGTTGCTGGTTGTACGAACTCCCCACAAACCAAGTTGGGCAATGGCGATACCGAGTAATCCGCCCAAAAAGCCTAAGAGTGATACCTCAACTAAATGCTGTACAAAGATTTGTCTCTTGCTTGCTCCCAAAGCGCGACGGACCCCAATTTCGGGTGCTCGGCGTAAAAACTTTCCTAATAAGAGTCCTAATATGTTAGCTAAACACACAGCAAGAAAAAGAAAACTAAGACCAAGAAGGACTTTATTATCTGAAGTAACAACATTGTTGTACTCCATCCATTCAATCACATTTTTGAGGTTAAATTCAGGGACAGTGCGATTGTATCTTCCCAATTGTCCCTGTTTCTCTAAATAAGCCTGTAAGTAATCTCTGTAGTTCTGTACTTCGGCTGGTGAATTGAGTTCTGCCCAGAACTGTAGCCAAAATATTTCAGACTGTAGCTGACCCTCAAACGTGCTAATGGCTTCGTGCTTCCATCCGTTGTTGTTACCCCAACTTTCTATTTGCATAGGGGCAACTAGTGTAATTGGAAGAAACATTGGTTCCGGCGAATCGAAGGCACCATTATTCAAATCGTAATACTTAGTATGCGAATCCCACTGCTTCATAACGCCAACGACGGTGAATACGTTGTCATCAAGGTAGACCTGTTTACCGACTGAATTACTGCCACCGAACAAACGGTCATTAAGCTCTTCGTTTATTACTACAACAGGGGCCGACACATTCTCTTGTTCGGTAGTCCAAGCGCTGCCATATACAAAGTCGCGATCAAACATTGGGAAAAAATCGCGCCCAATTAGGCGAGCATCTGAAAGAAAGGGTTTTAAGTCCTGATTATTTAAATGCACGGTAAAACCGGCGCGCATAGAGGCCGTTTTACGCGTTGGCATTTCTGCTTTATGCAGCGTCATCGCGTCTTTGTAGGTCAACTGCAAGGGCACGTTATCTTGTGTCCACCAGTTAGTGCCGTCGTCAGTTGTGTTGAGTTGAACGGCAAATAGTTTAGTACTTTTTTGCGGTATAGGGTCCATCGACATCATGTGATACACCGATAAACTGGTCATTGTAATGCCAATACCGACCGCAATTGCTAGTATCATTAAAAATGACACGAGGGGGGTGCGCTTCAAACTGCGCCAGCTTAAATCTATGTAATGTAGTAACATGTTACACCTCAATTGCAGGATGATTTGCTTGGGAGGCAACAGCGTCCATTGTTTTGTTTTGGTATAGCGTAAAGTCGGCCAATTGACCGTCGACAACCTGTATATTACGAGGTGCACGGCGGGCTAACTCTTGGTCATGCGTAACCATGATGATGGTTGAACCTTCGCGGTTAATTTCTTCTAACAGTTCCATTACTTGGCGGGCCATTAAGCTATCAAGATTACCCGTTGGTTCATCGGCAAGTAAAAAGCGAGGTTCACCGGCAAGCGCTCGAGCAATCGCAACGCGTTGTTGCTGTCCGCCCGAAAGCTGCTGTGGCAAATGCTTAGCTCTACTGGCTAGCCCTACTTTTTCTAAGCACTGTTCAATGCGACGTTTTCTTTCAGCAGACTTGATGCCGCGGTAGCGCAGTGGCACTTCAATATTCTCATATAAATTTAAGTCGGGAATAAGGTTGAAGCCTTGAAAGATGAAGCCTATTTTTTGATTGCGCAAATCGGCGCGCTGGTTATCCGACAGCGAACCTACATTAACGTCGTCGAGCATATAGTCGCCGCCAGTGAAAGGTTCGAGCATGCCAGCAATATTCAGGAAAGTTGTTTTACCCGAGCCAGATGGACCGGTAACCGCGATAAATTCACCTTCTTGTACTTCTAAATCGAAGTCACGGAGTGCGTGAGTTTGCACCTTTTCAGTTTGATAAACCTTGCTTATGTTTTTCATGCTTAACATTGTCATTTTCCTCGTTAATTTTTGTTCTGTTTTGAGTTGTACCGCGTCTTGTTCTTAATTGAGTAAGAAAGTCTCGGTACCAATAAATTCATCATAATTTGAGATAATAATTTCGTCATTGGGGCTCAGTCCGGCAAGCACTTCCACTTCACGCATGCTGGTTGCACCTAGCTGAATATCAATTTTTGTCGCAATATTTCCATCTAGTTTGTAGGCATAAAAACCGCCCGCCTGCATGAAGCTGCCGCGACGAACTTTCACAACTTGCGGTTTGTTTTCTAGTAAAACTCGCGCGGATACTTGCTGGTTTTGACGAATACCGGATAACTGCTGCTGATCGAAGCGAACACGCGTTGTGACTTGGCGTTCCTTAACTTCTGGAGAAATGGAGGACAATTTGCCCATCAGCTTTTCACCTGCAATCGTAATTTCTGCCTGCATGCCGATAGCGAGATCGTTAGCATAGCTTTCTGCCACGTTCAGCTCTACTTCGTAAGCACTTAAATCGACGAGGGTCATTAATGCATCGTTTTTATTAACTAATGCGCGAGGTTGAACCAAGAGGTTGCCGACAACACCATTAACGGTCGCTAGAATATTTAACTCTGAAATTTTACGTTCAAGCTCTTCAACAACCAGTGCTTGGCGTAATACTGTGCTTTTTGCGCTTTCTAGTTCAAAGGCAAGGCGATCTTTTGCAATCGCAACTTCTTCTTTTGCATGTTTTTGCGTGAGTGTTGCCCTTGCAAGATCGTCAACGGCTTTTTCGAAATCGATTTGGCTAATCAGGTTGTTTTTCATTGATGCATTAGCCCGTCGGTTTTCGCGCTGTGCTGCTTCTAAGTCAACTTGTGCAATGTCTAGCAGCTTGGTGAGTTGTAGCGTTTGACTACGGGCATCGAGCTTTTGTCTCGCTAATTCGCCTTTAAGACGGTCCATTTCCGATACTTGCTGCTTGAGTTGGTTAGCAAGCTCAGGGCTATCAACTATCGCAACAACCTGCCCCACATAAACCTCATCACCCGCTTTCACGTTCAAGCTAACGAATCCTTGCTCTGGGCTATAAACCTGCGGTGCATTGGCTGCAACGATTCGCCCGTTGGCCACAATATCTCTAACCAAGTCGCCTATTTCAACCTGTGCTATTTGTACTGAAGAGCGGTCGAAGGAGCGGCTAGCTGATGTTTTACCAAAGAATGCTTTAGCAGCTAGGGCTATAAACAGAACGCTCACTAACGCGATAATAACTATTTTCTTCGAGTTGCTTTTGGCATCAACCGTAACATCTTGAGCACTGGTATCTTTAATCATGCTCAGCACCTAAATCGTTATTCTCAAAACGTGAAACCAATGCACTAAATATGCTGGCTAACACGAGTACGCAAACTGGAGAGATGAATATATACATTGCTAACATTGTTTTACTCCTTAAATTTGTTGAATTTGCTAATTTATACTTAACCTATTGCGAGTATTGTGCCAAGAGTTAACATATTGATAAATATAACTAATATGTATTTTTGTTAGATCATTAAGCGTCCGCGGACAGGTAAAGTGTCCGCGGTGGACACTTTTAAAAAGATATCGTTAATACAAAAAGACCGATCCAGAACTCCGGACACTATTTTATTGCGCTTAAGATGGCACTTGTTGGCGAAATGACGCTATCATTGCCTCTTAGTATTGTTGTTGTTTTGAGGTTTTGATGAAATCACCCGAATTAAGCGTCGCTCTCAAGCGAGCGAGCATATTTGTGTACCTAATATCTATTTTTATCCCGCTTCAAGTGATTGCTCATAACAATGAAACCACCGCGACCTATTTGGCCAATGAAGGTGTGATGATTGCTGTCGGCGATGTGAAGGTTTTGTTCGACCCATTCTTTCATAATGACTACGGCACCTATCAACTCGTTCCAGAGAAAATAATGAATGCAATTATGAGCAATGCAGCGCCTTACGATAACATCAGCGCTATTTTTGTGAGTCACGCGCATGGTGATCATTTTGCCGAGCAAGATATGCTGGCCTATATGTTGAAGCACCCTGCCGTTCAATTAGTGGCCCCGACTCAAGCCATTGCTGAAATGCAAAAATTGGCGCAGTTCGACAAAATCAAAGATCGCATCACCGCCATCGATTTAGCTTATAAAGACAAACCGATCAGTTTTACGTTAGATGTTACTAAGATGAACAGCACTAATGCGACTAAAGTTAAGCTTGACGGTATTGAGACAGACAGTATTAAGGTTGACGCGGTGCGTATTCCCCATGCAGGTTGGCCTGGCCGAGCGGAGGTAAGCAACATTGTTTATCGGGTAACCATGCCAACGCAACATTCGGCGTTGGCTAATCAGCACGAACAACCTACCTTTATTCACATGGGGGATGCCGATCCGAATGATGTGCATTTTAGACCCTTGACTGACTTTTGGAATTTGCAGGAAACGACTGTCGCATTTCCTCCCTATTGGTTTTTTTTGAACAGCACGGGAAACTACATATTAGATTACCGTATTAATGCCGAAAAAAGCATAGGGGTGCATGTTCCTAAACAGATTCCCGCTTCTTTGATTCGGTCTGAAAAGGCCTATTTTTCTGTCCCCGGAGAAATATTCAAGATCCAAAGCGAAGCGCATAAATAAACGCGCTAACAAAAGCCTTGAACTGAGCGTCAATATGCCCATGCACAGCATTTAGTTTTATCAGGCGAAGCATCGAGTGCTAGAATACAAATCTACTTACATCATCAGGACAAGATATGAAATTTATTGTGATAGCCGTAGTCATTGGATTGGCGATATTTTACTTCACTAGAAACTCCAGCAATAAGAAATTGGCGATTGAAAATGTTGCGATAGGCAAAGAGTTTTTAGCTACGAATAAAGCCAAAGAAGGTGTAGTAGAAACCGCGTCTGGTTTGCAGTATGAAATATTACAAAAAGGCGATGGAAATGATCATCCAAGCGCCAGTTCAATGGTCAATGTGCACTACCACGGTATGCTGTTGGACGGCACTGTATTTGATAGCTCAGTGGATCGCGGCGAACCTATTAGCTTCCCTTTAAACCAAGTGATTAGCGGTTGGACCGAGGGTGTTCAATTGATGGTTGTCGGTGATAAATTTAGGTTCTTCATTCCCGCAGAGTTAGCTTACGGTAACAGAGCGACTGGGAAAATAAAGCCAGGTGCTTTGCTTATTTTTGAAGTTGAATTGTTAGAAATTCAATAGCAAAGGAAAGCCGTTTTTCGTCACAATCGGATCTATGAATGGATCCGTACCGGCGCTGCACGCAGCCAGTTATGCTCATCGTATTTCGCTTCGGCAGAGGTAATGTGCAGCGTAAATGCATGACGTGATTTATTCGAACGATTGGCTTCACTGAAATGCGGTAAGGCGCCGTTGAATACAACTAGCGAGCCAGCTTTTACCTCAAGTGGTAAAGCGCGGTCTTGCGTTGGCCAGTCGATGTTTTCAAGAGTAAGCAATTCGGTTTGGTCATCGGCATAGCGCTTGAACTGCTCTTTAAGTACAAAGTCAGCGCCTTGTTTATCAACTTGTAAACAACCGTTCTCTATCGTTGCGTCTTCTATCGCAAACCAAAATGTAACTACCGATTGCGGCGCAGTGAAAAAATAGCTCGCGTCTTGGTGCCATCGAATAACACCACCAATTTTGGGTTGTTTGAATATGTACATCGACTGACGAATTTCAGGTGAAACAACGCCTAAGTCTTCGGCTATTCTCGCAATGGTTTTTGACTGACTAAATGCGGCAAACTCAGGCGATAAGACATGCAAAGCATGCCCTATTTTATTGATGCTGAGTGCTTTTGCTTGCTGTAATTCGCCGCTGGAAGAGAATGCACCTTCTTCAAAAAAGCACCGCACTTTATCACCGGAACTTAAAAAGTAGTCGTCTCGATTGGTGTTAGATTCGGTTTCAGTTGAGAAAATAGAGCGCGTCGATTCTGGATCGAAATCGTCAACAATTTTTAGAGCGGCGGCTTTCAAGGTGTTAATTTGTTGATGGCTAAACAGCTCTGAAAGCACTAAGTAGCCTTGCTGCTGAAAGTCTTGTTTTTGCTGATTGTTGAGCATTGTTGGTCTCTTCCTTTGAGTACTTTGTTAATTACAATATTTGATTGGTGCTCTTTTGTCGCGGCGTATTTTTTATCTCTTTTAGTGTGCCGTATTCAATTCAATATTGCCAAGCTGTTTTTAGCCAAGCAGTTTTTAGCCAAGCTGATGATTATGCTGTAAAACAGCTCTTTACAACTGCCAACTATCTTCATTGAAAAATGCATGCTTGGCGGACATAAGGTATTGATTTATAGCTATACCTGGTAAATGTAGCATGTTAATTTTTACACACTATTTATCATCAAGGAAGGAAGATACGTGCAGTTAAAAGGAAAAATCATAAAATGGAATAATGAGAAGGCCTTTGGCTTTATTGCTCCATTTGCCGGTGGTAGCCAAATATTCATTCATGTGTCTGCGTTTAGAAACAGAGCACGCGTGCCGCAACTCAATGATATCGTGACTTTTACCGCGTCAAAAGACAAAGACGGACGTTATCGCGCCGAAGATGCAAGGTACGCTGGCGAAAAACTCAAAAAGAAGCAGAAATCAAACGTTAGTACTTTCTCAATTGTGCTGGCCATTGCGTTTCTTATAGCAATGACGCTAGCGTCATACATGGGTTATTTGCCAAAACAGATTAAATACGCCTACTATGCCTTAAGTGTTATTACTTTTTTCTGTTACGCCTATGACAAATTCAAAGCTCAAAGAGATCAATGGCGAACACCAGAAAGCACGCTGCATATTTTGGCAATGCTTGGCGGTTGGCCTGGAGCTGCTCTGGCGCAGCAGTGGTTGCGCCATAAGTCATCTAAAACCGAATTCAGACGGGTATTTTGGTTAACTGTTGTTATTAATTTAGCAATGTTAGGCTGGTTGCTTTCACCTTATGGTGCGGACGCTCTGGCCTCGATAAGAAACACCATGGGTCTGCTTCAATAATACTCGTTGTGATGACATTCAGATTTATAAGCTCATTGAGCTTCGGGACGCATTGAAACATGAATTACTTAGCGCACATTCACCTCGCTCACATTACTGATACGAGTATGCTGGGCAATTTTTTTGGTGATTTTGTGAAAGGTAGCGATTTGTCGCATCTGAATGATGAACATCAGCTAGGTGTTCAGCTTCACCGCAGGATTGACAGCTACACCGACAGTCATGCGCAGGTAAAAGCGCTGAGGGCCTTGTTTCCTAAATCGATTCGGCGAATGTCTGGCATTGTCATCGATATCTACTTCGACCATTTGTTGTGTGCCAATTGGGCTCAATTCACCGATAGGGAACTGGACAAACTACTCGGACATTTTTATGCTGAAGTTGAGCAGTATCCTCATAATATTAGTGAGCGCTTTCAGCAAGTTCGCGAGGGTTTATTAACTCACCGTTGGTTGTCCGATTATCAATATGCAGAAAGCTGTGAACGCTCGTTCTTACAGATTGAAAGACGTCTAGGTGATAGAGTATTATTTGCAAATGAAGCGCTTGAATTTATTCAACACAATGAGCAAGAATTACAGTCTAGCTTTCTTGCTTTTTATCCTGAGTTAATCGAGTTTAGTCATGCTAAGGTTGAAGAGCTGGTGCATAAGCAAAGTTATATCTGAATTTCTAAACTAAGTACGTGTATTGCTTCTATGAATAGAGCGCTAGATAAATCCTGTTAAATACAAAGAAGAAAAAGGTAGACTTAATGGAACCTGATTTTTGGCATCGCCGCTGGAAAAAGAATGAGATAGGTTTTCATGAAAATGAAGGCAATACTTTACTAAAATCGTATTTTGATCAATGGCAGCTACCTGAAAATGGTCGAGTTTTTGTGCCTTTATGCGGCAAAACCAAAGACATTGGCTGGTTTCTAGCAAAAGGCTTTTCGGTTGTGGCAATTGAGCTTAACGAAAGCGCAGTGAAAGCATTATTCAAAGACTTAGGTGTAGAGCCTCACATTGAATCGCACGGCAGCTTAAGTAAATACTCAGTGGCGAATTTGATTGTCTACGTAGGTGACTTTTTTGCTTTATCTGCAGAAGATGTTGGCAGTATTGATGGCGTGTTCGATAGAGGGGCATTGGTCGCTTTGCCTGAGCCCCTGCGCAATCGCTACAGTGAACATTTACGCACAATCACCCATGCCTGCAAACAGTTTGTTGTGACCTATGACTATGACCAATCCCTGTTCGCCGGCCCACCGTTTAGCGTACCGAGCGAAACTGTTCATGAGGTTTACCAGCAGTACTTCAACATTACGCAATTGTATAGAGGTAAAGTTGCCGGTGGATTTCGCGGTCAAGACGAGGTTTTCGAAAGCGTGTATTTATTATCAGACACGAGTAGCTAAGGTCATCGCCTCTAGTAGCTTTCCTGTTATCGGCATGGGTTTTTGAGTGTTGCGGTCAACAAAAACATGAGTTAGGTAGCCGATAGCAGAGAGTATATTGTCCTCGTTGAAGATGCCCACCGCGTAATCAACGGAACTAGTACCAACGCGCATCACTTTGAATGCACCCGTCAGCTTTTGTGGGTAAGCAACCGGACGAAGATATTCGCAGCTCGACTTCACGATAAACCCTATTTGCTTGCTGGTAACAGGATCAAAATCTGCTTTTTCAATTAGAAACTGATTTATGACAGTATCAAAGTAGGAGTAGTAGTTAACGTTGTTGACATGGCCATACATGTCATTGTCCATCCACCTAGTGGTTATTGGCAGATGATAAGCAAAATCATTTAGTTGTTTACTGTCCAATTTGTTCTCCATTGTGCTTTTTATTTCACTCGTTGCTTCAGAGCTTATTTCATTATTAATTGCGCTACTGACTGCACTACTAACTGCACTATCAATTGCGCTGTCCGTTGAGCGCATTGCGATAAATCTGTTTCGCGTCGACTAATGAAACCGCTTTAGGATTATTGATGAGTAAACGCTGTTGCTCAAGCGCATCGATGGCTAATGAGTCGATGTGCTTTTCTTCAATACCTAATTCAGCTAATGATTGAGGCAACTGCAGTTTCGCTATTAATTCATGCAAATAGTGAATGAGACTATCGGTGGTTTTTTCAATATCAGCGTCATGGTTAATGCCAGGCACAATGTGAACAGCCAGTTGTGCATATAAATCGGCGCAATGGCTTTTATTAAAGGTCATAACATGCGGCAACACTAAGGCATTGCTTAAACCATGCGCAATATGGAACTGTCCGCCCAATGGATAAGCTAGCGCGTGCACAGCACCAACTGGCGCGTTCGCAAACGCTTGCCCAGCCAAGCAAGAGCCAAGTAGCATGGCTTGACGAGCTTGTAAGTTTTCGCCGTTAAACGTAGCTTCAACAATGTTTTTAGAAAGCAAATCCAACGCGCTTTTCGCTAACATATCAGACAATACATTCTTTTTAATCACGCTGGTGAAGGCTTCGATAGCATGCACCATGGCATCAATGCCGGTGGCAGCGGTTATATGAGGCGGTAGGCTGACCGTTAAACTGGCATCCAGTAAAGCAATGTCGGGTAACAGTTCAGCTGAAACAATGCCGGCTTTGGTTGTTTCACCGGTTGTTACAATGGAAATAGGCGTGACTTCTGAGCCTGTTCCTGCGGTGGTTGGAATAAGGATTAAGGGTAATCGTTTGCCTTTAATATTGTCGACGCCGTAAATATCAGCAATGCTTTCCTCTGAGTTTGCGAGCAGTGCAACTAGCTTTGCCGTATCGAGTGAACTACCGCCGCCAAGGCCAATAACACCATCGACTTTAGCTTGTTTGGCGTAGTCGACTGCTTCAATCACAATTGCTTCGGGTGGATCGGCAACAACTTTATTAAAACACCAATACTGCATTTGGGCATTATTAAACGCATTGGCGATAGGCGCTATGAGGCCTAGATCAACAATGCCTTTATCGGTGACGATGAGTGGTCTGGTGATATTCAATGAATGGCATAGTTCAGCAATTCTAGCTGTGACGCCTATTTCACTAATTATCGACTTGGTGGTAGAAAATATAAAGGGCTTCATTGTTAATCCTTATCAAACGGCCATGCTATATTTTCACAATCAACCCTTGGTGTCACTATCTTACGGCAATATCATCATGTATTCGTCCTCGCTGTTCTATACATGCGATTGCTGACGGATCAAATTGTGATAAACATGATGTAGCCGATCGAGCTCCTCCCGATTAACCGCAGGGTTTGCCAGCAAGCCTTGAATGCTTTGGTCGAGTGAATATAAGGTTTCTCGCATGTGTGCATTGGGCACTAGGCTTTGCATCCAGGTTATTGCGGCCACTCTGATACCGCTACTTACCGGTGTAACTTTATGCAAACTGCTTGAAGGATAAAGAACGGCATCACCCGCATTGAGCTTAATTTTTTGTTCACCAAACTCGGTTTGAATGATCAGCTCACCGCCTTCATATTCATCCGCTTCCGACAAAAAAGTGGTCATCGACATATCTGAACGCAGTACTTCATTGCTATTGGGCATGCGCATAATCGCGGCATCGACATGAAAACCATAGGTTTCACCTTCTAAATACCGGTTAAAACAAGGTGGAAAAATGCGATGCGGAAGTGCAGCTGAAATCAGTTTGGGTGTACTACCAAATTTTGCTAAGAGCTTATTTGTTAGGCTCTGTACTTGAGGGTCGTTTGCATCAGCCTGACCGTTTTGCTTGACTGATGCAGCCATACCCATGGCAGTTCCTTTGCCATCATTCCAAGGCATTTGATCAAGCGTTTGCCGATACTCATGTACTTCTTTTTTTGATAATAGCTGCTCAATCAAGACCATTAAAATAGCTCCTGTTTAGTTAAAACTCGTAGGTTAAGGTGGCTCGTGCCGAACGTGCATCACCTAAATACATAAATGCGCCTGATCGGTATGCGGCAGTCCAGTATTCAGTATCGGCAACGTTGCCAATGTTCACGCGTAAGGTCGTGTTTTCAGACACGGTATAATTGGCGAACAAATTAACCACACTGTAGTTTGGCACAATAATGCTGTATTCATTGGTGGTGCTATCAAATGACGCAGCGGTATCAGGCTGTCCGCCATACATTTCACCCTTATAGGTAAAGTCACCACCAAAAGCAAAGGCGTCGGTTAACTGATAGCGAAGCTGCATGTAAAAACTATCACCCGCAAAGTTACTTAATTCAAGTCCAACATTGCTTTCATCCACTGAAGTGAGCACTTCCGAACGCATTTTAGCAGCACTGATTTGAACACTAAGTTGCTCAGTTAAATTACCGTTCATCGCTAATTCGATACCATCAACGCGGTTCTTACCAGTATTTAAGGTGCCTAACGTTGAATAAGCATCGCCTACACTTTCCATCACGTCGTATTTGGTTAATTGGAACCAAGCTGCGGCAATGAATAGTTTTTCATCTAGGACAGACCACTTCGTTCCAAATTCAATATTTTCAACGGTTTCCGGATCGGCCATTGCTGCTTGTTCTGGGTCACCGCATAATCCGCCATACCCGCAGTTTGCGCCTAAGTCCGACTCGCCACCGTTGATATTGGTTGCTGTGGAGTAGGTTGCGTAAATATTAGCGTCGTCAAAAATACTGTATACCAGGCCTAAATGTCCGTTGTAGAAATCATCTTTATACGCGTAGTCAATTGCATCGCCTCTGCTAACAACATCGTTGCTGTAGTCGATGGTGTCTTGGCGTAAACCAAAGAATATCTGCCAATGGTCGTTGATTGTAGCGGTGTCCATAACGTAAGCAGCAACGGTTTTGGCTGAAAATAAGGCGTCGGAATCACCTTTTTCAAACGAACGCCCAATAATGTTACCCACATTCGGATAAACTTCACCAGACTCATCAATCAAACAGTAGCTCGCGCTAACGCCTCTGCGCCCAGAGGTAAAGCAGTTAGTTTCGTTGTTATAGCTGACGTCATAGAATCCGTTGTCGACTTTTTCGTCGGTAAACTCAAGGCCAAACAGCACTTTGTGATCGATACTGCCTGTGCTCACATCCCAAAATAAATTGAATTGAGTAGCGAAGTATTCTACTTCTTGCCAGCCTTGATGCGTACTTAGCACAATTGTGTTTGCGCCGGGTGCGAAGGGGTCTTCGTCAGCTCGGACACTGCCGTTAGCACCTGTTGATAAATAGCCATTGGTGGTTTCGCCGTATCGGGTAGCGTTGAAAAACTTGAGATTATCGTTAATGTCATAATCTGTGCGAAGCGTGAAAGCAAATACCTCTGAGTCCAAGAAGTCGTTGCTTTGTGCGTAAACTGGAATGTTTTCAACGGGGGTTTTTGTGTCGCTGTCGAGGTAGCTGCCTAGATCAGGTGTATCTTCGGCTTTTAAGTAATAGAGATCGGAATAAATGCGCAAATCATCGGTATTATCATAAAGACCAGATAACAAAATACCTTGTCTACTGCGACCAATACCCTCTCTATTTGGCGCGTCTTCTTCAGTACTCAATAAGTTGATTCGGGTGGCTAAATTAGTTGCGATAGGTGTGTTGTAGTCCACCACTACTCTGTGGTGATCATCAGTACCCACACTCAAGTCAACGCGCCCAAAGTCATAGGCCGTTGAGGCTTTTTTGGTAATGCTATTCACGGCGCCGCCCGATGAGCCTCTACCGGCGAAAGTAGAGCTGGGGCCTTTGGTAATTTCAACTTGCTGCGTTGCAAAGCTCTCGCGAGTGGTCATGCCAGGGTCACGTAAACCATCAACGAAAACGTCAGAGCGCGCCTCGTGACCACGAATAATATAACGGTCACCAAAGGCGTTACCATTTTCACCCGTACCCAAGGTTACTCCAGCTTGCGCTGCTAGGATTTCCTTTAAGTCTGTTTTGCCAGATTCTTCAATTTGGTCTTTGGTCAATACGGTAATGGTTTGTGGGGTGTCGACTAAGTCTGCAACTCGTCGCAAGTCACCCGACTCTTTAACGTTATAGACGGAGTAACGAACACCGTGCACTTTGATCAATTCGATAGCCTGCTGACTGCACTCTTTGTCAGTTTCATCGCACTGAGGCGTTTCCGTTGCGTAGGTTTGGCCCATCGTAAGGGCGAGAGTTGTTAACAGTGCATGAGAGCCAAGATTTGTGCGCTTGTTTTGGGGAGAAGACATAATCGGCAACGTTCCTTTTTAATTATTGATGTGTTGTTGAGGTTGGCGATCATAAAGTGATTAAATTGATTTGTAAATACAAATGATAATGATTCTCAATTAGATTGTGATGGGGTGAGCCTATTTTGGGTCTTGACCTTAGAGTTACTTTAAGCTTTATATTCAACACCGGGTGTTAATATTATGGAGTTGCGTTGTGCTTTAACATTCCATAATCAGAAGGAAAAACGGAGAAAAAAGGTGAGAAATAAAAAGCTAACTAGGCACTTCATCAAGCAAAAGATGAATCAATATGAGCTCACTTTAGCGCAAGGTGAGCATAAAAAAGCCTTTTCAATGCTTGAGGATGCTCATGTGATTGGGCAGCAATCAACCTACTTTCATTGTTTGGTTCATTACAAAATGCTGCGACATGGCTTGCGCTATCGTGATTTTAGAGAAGTGTTTGGGCAGATTGTTAGATTAGTTGGGGCTTTTACTAAAACGGCGATTGGTTTGGTGCCGATTGGGAATACTGGTGGGGTGAATGTTAGTCCGTTTAAGAGTATGCCGGTGAGTAGGGAGAATCAGGTGATATTGGATGAGATTGAGGGTGTTGGGTAGGTTTATGTGAGTTGCGTAAGTGCCTTGATGGGGTGGCACTTACGTTTTGATGGGGGATGTGTGGTTTCGGGTTATTCGATATTCTGGATCTAGATATTGTAAAATTAAATGAAGACTGGTTTAAGCTTGTCACCGATAAATAACAGCATCTCCCTCCAAGTGAATGTATTTGTCAGCCAACAATTGATTGATATAGCCCTGCACTTTTACCTCATCTCCTTTAATTCGAAGATGAGACGCAATATGATTTTTCAACGATACGACTTTTTTGGGTCTTTTCTCCTTCGCTTTGGAGCTCAAAGATTGGACTAATTTAACCTTTTCAGCCGATGCGGTTCCCATCTTAAGCTGCTTGCACTGCCTACCATTTTTCTTTAAATGAGACAGTAGTGGCGAAAATCCATTGTCATTACTAATTACTTCAAATACTACGCCTGCCGGCGCCTCAGCGTTAGTTTTTCCCAGATAATAGGCAAGGTGAAAATCTAAGTTATTATTCTGACTAATCGCGATTTGTATTATTTGAATGTTAACCGGGTAATCGTACTTAGTTTCACCAAAATCTAACCTCGGTTGCTTTGCCCCCATAAACACAAAAGTCCTTTGATATAGCGACAAATCAATTTTTGCCAAAGTGCCTACATTTTCATAATCAATAAATGCCCATTTCAAATCGTATATCCTTATCTTTGATTGGTTCTGTTCGCATCTTACAAGCCTAATAAAACAAAAATGGTATAAAAATCAGTCAGTACATATTAAATGCAATATTGTTGCTTCCTCCACCGAAGGTATATCCTCATTATTCGTTTAGCGTTAAGGAACAACAATGAGCAGAAACAATCCATCTCTTCTTCAAATTCTTGCATTTTTCCCATGGTGGGTAAGTATCATCGCAGGCTTGGTCGTTTTCATTGCCCTCTCTTTTATCTTCCCGGCATTAGCCGAAGGTAATCCAATGTTAAATATTGTTGCACTAGCAGCAAAAAATCTCGCCTGGCTTTTTTCTGGTTTGTTTCTTATTCCTGCGGTTTCATCCATTTTTAAAAATAAAAAACAAAAAAAACTAATAGAACAACAGCGGAGCATTACAACCTTAAAAGAAACATCATGGAGCGATTTTGAAGTGCTTGTAGGTGAGGCCTTTCGGCGCAAAGGTTATTCGGTAAATGAAAATATCGTAGCGGGTCCTGATGGCGGCATCGATTTAACGGTATCTAAAGATGGGGCTATTCATATTGTGCAATGCAAACAATGGCGGTCATCAAAAGTTGGAGTGCCGATCGTTCGAGAGATGTTTGGCGTGCTCAAAGCGACAAAAGCAGAGAGTGTATTTATTGTTACTTCCGGCGAATTTACCAAAGATGCAATTTCGTTTGCTAACAATCTTCCAATTCAATTAATTAATGGCGAACAATTGATGAGTTTAGTTGCTGATGTACAAGTTGAAAAAGCAGCAACACATTTTCATGTTGAAAAGCAAGAAACTAACTGTCCGAAATGCTCGTCTCCCCTAGTGAAAAGAATAGCAAAAAGAGGGACTAATACCGGCAATGAATTCTTTGGATGCAGTGGATTTCCGAAGTGTAGGTATGTTGAGAACAAGTTGTAGGTGGTGCAAGAGATATAGAAGATTGATCATTTATATGCGCATAAAAGTGTGATTTTATTTGTATTTTAACGGACGCTGGCAAACCTGTTTGAGCGGGAAAAACAAAAAAGCCTCGTATTTAAAAGTAAATAACAAGGCTTTGAGACATTATTGGACGTTTAAAAAATTTATTCAATATTCTGGATCTGAATATTTTTACTTTACAGTAAATATATATAAATCATATAGTTAAAAATGTTTGATATCGGAATATAGAATGAAACCCACCATTTCACTCACCACTATGATTTAAAACACTTTGCTTAACTACTTTTTCTGAGTCAGTTGCTTTTCTTTATTAACTAACTCATCAAAATCGCTGACTTCATTTGTCAGCTCAACCCTGCGTATTTCGACAAATTTCTCGTATTCACTTTCAGCAAGTTGTTGGGCTACTTTATGTGAGATTTTTCCTGCATTGGTTAATACATTTTGATCGTTAAACTCTAAAAATGCATCCAGCTTAGTCGCCCACTGGGCCATTGTCATAGGAACTTTTTTCTTAGCTTGTAAGTCAGCAAAGTCTAAGTACATTGTGACAATTTGGTTTAACTCACTCAATTCTTCTTGCGTTAAATAGTTTTTAGCCACCGATACATCTTTTTTAGTAACTCGTGCACCACCCCAAGACTTGAGGCCCATATTCGGTAGCTCGCTATTAGCACGCTCTTTAACTAGCTCAGCAGCCGTATGTCCATGAATTGCCCAATGAAGCTTATTTTGAACAGTGGCAAAGAAGCTTTGACTTTCAGGAGCATTTTTATTGTAGTCACTTGCAGTAGCGTAAATATCAGTGATTTTTTGATAAAATCTGCGCTCTGAAGCACGTATATCGCGAATGCGTTCAAGTAATTCATCAAAGTAGTCTGAACTCAGGTCTTTATCAGGGTTTTTAAGGCGTTCGTCATCCATAGCGAACCCTTTAATTAAAAACTCTTTTAGTACTTGATTAGCCCACTGCCTAAACTGTGTACCTCGAGACGAACGAACTCTGTAACCAACAGAAAGCACCGCCTCTAAATTGTAATGATCTAGCAGCCTTTCCACTTCCCTTGCGCCTTCCAGGGCAACTGTCCGGAATTTCCGGATAGTTGAAGTGGGGTCTAACTCACCTTCATCGTAAATATTATTGATATGTTCACTGATTGTTTTATTTGAACGCTCAAATAGATCTGCAATTTGTTTCTGCGTTAACCAAAGCGAGTCCTCTTGCATACGAATTTGTAGGCGAGTTTTACCGTCATTAGACGTAAACATTGCAAGAGGTGGATGCTGGGTCATTTAATATCCTACACGGGGCTATAATAAGTTTTCACAAGAAAGTTTATGTTACCGAAAAAGCAGAAGCGATCCTACTACAAAGAGCACTGATTTACGGTTTGATCTTGTCTTGCACATGCTCTTCAAAAGTTTTGTAAATTAGTTCCTCAATATCAGTACGACTACTTTTATCGGAGGATGTTGTATCAGTAAACTTGTTAACTTTCGATTTTAGCCGCTCGATTTCCTTATCTTTATCTACTAATTTTGCTTTTAAAGCGCTAATTTCAGCTTCAAGCTTCTCTTTATCAAGAGAGTCTTGGCGGCGTGTATCTGCGGTTTTGAATAAGTCAGTTTCACCATTAGGTGTATTGTAGTGAAACAGCAACTCTTCAATGAACTTTGCTTGGGTAAGTTTGTGAAATTTCACAAATTCAGAGAATTGCTTTTTAACTTCACCATCTAGTTGAATTGATAAAGACTGAGTTTTTCTACTTTTTCGACTCTGTTCCTGATCCCATGCATTTCGTAATTTGGTTAGTTGAGCTGCTCTTTCGTACTTATCAGGCCAATATGATTCAACATTTTCTTTAAATGCCTGGCAGAACAACTTAGCGCTTAAATACCTTTTACTTAATTTCTGATTAATTGCCGGATAATTTCTTCTTACATAAGCCACCAGCCATTTTGAATGCTTTGAAGATGACGGATTTAGCCATGCGATTGAAGACATAATTAAGCCTAATTTAAGGTTTTAGTAAATGAACTATAACTTAATACTGGCATAATTTTAATAAATATGACAGTGTCAGTATGACATGTTAATTAATGCACTAAATACACCCTGTATTTGAGGTTGATTTGATAGATAAAGTAGTAAGTCTGTTAAGGCTAAAAGGTGAATACTTAACTCCAGAGATAAAGTTTTTTATCGTTGCTTTATGTCATTACTCTGCTCGTAAAGAGAAAGGCGTAATAGTTGATACAGAAAAAGTTTTAGCAAATGATTTAGGAGTTTCTCTAAGCACAATGAAGCAAGGTATTCACTATCTTGAAGCACAAGATTTTCTGCTGTGTGATAAAACAGAAGCTGCTGTTGTTAAGCTTGAATTTACAGATGCCTTTTTTAAATATGCCACTAACCTTGGTGGCAATGTTGAGGTTGAAAAGATAGTTGGCCAAAGAATTGATAACTTACTGAGTTCTGAGATATTTAAAAGCTTATCAAAACGCGTAGCGGCAAAGCTTTTCTTGTTAACTCTATTAGCTCACTCTGACGAATATGGGATTGTTCGCAACTTATCTATTAAAGATCTTCAGGAATTAATGGGTAGGTTTTCAAAGGACCGACATAGGTCGCAGTTAGAACTATTAAAAAGAGCTGGTTATATTTTAGGGTACAACCCAGGAATGTCAGGTGGTCTTATCCTAGGCAAGCAAAAAAGTGAATATTTGATTAAAACAACCCATAAGGCTATGCAGTCTAGCTCTTCAACAAAAACTCATTCACGGTTAGTTATAAAAAATAAAAGTGATAGTGATTTCATTGCTATTCGTTTATCCAATTTAATAGATGATATTCAAAAAATAGATGTGCATCATGAGGGAACAACAAAAAAAATAAATAACTTACTCCAAGATTTGTCATTAGACGGTATAAATGAAATTGAAAAAGTCGGTAATGCTTTTTCTGGTGAAGTTAGAGGCTTCCAAATCCAGCGATTTATTTTCACCTTGGCTCTTTATCACTTAAACAAACATGACTGGAAATTACCTGATGTTGATCAAGTGCGTAATTCTCTAGATTTTGAAGAGCTATTTTCAGAAAAGTTTTTAAGGGAGACTCTCAGAGTTTTAATTGGTGATAAAGAGAAGATCAGCCAAAAGCCTCTTAAAGAGCAAGTTACTCATTATGAGAAATTAAAACAGTATATGGATCAATTAATGAAAAGTGCTCCTGATACAATAACGACTACCAACACTAATGCTCACCGTATTACCGCTATAACTACCTTAATCGCCCATTGCGTAGTCTTTACTAGTAAGTTTATTAAGCTCTTTAGTGAAAAAGTGGATTTGTCTAATGCGATTGGTATTGCTGTATTTAGTAATGGTGAAGATATTATGCTGCATTTTCACTAGATATCCCCCAAAAAGGCTTTTTATACAATAATATGCATTTCAAAATTGGTTATATTAAAAAGATCACGGCGATGGAGTAGCTTCTCGATTGAAAAACGAAAAATTTGTAGATGATGTTTTAAGAAAAGTCGGAAGGAACGTTGTTCTGTTTCAACAACTTGAAAGGCTGCTTAAGTTTGTTGTTGCTAATGGAAACTTAGCTGGCTTTTCAAGTGAGATCAAAACACTAAAACAAGACCAAGAAAACAAAGTTCATAAGCAAACTTTGGGGACCCTGGTTGGGCAATATGTTGAAAACTCAAATCCTGACTCAAATTCACAATCATCTGAACCAGAAGATTTAGATGAAGCATATATATCATTCAGTTTCAGAATTGAGTGTGATGAAGATTATTATAAAAGCCAAAAAGAAACTCTTGCTCAATTAGTCTGTGATCGAAATGACCTTATTCATCACCTATTGCCTCGCTTTGATATGAATTCTGCTGAAAGTTGCGAAGCACTAGGCCAAGAACTTGATGATCAGGCGGAAACGATTAGGCGAGAGATTAACAATGTACAATCCATTGCTAAGGCTTTGCATAAAGGCCGTGAGGAATTAGGTTCTTACTTACAATCTGAGCAAGGCAGAAAAGAGCTTGAGCTATCGTTTATAAGGCAAAGTCGTTTAGTACTGATGCTTGGTGATATTGCTACCCAGATGAGCCGAGAAGATGGATGGGCTCTAATAAGCACCGCAGGAAATATCGTTAAACAACATGCCCCAGAAGAGCTGGTGGGTATGAAAGAAAAGTACGGTTATAACTCACTAATGAAACTAATCCAGGCAAGTAACTTATTTGACCTTTATGAAGAGGTTACTCCTAAAGGAGGGCGTAGAATTTTATATAGGTTAAAAACTGATTGGGAGATTTCATCGATTAAAAGCCGTTTTGTAAGTAGTCATTTTGATGTATTACGGCGAAAAGACAGCTTCAGACTGCTAATTATACTAGAGGCCTTGATATATCTGGCTTCGTAAGGGCTCATTATATCAATAAAGGACCTTCCACACCGACGGGCATTTAATTGTACTCAATTATCATTTTTACTTTAGAATATTAGCCATAATCAAACAAGCGTCTTATCATCAATCTCATGCAGTTACTCTACTCAACAAGCAAAGCTCTGGATAAGTGGTTAAAAGCCGAACTGCCTACCTTAGAGGGAACTCAGAAGGGGCGAAATACCATAGTATCTGATGCCAATACATTTAGTTGGCAACTGCATCTTATTGATAATAGCTACAGGTCATCTCACAAAACCGTTATAGCAACAGAAGCACATAGCCGCTTTACCTGCTTTCTTCCCGTATACGCTCCACTGAGCCTGGCTGAATTGCACCAACAGTTATCAATGCAATGGCAACAGTTATTAGTCGAAATGATAAGAGCCAATCAACTCCTACCCAATAGTGATGCTGTTTTATTACTAAGTCAGTTAGATGAGCTGCAATTTGATATTCGCTGGGCTAAGAATACTGATTTAAGCATAAATGGTCATATTACCGATGCTGCATTATGGGTAACGCAAACACTAGAAGAGCAAAGGTTAGATGCTATGCCATTAGCACTAGCAGATGATTTAGCTATATACCTTAATGGGCAAGTTAAACGTATCAAACAACGTAAAGAAAAATTTATCCCTTTAGATAGGCTCTTTGAGTATTCTCAAAACATGACGCAACATGATGGCGGTATAACACCTGAGATTAAGTCAAACGATGCTTTACCTGCAAATGTTCTAAAGTTTAGTGATTATAAAAAATAACTCAGGAATATTATTTCCTATCCATAGTTTATTGAATTTAGCTTTATTTTTTAATTAGTCTTTACAGGGTAGACTTTAAGAGTCTACCTAATGGTTTATTGTTAATATTTAAAAAAGAAATAATGATGGTTTCATTGCATGAAACGCTATTAAAGACTTTTCACCCCCAAACCCCCATTAAGACATCATGAGCAGTTTTCATATAATAGGAAAAAAATGTAAAAAGTTAGGAGGGGCAACACCTTCTAACCAGCAAGGTTGATACTTCTTTTGCTATTAATGATTTAGCACACAAGTAAATCGAACTTTGTATTTGTTATCAGAGTAATCTGCAATCAGTAAAACCATTTAAACACGGCAATTTAATTTTCTTTACAATAGTTATGACCTGAACTCAAAAACAACTAACTGTCTGATTGTTAATATATAACACTTATCTTAAATATTACTCAAAGGTTACTTCTAGTGATAATTAATCAATAGGAGTCAATCATGACTAAATACTCAAACAATCGAAATCTAACTATTCACGATGAACCTAAGTTTAATAACTGGGATGTACTAACCAATTACCAGTTAAGCCAAGAGTATCTTGGTAAAATACAAAACGTATTAAATAACTCATTACAACAATACCCTAGAACCTTTGTGGTCCGAGTCGATTTGCACTTACCTAAAGTTATGTCCTGTCCTGATTACCCTTCAGGTTTTAGCACTGAAGCTATTACTCGATTTATTGAATCGTTAAAATCTCAACTTAAAGCACATCAAGAACGAAGCAGGCGTGAGCACAAGCGAGTTCATCCTAATACTCTGCGTTACATCTGGGCTAAAGAGCAATGCGAATCAGTGATGCCTCATTACCATTTAGCGCTATTGCTAAATAATGATGCTTACTACACATTAGGTGACTACAAAACTGTTCAAGACAACCTAGCCGGTAGGATATATACAGCATGGGCAAGGGCCTTAAATATTGAACCAGTAAAGGCAATAGGCCTGGTGCATTTTCCTGAACGTAACCCTACATATCATTTGAATGCTAATTCATGTGATTTTGCAGATAGTTTCAACAGTATTTTCATTCGTGTCAGCTATTTAGCTAAGTTTCATACGAAGCATTTTGGTGATAGAACAAAAAATTTTTCATGTAGTTGGCGATGACTAATTAAGAGAGGGTTACCCCTCTCTTATGCTGACTTGATATTTAGTTGATTTATTGACTGATATACAGCTTATCTGATGTTCTTGTAATCGCAGTGTATAGCCAACGATAATCCTTAGTTATTTTACCATGGTGATAAGCATCAACAAAAACATGTTGCCACTCGCTACCCTGAGCCTTATGGCAGGTAATAGCATAACCAAACTTGAGATGAAGAAAATTTAAATAAGGGTCATCCTTTTTTAATTCTTGGTAATCATCACCTTGCGGCTTGTAATAAGTGAAAAATCGTTCGTTAAAATCTGCACGTAAAGCTTGATATAAAACCCCCTCTAACCTAGGGGTTGGCTCATACATCAAATTTAACAGGACTTTATGCTCAAGAATAAAAGGTTGTCCGTAGTCATCTCTAAACTCGATTGACAAGTCCACAAATTGCAATTCGATTGGCGTGACCAAAATCCCACCAGGTAATTTCTCTTGAACGTTAATGCTCCTGCATTCAACTGCAGACAGAACTTTAATTACGCGACCAAATTCACCATTAGATATAAATGTATCCCCAGCATAGTAGTTGTTTGTACACATTACCTTTTCATTTACCTGAACAGGAGCCCTAGGAAAAAACAACCTAGCCCTAATATCACATACATAGTCATAAACCTTCTTGTTAGTTCGAGCGATAATTGTCAGGTTATCAGTGTTCTCAACCTTTCCGTCACAAAGGTCAAAATATTTATCAATAAAACTAACGCTTGGTAGGCGGCACACGTCTTGGGAAGAAACATCAAATTCAAAGTCAATATAGTCCTCAAACTCCATAGCATCTCGCAAAGTTTGAGCATTTTTCATTACGCCTGATTCAGATTTTTGTCTGACAACTTGTGTTAGTTCAAACGACCGACATGCAAGTCTATAAACGCAATTGAGAACATTTTCACTAAGTGCTGGAGAATAAAAATTTCTAACAGGAGGTAGCTGCGCGTTATCGCCTATAAAAATGACTTTTCTTTGAGGGTTCTTTTTAAAGTCAATATACTGTAGCAAATCTTGCAATAAGTACCCTGAACCAAATTTTCCTATATGAGAAGCGCTAAACTTATCTGAAATCATTGATGACTCATCAACAATATAGATGGTATCAGGCTCATCACTGTTGGCGTTAAGGTAAGAGAAACTATCAGGCTTCCTCTCAAGGTATTCATCGATTGGTTCCTCGTCTTGTTCATAGAATTTGTAGATAATCCTATGAATGGTTGTAGCTTTGAATTTAGTCTTATTGGCAATTACTTTTGCCGCCTTACCTGTTGGGGCAATAATCACAAACTCCTTTCCCAGCCAACTTAAGTATCGTGTAACTCCTGCCATAACGTAAGACTTGCCTGTCCCTGCATATCCTTTCAATAAAAAAACGGGCGCATAACGGTCCTCCAAGAAAGACTCCAACTCCGTAAGTAATTCCTGTTGGTCATTGGTTAGTTCCTGACCATTAAAGTGATTTAAAATTGACATGCAATTCTCCTGGTTAATTCAATCAGAAAAATTGTGTATTAATTAATTTTTGGATTAATTACGGTTTACTCGCCGCCAGAAGGCCAGTGGATATTAAAAACAAAAAAATAGAGGCCGAAGCCCCTAGATTTCTAATTCAACAAAGTCAGTATCTATAACTTCCTGGTCGATGCCTATATAGCGCAATGTTACGCCTTCAGAGCTATGTCTGAGCATTTTCATTACTCGGGCAATATCATTAGTTTTCTTGTATAAATGAAAACCACGTGACTTGCGCATGGAATGGGTACCTAACCTAATGCCTAACTCTTCACCCACTAGCATAAAGGCTTTAGTGACAGACCTCCTATTCAGTGGTTTAGGTTTTCGGTTGATAGATTGCCGGTTTCGATAGGATTGAAATAAATAGATGTGGTTGCGGTGCTTCAACTGAATGTTGTTAATTAAAAGCCGCGCTTTGTCATTTAACTTTATTTCAGCTCGCTTGCCAGTTTTCCCCTCGAAGATGATTAAACGACCATCTCTGATATCAGTAAATTTAATTGATAGTAAATCTGATATCCGTAATGCCAAGTTAAGGCCAATGTTCCAAATATCTGCCATTTGTTTTGAACACCGTATTTCAAGCAAGTGGCTTATAAGGCGAACCTTGTCCAGGTCCTTTATCGCTTCAACTTCTGCCATAATGTTAACTCCTCACATAAAAACGCCAGCATCATTTAAAGTGATAATGCTGGCGCTATAGGTTGCTTAATCAAAGCTCACGCTTACCTGGTAACAATCATTGATGTAGTACTCAATAAAATTGTTAACAAACAGGGTAAGTAGTTTTTTGGCATTTCTGTTTTGCAGCCAACCAATAAACAAATTGAACACTTGCTTACTAATAAAACAGACATCAATTTCTTTAACCAGCTCGGGGAAAGGCCCTCCCTGGTACGAAAAGTCTGTTATATAAACGAGTTGCCATAACTCATTTTGTTTCTCCATACGTATTTCAACCGGATGATATCCACCAGCATCAGCAGAGTAATCGGGGTCCCGAAAGTTAAGTGTAATAGCGTTAAAGGTATTGTTCGGTACTGAAGTGCCAGCTAGTGATTGGTTAATCAGTTGATATAATTTTGCAGGTACAGGAAAACCCTGCACCTCATTAAAGTTCAGTTTCATGGTGTTGATCTCTTAAGTTGTATGCCAGGGCTCGACCGGCATTAAAGAATTAATTTGAGGAAGTAAAAAGACTAAAGCAGTCCACGTTCGGCAAATGACGTTGCACCATTACCAACAACAATGTGATCAAGCACCTGAACATCTATTAAGGCTAAGGCATCTTTTAATCGTTTAGTTATGGCAATGTCAGCTTGTGACGGCTCTAGCTCGCCAGATGGATGGTTATGCGCAAAAATAACTGCCGCACCATTTTGATGTAATACTTCTTTCACTACTTCTCGCGGGTATACGCTAGCGGCGTTAATGGTGCCAAAGAATAGCTCCTTGTACTCAATCAACTTGTGCTGACTATTAAGCACCAAAATTGCGAATACCTCCTTTTCATATCTACCCAGTTTAAACTGTAAAAAGTCGAGTGTTGCTTGGCTACTAGTAAACGCTTTGCCAGACATATACTTGCTCTGCAATATCTCAGCGGCTTTTTCGAGCACTTGTTCAGCTGTCATGGGTTCTTCGGTGATGTATTTAATTGATAGGTCATTAGGCATAACACACTCCTTTAATGATTCGTTGGTCTATGCCTTTTAGTAATATGTGTTTGATTATTTTTGGAATCGATAAATACAGCCTTGCAGACCTAGAGTAAACACATCAGGACGTCTACGAACAAAAATTACATAACATGCTCTTTTGATGAGTGAGTACAGCTCGTAAAAATTCAAATGAGGATAATGCAATGCAAACAAGATTAATTAGATTAAAAGAAGTCATGACGCTAACAGGCTTAAGCCGTTCAGGAATTTATAAATACATCAGTGAAGATAGATTTCCAGAAAATGTCAGCCTTGGCGGTCGAGCTGTAGCTTGGGTAGAAAGCGAAATTCAGCAGTGGATTGACAATGTTATCAGTCGTCGTGACGACAATCGATTAACAGGCTACGACATGGAGACTGAGCTATGATTTTTTCAGATAAATATAGCGGTAATAAAAATGAATTAGTAAAGAGTGATAAGTATAAAGAATTTAGTTTAATTCAGAGTGAAGTTGAATATACAACGCGTTCACTAGGATTAATTTATGATATGTATTGCAGATGGCTTAACACTAATCACGGGATTTATTTGGTAAAGGCTAATCTGTCTATTCCTGATGATTCTGATGAATGTAGCGAGTCAGTAATAGACTACTTATTCCATATGGTTCAAGGAAACATCAAACATCGAAATGTACGTTCTGACAATTCGATAGGTTTGATATGGAAAACTTATCGCAAAGATTTTTCAACAATTCATGAAGGGTACTTTTTGATATCAATGACTGAGGCTGAATATGATAAGCCACGAGATAAGAAGATGTCCTTATTTTCATTGGATGTTTTTAACTCTGTTGGAGATACCATGTCTCAACTTAAAGCGAAATTTGATAAAGAGTTTGATAAGGAAGCTGATAAAAAAATAGGACTGTATTTTGAGTTCTTATTTAACAATAACGGGAAAGGTGGGTTATTTCATGATTCAAGCTTTGAAGTACATGAACAAGGCTTTGCTACGCTTTGTGAAATAGCTCAACTTTCAATAGATAAACCAGATACCGAGTTTCCTCTATTGAGAACTAGGTATGGTTATAGCCCAGTTCACTGGCATTTTGGTAATGATTCTCTTGAACCCTTTGTCGCTCAAACTCAACGAGCTAAACCATTCTTAGATAGTGACTGGGGAGAGTACAAGGTTAACAGCCAACAACTTTGGTGAGCTTAGTAACGCCAGGAATAAACCTGGCGTTATTCTATTAAGTAAAATATATCTCATAGACCTTAACGAACAAAAAATACGCAACTCGCTTCTCTATTGATTAAAGGCAACAAAGCCGAAAACAACCAATAGGAAATTAACATGGCGAGTGAATACATCAGATTACCAGAAGTTTTATATCTAACAGGGTTAAAACGAACCAGCATATATAAGCTAATGAAAAATAATGCCTTCCCCCAGGCAACTTCGTTTGGGGCAAGACGTATTGCATGGAAGAGTAGTGATATCCAAAACTGGATTGAGAGCAAAATCCAAGCGAGGAAATCATAATGAGCAACAAAAAAAGTGCAGAAGCTAAGCGTCTAGAGCGGGGGTATTACAAAAGCTACTCAGTTGATATCGATTCGGGAGAGCTGTCTATCCCCCTGTTACAAAAGTTAACCGCGGGCTTTGAGAATTCCATACGACGATTCCCAAATTGTTATGTATTCAGGTTCAAGTTAAGAGTGCCTAAAGCCTATCAACAAGATGCTAATAAAAAATTAAACAAATGGTTTTATTATTTAGCTAAAAAAATCCCAGTATCTGAGGCGATAAATATGATTTGGGCAAAAGATATGTCTGATGACGGCTCAGTCTTTTATCATATAGCGCTCTTTTTTAGGGCACCAAGAAATGCAACTGAACAGGTGGCGCTTAGCGCAAAAGCGTTTTTTACAAAGACAATAAAAGCAACATGGCCACATATTTTATTTATCAGCGACTCTAATGCTGATTCGTTGTGTTCATTCACAACCGCAAACATAATTCCACTAAACCCTAGCAAGAAGTCTTACAACCAAGACGCTCGTTACTGCTTCTTCATTTTAAGCAAGCTAGCAAGAAAGTCTCGCTACCCTACTAACAATCTTGACGATGTATTTGGCATTAAATACAGCAGAAACCCAAACAAGAGGAGGAATAGAAGTTAGTGATTGGACCTGATACTAAGCCAAGCATGAGAACGATAACTAAGGATACCTTAAAGTAAAAACCATCAAATAGCCCAGGTCATTGATGGCCTGGCTTTTATGCCGTTTATTATTTTACCAAATAGACGTAATTGGGTAATTACATTGACCATTCCTCAATTTTCTCATATGCTAATTTTGTTCACAGTTAGAGATGAAGCAATGAGTGACGAAATACTGACAATTCAAGAGCTTGCAGAATACCTAAAGCTTAATGAAAAAACTGCTTACCGATTAGCTGGCGAGGGTAAATTACCAGGCTTTAAAGTCGGTGGTTCATGGCGTTTTAAACGAGTAGATATAGAAAGATGGATAGAGACACAAAAAAGCAAGGATAGTTAATGAAGATAATAGATAACATCAATAATCTTTTGGGCGATGACCTAAAAGAAACAATTCAATCAGGCGACAAGCTTAGAATTGCCGCATCTTGCTTTTCTATCTATGCCTATGAGGCTTTAAAAAGTGAGTTAAGTAATATTGATGAATTAGAATTTATCTTCACTTCCCCAACTTTTGTTCCTAGTGCAGTAACTGATAAAATCCGTAAAGAACGTCGAGAATTTTTTATCCCCCAAGATAAACGTAGCCAAAACGAATCGAGCCTTTATGGAACCGAATTTGAGATCCAACTGAGAAATAAATTAAACCAAAAAGCGATAGCGAAAGAATGCGCGAGTTGGATACGGAAAAAAGCGACTTTTAAATCAAACACAACCAGTGCACCAATGCAGCAATTTGCCGTTGTTGATGGTGATTCTCATTCTGCTTATATGCCTATAAATGGTTTTACTGCCGTTGATCTTGGGTATCAAAAGGGCAATGCGGTTTCGAATTTTGTTCATAAAATTGATGATAATATGATGTCTAGCCAATATGTTCAGCTTTTTGAGCAAATTTGGAAAGACCAAGAAAAAGTAAAAGAAGTTACTGAGGCTATTGTTGAGCATATAGAATCAATTTATCAAGAAAACTCACCTGAACGAGTTTACTTTTTAATGTTATACAATATCTTCTTTGAATTTTTAGATGAGTTAAATGAAGACGTACTTCCAAATGACCGAACAGGCTATCAGGACACGTTAATTTGGAACAAACTATTTAACTATCAGAAAGATGCTGCAACAGGTCTCATCAATAAACTAGAGCAATATAACGGCTGTATCCTAGCCGACTCAGTAGGTTTAGGTAAAACATTCACCGCACTAGCGGTGATGAAATATTATGAGCTTAGAAATCGCTCAGTGCTTTTACTTTGTCCTAAGAAACTTGCTGATAACTGGTTGAATTACAACCGCAACCTTAAAACTAATATATTTGCCGGAGATCGATTTAACTACGATGTGCTCTGCCATACCGACTTAGACCGAACCAGCGGTGAATCTTTCGGCACGCCATTGAACAGAATAAACTGGGGCAACTACGACCTCGTCGTTATCGATGAGTCACATAACTTTAGAAATGATAATCCTGTAAAAGACCGTGAAACTCGTTATCAAAAGCTAATGAATAAAGTCATTAGAGCGGGTGTGAAAACCAAAGTGTTAATGCTTTCTGCTACACCTGTAAACAACCGTTTTACCGATCTGAAAAACCAACTTGCCCTGGCATACGAAGGGAACCAAGATGAATTATCTGAAAAGCTAAGAACCACTAAGTCTATTGATACCATTTTTAAAAATGCTCAACGAGCCTTTAACGATTGGACAAAATTAGAACCAGAACAACGAACGCCAGCGGCAATTTTAAATGCGCTAGAATTCGACTTTTTTGAAGTTTTGGATGCGGTAACTATTGCCCGTTCACGAAAACATATTCAAACATTTTATGACACCACCGATATTGGTAAATTTCCCACTAGAAGAAAGCCGCTATCATTTCGTTGTCCGCTAACTCACAGAACAGATGTTATTTCATTAAACGAAATATTTGCACAGCTTAAATTATTGAAATTATCTGTTTATGCACCGGTTAGTTATATTCTGCCTAGTCGGTTAAAAAAATATGAAGAGCAGTACGACACTGAGGTAGAAGGTGGTAAAGGTAAACTACGCCAAGTAGATAGAGAAAAAAGCCTAGTAGCGTTAATGACAACGAACTTACTAAAACGTTTAGAAAGTTCGGTTGAAGCATTTAGGCTAACATTACAAAGCTTATACGATAATCACGCCCGTACCTTAGCGGCTATTCAAGCATTTTACGATAACAATGGCGTAACAGAAATTGATGACTTTGCAGGCGCCATGGCTGCGCTGGATGCTGAAGACGATGATATGCCAGCATTTCAAGAAATGGAAATTGGTAACAAAATAAAAATAAAGCTAATGGATATGGATCTACCATCTTGGCAACAAGACTTAAGTGGTGATTTAGAAATTATTGGCGATTTATTGGCTGAAATGAAAACAATAACCCCAGAGCATGACGCCAAGCTCCAGCATTTAAAAGCACAGGTATTAAATAAAATAGAAAACCCGATAAACCCAAATAATAAAAAAGTGGTTATCTTTACAGCCTTTGCCGACACCGCTGAGTACTTATATAACAATTTAGCAGTTGAACTATTTCAAACTAAGCAGCTTCATACGGCAAGGGTAACAGGACAAGGAAACCCTAAAACTACGATTAAATCACGTAAAAAAGGCTACGACATTCAAGAATGTTTAACGCTCTTTTCACCACGCTCAAAAGAAAAACATTTAGTTTTACCTGAAGAGCCAGCAGAGATTGACCTGTTAATTGCTACCGACTGTATTTCAGAAGGTCAAAACCTGCAAGATTGTGACTACCTTATTAACTACGATATACATTGGAACCCAGTGCGCATTATACAGCGCTTTGGCCGTGTAGACCGTATTGGTTCTCCGAATGAATCAATACAGTTAGCGAATTACTGGCCAGACATTTCTCTTGATGAATATATTAATCTAAAAGAGCGCGTAGAAAGCCGCATGACCATTGTTGATGTTACCGCAACCGGTGATGACAACGTACTCAGCGCCAAAGCTAATGATGTAAGTTATCGTAAAGAACAGCTCAAACGCTTACAAGAAGAAGTGATTGAGCTTGAAGATGTTAAAACTGGTATATCAATCACCGATCTTGGCTTAAACGAATTCAGAATGGATTTACTTAACTATTTCAAAGGGCTCAGTGTAAAAGAACAAGGTGAGCTTAATGCAATCCCTAACGGCATGCACGCTGTTATACCGAGCAACCCAGCGTTAGGTTTAAAACCAGGTGTCATCTTCACGCTCAGGAATGTGAATGACAGTGTCAATATCGATCAAAAGAATCGCTTACACCCTTATTATTTAGTTTATGTTAGTGATACCGGCGAAGTGATCGCCAATCATGCTGAAGTAAAAAGGTTATTAGATTTAGTGCGTTCATCTTGCAAGGGTGTGAGTGAACCAGTGGCCGGGGTGTGCAACCTATTTAATGAACTTACTAACGACGGTAAAGAGATGAACAAGTATTCAGAACTGTTATCTGACACTATACGTTCAATCATTGAAGTTAAAGAAGAGCAAGACATCGACAGTTTATTCAGTGGTGGCGAAACAACGGCGCTTATCAACACTATACAAGGGCTTGATGATTTCGAGCTGATCAACTTCTTAGTTGTGCAAGACCATATTCAAGCAAACACTGTGAAAAAGGCTTAACCGATGCCTAACGCTATTTTCTACAAGTACCCTAAAAGTACTGAGGTCAATCGCACATTACCTAAGAGCAAGCTTTATGAGCAAGGCAAGGTAAACTCGGCCATTAGAGAACTATTTGTCACTCAAGTAGAGCAAATTACCTGGGCAAATAAACTCTCTGCTCAAACTCTAAACATAGAAGCCCATGAGCAAATAAAAGAAATTCAAATCTTCAGTATTGTGCTAAAAGGTGATGAGTTAAGCGAAGAAGTATTACAAACTGTAGACAAAGCCATACTGCACCCGATTATTTTTGAAATAACAGCTCACAACCAACATATGAGAACAACCGCTTGTTTCAAGGAGGTTGGTATTAATGGTGGTATTACATTATCAGAATATTACTGTTCTCGTTGGCAGAAGCGCTTAAGTATTAGCAACAGCCAAGAACCAGATAACATAGACAAGCGTCAAAGTTTACCATTAACACTAAACATTAAAGCGCTTTACGAGCAATTATTAGCGTCATTATTACCTTATCCGTTAAAAGAGTTCGAAACATTTCCAGAACTCATAAAGCGGATAGACGCTATTAAGTTGCTTAACAAGCAGCAAAACCAAATAAACAATAAACTCAGCAACGAAAAGCAATTTAAAAACAAAGTAAAAATTAATGCTGAGTTAAAACAAATTAAACAAGCGTTAAAGCTGCTTACACTTTCCGTTTAGCAAGAATTAACGAATAAAAAGAATTTACAAGGAATAACCATGGACAAGTTAAAAATGCATTCGCCTGACTTATCACAAGACAACATCAGCAAAATCACGGCGCTGTTTCCTAATTGCGTTACTGAAGTAAAAGGTGATAACGGTAATGTTAAGTTGGCCATAGATTTTGACCAGCTAAAGCAAGAGTTGTCTGATTCCATTGTTGAAGGGCCACAAGAGCGTTATCACCTGAACTGGCCTGGTAAACGAGAAGCACTGTTAACTGCAAATGCGCCAATAGCTAAGACACTGCGACCTTGCCGTGAAGAAAGCGTCAATTTTGATACTACTGAAAATTTGTTTATTGAAGGTGATAATTTAGAAGCATTAAAATTATTACAAGAGACCTACCTTGATAAAGTTAAAGTGATTTATATAGATCCTCCATACAACACTGGTAATGATTATGTATACGAAGATAACTTTTATGAAGATAACGAACTCTATTTACATCGTTCAAATCAAGTAGATAACGAGGGGCGTCAATTACAAACCAACACCAAGTCGAATGGCCGGTTTCATTCCGATTGGTTAACTATGATGTTTTCAAGAATAAAAATTGCACATAGGTTGCTTAGAGATGACGGTGTTATTTTTATAAGTATCGATGATAACGAATCACATAATTTAAAAAAATTGTGTGATGAGGTATTTGGCGAAAACAATTTTATTTCAAATATAGTTTGGCAAAAAAAATTCTCTAGGGCGAATGATGCAAGTTATTTTTCTACGATGCATGATCACATTCTTTGTTATGCTAAAAACTCTAAATTAAATGGTAATACTTCTAGTAGCTGGGAGTTAAACCTTTTACCTAGAGGTGATGAAACCCCTTCAGGATATTCAAATCTCGATGATGATCCTAGAGGTGTTTGGACATCTGTTGTACTTTCAGCTAAATCTGGAACAGATAAACTTAAGTATAAAATTACTACCCCATCTGGACGCGAGTGCTTTCCGCCTGACGGAAGGTTTTGGGGAGTTAATTCAGATAAATTTGAAAAGTTAGTTTCTGATAATAGAATTTGGTTCGGAAAAAATGGTGATGGAACACCACGATTAAAAACATTTTTGTCGGAGGTTCAAAACGGACTCCGTCCAAATTCAATATGGTTTCATGATCAAGTTGGTCACAATCAAGAAGGAAGACAGGAAGTTAAAAAAATCTTCAACGATAAGGCATACTTTGACAGCCCAAAACCTATGAGGCTTATAAAAACTATTTTATCTATAGCCTCATCTGAAAAAGATTATATTGTCTTGGATTTTTTTGCAGGTTCAGGGACTACTGCCCATGCAGTTATGAAGTTAAATGAAGAAGATGGAGGTAATAGAAAATTTATAACAGTTCAAATTCCAGAACCGTTACCTGAAAAGTCTGATGCCTATAATAATGGATACAAATTCATATCAGACATTACAAAAGATAGACTTCGTATAGCAACTAATGAGATTCAAGGCGAAAGAATTGGCACTGGCTTTAGAGTCCTAAAAATAGACACGTCAAACATGACAGATGTGTTTTACCGACCGGACCAAATCAATCAAACTGATATGTTTGCTCAAGTAGAAAACATCAAAATAGATCGTACTGACGAAGATTTATTATTTCAAGTATTATTAGACTGGGGCGTTGGGTTAACGTTACCTATCTCAAAACAACAATTGGTATCAAAAGATGTGTTTTTTGTGAATGCCGATGAAGATGGCGAAGGTGCAGACTTAATTGCCTGTTTTGGTAAAGATATCTCAAATGAGCTCATCAAAACGCTTGCAGAAAAACAGCCACTGCGCGTGGTCTTTAGAGACGATGGTTTTGCCAATGATTCAGTGAAAATCAATGTTGAGCAGATATTTAAACAAATATCACCAATGACTGATGTTAAATCGATTTAAGGTGGCTTTTATGGGAGTAGGAAAATGAGTAGCTCATTGGACAAAGTAACCATTAAGGGCTTTAAATCGATAGAGTCACTTGAAGAGTTCGAGCTGAAAGCGCTGAATATTATTGTTGGTGCTAACGGTGCCGGCAAAAGTAATTTTATCGCTTTTTTTAAATTATTAAACGCCTTGATCGATGGTAATTTAAATCGTTTTATCCGTGATAGTGGCGGTGCGGTTGATCAATTATTTGGTGGCCCTAAAAAAACTAAAAAAATTGAATTTTCAACCCGTTTTGGCACGCGTGGCTTTCGCTTTAATTTAGTTGCAACACCCAATGATGACGTTGCTATAGAAGACGAAGCCAGATTCTATAGCGGAGGAGCTAGTGGCTGGTGGAGTTTAGGCGATAGCACAGTTGGAGTATCTAAAATGGTAGCGGAGGTTAAAAATAATACCTCTGATGCTAGATATTCTCGACCTGTTTATGATGCGATTACCTCTTGGAAGATATATCACTTTCATGACACCAGTGCTACTGCGCCTATGCGTGGTTACGAAATTGTTCAAGACAATAAAGTACTACGTTGGGACGCTTCGAATATAGGTGCATTTTTATTAAAATTAAAAAATAAACACCTGACGGAATATAACGAGATAGTTAATGCGATTAAATTAGTTACGCCATTCTTTGATGAGTTTTTGCTTGAACCTTATAACAGAGGTGAAAAGGAAGTGGTTAACCTAACCTGGTTACAAAAAGGCTCTGACTACCCGATGCAGCCCTATCACTTATCAGATGGCTCTATTCGTTTTATTTGTTTAGCCACAGCATTGCTACAGCCGAACCCGCCCTCGACCATTATTATCGATGAACCAGAGCTGGGTTTACATCCTGCAGCGATTGCTATTTTAGCAGAGCTCATTAAAGCAGCGTCAGAACGCACTCAAGTAGTGATAGCCACTCAGTCACCAGAATTAATTAATTACTTTTCTATTGAAGATATTATTGTTGCTAACAGAAAAGACAGTGCAACAACATTCACCCGATTAGATGAAAAGGATTATGAAGACTGGCTTGAAGATTATTCTGTTGGTGAACTTTGGAATAAAAATATTATTGCAGGGGGGCCTGTAAATGAGTGATTACATGGAAGTTGTCGCAATAGTTGAAGGTAGAACAGAGCAAATATTTATTGAGCGTATTCTAAAACCCTATTTAGCAGCAAAAAACATTTTTATGACGGCGACGCAAATATCAAAGCCAGGTCAAAAAGGTGGCGATGTGAAATTTAGCCGGGCTGAAAGAGACATTGGCCGCTTTTTAAAGCAAAGAGCTGATATTTATGTAACACAGTTTTTTGATTACTATGGCCTAAAAGAGTGGCCTAATTTAGAGACTATTACTAATCAAAACCATATAGAAATAGCAGCGCTGTTAAATGATGGCGCAGTAGAACAGATAAAACAAAATCATACCAATATCGATATTGATAAAAGATTTATTCCTTATATGGCGATGCATGAGTTTGAAACCTTATTGTTCAGTGATGAGGCTATTTTAGCGAATGCGCTGAATGTTAATCTTGCCGATGTGAATGCAATTATTGAAGAGTGCGGAGAGCCAGAGAAAATTAACAATAGCCGAGAAACAGCTCCGTCAAAACGTTTAAATAACTTAAAGTCTAGTGGTAAATTCAAAAAAACAACCGAAGGTATCACCATTGCCGAACAAATAGGCATAGATAAAATGCGTGCTCGTTGCCCACTTTTTAATGAATGGTTGAACAAAATAGAAGCTACGATGGAAGAAGTGGCAGGAGATGAAAATGAAGCTTAATTTCAAACCCCTTGAATATCAGCAAAAGTCGGTTCAATCGGTTATTGATTGCTTCAATGGTCAACCTAATTCTAAAGGTATTCAATATCGTATTGATCCTGGTGTAGTTAAAAAAGGCCACACTCAAAGTGTGAACTTTGATGAAGAGGGTTTTAAAAACGCAGCAATTCAGTTGTCGGAAGACCAGTTGTTAGAAAATATTCATGATGTACAAAAAGCACAGAACTTGCCTTTGTCTAACGGGTTAAAATATTTTACTGATGATAAAGGGGCAAAGTTAAAAGGCGCGTACAAACCAGGTGCTGATGTTAATTTAGATATCGAAATGGAAACAGGAACAGGTAAAACCTACTGTTACATTAAAACTATTTTTGAGCTAAATAAACAATATGGCTGGACAAAATTTATTATCACTGTACCTACTATTGCAATACGCGAAGGTGCACATAAATCACTAGAAGTAACGGCTGAGCACTTTAACCAAATTTACCATAAGAAAATTCGGTTTTTCACTTACAACTCTAAAGATTTACACAAGATAGAAAGCTTTTCGTCTGACTCAGGCATAAACGTGATGATCATTAATATTCAAGCGTTTAATGCCACAGGTGCTGATAACCGTCGTATTTATGAAGAGTTAGATGACTTTCAAAGCCGTAGGCCAATAGATGTTATCAGCGCTAACAGACCGATATTAATTTTGGATGAACCACAAAAAATGGAAGGTAAGGCCACGCAAGAGTCTTTGCCGCGTTTTAATCCATTATTTATCCTTCGCTATTCAGCGACTCATAAAACCGTTCATAACAAGATTCACCGCCTTGACGCTTTAGATGCCTATAATCAAAAGCTGGTAAAGCGTATATCTGTGCGTGGTATTAAAACCAATGGTTTAGCTGGCACAAATGCTTACCTTTACCTTGAACAAATAGAAATATCTAAAAAAGCTCCTGTAGCGCGTTTAGAGATTGAGCAAAAACTAAAATCTGGCAACATAGTTCGCAAAATCATCAAAGTACATAAAGGTGATCGCCTTATCGATTTATCTAATGGCTTAGCTGAATATGATGGATTTGTCGTCTCGGAGATAAATGCGGTTACGGATACCATTGATTTTTTAAATGGTAAAAGTATTCAGGTTGGTGTCGCGTCAAATGATATTACTGAAGAGGCTATGCGCCGGATTCAAATACGAGACACTATTAAAACGCATTTAGATAAAGAGCGCCGATTATTTGCAAAAGGTATTAAGGTGTTATCACTATTTTTTATCGACTCAGTCGTTAAATATCGTGACTACAGCCAGGAAGATGAAAAAGGTGAATACGCAAGAGCGTTTGAAGAAGAATATGAAATTTTAAAATTAGAGTTTTTATCTGAGTTACCTGAAACTGACCCATATAAAAAATACCTCGCTAACATTAGTAGTAACAATACTCATGAAGGCTACTTCGCTATTGATAAAAACCGAAAGCAAGTAGACCCCAAAGTTAAAACTCGCGGTGAAGAGCGAGGTTTAGCGAATGATGAAGGGGCGACTGCCGCTTACGATCTTATTCTTAAAAATAAAGAGCAACTATTAAGTTTTAGCGAACCTAAGCGTTTTATCTTCTCTCATTCAGCATTGCGTGAAGGTTGGGACAATCCGAACGTTTTCGTTATCTGTATGCTTAAACATGCAGACTATGACAATGTAGTATCCCGCCGCCAAGAAGTTGGCCGTGGTTTACGTATTGCGGTTAATCAGAATGGTGAAAGACAAGATCACCCTGCAACGGTTCATGAAACCAATATATTAACTGTTGTGGCCAACGAAAGTTTTGGTGACTTTGTTAAAGGCTTACAAAGTGATATCGCCGAATCGCTATCAGCTCGACCTAAGAAAGCAGATAAATCGTATTTCGTTAATAAAGTGATCAAAACAGATGATGGTGACTTAGTAATTAGTGACGACATGGCAAAAGCTATAGAGCGTTACTTAATTAAGAATGATTACACTGACGATAATGATGAAATTACTGATCTTTACCATAAAGAATTAAAGGCCGGTGAGCTTGGTAAACTCCCTGAGTCATTAGCGCCTTTCACTGACCAGGTTATCGAGTTAATTAACGGTGTATTTAGCCAAGCGCAGATGCCTGAAATTACAGATGATCGAAAACCTAAATCGAATGTATTAAATGCTAATTTCGATAAAAAATCGTTCCAAAAACTTTGGAGCAAAATAAATCGTAAAGCGGTATATCAAGTTAATTTTGATTCAAGTGAATTAGTTCAAAATTCAGTAGATGCAATTAACCAAAATTTATTCGTGACGCCTTTGCAATACACTATCGAGGTGGGCGATCAAAAAGAACAACTTTCTGAAAATGAACTAAAACAAGGGAGCAGCTTTGAGGTTAGAGAGACTGATCGACAATTGCACAAAACAACTGTGCAATCTTCAGTGCCTTATGACTTATTAGGTGAAATTTCTGAAGATACTAAGTTAACTCGAAAAACTATTTGTGAAATTCTACAAGCAATTACACCTGAAAAATTTGGCTTATTTAAAGTTAACCCTGAACAGTTTATTAGTGAAGCAACGCGTTTAATTAATGAAGAAAAAGCAACGGCTACCATTCAGCATTTGTCTTATGACCTAATTGATGAGACTTACGATACGGATATATTTACTCAGAATCAGGTGATAAATGATTTTAGTAAAGTCGTCGATAACCTTAAAAAACACGTTTATGATTTTGCATCTACAGATTCGAAAGTTGAACGAAAATTCATTGAAGAAATGGACACCAGCAACGAAATTGAAGTTTATGCCAAACTACCAAGAGGTTTTACTATTCCAACACCACTTGGCACAGAAGGATACAATCCTGATTGGGCAATAGCGTTTAAAGATGGCGCTGTTAAACATGTGCTGTTTATTGCTGAAACCAAAGGTTCGATGTCTACTATGCAACTTAAAAAAATTGAAGAAGCTAAAATTGAATGTGCGAAAAAGTTCTTCAAGCGTTTAGAGCTAGAAGTAGATTCAGACGATGAAGCTGAAAAAGTTAAATTCAATATGGTTGCCAGCTACGGTGATTTATTGAAAGTAGTGGGACAGAATTAAGGAAGATAAATTATTTCCAACAAATTAAACTCAAAGTGCGAGTGAATTCTATTCAGCTTAAAGCTACTTCGATTGCGAGTTGATAGATTTGTATTGATTAGGATACTTAATAGTGTCAATTTGGACAAAAAAATAAAGTAATTACAAAAGCCAACAAGGATGTAAAATGAAATTAAAATGCGCCAAAATTCAAAATTACCGTTTACTTAAAAACGTTAACCTCACTTTCGATAAGCGGACAACTTTGATTGTAGGGCGGAATAATGCAGGAAAAACTTCTCTAGCTGAGATTTTTAGGAGTTTTTTATCGCAAAGTGGGCCTAAAATTAAATATGAAGATTTTAATCAATCATGCTTATGTAAATTTGAACTGGCATTAAAAGCTTTTCAAAAAGGAAAACCTGATAAGCTAATTCGTCGCCTTTTGCCATCAATTATCTTGGAGTTAACTCTTGATTATAAAGACGACGCCAATGATTATGGAATTTTAGGCGATTTCATTGTTGATCTGGACGATAAGCTCTTTGAAACGAATGTCCAAGCTTGCTACCAGTTAAAGGACGGTAAGATTAAAGATTTCTTTGGCGCATTAGATTGCTCCCATAAAGAAAAAAGGAAGAAGTACTTTACGGACTTAAAAGCCGCAATAAATTTGCATTATGAAGCTGTCATATATGCGGTTGAACCAACGAACCCCAATAACAAAGTTAGAGTTGAATTCTCGAAGTTTAAAAAGCTCTTATTGCCGGGGTTGATTAACGCTCAAAGAGGTTTAGATGACGAGACCCATACGGAAAGGGATGTTCTGGGAAAATCGCTAGGGAAGATTTTTAACAGCGCAAGCAGTACTGGTGCTCCCGAAGCCTTTAAAGCTAAATCTGACGAGGTAAATAAGGTTGTAGAGGAACTACAGGAAAAAGTTGATACTGATTTTCAAGATAAGGTTAAAGCTTTATTACCTACACTAAATATTTTTGGCTATCCTGGTCTGCAAGATCCCAATTTGAGTGCGGCTACACAACT
>ERZ651776.109-NODE-109-length-114502-cov-6.489727_pt1 | contig 114502 bp, 93 predicted proteins | sample MGYA00514761_ERZ651776 | MGnify/ENA metagenome assembly ERZ651776 | reverse complement strand
GAGTTCACATCGACGGGGGTGTTTGGCACCTCGATGTCGGCTCATCACATCCTGGGGCTGGAGCAGGTCCCAAGGGTATGGCTGTTCGCCATTTAAAGTGGTACGCGAGCTGGGTTTAGAACGTCGTGAGACAGTTCGGTCCCTATCTGCCGTGGGCGCAGGAGATTTGAGAAGAGTTGCTCCTAGTACGAGAGGACCGGAGTGAACGAACCTCTGGTGTTCGGGTTGTGTCGCCAGACGCATTGCCCGGTAGCTACGTTCGGACAGGATAACCGCTGAAAGCATCTAAGCGGGAAGCCCCCTTCAAGACGAGATTTCCCTTAGGGTTTAACCCTACTAAAGTGCCGTTCAAGACGAGGACGTTGATAGGCTGGGTGTGTAAGTACAGTGATGTATTGAGCTAACCAGTACTAATTGCACGTGAGGCTTGACCATATAATCATGCATTCTTAGAACCTTAAGATGATCATATGAGACAGCAACTGATAGACTTTGTAGTGCAGAAAGCTGGAACTGGAAACAGGAAAAGCAGCTTGTATAACAGGTTTAGATACAGAAAAACTTCATTCACCAAATTGTTAAGACATGTTGGGCCGCTGAGCTTAAAATAAAGTGATGCGTACCGACGCCAGAATTGCCTGACGACATTAGCGAGCGTGAACCACCTGATCCCATCTCGAACTCAGAAGTGAAACCGCTTAGCGCCGATGGTAGTGTGGGGTTTCCCCATGTGAGAGTAGGTCATTGTCAGGCATCCAATAGATAACCCCATCCCGCTTTGCGGGATGGGGTTTTTTATTGGATGCCGTTATGAAGCTGGCCCTTTGGGCCAGGTCATAGTGATTCGGACTCTGGCTTAGCCAGACTCCTCACCCCTTCGGGGCCGCTTTGCGGTCTTGAATGCTACGCATTCAATCAGGCATGCCTAGAGTATCTAGTGAGTGCTGGGTTAGGCCAAAGAAGCGCTCAATTAATGGGGTCGGAGGGATTTGTTTTTGATCAATTTGTTGGGGGAATAGTAAATTTACGGGGTTTTCTATTCGCTCGCTTCCCTTCGGGGCTGCTTCGCGGTCTCAAACGCTCTGCGATTGATCAGGCATTTCGTGAGTAGCAAATCGCTTCTATTCACTCGGAATAGTGAATCCGCTCGATTCAATTGCCGTACGGCTTATTTCAATTATATTCACATCAAGCTCGATCATTGTAAGTGGTTCATCAGCTTCGTCTGTTTCCACGGTGACAATTGCATCGACCACATCCATGCCTTTGAATACATGACCGTAGATTGTGTAGTTGTCATCTAGCCTGGGTATGCCGTCGGCGGCGTGTACTACATAGAACTGACAACCTGCCGAGAGCTTGCCAGGATTGTTGTCCCGCCCTGCGGCGAAAGTGCCGTAGGCGTGTCTCAAGTTTGGCCGGAATTCGGGCTCCAAAAGATGAATCGAATAGGCAAAACCTTCCGGAGTATCTGGACATCCACCCTGGGCAACAAAGCCTTCGATAACGCGATTAAAACTATAGTCGTCCCAATACCCAGTTTCGGCAAGGTCAATAAAATTCTGCCGATGAACCGGCGTATCCTGATATAACCAGATAAGAATCTCGCCCAAACGGGTTTGTATCTGGCCTACCTGAAAATTCTCTTCTGCAGGCGTACAGGCACTGAGCAATAGGAAAAGTGCAGAGATTATCGTTTTTTTCATGGTTCTGAATTCTTGGTTCTAATAGTAGAGGACACTAACAAATGAGGTTTTAGGGTACACTAACAAATCGATGGAACAAATCAAAAGAGGTCAGGGAACTTCGATCCAGCTAATCCAAGGTGCTTTGTAAGTACTCCCTCTATTTCAATCTGTGTGATTGCTGTTATCTATCCACGTGACGTTTCTTCGTTGATCTGGCAATCTATAGCATTCGCAATCCATCAAAGATTCCCACGTTAGGAGAGACCATGATCCACAACAGCCTATTGCCTGATATCACTGTACCTGAAACCCCACTAACTCCCTTTGTAATGCAGCATGCGCAGCGGCTTTCTAACGAACCTGCGTTGGTAGAGGGGAGTACGGGGCGTACTTTGACTTATGGGGAGTTCTCCGAGCAAGTGAAGGCCTTAGCCGGTGGTCTCAAGCAACGGGGTTTGGGGAAGGGGGACGTGCTCGCCATAATGGCACCCAACGTACCCGAGTATGCTGTTGCCTTTCATGGGACTGCTTGGGCTGGCTGTACTGTCACGACTGTTAACCCTACTTATACAGCTCAGGAAGTAAAACATCAGTTAAAGGATTCTGGTGCGAAATTATTGGTCACTGTTTCAATGTTTCTGTCGGTGGCGCAAGAAGCGGTTCAGGGGACCGATGTAGGCGAGATATTTACTATTGATGCTAGCGATGCTGCATCACTGTCCTCACTAGCTGGTGAGCCACTAGAAAACCAAGTTGAAGTCTCAGTCGATGACATTGTAGCTTTGCCTTACTCTTCCGGTACTACTGGTTTATCTAAGGGGGTCATGTTGAGCCACCGCAACCTTGTGGCAAACATAATCCAAACCTCCGCTATGTTACCTGTCGCGGAAGGCGAGACGATTCTTTCCTTTCTGCCGTTTTTTCATATCTATGGCATGCAGGTATTGATGAATTGTGCTCTAGCACAGGGTGGTAAAGTTGTAACGATGGCGCGCTTTGATTTAGAGCAATTCCTGCAGCTGTCTCAGGATTACAAGATATCCCGCGCTTTTGTTGCTCCTCCTATAGTGCTGGCCCTGGCGAAACACCCCTCGGTGGCCAACTATGATCTGAGCGCTTTGCGATCGATATTCAGTGGCGCTGCTCCATTGGGTGCTGAGCTTGCTGAGGAGGCTGCTACTCGCCTGGGCTGTGAGGTTGTTCAGGGTTATGGCATGACAGAATTATCTCCCGTGAGTCATGCAACACCAGAGGGTCAGTTCAAGCCTGGCACTATCGGTATTTTGACTCCTTCAACCATGAGCCGAATCGTTGACCCTGAATCCGGCAAAGATCTTGATGTCGGTGAAGACGGTGAGATCTGGGTGAAGGGACCGCAAGTGATGCCAGGTTATTTGAATAATGCAGAAGCCACTGCAGCAACAATCGATGCAGAGGGCTGGTTGCACACAGGTGATATAGGTCATATAGACGAAGATGGCCATTTTACGATTGTAGACCGCCTTAAAGAGCTAATTAAATTCAAGGGCTTTCAAGTGCCGCCTGCAGAACTGGAAGCGCTGCTGGTTACACATCCTGCGGTAGCGGATGCTGCGGTGATTGGTATACCTGATGATGAAGCGGGTGAATTGCCAAAAGCGTTTATCGCTCTTAAAGAGGGGGTGTCGGCATCGGCGGAAGATATCCAAAAGTTTGTAGCAGACAAAGTTGCGAGTTATAAGCAGATACGCATTGTTCAGTTTGTGGATTCGATTCCCAAGTCAGCCTCAGGGAAAATATTGCGTCGTGTGCTTCGCGATCAATCTTGAGAAATAGTGTAATCATTGGGGTCAGGGTAATTCGATTTAGGCAAATGAGTGGCTCGGTTAGAGTGCTCAACTATTATGCTGGTAACCATGCCCTCTATTAAAGTGGTCGGAGGGATCTATTTTTGATTAATTTATGCAGAGGGTTTCAGTGCGGGATTTTTGGGTTCATTGGAAACAACGCTGACCACCTCCAAGAATGGCATCCTATGTTTCCTGTTTTCATAAAATGCAAAATGAGCGGTTCTTGATGTAATAAGGGTCATGAATTCTGACTTAACCTGCTCGTTGATTGTCGTTGTCCTTGAGCCGACGGAGGCTTTTGTTTGTCAGCTTGATTATGTTCTCCGCTGTTTGTAGATTCGCAATTGCTAATGCGCTCTGCAAACAGGGTTCAGCTTCTATTTTTGATATCTCATTGTTCCTGCATGCGATGCACTCACCCTTTAGTCTTAGTAACTCTGCATCCCAATAGCTAGCTGAATTGCGTTGAGCGATAGACTGCCCCATACTTACTGCCCCCATAGCATCTTCGTGACGTCCGACACGAAGATATGCATCTGCAATGAGGCCAAAACAAAAAGGGGCTTCAAAAGCCGCACCGGTACGAGCCGACTCCTTCATTCCTTGCCTTAACATTTTCACACCTTGATCGTCATTTAAACTAGCACATAGGCTCCATCCAAGTACGATACGTCCAAAAGCTGACCAGAGAGGGAAGTACTGGTCTGTTGCTAATTCAATAACTTCCCGGGAAAGCAATTCTGCTCCTTCTATATCCCCTCTCAATGCAGATTCGGCTCCTCCGAAGCCCAATGAAAAGGCGATGCTGAGTGGACGTTGTAGTTCTTTTGCCAGCGAAATTGCTTGTGTAACATTGAGCTTCGACTTTTCTGAATCCCCTAGGATCCACGATGTTATTGCAGATGAGATTTTAATCGTAACTCCGTGGTCTTGCGCGTGGGAAAAGCGCAGCGAGTGACTTCTCTCAAGTGAATCGTTCGTCAATGCTGTCTCATAAATTTTGGCGGCTTGTCTGAAGTAGCCGTTATAGTAAAGGGCAGCAACCCTGGCGTTAAGTGCTACTAATGAGGTGTTTTTGCTGCCCGCTGATTCTGCTAAGCGCTCCAATTGTAGCGATACGTTGTTAGCTTCTATTAAGTTTCCCCGTACGAGGTTGAAACTAAATATTCCCCAGAGAACAGAATTATGAAGATCTGTGCTTCAATCGCCGATATTTTTGTTAAGTTGAAGTGCTCGCTCATATGTTTCTAGAACATTTGGATCTGCAAAGCCTTTTGCTGCTTGCAAAGGAGCGCCTATAGTAATATGTGCTTGAAGCTCTAATGCATCCTGCTTGATTGGGTCATCTATGCTCTCGGAAAGAGACAATGTTTTAGATATGAGATCAACCGCTTCGATAGAAGCTGATTTTAGAATGGCTTGTTCGCCGGCCTTGAGATAATAAATCGCAGCTGCTTCATATTCCCCACCTCCCTCACAATGTCTTGCAAACTCCTCTGGACTTCGAGCTATTGTTTTGGGGTACTTATCGCGAAGCATATTTGCGACTTGTTTATGGAACGACAAACGTTCCTTGCGGAGCAGAGATTCGTATGCGATTTCTTGAAGAAGAGCATGCCGAAACATTAGACCCGAGTTAAGGGGTGCCTGAGTCAGAATGAATCGATATTCCTTTTCTTTAATGGGCGCATGGACATGTTGAAAGATAGCTCTTATCCTCATACACAAACAATCCTAGGAGAATCATCATGTTTAGAGTCATCGTCGCGTTAGCCCTGTGCCCACTATTGTTTGCCTGTCAAATCGAGGCAAGAATTGACTCCGGCGCTGAAACAGTTCATCTATCTGATACTCCGGAATACATGAACCCCAACCCCCGTGCGCCTTATTCCGAAGGTGTACGCCACGGTGGTTTGATCTTTCTCGCTGGCAAAACCGGCGGGCCCGGCGAGTCGGGAGTGCAGCCTGAAACGCGACGCACTCTTGAGTCTATAGAGGACGCGCTAGAGCGCTTCGGCTCGTCCATAGATCGAGTGGTGAAATGCACGGTTTTTCTGGTCGACATGGCAGAGTGGGGCGCTATGAACGAGGTTTACGCCGAGTTCTTCCCGGAGAATAAGCCAGCCCGCACGGCTGTAGGTATCAGCTTGGGTGGAGATACCCGAGTAGAGATTGAGTGCATTGCAGCGGCGTAAAAGGTCAGGTGGCACTCTGAGCTTACTGGCCCAACGGAATAGGCTATTAAAGCATAGCTGCCCCGTATTCCTTTCGATTGCTGCGAGGGCTTTCACCTGCAGAATTTGCTGATTTCTTCACGCACGCGTCGAGTCTTACTTTAGCCGTGGTGCTGGCCCTATGGTGAAAAGGGCAGCCCTTTTGCTCGATGAAGTGTAGCCGGCTAGACCCATTCGATAGCGGGAGTCGGCAGTCCCGTTTCCGCTAGGCGTTCTATTCGCGGTGTGCCCAGTGATTCGGTTACAATGCGGCTAGATTTATTTCGACTGATGAGTTGCCGGATCGAAGGCTTGAACCCCTTTGGTTTCAGCTCTGTGTTAATTAGTCTCAAGTTATCCAAAAGGAGATATACAAAATGAAGCTGTTCAAGTTACTACTGATTTCACTGCCCGCAATCTTTCTACTGAATCCGGTGTTTGCCGCCGATGAACTGCCAATTTCCGGTTACAACGCCAGTCGGGACTATCCGGGGGCACACCTGACCCCCGACCCGAATACCGAATACAAGGTGTTGTTCGACCTGGTCGTTTTTGATGAGGATCTGGATGACCCCTATCCCATGCTGCCGTTGATCGCGCGCTATGTGAATACGCTGGCCAATCTGGGCGTGCCGAAAGAGAATCGCAAGATCGCCATCGTGATGCATCAGGGCTCCGGTCTGATCGGATTGAAAAATGAAGAATTCAAGGCTCGCCACGACGGCAAGGATAATCCGAACATCGACCTCATCAAGCAGCTGCATGCAGCAGGCGTAACATTTCATCTCTGCGGCCAGGGTGTGCTATCGCGCAATGTTAAGGAAGATGATCTGCTGGATGAAATTCAGGTGGACTACTGGGCTCTGACAACGCTTATTGAACTTGGCCGCCAAGGCTATGTGAAGATCGGTGGTTAGGACGTTGAGTGTTAGTCAGGAGTGCGGCGGAGTTCATTAGGATGCTAATGATTCCGCGGCTCAATTGAGTCGGTAATTGAGAACAATGTATCTAGTTACCTTCATACTAGAACTACAAGCTGGAGCGATTAGTTATGAGTGCAGATCAAACCCACAATAGACGCAAATTTCTTGCCGGTGCCGGCCTGGTAGCCGCCGCCGGTGCAGCGGTCGCAGCGAATGCGCAGGAGGCCGGTCATTCCCATCATGGTAATTCTGGCTTCACGCCGGCGCGCCATGCCGAAGACAGTTGGATGGACGAAATGGGCGGGGTTCACCGTGCCTTCGTAGATTCTTCAACCGGTTCAGGTGGCATTGCTGCAATGAATTTTGCATCCAATATTCTCTTGGCCCATGCACAGGGATACGGCGGCAGTGATGAAGACTATGGTCTGATCGTCTGTTTTCGCCATGACTCATCTCCCTATGGCTTCAACGATGCCATGTGGGAAAAGTATGGTGATCTATTCGTGGGGCGCACAGGCGTGAGCAATAGTAATGGCGACCCCGTTACGATCAATCCCCTCAGTGTAGAGCGGACTTATGGCAATCGCTCCAATACGATCGACGCGATGAGTGGCCGAGGTGTTCGCTTTGCCGTCTGCGATCTCTCTACCCGTGGTATGGCTGGCATGTTGGCGCGCTCTGCCGGCAGAACGACGGAAGAGGTATATGAGGAACTGGTTAGCAACGCCATCCCTTCCAGTCACTTCGTTCCCGCAGGCGTTATGGCAGCTACTCGCGCGCAGGAGTATGGGTACAGCTTCATGTACGCGACTGGGTAAGGGGTCGGAGGGATTTATTCTTGATCAATTTCTTCCTTGGCCACCATAAGCTTCAGGAACAACAGGGGAAGCCCCGGTGCAAGTTTTCGTGCATCGGCCTCTTACTGCGCGGTCTCAGGCGCAGCTATCATCGACTATCCGAAAGAAGCGGAGGGAGTGCGGCTCGATAAAAGCCCCAGTCCTAATGAAGCTAGACAACGCCTGGTTTCGGACATACCCTTTGTTTTTCTTATGCTCTACTAAATACTAGTTCAGATGCCACTCACTCCAACGCAACAGTCTATTCTCGATTTTAGTAATCTTGCCGACTCCAAGCGATGGGCTACTCGCAATGAGTTGCTGATTGAAATGGAGGCGCTACATAGCAGCATTGATACTGCCAGTCAGGAGGGAATAGTCTTATGCTTCGCTCTGGCAAAGGTTTACGATGACCTGAATGAAATAGATAAGTGCTTTGCCATGCTTGCTCAGGGTAACGAGCAGCACAAAAAAGGTAAGACTGACACGATTGATGACGCCAGGACTACAATATCCACGGTTAGACAGATCTTCTCTGCCGAGCCAATCGAGCCACAGCAAGCAAGTAGCGAATATCAGCCAATCTTTATCGTTGGGATGCCTCGTTCCGGAACTTCGCTGGTCGAACAAATTCTGGCATCACACGCCGATGTCTATGGCGGCGGTGAGCTCAAGTTAATGGGGCAATGGTGTTTCGGATACGTCAAACATTTTCGTAACCAGGCGGAAATAGAGTTAGAGGACAATCTAGCGGGGTTGCAGGATCACTATCTTAAAGGCCTAAAGGCATTGACAACCAAAAGCTATGTCACTGACAAGATGCCGGTGAACTTTCTATGGCTGGGCTTCATACTGTCAGCATTTCCCGAAGCTAAAATAATTCACACGATGCGCAGCCCTATGGCTACCTGTTGGTCTATCTATAAATCTCCCTTCGCAGGAACTTCAAATGGATACTCGTGCAGTCAAGAGGAAGTTGCTGAGTTCTATAATCTCTATGTTGATCTGATGGATTTCTGGCGAAGCAAGTTCCCGGGTAAGATATACGATCTTCACTACGAACGACTCACTACAAATCAGGATGAGGAAACGCGTAAACTGCTAAGTTATTGTGGGCTCGATTGGGATCCCGCCTGTTTGGAGTTTCATAAGAATAAGAGGAAAGTAGAAACCATGAGTTGGGCGCAAGTGCAGCGTCCCATGTACCAGGGGAGTTCGGAAGCATGGAAGCGTTTTGAGAAATATCTGGCACCGATGAAGTCGATTCTCAATGAACAAAATGAACAATAAGCGGGCGCCGGAACACTAGGGTCAAATTGACTATTCGCTGCTCTATAGTCCAGAGCATAGGAGACCTTTTTCTGGAGACTCTGATTGCATCAATGGGGCCAACTCATTTTAGTTAACGTTGGTTCCGTCATATTTCTACACCTGTCAGCTGGAACAATTCGGAGGCTGGCAATGAAACAGCATGAGTGAATAGATATGTCATTAAGTTGTTAAGTTGTTAGTGTCCCCTAGTTCTTTCGGCCGAGGAGAAATCTAATGAGCCCTGTCAATTTCTTTAGAATCGGTATGCTGTCACTGCTGCTGCTTTCCCAGACCTGCAATGCGGCGGACAGCGTGGGCGATTTTTCCCTGCCAGATCAAAATGGCGACACTCATAGAATGAGCTTCTACGTTGACCATGTTGCTGTCGCGCTGCTGGTGCAGGCCAATGGCGACAGGACGGTTGCCGGATCAATGTCTGCCTACAATGCGCTCAAGGCTCGATTCGATAGACAGGGCTTTGAGTTTCTTATGATTAATCCGATGGGCCTGAATGATAGCGATGCGGTTCGGCAGGAAGTCCTGGGCTATGGCGTCGATATCCCCGTGCTAATGGATGACTCGCAGACGATCTCGAGAGCATTGAACATTACAACGATTGGCGAAGTTTTTTTGTTTGACCCCAAAACTTTTACCGTGAAATATAGAGGTCCGGTGGGGGCGGGGCTAGAGCAGGCAATCTATGACTTGCTTTCGGGTGGCAGGGTATCCAAGCCCGTTATAGTGATGGATGGAGCGCCGATACTCTATAAAGAAAGGAATTAATTGAGGCAGCAGCAGAAGGGGGGAGGGCTTTTCTCAAGTCAGTTTCTGCCAAAAATTCCTGCGGATTGCATAGCCCAAAGCCTTCTCATTTTTGGCGATACTGAATGTATTTCCAAGGCCCAAAGTACTACTATACTGCCTTCAACTCGACGCTACTCAGGTAGCCACGCGGATACACAAGACCAACCCAAAATTTTACACCCAGGAACACGATGAAGAAGCCCGATCAGAGCCAGCGTTATCTCTTTGAGAATCACCCTATACGTGGGCAACATGTATCACTAGATGAGTCCTGGCAGACGATTTCCCAGCAAGCAGGTCTAGAGGGCAGGGGCTTAACCCTGTTAGGTGAGGCGTTAGCTGCAGTGGTTCTGCTAGTGGACACTCTTAAGATCGACGGCAGCGTTACGCTGCAGGTTCGTGGCAGCGGGCCGCTGGGATTGTTGGTTGTGGAGGCCAATTCAGATCAGAAAGTAAGAGGAATTGCTCGTCAGCAAGACAAGATTGAAGAGGGAATGGATCTTCAGCAAATTTTCGGCAGCGACTATCTTGTTATCACCATTAAGACGGAGGGCGCCGAACCTCACCAGGGTATCGCACCGCTGCAAGGGGAAAATCTGGCTGAAGCGCTGGAGCATTATTTCTCCACATCCGAACAGTTGCCGACCCGCTTCTGGTTAACCTGCGATGAGGAAAACGTTAGCGGCATGCTAATCCAAAAGTTGCCCGGACAATCTACAGACGATGATGCCTGGGATCGTGTATCGCTTTTGGCTGCGACGGTCACAGATGAGGAGTTGCAGCAGATTGCCCTAGAGAACCTCTTGCACCGGCTCTTCCATCAGGAAACGGTGCTGCTTTTCGATCCCCATCTGGTGGAATTTTTCTGCAGTTGTTCGCGGGAACGTACCGGCGGGATGTTGCTAACCCTCGGTAAGGCCGAGGTGATCGACATCATCGAGCAGGAGGGTGAAGTCGCAGTTACCTGTGAATTTTGCAACGCGCAATATAGTTTCGACCGCATAGACATCGAGCAGGTGTTCCTAGCAGGCGAAACAGCACCCGCAAGTGCGACTGCGCACTGATCAAGTAATTGAAGGGCTAGGAGGGGTTTATTTTTTTTAAGTCTCGGACTGTTCGCTGCTACTGTATTCCAGTTTCTTCTCTTTCGAGTAAAATACAACGCCGCGGCCCTTCAATAGTTCAAGCTGCCCGTCAACCTCTCTCAGCTCAATCCATTTTTCCTCGCCTTGAGCGGCGCCAGTTTCTTCTATCGCGTCCAGCTCGTCCAGAAACGAGTCTTCCAGAAAGTCGAGTTCTGCTTTTAGGGATTTGCGATCGGCGATCTGAGAATCGTCATGCTTGTTGGGTTCTTTAAGGCGAGTGATATCGACATAAGCGCGCTGCCAGCTTGGCACATCTGATTGCCAGATTTTCATTCCGTTAATGTCGGTTTCCTGTGTCTGAATGCGGGCAAAGTTTGCGCTCATACCTCTGGCGTCTACCGCAGTCATTTTCGCATGCTCGAATTGCGCCTCATTAGCATTCGCGCCATAAAATACCATTCCAATCGCCTTGGTTCGCGTAAAGATGAGTTCTCGAAAATCTGAATAGGAGGCGATGGCAAAGTCCATATGTGCTGCAGCAAAATTTGCCCGTTCGGAAATGTCACTACCTACCAGATGAGCGCCTCTTAGGTTGCTGCGTTCGTCCTTGTGTGGATTGATCTCCCGGTCTTTGTCTCTTGCCGTTCTCTCATCGTAGCCAGAATGCAAGTTCAAACCCCTAAGGTCTAGGCGTGACAGGTTGAGTGAATTATAGATTCCGAACGAATCCAAGTAAGAGAAGTGTCGATTAAGACTGTTGTCCTCAAGCGCATTCCTTAGTTGTAAAGGTATACTTAATACTTCATTAAGACTTAGCTGGCTCTTGATTGGGTCCAGTTGTTTGATCTTATTATTGAAACTTTCGATTACTTGTTTCTTTTGGCTCTTGCTCGGCAGGTAGTCGGGTTCTGGGTCTTCTCGTTTCAATGCTTCGAGAATTCTCGCGGCAGAGTTAAAGATCTCCTGGGCCTGATTGCTGAGGCCATTGGAATTTTCAGTGTAACTATAGGTGACGGCCTAATCCGAAAATATACCGCTAGCTTCAACATCCTTCACCCAATCGTCAGCTTTGCTGGAGCCTGCAAAATCATGAAGAATGTCAACATAGAGACTCTTCGCCAGCTGGAGCCTGGTTCGCTCGTCATGATAGCGCTTTGCGTCCGCGGCATAATCGGGTGTGATTAGAACAAATTCAATTAACGCCAGCAAGCCTTCGATTGTGGCCAGATTTTCCTCGCCTATGCTCTCGAAGACATCGAGTGAGCGACTGTATATTTTTCTGCGCGGGTCATTGGTTTTATCGAGTATCTTGTACAGCTGGTCTAGATTTCTTCTTTTATCCATAGGAAACGCAAAGTAAGCCTTTGCTTCTTCTATGATAGCTCTGATCTCGGCCTTGATGCTGGGGGCCAGGGTCTCTGCCTTCTTTCTTTGATGGATCTCACTCGCCTCATGCACCAGGATGAGATGTAGAAAATCCTCAACCGATTCCTGTCCTCGTCCGCCCTTAGCGTAGATTCCCTCGAGTATCTGACGCATATAGCGTTGACCATCTCTGCGCTCTTCCTCGCCGTCTCTTAGGTGCAGAACAAGCTCCGGCTCAGCGCCTTTTCTGTGAACCTCGGACACCCCCGCAGAGGTGATCATGTTTTTGGACCAGACTATTCTGTAGCGGTTACGTGTTGGATCGAACAGATTCTCGTGAATGATGGCGTGCTGATCTAGCCGGGAATGAAGCTGCTGATGTGCTTTTAGACGATCTATGACGGCATTAACAAGTGAGGGGTTTAACCAGGCCTTCGGTACTGGAGGGCTAGTCTTCAGATCATCGAGCGTTCCGGTGGCACCCGTTCTGGAACCTATGAAATGTAGGGGAAGACTGCTCGTTATCCCAGCAAGGTTAAATGGAATTAATTTGGTATCTGGGTAGTGGGAGTGCATCGATGGCAACTTCATAACTGAGAGAGCATGGAATAGGCGTCAAGGACTGTCCAATTCGACGGAGAGCCTGTTTATGTAAGGGATAATAGACTGCCTGAACGCCGCTTGCCAATCTAGATCCACAACAGACAGCCAAAAACGGGTAGCAGGGGTTAAGAATGTACCCCTGCTACCCGTTTCAAGTCTGCGGCGCTTTCCTTACAGCAATTACTCGTTGCCGGGTTTTGAGCCTTTAACCTGAGAAGGTTCGTTGCTGTTTAGGACGAATTCACGAACTGACAGGAAAAGGCCGGTGATCATGAGACCAAAAACGGCGATAGCAATATAAAATAATGTCATTGAACTCATGACTTGGATCCTCTTATCGCCATAAGTTTAAAGTAGATCCCAAAACATAATATTGAGGGCACCCATACCGCTGTGAAGAGCCCTTCTTCACGCTGACCTGAAAACCAAAGGTAGCCTGAGACGGCAAATGAAATTGCCACGGCCAGAAGTATAAAAAAATCTGATTGTTTGAACATGTTGCTTCTCCAGTTACTCGTCGAAAAAACCAATGGCAGCGAGAATACAGCCTGCTACAGCTATACCCGCAAGAGTTCGGACTCCGCTATTACCTAAAACGGCGAACGAGTCTAGCGAGGAAATACCCAGAAGCGTGCTCGCAAAAAGCAGGAGGGCGAGGGCTAGCAATCCCATGCCCGTAAAGGCGAAGACTCTCCTCATCCGACTCAGGCCCTTGGTGTTTAGAAATGTCATTATGTTTTTAGTCCGTTTATATCACCCATTTAAACGCACAAATCGGCACTTTGGATCTATTGCCTATGAAAAGAGAGTCGGGTAGTCGATATTGCGACCCAATAGATGGGTACGTTACGAAGGTTTTTATCTTTAAGAGGGGTTGTTTTGAGGGGGCACAAAGTCCAACACCAAGCAGGAGTGGCGGAGATTTAGAATAATCCCTTGCTACGTTTTCCTGTTAGTTTATCGCTTTGCCAGTTACGAGAGCTTTTTATACAGCCATCTTCCGCCTCTATTGAACAGCAAATAGATAAAAAATCCTACTGTCTGTATTACCAGCGCGAATACAACTGGTAACACGCCGCCAAAGGTATAAGCCATGCCTAGCACGAAGCCCAAAGTTGTTTCAGGTAAATAAATGCGCAGAAAAAATGACAGTAGCCAAGGCGTGAGAATTAAATACTGCAAAATTTCCTGCTGCCCCAACTCCCACAGCACCCCCATTAACAAGCCAAAAGCCAGTCCGCCTTTGAGGTAGTTTTTTTGCAATACTAAGGTGTCTCCAGCGGATGCCTCATCGTCGGTTATGGCTTTTCGTTTTTCAGCGATAATTAGCGCGGCCCAAGTAAGGAGAGGGAAGGTAAGTAGCCCCCACCAGTTGGAGATGCCGGGGTTATCGGCGTCAGCCAACGGGTAGTGGGTTACTACACCTCCATTGAGGTATTCCCAGAAAATAAGAAGGGCTGCCAGGATAGCTGCGGCGAAGACGAGCATCGGCTTATTTCTAACTACCATAGGTAAGACTCCAATAGCTTGTGAGTAGGCTGAAAAGGACTAATAGTGTATTTTCCCTGAATAGTGGCTTAATCGAGTGGGAGCTACTGCCAAACTGCGATAGAGTTACTTCTGTGATTGTAATTAAATCGAGGTAACAGCATTGTCTCACGGTGCCGATTCAACCAAGGCTATTTATTATGCGTTCTCTGCCAACGGTGCGATAGCAATAACCAAATATGTGGCTGCAGTTATCACCGGGTCGGGGTCTATGCTGGCCGAGGCCGTGCACTCCACGGCTGACTGCGGGAACCAGCTACTGCTTCTGCTGGGAATGAAGCGATCAAAGAGGCCAGCCTCGGATCGTTTCCCGCTGGGCTATGGCAAGGAAACGTACTTCTGGTCTTTCATCGTCGCCTTGCTGTTATTCAGCATGGGCGGGCTCTTCTCTATCTATGAGGGCTGGCACAAGCTGCACGAGCCGGAACCGCTATCTTATCCTATGCTGGCCCTAGGCGTGCTCCTGTTTGGCATCATTGTCGAGGGTCTGTCATTTGCCGGCTGTCTTAGAGAGATCAATAAAATAAGGGCCGGTCAGAACCTCTGGCGATGGTTTCGCAGTACCCGTGAAGTAGAGCTGCTGGTGATCTTCGGTGAAGACCTGGCGGCATTGCTAGGATTGTCCTTTGCGTTCTTGGCGGTGCTGGCGGCGTGGCTCACTGGCGACCCAATGTACGATGCCCTGGGCAGTATCGGGATTGGAGTACTGCTTATCGCCGTGGCATTTTTTATTAGTGTCGAAGTAAAGTCGCTTCTGATCGGGCAGGGGGTCTCGCCCGACGTGCACACGGACATGTTAGATTTTCTCAATCAGCAGGCTACGATTAAGCAGATCTACAATTTGCGCACGCTGCATATGGGGGCAGATGTGATGGTGGCTATCAAGGCGGAACTCACAGAGCAGCAAGACGCAATGAAGCTGATTGCCGACATCAACAAGGTGGAAGCCGCGTTTCGGGTACGCTTTCCGGCAGTAGCCTGGTGTTTCTTCGAGCCTGACAATACGGATGATGATTAGTAATGCGCAGTTCTCGATACGGTAGACCCAGAACGTGCTTCAATAGGCTTCTTTGAGTCTCAGCTGGAAGGGGTCTTCATTTTCGCCTATAAAAAACCCCGCGCTTGTTTGAGTGCGGGGTTTTTTGGTTCTCTTCAACTTACGAGGAGGTTAGAACGACACGTCCCATTGCATGCGAAGACGGTTTTCAGACTCGCCGATATTCACAAGAGCGTCGTCAAGCTTTAGGTGAGAGAAGTCCACCGTAATCTTGTTGTTGTGACCACTAAAGAACCAATTGGCACCTACTGTTAATTCTTCGCGCGCATTCTCGAATTGCAAAGTGCTTGCGTTAGGCTCGTCAACGAAGGCATAGCGTATAGCCAGCTCCAGAGGCTCGGGTACAGCCGGGAACATATTGTGAAAGAAGTAGCCCGCCTGAACATAGCCGCCGGTCAGCTCACTCTTGGTGTTGTTAACAGTGTCGGTAATGCGCTTTCTATGTAGCTCCTGCTGAGCAGAAAAACCCCGATACTTAAAGGCAAATTCCTGCACTACCTGATTTATGTCGTATTGATCTGGAGCTGCGTTGGCGGCAGACTCGAAGCCATCGAGATTGCCACAGCCCGATGATGACCATCGAGTACAACTACCCTTGTTAGTGGCGCCGGCGATTGCCAGGCTACCCATAGGGAGTTCGGTGTATTCGACGTCGGTCTGGCGAAACGGTACGTCTCGTCCCAGGAAGTTCCACTGCAGGCGACCCATATACATCATGTTGTCGTCGGTGTTATTTACGCCGCGGCCTTCGCCATTGAATACGCCGGCAAAATAGCGCATGTCGGCTGGTGTGTCCTGAAACAGGTGACCTCTAAGCTGGATACCGACCTGTCTGTCGATGGTGAACACACGGTTGGCGATTGAACGTTCGACGAACTGCTGGCGTCCTGAAGAGTCGACGCGCTCGCGGTTCATATCGACCTTCCACTGACCAAGCCGTATGCCGCCCCAGTCCCATTTGGCGACATCGATACGCCAATCGATCACTCTGGCACTTGCATTAGACGCGCCGTCGTCTGTGTCTCGTGAAGGTTGCAGATCGACTTCGAAATAGTATCTCAGCCAAGGTTGAAAGCCATGACCGCCTATTTTCATGCGCAGTCGGCGTGCCTCGAAGTTCGATTGGTCTTTTCCGAAAGCGGATAGCTTTCTTGGGTCTGAGCGGAAGGGAGTGGTGTACCGTGTTTGGGCTCGCCACTGCAAATCGGTTCTGAATTTTTCATCGCTTGTTTCAAAACGAAAGCCACTGCTTACGCGGCTAGCCTTGACCGGAAATTTCTCTTCAATCTGCCTGCTAACCTCAGCGGCAACGGCGGGGCTGGATATAATTTCGGTGCTGGTATCAGGCAGGATATCAGTGCTATTGAGAGTCTCTCTCTGCATTAGGGCATCGTACTGACTCTGATCTATGGCGCCGTTGCTTAGGAGTATGTCCAGCAACTCCTGATCTGCCGCATTGCTGCTGGCTGCTACCCCAAGGGATGCGGTTAGTAGCGCTATCTGATTAGTTCTGATGAGTGCTTTCTTTATATTCATGTGATTCTCTTCAGGTCTTTGCGATTCTAGATTTATTCAGCAAAAGTGTTGGCTCTTGAGACTGAACACCGATAGAAAGTTAGATAAAATTAGTCAACGGGCGCAGTATATTGCACGAATATTACAGTTATATGACAGTGACAGATTTGCAGCAGCGCCGTTACAGCCTCGATGGGCGGAAGCCGCAAGTACGGGAAAAGAGAGAGCTCAATAGGGGTCTAAATAAGGGTCCAAATAGGAATCTAAATAGAGAACTGAATCGAGGGCGAAAGTGAGCCCAAGAACGGTCAAGCTTGCCGTGTTATCTCAGTGTTTGGCGGGGGGGGGAGTGGGAATAGATATAAAAGCTAGTGCAGGCGTCTACTGCCCGCCACATTGAACGAAGCGGTCAGTCAGGATGCGGATGCTCGCAGTAGCCGGTCCTGTACCGCTACCCATTCAGAGGTCTGCGGCACAGCCTCAACAAACAACTGACCTGGCCCGGATTGCTCTAGCTCGTAGAGGGCGTCGTAGAGTCTCGCCGAATAGGCTCTGGCTTCCTTGGGTAATCCCAGCAGAGGCGCCCCTCGCTCACCCGTATTTTCAGTTAAGTAGTTCGCCGTTTCCTCGAAACACAGTATCGCTATATTTTGCTGCCAAGCTGCAGCTATTGCGGCTTCATCTACTAGACTAAGCTGCATATCCTTGGGCTGGTAGTGTCGATGGCGCAAGCCGGGGGAGGGGGCATCTGCACCCGCATTACCCGGCGCCAGTTCGCCAATCACCGTTTGAATTGCTTCGGCACTGATGTCGCCGGGTCGCAAAATTTGAGGCACCTCGCTGCCTAGATCCAGCACCGTAGATTCGATGCCTATACTGGTAGGGCCGCCATCGAGGATCGCCGCTATTTTACCCTCCAGGGTCTTCGCTACATGAGCGGCAGTAGTGGGACTGGGCCGGCCGGATAGATTTGCCGAAGGCGCGGCGACGGGGAAGTCACACATCTGTAGTAGCTTTTGCGCTAGTGTTCCTGCAGGCGCGCGCACAGCGACTGAGTCTAGCCCTCCGATCACTGCCTTTGGTATATGGGGGGCTGCAGGAAGCACAAGGCTTAGTGGCCCTGGCCAGAAATGCTCAGCTAGCAAGATGGCAAGATCGATATGCGCGTCGGTGGTTTGCCATAGGGGTATGGCGTGCTCTATAGAACTTACATGCAGAATTAACGGATTGTCCCCCGGCCTGCCTTTAGCCTTGAATATCTTGGCAACAGCCGCTGGGTCTAAACCATTCGCTCCAAGGCCGTAAACTGTCTCGGTTGGAAAGGCTACGACGTTCCCGCTCTTGAGCAGTGCGTGCGCCTTCTTCAGCGCTTCTGGGTCATTCGCATCGAGGATCAGTGTAGTCTGTGTCATTGCTTTGCATGGCCTTAGGTGTGGAATGAATATTAGCACAGTGTCAAATCACACACATTGCTTGCAAAAAGCACCACTTTACGAAGTTAACAGGAAAAGGCCGCATAGCTCCTTGCAGACCGTCGTGCAAAAAAAAGCCCACCGGGAGGTGGGCTCTTCGCTAATCTTTACCTTGAATGTCTCAAGGCATTCCAAGGGTCACCTAGTGCGGTGAATTGGAATACTCGGTACCGTTAATTGGAATCATCAGGTGAGCACCGGAAGTGCCTGGGCGCATCATCCATGGAGTACCCATGCCGGCGAGCGAGTTGTCGCGCTGTGGACCGACTGGCATGCCGAGTTCTTCGGCAGATGCGTTTGGCAGGGACACGACCATCAGGTACTGAATACGATCTGGTGTATCAAATCGGCGATAGCTCAGCATGCCGAATTTGCGCGCAGGAATAGTGCCTTCGTCTTCGGCCTTCTGCATGGCCATCTCTAATTCATCGCCTTCAAGACCCTGGGCTGACAATTTCGCTTGCAGGTCGCGACGCGCGCGTTGTGAAACAGGGGCACAGCGAGTGAAGCCTTCCTCGTCTGTTGGTTGGCACTCAACGTGGTTTGAGCCAACCTTGAGAGTTACCCGATTGCCATTGTCATCATAGGTATACACGGTTGCATCGGCGCGTAGATCCTGTGGCAGTGGGGATACGGCTTTTGCGATAGTTGCCGCATCAGATTGTGCTGCGACCTGACTGGATGCCAATAGTCCGGCTGTTAGTAGACCCAGTGTAATAGTTAGTTTCGACATTACTTCCTCCAACTCTCTTATTTTGGTTAAGTTCTAAGGTTACGTTCTATGCTAATTTGTACCAATTCAATTCGTTCTCTAGCGGATAGAGCTGCTATCCCCGTAGACATTTTACAGATTTATACTCCCACACATCCAAGCCTGTTAGTTTACTCGGTTACTCTACAGGGTAAAACGCTAACACTACAACAGCGCTGCAATAATGTGTAACACTGTGTGACGCGCGGATGCTCTGATTGAGCGCCATTTTACGGCATTGGGGTGAGAACACACCCGGATTCTACTGATCTTGATCAGCATTGCTCCACATAGCATGGGATCCTGGGGCTATTGCTTAGCAATTCGTGCAAGATTTAGTATTTTGCTCTCCCCTCTAGATAGAAGTAGACTTGCATTGGCAGGAGAGCAGCAGTGAGAAGGTCTGGCCAAGGCCGATCTCAAAGCAAATAGATAAAGGCCGGGAGTCGTAATTTCAGTGGTCTATGATTACTAAAAATACCACCGTAGTTGGCTCGAAGCGCCCAAAAGGCTTTGTTCCGGTTCAAACGACAAGACGCATACATGCATTCAACTGATAGTCATACGAAGCAATCCTCTGTGGAGTCCCACGCCGAGTTTAACCCTCAAGTAGAGAGCCTGCTGGTTAGAGCCCATTCTCTGGCCGCTTTCGCGACGCTTCTGATCGCCGTATGCTTCGGCATTCTGGTTTCACTGCAATTTGTATTTCCAGAATCTCTGGGGGCCTTCCCCTCATGGGGTCGGATGCGCTATGCCCACACCCAAGGGATTATGCTGGGCTGGCTAGGCAATGCATTCCTGGCGTTCATGTACCATGCGGTGCCTGTGCTCAGTGGCAGGCCTGTCACCAGCCGTACTCTGGGGCTGTGCCTGTTTGCGATCTGGAATTTTGCCGTAATGATTCCGGGCTGGATTCTGGTGCTCAGTGGTTTCAGCCAGCCGCTGGAATGGGCCGAATTCCCTCTACCCGTTGATGTCGTCATCGTCGCCGGCTTCATTCTGGCCGCGGTGCAGTTCTTACCCGGGTTCTTCAAGCAAGGCTTCGAGAACCTCTATGTGTCCAGCTGGTACATCATCGGCGGGCTGGTTTTTACCCTGTTATCGTTTCCCATGGGTAATATCGTGCCGGAATTAGTGCCGGGAGCGGCAGGAGCTGCCTTCAGCGGTTTGTGGATCCACGATGCTGTGGGCCTGTTCGTGACACCCATGGCGCTGGCTATCCTTTACTATGTGGTGCCTGCCAGTACCGGCAAGCCAATCTATAGCCATTTTCTGTCCATGCTTGGCTTCTGGGGCCTGTTCTTTCTCTACCCGCTGAACGGCATTCACCACTACATCTACTCTGTTATACCGATGGCTGCTCAGCTCACCGCCATAGTGGCCTCGTTTCTGTTAGGGCTGGTTGTCATCATCGTTGTGTCTAATCTCACGCTCTCGCAGCGAGGCTTCGGTCTCATTCCGAAGAATATCGCGCTGCGTTTTGCGTCCATGGGTGTTGTGTTCTATCTCGTTGTTAGCCTGCAGGGTTCGATGCAGGCGGATATGTCATTTAGCAGCTTGGTGCATTTTACCGATTTCATCATTGGTCATTCCCATCTTGCCATGTTGGGCTTCGCTACCTTCGCGGGTATCGCAGGAATCATCCATGCCTGGCAGCGACTTCCCGGTTTTAGTCTCGATGCAAAGATTCTCGATTGGTCCTATTACCTATTGGTGTTTGGTATCTGGCTAATGGTGCTGGATCTTACCCTGGCGGGTTTTGTTCAGGGAGCATTGTGGCAGGATGCCGCGCCGTGGATCGACTCGGTGCGGGCATCGGCACCTTACTGGGCAGTTCGCAGTCTCTCGGCAATACCGGTTACGCTCGGTTTTGGTCTGTTGTTCTATGGCTTGTTGAGCAGCCGAACAGCATCTGCAACGGATCAAGCAGTCAGCACGAGTGGCAATGAACAGAATCAATCGGATACGACAGCGAAGGGTGCCATAGGCTCAATCGGTCTTTCGCCGGCGCTGCGGATGTCATACGTTGCAGCATTTGTGTGTGGCATCGGATTCTTCGTGCTTTCGGTTTCTATACTTGGCGTCATTCCCCTTCAGTCGCTGCAGGATGAGACGGCATTACTCGCTCCAACCGCTTCGCTTGCCCTATCGCCGGCGCAGGAGCGCGGCAGGGTAATCTACGCACGCGAGGGTTGTGCCTACTGTCATACCCAGCAGGTTCGCTACACCGAATCTGATATGCGACGCTTCGGTGCGCCGAGCCTGGCCTGGGAGGGAAGGCAGGATACGCCACATATGCTGGGCACGCGCCGCATCGGCCCGGATTTGGCGAGAGCGTCCGGGACCAGAACCGATCAGTGGCATCTCGCCCACCTGTATGCACCTAGAACAGTTGTGCCTCTGTCTGTCATGCCAGGCTACCCGGAACTGTTCGAAGGCTCCGCCGACAGGCCTGGCCGCGAAGCCTTGGATCTTCTAGCCTATATAGAGAGCCTGGGCAGAGAACGTGAATTGGCATGGCCGGAGGGCGATGAGAGAGCGAGAGCTCTCACCGATGATGAGCGTGCGCTTATGTCGTTGACGGCCGAGGTCTTGAATGCCCATCCCGGGCGAACCCGGCCGCTGGGTTTGGCTCCAGCACTTCCCTCTGGGGAGCTACAGGGCTCTGACAATAGTGGCTTGGGCATGCAGCTTTTTCGCGACAACTGCAGTGGCTGTCATGGTGACAGCGGAGAGGGCGATGGGCCAGCTTCCAGCTTGTTGAGTCCGCCGCCTGTCGCTTTTACAGAACACCGCTATCGCCGTGATCTGCTTGCAGAAATTCTTTGGAATGGGATACATGGCGCCTCTATGCCGGCCTGGCGAGACCTTCCATTGGAAGAGCTGGCGGCACTGGCGGATGTGGTAGACAGTTTCAGCCTGGTAGATGCTGCCAGCACTACTAGTACTCTATTGGCTGCCGGGCAGAGTGTCTACGAGACTAACTGTGCGGAATGTCATGGGGATGATGGCGGTGGAAATGGATTTGCTGCACAGAACCTGCCTATCCCTATTATGCCTACGGATTTTACTAGAGAAAGACTAAGTGAGGCGGCGGCACTGCGCGCGCTGCGTGAGGGTGTCGCCGGAACGTCTATGGCTCCCTGGGGAGATCGGCTGAACGCTCAGGAAATGACCGCGGCGGTGCACTATGTGCGGTCACTTTATCGGGAGCAAATCGGCGATGATTAGTAACTTGATCGTATTCTCATCCTTATTGATGGCAGGCTGGTTTACGTTGCAGTATCTGCTCAAGCCGGGGCTGCGCGAACGTGTTGAACAGCCTAAATTTGCTTTCCTTCGGCAATTGTCGATGTATGATATGCAGACGGGGGCAGGCGCGAAGTCTGCCAGCGAAGATCGGCATGAGTTAAATGACGATCAAGACCAATTAGGACTTCAAGTGAATAATAGCAGTGGTGAAACCAAATGATTCAACTCAGCGTCGAATCGAAACAGCAAGGCTTCAGTCTGGTCGCGGCGATGGCGAGCAGCGCGGTGCTTGGCATAGCCGTCATTGTGTTAGCGCTATCGATGTATTCGGGCGAGGTCTCTACTGAGCAGGTGTTTGCCCAACCCAGTGTCGAATTCGGTAGGCGTCTGATTCGTGAAACGTCGGCCATGATGGGCCCTGGCCATGAAGATCCAGCTAAGCGTTTCTCTGGCAGCAATCTCGACTGCGCGTCCTGTCACCTCGACACGGGCACCGAACCGGGCACTCTCTCACTACTGCTCGCGGACACCAAGTATCCCAGGTTTTCCGGCAGAGACGGCGTAGAGGGAGACCTGCGTGACCGCATCAACGGTTGCATGACGCGAAGCATGAATGGCACGGAGCTGGATCGTAATAGTATCGAAATGATTTCCATGGAGATGTATATCAAGGGGCTCGCGAGCCAATATCAATTGATGGGCGATAGCAAACGAGCCCCCGATGAGCCGCCGGCATTTCAGGAGCCGAATCGAGCGGCGAGTCTTGAGGCCGGTGAAGTAGTATTTCAGGAAAGGTGCCAGGTGTGCCACGGAGAAGATGGCGCAGGCTTGAAGCAGACGGGGGATTTAGCAGACGGCTATCTGTTTCCGCCGCTATGGGGGCCAGATAGTTTTAATAACGGAGCGGGCATGACGCGCCTGCTCACTGCGGCCCGATTCATCAAGGCGCGAATGCCACTTGGTCAGCCTGATCTAAGTGATGATGAGGCCTATGACGTGGCGGCCTACATGAATTCCCATGAGCGGCCGGTTCGAGCGAATCTCGAAGTTGATTATCCCGACCTTACAAGGAAGCCGGTGGATAGCCCCTATCTACCCTATGCTGACAATTTTTCCCACGAACAGCATAAGCTGGGCCCATTCGAGCCTATTCGTGAGTACTATCGAAACTTGTAAGGCGATCTATAGCCAATAAAAAACGCCAGTGACCGGTCTCAGGCACTGGCGTTTTGTTTCAGTCTTCTCTGCGCCTAATTTCTGATTACACGAGTGGCGCTTCCAGCAGAGACCCTCTTTATGCAGAGTCAGACCTAAGCTGAATACAACAGGCTATATCCGTATTCCTGACTGCGCGTTGCCGCAACAACTCCAGCTGGAACGAAGCGGCTATTGGATACATTGTTCGCCAGCAGCTCCGCATTGATCGCTTCAACATCACCGCCGGTTGCTCGGGCCAGTCTGGTAGCGAAAGAGCGTGTCGCTTTACGGCAAATTGCGTAGCTGACACCCCTGGCGATCAAGGAGTCGATGGTATTGCCTCGATTTCCGTAGTCGGATCGACTCAGGTTCATGGGATTGACCAAGAAGGCTTGATCAGTACTGCGATCCATCAGGTTCATCATCTGGCTGAACTGCTCGCCATATTTACCCCACATGGCATCGTTATAACCCAGAGGCGTTGAGCCATGGCGGAAACAAACCACAATCGAGACGTCTGATTCTTCCCCGTCATAGCCTTCTGCGTGGCCTACAAATATATTGTTGGCGTAATTCAATGCGGTAATACCGCCCGATGTGCTGGAGGAGTCGATGAAGACTCTGTGACTGGCGGAATTTGCATCCATCCAGGCATCTTCCTCGTGGCGAGCAGGGGAAAAGCCATGATGAGCGCTGTCACTGCTCGCAGCCTGAGCTGATGAAGCGAGAGTGGCAGTAGTCGCCGCCAGTCCAACACCTGTAAGGAATCGGCGTCGTCCCTGCAGCTTATCGGTATTATTGCTCATGATGTAATCTCCAAATTCGTCGTCTTTTAGTCGTGCTGGTTTATCACTGCTATTTTTTGTGCGAGCTGGGTTATTGTTGAATGCTATTCAATCTCGAATAGAGTCTATTGTCGAGACTCTGCAACCCAATTTATTGTTTCACCTCAAGATTATATAAGCAAATCTCTTCGATTTTTCTCTAGTGTGCAACAAAGTGCATCTAGAAAACTGGCCCCGTCTTTCTGGGTCTTTCAATTCTTGCCCTGTCTGGCAGGCCTTCCTAGGTAGCTAATACAATCTAGATAATTGGGTGGCTATTCGGTTTTCTCCATTGGCTAGATTGATCCAATTAGGACGAACGAGACTATATAGAGGGGGAAAACGCGTCATAACAGCCGTAGCAGGAAATGAGTGAAGATGTACATCTTGGTTAAACCCCTAGCAATGTTGTGCTGTTCAATTGTCTTAACCGGGTGTACCGCAATGGGGCCAGATCCGCTAGAGCCTGTAAACAGGCAGCTCCAGGCGTTCAATAATGGGGCAGACAAGGTGCTGATCAAGCCTCTGGCGATGGGTTACGCGGCAGTCATGCCAAACCCTGGCGAGCGTGCGGTGCAGCGATTTTTCAGCAATTTGGCGGAGCCCAACACTGCCGCCAATCAGCTGTTGCAGGGCCGACCAGCTCTCGCTTTAAACGATGCGGGGCGGTTCTTGATCAATAGTACTGTCGGATTGCTTGGTTTTTTTGATGTCGCCCAGAACATGGGCTTGGCCAGACACAGCGAGGACTTCGGCCAAACTCTCGGCCTGTGGGGTATGCCAACCGGGCCCTATATAGTGTTTCCGTTCAGAGGCCCAACGACGCTGCGCGATTTTGCGGGAGGTTACGCGGATACTGTGGCGTCTATTCCTCTGACGATAGAACACGTGCCTACACGAAATAGCCTGTTCGCCTTACAGATTGTGACCTTGAGAGCCTCGTTGCTAAACACTCCCCAGCCCCCAGCAGCGTCAGATCGCTATACGCTATTCAGAGATTTCTACTTACAGAGGCGCCAGGCGCAGGTTCAGCAATAGTGATCTGTGTCATCTTGTCATGCGTAATTTAGAACTGAGACCAAGATATTTGCCCATCGGCCTGTATATGTTGGCTTCAAATTCCTTGTGCATCTGTGATCGTCACTGAGCACAAACCTTCGGTTTTTAGAGTTACAAGATTCTAGAGAAGCGAAATGAAAAACATATACCTAATGCTATTTCTTTTCTATGCCGCTAGCGCGAATGCTAATTTGACAGATCAAGCTCGATGGGAATTTGAGGTATTACTGGATGGAAAGAAAATTGGCTACCATGACTTTTCTGTAAGCGAGGTCGATGGCGTGCAGACAGTTACGACCGAAGCGCGTTTCGACGTAAAATTGTTATTCGTTAATGTCTACAGATATAGGCACAAGAACACGGAAGTTTGGCGAGACAATTGCCTCACTTCAATCAGCGCAGACACAGCTGCAAATGGCAAAGATTTCATTGTCCGTGGTAGGGCAGATACAGAGAATTTTCGGATGCGATCCGGCTCGGTGAATAACGATCTGCCGGCCTGCATCATGACGTTCGCCTATTGGAACCCTGAATTTCTGCAGGCAGATCAACTCCTCAATAGCCAAACCGGTGAGTATGAAAGTGTTTCTATTGAAAGAGAGGGCGAGGACGTGCTGGCGATAAAGGGTCAAGACGTTCAAGCAGTCAAGTATTCGCTTAGCCTGGCATCAGGGCCGATAAGTCTCTGGTATGCGGCCGACGATCATCGCTGGCTGTCACTCGAGTCTATTGTAAAAGGGGGCAAAGTTCTGCGATACGAGCCAGTTAATTTGCCGCGCACACTGAGTTCTTCCTATGCACTTGGTGGATAGTTTGTTGAGAGAGGGGCGGTTATGGGAATCCAAAAAGCATTGCTGGTGGTCGGCATGATACTAGTCGGTGGATGTCAGCTGGCCTCTAACCTGCCGCCTATCAGGACGGCGGAGTCAATAGATCTGAACAGGTTCGCCGGTGATTGGTTTGTCATAGCCAATATTCCTACCTTCATTGAAACAGATGCCTACAATGCGGTTGAAAGCTATGCCGAGCCCGTGAATGGAAGGGTCGCCACAACTTTTACCTTTAATAAAGGCGGTTTTGAAGGTGAGCGCAAGACCTATCAACCTACAGCTTTTGTCCGAGAAGGCTCTGGCAATGCGGTTTGGGGTATGCAGTTTGTTTGGCCCATCAAGGCCGAATATAGAGTCGTCTACATAGATCCAGAATATCAGTTCACAATCATAGGTAGAACCAAGCGCGATTACGTCTGGTTGATGGCCCGGCAGGCTGTCATCGCAGAGGATGACTATAAGCGACTGCTTAGCATCATTGAGCAAGAGGGTTATGACCTGGATAAACTGCGCCTTGTGCCGCAGCAGTCTGTCCGCTAGTGCTAGGCTACTAGGGCTGACCTGCATCCCTGTAACACCCCCGTTAGGGACTCTGGTTCGCAGATAAAGTGCCAGAATAAAACCTGAGTACCATCATTCATGAAAAATTTAGCTCTCGCTCGAAACCGTGCGACCGCCGCATTAAAAATGTTATATGTCGCTGATTCTCTGGCAATGCCGGTGCATTGGTATTACAACCCCATGGATATCTACAGGCAATTCCGTGGAGGCATTGCACACTTCGAAGATGCACCAGATTTTCACCCTTCCTCTATCATGTCTTTGCATTCGACCAGCAAAGGCGGGCGCGGAGCGAGAGGTTCAAGAGGGTCGAATGGCTCGAAAGGGTGGGCAGGAGCGGCCGTCTCTAATAAGCAAATTGTCGGCGATGTAATTCTAATTGGTAAGCGCAAATTCTGGAATCAGCCTAACCAACACTATCACCACGGCATGCGCGCCGGTGAAAACACATTGAATGCCCATTGTGCTCGAGCCGTAACCAGAATGTTAGTCGACAGCGGAGGAAAGTATGACGAGGCAGCATTTCTGGATGCGTATATCGAGCTGCTGACCGCCGACCCGCCCATGCACCCGGATACCTATGCAGAGTCTTATCATCGTGGCTTCTTTGCAAACCTTGAAGCAGGCAAGCCGCGTCATAAATGCGGCGCCGTGACCCATGACACGCCTTCTATTGGAGGACTTGTCTGTATTGCCCCCATTGTGTTTTCAGAACGGCTGCGCGGAACGTCGTTGGATGTCGTGCAGGAAATCTGTCAGGGCCATCTGAAGCTCACTCACCCAGACCAATACCTGGCGAAAGTATGCAGAGACTATGTGGGTCTGCTAGACGATCTTCTCTTTCTCGATGAGTCGGAATCTGCGCAGCAGTTGATCAGTGCCTGGAGTAAGCGCAGTATAAGTTTGCAGTTGTCAGAATTGATGGGCAAGATTTATAGCGACAACGATGTGGTAGGCAAGCTTTTCTCATCGGCCTGTTACATCACCGACTCCTGGCCCAGCGTTCTCTATCTCGCCTACAAATATTGCGACTCACCGGAGGCAGGTTTGATATCGAATACGAATCTGGGTGGCGACAATGTCCATCGCGGGGCCGTGTTGGCGACCCTGCTAGGTTTGGCCAGTGGGGAGACGCTAGCAGATCATTTTTCACAACTCGTTGACCGGGTAGCTATTGATCTTGAGATCACACAACTCGTAGAGGCTACCTGTAGCGAAAAATAGGGCGGCGGCCAACTGGCTGGAATGTTGATGCGGGCAGATCGAGAGCAACTACATCATTTCTTCATGCTTGATCCGAATCTGGATTGCCCCGCAGTTCAGGTCGGCAGACAACATGTGTCAGGCGATCCGGCGAATGGAGAGGGGTTTTCCGCGCTAGTGAAACTAGTCGACATTGACATCGTCGATTTGGAGAATGTCAGTGTGGAGGAGCTTTCTCGTCTCTCTCAAGAGGGAATGGAGATTCTTCCCCAGACAGAACTTTTGTCGAGCGTTGTAGACTAGTTAGAGCAGGAAAAACTACTGCAGAAATTGGATATAGCAACAGCAGAATTCGTCCTACATGATGGCCACATTCCGATTGTGGACAGCCCATTCGGCTTTCCTGTTGTTAAGAAAGCTGCTCGTGGTGGCTACAATGCTGTGCAGATCCTGACAAGTAGAGCTGAGGCTTGGATTAACGTTTATTCGATTTGAACAGATGAGGGTTCTTGTCAATAAAGCTGTCGATCCATTTTTCCAGAAAGGAATCCCGTTCCCTAGTCCTTAAGAACCCCCAGCCGAGTATGGAGATAATTAATGCACCGACTCCATCAACGATAAGATCCCACATGGTGTCAACAAGTCCGCTCTTTTGCATGTTCATGCCGAATAGCTGGTCCATGGAAAATTCAAATATTTCCCAGACTGAGCCCATGCCCATTGCAAATATGAAGGCAAAGAAGGCGATGAACTTTGGATGCAGGTCTAGCTCAATATCTTCTTTTTCGTTAAGCACATAGACCAAGAGGAAGCCTAGAATTCCCAATAGAAATCCAGACCCGGTGTGCAGAACAATATCCCACCACCAGAACCGGGCGTAGTAGCCTTGTACCTCGCCAAGAAAAAGCGACATGTACACAAACACGACCGCCAGGGATTCAAACTCATGAGGAATCTTTACCTGAAAGCGCTGGCCTAAAAGCAGGGGGAGGAAGGTGATGCACAGGATTATGGCCACTTCGATAGCGGCCTGATACCGGCCCTGCAGGACCAAAAGGCCTGTACCTAGAGCCAGGACCAATTTTAAAAAATAGGAGACCCGCCTGTGGGCGAGATAATTCAAGGCATCTGTGGAAAATTTAGAAGGAGCTATAGGCTGATAAGTATGGGGTAATAAGGCTTGTTGAAAAACATCAATAGGCTAACAATCTCCCTGTTTAGATGGGCGAGTATGATACAGTTAACGCATTATAGTCATTGATTTAGGTATGAGCATGTTGGAGTTTTTTCAGGAAAATGAGAACCTGATCTTGATACTTGGCATAGTATCTGCGATCAGTTTCCTGGGCACGCTGGCTTTTATTCCCTGGTTTATTATCAGGATTCCTGCCAACTATTTTTCAGCATCACGGCGTGGCTCACTGCTCCCGGATGAGATTCCGCCCTCTCTCAAAGTTCTGGCTTTTCTGGTCAAAAATATTGTCGGTGTGATATTTTTGCTTCTGGGAATAGCGATGTTGGTGTTGCCTGGTCAAGGTCTGTTGATGATACTGATCGGCCTGGCGTTAGTTGTATTTCCGGGTAAATATAAACTGGAGCGCTGGTTAATTTCTCGGGAGCCTGTCTATAAGTCGGCGAATTGGCTGCGGGAAAAAGGTAACAAAGAACCCTTGGTGATCGAATGAATAGCGCAGGGTCTAACCTTGCCGGTGCGCATCAATTAGGTCGAATGTGATTCATCAGCGCAGTAGAGCGAGTCTGATGAATCCTTTGTTGCCAGGTCTTTGTAGCTAGGCAGTCTTATCTGGCGCGAGTCGCAATTCTGCGATATTCCCTATAGGCAGGGGTCCAGAAGTTTCTTTCAATAGCGGCAAGCAGTTCCTCGTCGCTCATGTCCCGTGCCAGTTCCTGCTCGATTGCGGTCTTAGCAACCTTAAAGGCAATCTTGCGACTGATCTGCGGCAGCGAGGTTAATGGCGGAAGTACCGAGCTGGATTGATCTTCCTGGCCGGGTGACAACTCAGCCAACGTCGTACTTGCTATCATCAACATCTCGTCGCTGACAAGTCTTGCCTTGCAGGCAATAATGCCCAGACCCACTCCAGGAAAAACATAACTGTTGTTACATTGAGAAATTTCGTATTTTTCTCCATTGTATTCCACTGCCTCGAATGGGCTTCCGGTCGCTACTATAGCCTTGCCATCTGTCCAGGCAACTACGTCCCGCGGGTGCGCTTCTACGTGCTGGGATGGATTGCTCAGCGGCAAGATGATCGGGCGGGGACAGCTTGCATGCATCCTGCGAATAACCTCTTCGGTGAATAACCCAGGTTTACCGGAAACGCCAATCAAGATGCTGGCCTCGGTATTGACGACGACATCGAGCAGACTTGCATAGTCGCCGCCTTCGGTAAGATTCCAATCCTTTAACGCCGACTGAGACTGTACAAGAAGTTCCTGAAAGTCCAGCAGGTTTGGCATACCTTCGGTCAGCAAGCCAAAACGGTCAACCATGAATACCCTGGCCCGGGCCTCGGCATCGCTTAGGCCTTCAGAAAGCATCGCGCTGATAATGAGTTCAGCAATACCGCAGCCGGCGGACCCAGACCCGACGAATACGATCTTCTGATCGCTAAGGGCCTCGCCTTTCTTGCGGCAGGCAGAGAGCAATGAGCCGAGAGTTACGGCGGCAGTACCTTGAATGTCATCGTTGAAACAACACACCCGTTCGCGGTGGCGCTGCAGGATCGGCATCGCGTTGGGCTGTGCGAAATCCTCAAACTGGATCAGCACGCCGGGCCAGCGCTCCTGAGCCGCATCGATAAATTGATCGACGAAGTCATTGTACTGCGCCTTGCCGATGCGCGGATGGCGCATGCCCATGTAATAGGGGTCATCTAGAAGCGTTTGGTTGTTGGTTCCTACATCCAGCGCCACGGGCAGTGTATAGGCAGGGCTGATGCCGCCGCAGGATGTATAGATAGACAGTTTGCCAATGGCGATGCCCATGCCACCGATGCCTTGATCGCCCAGGCCCAACACGCGCTCGCCGTCGGTGACTACAATGACCTTGACCTTGTCTTTGGTGACACTGCGCAAGATGTCGTGCATAAACTCGCGCTCTTCATAAGAGACAAATATGCCCCGTGCGCTACGGTAGATATCGGAGAAGTGTTCGCAGGCTTCGCCCACCGTAGGCGTATAGATGATGGGGAGCATCTCTACCAAGTGTTCGTTCAGTAAACGATAGAACAGTGTTTCGTTATTATCTTGAACTACGCGCAGGTAGATGTGTTTGTTGATGGGCTCATCGAAACTTTTATACTGCATATAAGCCCGTTTTACCTGTTCCTCGATATTCTCATAGCGCGGCGGCAACAGGCCTATCAGATTAAATGCGCGTCGCTCCTTCTCTGAGAATGCCGAGCCTTTGTTTAGCATTGGCGTTTCTAGTAGTGCGGGGCCGGCGTACGAAATATAGATGGGCTTACTGGTTGTCATGTGCCTCTCTTAGGGTTCGATTAAAGCATGGTCTAAAAATAGGGCGTCTCATGTATATAACGTCTATCGGGTATGCTCTCTGAAGTGCAAATATGCCGACTTATAGGTATTGTCATTAGCAATGCTTGAGTTATTGTAATTCAGATTCAGTTTCAGAATCAGAATTAGTTCTCGGGTTGATCTTCAGGCCGGTGATGATGTCTCAGATGGCAGTTGGGCCAATCACTCTTGCAGGGCTATAGTTTGCTAGAGCCAGGAGATAGCCATTCAAATGTCCGCCATTACAAGCAAATGTCTGCGCTACCAGTCAGTTGCATGCATAAACGTGGTTCACGGCTCCGTTCTAGTGTACTTTTAGGCATATGAAATCATAAAAGAAAAGGAAGTTTCGTTATGTCCGCTAAGAACTACCTGCTTCGTTTGTCAGCCTTGATTCTGTGGGCCGTGGCGATATCTTGTGCTCCAGCGGCTTTCGCACAAGATCTACAGAACGGTCAGCAGCTCTTTCAAACTCTATGTGCTCGCTGCCATGGCATGCTCGGCGGTGGAGGCGAGGGTCCAAGTCTTACACGGCCCACTCTGGTTCATGCGCCTGATGATGAGGCGTTAGTCGCCTTAATAGTGGGCGGCATTCCGGGTACGGGCATGCCCGGCTCACGGCAGTTGCGCGGCCAGGACGGGCCGGATGTGGCAGCCTATGTTCGCAGTCTGGGTGAATTACCACCGGAGGAAATGCCCGGTGACCCTCTAGCGGGCGCCGAGATTTATAGGTCTGTTGGCAATTGTGCTAGCTGTCATATTATTTTTGGCGAAGGAAACGGCGTGGGGCCGGAGCTTAGTAATGTTGGCCAGCGACGCAATGCGCCTTACCTGCGCCGCTCGGTAATGTCTCCGGATGCAGAGCAGCCACGCCAGGTTGATCGCTTTCGAGGTTCGCTCAATGCATTTTTGACCGTAAGAATTGTCTCAGAGTACGGCAGCTATGAGGGGATGCGCGTCAACGAGGATGCTTTCACCGTGCAGATGCGCGACCTGTCTGGAAAACTCTACTCCTTCGAAAAAGCAGATTTGATCAGTTATGAGAAGGCGCCCGGCCACTCGCTCATGCCGGGATATAACTCGGTGTTGAATGCGCAGCAAACCGATGATGTTGTGTCTTATCTTATGAGCCTGAAATGAAGCATGGAGCCTACTAGAATGAAATTACAGCAACCATTATCTATCTCGCTATTCGCGCTATGCTTCTTGCTAACACTTGCCAGCAATACTGCTCTGGCAGACACACCGTTCGAGGCGCTACTCGCCGATGAGCAGAACGGTGCCGATTGGCTCTCTTATTCCGGCGGCTATAAATCGGAACGGTTCTCGCCTCTGTCTCAAATCAACACGGTGAATGTAGACCAGCTTAAGGTGATGTGGGCCTATCAGATGAGGCCGACGGGGATAAGTGGCGCGGCGCTGCAGGAAACGACTCCGTTGGTCGCTGATGACATCATGTACCTCACGGAATCTCCCAGCAGCGTGACCGCATTGGACGCACGAACTGGTCGCACGCTTTGGCACTTCGTGCCTGACATAACTAACGATGTATTGAATATAGGATTTCCGCGAATCAATCGCGGAGTGGCGCTGTTGGATGACAAGGTCTATGTAGCCACCCTGGATGCACGTCTGTTCGCCCTCGATGCGCGCACAGGGGCCGTGCGTTGGGAAAGCAAGGTTGCCGACAACTTGTCGGGGTTTTCTCTCACTCTCGCGCCGCTGGCTCTGGGTGGAAAGATTGTCGTAGGCGTTAGCGGTGCCGAGGCAGGCGTGCGTGGTTACATCGATGCCTATGATTCCGAAAGTGGTGAACGACTGTGGCGTACCTACACCGTGCCTGCACCCGGCGAACCTGGCAGCGAGACCTGGCAGGGTGATGCGTGGCGGACCGGGGGAGGTTCTACCTGGCTTACCGGCTCCTATGACCCTGAGCTCGATTTACTCTACTGGACCACGGGCAATCCGGCGCCTGACTGGAACGGCGACCTGCGCCCCGGCGACAATCTCTTTACCTGTGCGGTGTTAGCTCTAGATCCAGATACCGGTGAGATGAAGTGGTTCTTTCAATACACGCCGCACGATACCCATGACTGGGATGCGAATCAGATTCCGGTTCTGGTTGATGGCGAATTTGAGGGGCGTCAGCGCAAGCTGTTGGCGTTGGCAAATCGTAATGCCTTTTACTATTTATTAGATCGCGAAACTGGAGAATACTTGTTAGGCAAGGAGTATTCATTTCAGACCTGGGCCGAGGGTATCGACGAGAATGGACGGCCGATTGTGATACCGAATTCGGACCCAACGCGGGAGGGCAATCTGGTATGGCCTAGCCTGCAAGGCGCCACGAACTGGTTTTCTCCCTCCTACAACCCGCAGACAGAACAGTTCTTCGTGCCCAATCGAAGAATGGGCGCCATCTATTTCAAGTCCGATGTGGAATACGAGGCAGGCATGCCTTTTCTTGGTGGTGGCGAGCAGCCTATGGATGGTGACGACGCATCGGGAGCCATCGTGGCGCTGGATGTAATGAGCGGCGAGCAGCAGTGGGAGTTTGAGTTACAGACCCCACCCTGGTCAGGCGTTATGGCCACCGCCGGCGGGCTAGTATTTGGGGCGAGTAACGAAGGCTATTTCTTCGCACTGGATGGCGAAGATGGAGACCCGCTGTGGTTCTTCAACACCGGTGCCCACGTGCGCACTAACCCCATGGGCTTCTCGGTAGATGGAAATCAGCGTGTGGCCATTATCGGTGGCCAGACGCTGTATGTATTTGGCTTGGAATAACTGAGTCTCAGCGCGGAGCCGCTATAGTCTGGCGCTGAAAATCCAGGCCTTCCACGCCAACACGCACCACATCGCCGGGTTGCAGATAGCTCGGTGGCACCATGCCATCACCTACACCCGCGGGCGTTCCCGTGAAGACTAGATCGCCCGGGTAGAGTGTCATAAATTGACTCAGGTGACTGATGATCTCCTTAACGCCGAAGACCATGTCGGTGGTGTTACCTTGCTGGCGCATCTCACCGTTCACCTCAGACCATATGGAAAGATTCTGCACGTCGTCGATGTTGTCTCGTGTCACCAGATAGGGACCCACGGGCGCGAATGTGTCGGCACTCTTGCCCTTGGTGAATTGCCCGCCACGCTCACGCTGAAAGGCGCGCTCGGACACGTCGTGCCCTACGGTATAGCCAGCGATATAGTCGAAGACTTCATCTTCGGAGATGTATTGCGCGCGGCGCCCAATGACGATGACTAACTCTGATTCGTAGTCCAGTTTATTGCCGTTGCGAGGCTGAATCACGCTGTCGAAGGGGCCGGTTAGGGCGGAGGTGGCCTTCATGAAAACCAGAGGCTCCGTGGGTAGCTCTACCGCCATTTCTGCCGCGTGATTGACGTAATTGAATCCGATGGCAACGATCTTGCCGGTCCCCGTGACTGGCACGCCGATTCGCGGATCGCCCTGCACCAGTGGCAGTTCACTAAGGGGAATCTGTGCGATCTCCTCCAATGCCGCGTCGGAGAGCGTGGCCGGGCCTATGTCATCAATATGTGCCGATAGGTCGTGAATCCGGCCTTGAGCATCGACCAGTCCAGGCTTTTCTTCGCCCAGTGGTCCATAGCGCAACAGTTTTAATTCAGCGGCATTGAGGACGCTGCTGAATATAAGAAGTGCATAGGTTGCAGCTATTGCTACGAGTTTGTTTCTGGACATAGTAGGCCTCATTACTTTTTTCTGATCTTGTCTGATCTTGTCTGTTCTAGTCGGAAATAGCACGTCCAAAGTGTAGTCAAAAGAGAGCATCTTGTCTCGCCTTGAGTCTTTGCTTTTTAAGACTATAGGCTTGGCATCGCTCACGCCTGCCTCGCCTGGCGGCAGAGTAGGGCAAACTCAGAAGCTAAAGCCTATTACCAGATACAGTCCGACGCTGATCAAGCCAATGAGCGCGGCGTAGGGTAGCTGGGTTTTTATATGGTCGATATGATCTGATGCCGCGCCGGTAGAGGCCAGTATAGATGTGTCTGACAGGGGGGAGCAATGATCGCCAAACACGCCGCCGCCGGCAACTGCGGCGAGGGTGGCGTAGACCATGGTGTTGAGTTCATCGCCTGAAAAATTAAAGGCCAGAGGCACTGCTATCGGAATCATGATCGCGTAGGTGCCCCAGCTCGTGCCGGTTGAGAAGGCGATGAAGCCAGTAATAAGAAAGGCGAGCATAGGCAGCAGGCTGGGAGTTAGCCAGCCCTCGGTAGCCGCAACTATATAGTCGGCGGTATTCAATGCGGCAGAGAGGTCGTTCAGGGCATAGGCGAAGGCCAGAATAACCACCGCCGGCATGATGCCTTTTATGCCAGACATGGCGGTGGTGGTGATCTCATTAAGCGGTACGCCCTGAATACGCATCACGATGCCGGCCATGAACGCGGCCAGCATGAATGCCTCCATAGGCTTGGCGCTAGCCGTGATGATGACAGAGCCAATAGCGAATACGATTACCAGCAGCACGGGGAATATAAAATTCCATATAAGGCTTGTTTTGATTCCAGGAAACGGCTCGATGCTGGTGAGTTCATCACCCATTAGAGGCTGCGCACCATCGCGTACCAGCTTGCCTTCCTCCATCGCGCGTTTCTCGGCGACCTTCATCGGGCCAAAGTCAGGAATAATATTGCTGGCAATCAGGCCAACCATCACTACCGCTAATATTGCATAGATGTTGAAGGGGATGGAGGTGATGAATACCATCATCGCATCGCCAGGATCTTCGATCGGGCCCATGCCGATGATAAGGCCAGCCACAAGCACGGCCCAGCCGGTAATAGGAACCAATATGCTAACCGGTGCGGAGGTGGAGTCGCAGATGTAGGCGAGTTTCTCGCGCGAGATTTTAAATCTGTCGGAGAGGGCGCGCATGGTAGAACCTACAAACAAGGGGCTAAAGTAGTCGCTGAAATAGACGAACATCCCCATGAACCAGGCGATGAGCTGGACACGCTTGCGGGTCATGCGTCTGTTTTCGATAAACTGCGAAAAATTAAGAATTGCGCCGGTGCGCTGGAAGAAGGCGATAAGTATGCCGATGAAGAATTCCAGTAACAGAATCCAGGAGAAATCTTCGTTGCCCAGGGCGCCAACGAGCAGGTTGGGGAACCCTATAAAACCCTCTCCGGCGACCAGGACGCCAGCGAGGCAGGCGACGGCGAGTGAGAAGACGGTATTACGCGTTATGAAGGCGAGCAGGATGGCGACGCTTGCTGGTACTAGTGACAGGGGGCCAATATAGTCTGTGGCTTCCACGTTTTAGTCCTTTTTATTATTTTTTGGGTGTTCGTCTAGGCAATTTGACCCATAGCCGGCGGTTATGCAATAGCTGGTGTTGCCATCCAGACACGCGGGATTGCTCCCTACTTATAGTTCGTGTCGCCCCTGATGGCTTTCAATAGTGGAGCTTAGTTTGAAGCCGATTCGGCGAACAGGCTCTGGCGGCATCCAGCTGGCGCGGCCGAATAGTTCTGGGACATCAGGCACCTTAAGGCCGTGTGCGGCCTCCGCGAGCAGTTTCCCAAGCAGCGTTCCCTTCACCGTGCCGCCACCATTGCACCCCGCCGATACGAAGAGTCCCGGCTTAAACTCACCCCATACGGTACCGCCGTTATAGGTGAAGCCAACCGCGCCTCCCCAGCAATGTTCAAGCTCGAAACTCGGCAACTGCGGAAAGCGTTTCTGCAGGCGAATTTTCAGCCCGGTCTCTATCTCGCTTCTGGGAGCCTCTTTCTCATAGCCATGCATAGCGCGCAGCATTAGGCGCCCGTCTTTCGTTTGTCGCAGGGTGCTGCCAAGTCGATGGGTGGGAAGCAGTCCCCAGTTCGACTCGCTGCCCAGGTCATCCAATACAGATTTTTCGAGCACGGGCGTGAGACCCGCATAGGTATACATGGCGGCCAGACGAGACCTGGCAATACCCAGCTCCTTGCTAAAGGCGTTGTTGGCCAATACGAGCTTGTGCGTAGTTATAGTGCCGTTCGGCGTAAGCACCTGCCATCCACTAGCGCAGCGCGTCAGCCGTGTAGCGGGTGTGTTCTCAAACTGTTGCACCGATTCCGGTAAGTTGGAAGCCAGCGCACGAATTGCAGCGGCGGGTTGGGCGAGATAACAGTTCGGCGAATAGATTCCCTCCTGATAGAACTCGGAACCGATTCTCGAGTTGAGTGCTGCCCGATCCAGGCTCTGAAACTCCAGGCCGGCGGAGTTCAGGAAGGCGCGGTAGTTGTTCAACGATCTTAGGCCCGTCTCGCTGGCTGCGGCTCTATAGGTCCCTGCCTTGCTTATATCGACGGGTAATCCAGAGCCTTCGATCTCGGCGAGAATGTCCGCCATCGTAGCTGCTGTCAGTCGGTTACAGATATTCATTTTTTCCAGCTGATCAGGGTTGGCGTCTTCCGCGAGTGCTATCTCTAACAAGAATCCGGAGTTGCGCCCGGGATTGCCCTCGCCAATTTCGCTGGCATCTATTAAGACTATATTCGTCTCAGGGGAGAGGCTCTGCCAGCGCTTGGCGGCCGCTATGCCTGTCCAGCCGGCACCGATGATTAAGACATCGCTTGCCAGATCTTTCTGTAGTGAGGGGGAGGCTTCGCGCGCGGGCAGCAAGGCATTCCAGCCGCTTGTCTGTTGGTAATCAGGGAACGTCTTGGTCATAGACATGGCTGGCTTTACGAATCCGGTTTAAAGAGATGCAGCTTTATCTGCTGAATACGAGGCTAGGAGAGTTCTATAACCAGGGCTCGCTCGGGTGTTAACTTGCCTTCACAGACATCGGTATAGATCTCGGCAAGCTCTGCGACTCCGTCCAGCTTCTCGATTGCCATCCAGTCTGCACTCTTCTTTGCCGAGTCATAGATAAATTGTGATGATTTTTTGTCAAACTCCTCAGCCCCCCATTCCTTTAATCTCATCTGGATATGGCTGGGGGCGAAGAAGAATTCTCTCTTCTGATCGGGAATGCCGGTATCGCTTCCGCTCGCACTCCAATGAGTTAGGCCTACGTTCAGACAGTGCAGTAGATTGTCCCCGAGATGGGCATGAATATCTGCCAATAATTTCGAATTGCCGGACATGTCGACGATAACGCTATGCAGCGAGGCATCTATGTCTTCAAGCGCATCATAGTTGACGATGTTGTCATAAAGGCCAAGACTCTTTACCCATTGCTGATTTTTTTTCGAGGTGAGACCTACAGAGGCAGGCGCATCGGCGTCGGCAGCCAGCGCATAGGCCAGTCCAATACTGGTCTTGCTGGACGCGCTAATCACTAGTACCTGCTGTGCACCATGCCAGTCATTGTGCTGCAGGCTATCCCATAGACAGAACGAGGTGATGTACAGTGGCCAGAGTAGCATGCGCGAATTGTCCATGCTCCTGTCGTAGCCTGCCTCTGTCTCCACTCTGCGGTAGGTGTTGTACCCGGGAGGCAGTTTCGATCTGTGCTCGGCGCCATCGATTAACCGACTATTCAGCACCCTGACGTTCTGCATCTTCAGGTAGTCGCTGGTTGGAAAATAACCGAAGATTCGTTCACCGGCCTCGACGCCCTCGGCATTGCTCGCCACAACATCGGCGAAGCCCCATACCGGGATAATTCCCCAGGACCCGGATGCGTTATCCGCGGCCGGAAAGAACTGCCAGTAGCCTAGCTGGTCGCCGGCGGCGGCATAGGTCACATTGTTTGCGCTGAATCCAAACTTGTCGACCTTTAAGAGGATCTCGCCACTAGCTAGCGTCGAGTCGATATCGATCTGTGATTTTATGACTCTACACTGGGTGATAGTGTTCTTTGCTACCTGAAGCTCATTCATCGAGAATCCTTGTCTGGTTGCTTTGCTGGGGCTTGGGTCTGTCATTCGCTAGAGAGTTGAAGAGTTCTCGGCGGACAAGCTGAGGCGATGGAGACTTGCCGGCTAGTATATTTTTTAATCGGATCGAGAGCAAAGCTATCGATGCTCTTTACTGCATTAATGATCGTAGCCATTCTTGCGCGCCTAGTCCGGCTTTATTGACCCATGTCAGCTCGCCTGACCGATGTGCTGAATATAATGTATCGAGTCGTTAATGTCGGCTCATTCTATTGCTGTGTTGCTGAGAAGTAAGAAGGAAATTCATGAAGTTATCCCGCAGGCGTTTAGTTCAGAGTATGGGTTTTGCCGCGAGCAATGTCTTACTGCCCATGCCCGTTTTTGCCCAGACTCGGGCACACAATGAGCTCCGTATACCGCCGCTTCATGCCGGCGAGATGAGCGGTGACAGCCTACGCTATGACTTGCAGTTACAAGCCGGCAGCAGTCAATTTCTCAGTGGATTGAACACGCCGACCCTTGGTATCAATGGTAGCTTTCTGGGGCCTACACTGCGACTCAGAAACGGCAGTGATGTCACCATGTCGGTAATGAATCGGCTCGCCGAACCCAGTACCGTGCACTGGCATGGCTTACACGTTCCCGCTAAGGCGGATGGCGGCCCAGCCCAGGTTATCGCGCCGGGCGAGACGTGGCGGCCTTCTTTTCAGCTTATGCAGAAGGCGGGCACCTTCTGGTATCACTCTCATCTCTTGAACAAGACCGGCGAGCAGGTCTATCGCGACCTGGCCGGGATGATAATTCTCGATGACGACGAAAGCGAAAGTCTGGAGATTCGGTCCACCTACGGTGTCGATGATATTCCCCTGATTGTTCAGGACAGGCGCTTTAACGAGGATGGCACATTTCGTTATGTGGGAATGCACCGCGATGTCATGACCGGCGTTTTCGGCGATCGCATTCTGGTAAATGGTACGACCTCTCCCCTGTTTGCTCCAGCTGCAAGCAAGGTGAGATTTAGAATTCTGAACGCGGCAAACGCGAGAACATTTAACTTTGCCTTCGCTGATGGGCGTGAATTCTCCCTGATCGCAAGTGACGGTGGTTTTCTGGAAAAACCCACCAAGCTGAGAAGTATTATGCTTTCTCCTTCCGAGCGTGCTGAGATCGTAGTGGATTTCAGTGACGGCAATCCGGTTGATCTGATCTCCCTGCCTATCGATGACTCTTCACCATTTGCGACCATAGGTATGATGAGGAATATGCAGCCAACAAACACCGAGTCATTCACTATATTGAATATCGAACCTCAATCGACCTTGCAGCGCAGTGCCGACTTGCCTGACCAGCTGACCTCTATCGAGCGCATACAGGAGTCAGAAGCGACCCGTACTCGCAGATTTGAGCTCAGCATGCCAATGGGCATGGGAATGATGCGCGGTGGCGGCGGTCGCGGTCGCGGCGGGATGGGTGGCATGGGGGGTGAATTTCTAATCAATGGCCGGCCTATGGATATGGGCGCGATCAATGAAGTCGTAGCAATGGACAGCACGGAAATCTGGGAGATCTTCAACGACTCTATGATGGTCCACCCGTTTCACATCCATCACGGGCAGTTTCAGATTCTGGATCGCGATGGCGTTGCGCCAACTGCGCAGGAAATGGGCTTCAAAGACACTTTAAAAGTAGGGCCTGGGCAAACCGCTCGATTCATCATGCGCTTCGAGAATTTTAGCGACCCTGATACTGCCTATATGTATCACTGCCATATTTTAGAGCACGAAGACAACGGCATGATGGGTCAGTTCACCGTGGTCTAATATCGATATAGAATATGGCCGTTTTAACTCGAGTAATCCGCTGTAAAACCTGGCGCCAATTTTCTGAAACGTTTGGCGCAGGTATAGTCTGTTACAAGATGGAAAAATTTAGTATCCATTACCCATCGTAAATAGTTCATCATTCGTTGTTAGGTTTTTCGCGTGGATAGTATTGCCTGCGTGTGGAGAAGGTTCCTGAATCTGTGTAATGAATAGAGTAGCCCTTTAACAGCTTGAAGGGTTGAAGTTCAGAAATGGGATAGGAGAGTTCCTTTTTGTTAAATCGCTATTATGTAGTAGATAATTTCTTTGATAATCCCTAGGGGCTCGTTGAAGTTGCATTGGAGTCGGTTAAAGATCAAAAGCCTGCTGGTAATTAAGCGGGATTAACGAGGCCGACGGCCTACTTGGGCTTGCAGCAGAGAGATAGTCCAAAGCCTAACCCAGGAGCCTTCAATAAATTCATCGACGGATGGCTAGGGAAGGATCCGATTTACCCGACCCGGAGATTCATTCAAACAGAATATTCACTTAGATGGCTGCGTTGCGCCGAAATAGGCGGGTGTAGTGTATCTTTCCAAGGATCATCCTAAAGTGGACGGCACCGTTTTCTGGAGGCACAAGCGTACCGGCCTGGAAGAAGTCTCCTGAAATGAGGCAGATCTTGCCAAGAGCGGTTGGAGCAATAAAGAGAATATTAAGTATTTGCTGGAGACCGAGGGGGTTGATGACTCGCTGTGGGAAAAAACCTTGGTAGTGCCCTCTAAGTTCAATGGGCTATTTTTATTTAGGCCCTGGATGTTCACCGTCGAAAATCGAGAGTGCAATTCCAGCCATAAAAAAGGGGCTCTATAGAGCCCCTTCGTAAACCAATCTTCTAGAGACTGAACTAATCAGCTGGCTCTAAGCGCACAACTGATGTTGGCTCGCCATTGCGATCGGAGACTGCCAGATAGATGTATCCATCCATTCCCTGACGTACGTCACGGATGCGGCCTATGTCATAAACGAGAGTTTCCTCAACGACAACGCTGCGATATTCATCATCCAGCTGCAGACGCGCCAGTTGCTCCCCAGCCAGAGAGCCGGAGAAGATGTTGCCGTACCACATAGGGAACTTATCGCCGGTGTAGACCATCAGGCCTGAGGTTGCGATTGAAGGGACCCAGAAACGAGCAGGCTGCACCATGCCTTCTTCGCTGATGCCAATGTGAATTGGTCTGCCGAATGCGCCATAGTTCGCGCCGCGTCCAACTACAGGCCAGCCATAGTTGTTGCCAGGCTCGATTCGGTTAATCTCGTCACCGCCTTGAGGACCGTGTTCTGATTCCCAGAGATCACCTGTTTCAGGGTGTATCGCCAAGCCTTGTGGGCTGCGGTGTCCGTAGCTCCAAATCTCTGGAAGGATGCCGGGCCGTCCAACGTAGGGATTGTCGTTAGGTACTGTTCCGTCGTCATTAAGGCGGACAACAACACCTTGGTGATTGCTTCGATCCTGTGCCGGGTGGGCGCGCAGCGCAGCTTCGTCTCCAACAGGAGGAGCCATACGGTCACCAAGAGTCAGAAACATATAGCCATCGTTATTGAAGACGATCTTGCCTCCGTAGTGTCCGAAACCTGCTGCCTGCGCTTCGAAGATTTCTACCACGTTAGTTAGACGGTCATTTTCCAGCCGTCCGCGGGCGATAGCTGTTGCCGAGCTGTCGGCTGTCTTCTTGGAATAGGTCAAATAGACCCAGCGGTTGTCATTAAAATTGGGGTGAGGCAGTACATCAAAGAGCCCACCTTGGCCTTCATAGAAAACTTCCGGGACACCAGGGATCGCTTCTGGAAGAAGATTTCCATCGCGCACGATGCGCAGGCGTCCTGGTTTTTCTGTAATCAGCATGTCGCCGCCGGGCAACCAGGCCATGGACCACGGTTGTACCAGATCCTCGGCTACGGTCACGACGCGGTAGTCGTGATTGGACGATTTATAGACGTCCTGTGCACTCACGCTAGCTGCAGCAGTTGCCAGTAGGGCGGTACCAGCAAGTTTTAACAAATTGCGAAACATAGTTTATTCCTCTTTAGTTTCTAAGCATCTTCAACCTATCTGAACCAGACAGGTGAATAGTAAATTGAATCATGTCGTGGCTATATAGTGCCTACTCACAGGCAAGCTCATCTGCCAACTGTGCTCCGTGAATCCGGGTGAATCTGCTGCCCGGCGCGGGTGGCAGTGAGCATGGACAACCTCGAATTCGCTTGCTCGGAGGTACTCTTAACCAAGTCGAGCCGCCGAATCCAGCCTACAGAGTCTATCTTAGTAACGAGAGAGTATATAGTCGATGAACTATAGATTTAAATCAATCTCTTACTGCCCGCTTGAGCTATAGTCGCTGGTTGTTTGTGCTTGAGCGCTAAGATGCGCGTTTAGGCTCCTAAATTCGGCCATTTGAGGGCTTTTGTGGTTAGATGGTGGTTTCTGGCTTTTGCAGTTACAAAGAATTACAAACTCGGCCATTCATAGTCAGTTAAGCATCTGATATTTATCATGGTTTTCGAAGCGCAATAGTGGCGTGCACTTGCTTGTAGTGGGCAGATTGCTTATCCTTCTCATCCCGCATATTGCAGGCAACTAATGCACCCATATTTGCTATTTATTTGGTGTTACTTCGCAGGCCAGACAGCTAGGCCGAGCCGATTGACGGGTGCGCTGGAATTAAAGAATTATTATCTGGAGAGTCCAACAAGATGAGAATAAAAAACCGTCTGATTTCATCATTCATCCTGAGTATAGGCACCATAGCCTTTGCCTCAGCGGCATGGGGCCAGTCTGGTACTACTGTCGCCGATGGCGATTGGCCGGATCATCACGGTAATAAATTTGCACAACGTTATTCTCCTCTGGATCAGATCAATGCAGAAAACGTCAACGATCTGGAAGTAGCCTGGACTTTCGCAACGGCACCTATTGGGCCCTCACCGGAATTCAATAATCCTTCTACACCCATCGCGATCGATGGCGTGCTGTATGTCACTATGGGCAATACCCGTAACGTCGCTGCTATTGACGCTACCACCGGACAACTATTGTGGCTCTGGCGCCCGCAAGAGGGCGACCGCTTCGATAAGGCCCCGCGTAAGGGCGCAGGCCGCGGACTATCGCATTATCGCAGCAACGGCGAAGACCGCATTCTGACTATCACACCGGGCTTTCTGTTGGTTTCTTTAGATGCCAAGACAGGTATTCCAGATCCGAATTTTGGCGACAATGGCCGTGTAGACCTTTTCATGGGTCTGCGCAACGCCGAAGACGACAGGTACGATGACATCGATATCGGCTCTTCTATGCCTCCGTTCGTGATGAATGACGTGGTTGTAGTTGGTCCGGCGCATCGTGTGGGCATGCGTCCACGTTCCAAGTCGAATGTTAAGGGTGACGTGCGCGGATACGATGCTCGCACCGGTGAGCATCTATGGACCTTTCATACCATTCCAGAGCGGGGCGAAGTGGGCTTTGAAACATGGCTGGATGGCGGCGTCGAATTCACGGGTAATGCCGGTGTTTGGGCGACTATGTCGGGTGACCCAGAGATGGGCCATCTTTACCTGCCAGTAGAATCGGCCACAGGTGACCGCTTCGGTGGTGATCGACCAGGCGACAATCTTTTTGCGAATGCGCTGGTAGCGGTGGATATCAAGACCGGCGTACGTCAGTGGCACTTCCAGTTGATTCACCACGATATTTGGGACTGGGATAATCCAGCCGCACCTATCGTTGCTGACCTGCCGAATGGCCGCCAGATTGTCATGCAGGTGACAAAACAAAACTGGGTTTACACTTTTGATCGTATTACTGGTGAGCCGGTATGGCCAATTGAAGAATTGCCCGTTCCTGCTGGTGATGTGCCAGGTGAGTGGTATGCGCCAACGCAGCCATTTCCTACTCGACCTGCTCCCTTCGACCGTCAGGGTGTCTCGGAAGACGATATAATCGATTTCACCCCGGAGCTTCGCGCAGCGGCCATGGAAGCGGTGTCGGATTTTCGATTTGGGCCAAATTTGTATACGCCACCGTCTCTATCTGACGCGGCGGACGGTACTAGAGGCGTCCTAAGTCTGCCTTCGTCGACAGGCGGAGCTAACTGGGAAGGCGCGGCGCTAGATCCAGAAACAGGCATTATCTACGTTCCTTCCAGAACGGCGCTGGCGATTCTGTCAGTAGGTAATGATCCCGATTCTGATCTTGCCTATTCGATGGCGTTTGGTGTGCGTGTGCCACGAGTGCAAGGCCTGGACGTGATCAAGCCCCCATACGGTCGCATCACTGCGATCGATATGAACAGTGGCGATCACGTGTTTCAGGTAGCTAATGCCGATACACCGGATCGAATCAAGAACCATCCGGCTCTGCAGGGTGTAGACATACCGCGAACAGGCGTGCCTACGAGAGCGGGACTAGTACTCACTAAAACTTTGCTGTTTGCTGGTGAAGGTGGTGGTGGCCCAGGTGCCAGCCCGATCTTCCGCGCATACGATAAGCAAACCGGCGAGATAGTTGCCGAAATAGATCTGCCCAATACACAATCCGGGCAACCCATGACCTACGAGGTCGATGGCAAGCAATATATTGCCATGTTTGTAAGCGGTAGCGGCGGGCCAGCTCAACTAGTTGCCCTAGCCTTACCGTAATTTTTGAACCAGGAGTTATTATGACTATGCGAACTTTATTGAATCGAGCAGCACTAGCACTACCTTTGCTTTTAATTGGTCTACCTGCGCAAGCGGCAAACTGGGTCATCGACCCGGGAATGTCTGAGGTAGTCTTTAGGTACGCCTACGGAACGGACCCCTATGAAGGTCGATTTACAAATGTTCAGGCTACCTTTGATATTGATCCGATGCGCCCTACTAGTTGCGAATTCAATGTAACTATTAACATTGCAGATATTACTGTCGATTCACCAGAAGTTCTTGATTACTTGCTCGACTATGAGCTGTTCGATGTAGACTCTTGGCCAACTGCGACGTTTACGGCAGAGAAATGCCGTTTAACTGGCGTTACTTCTTTCGAAGCCGACGGTACGCTAACTATTCGCGACCAGACTCATCCACTTACTTTTCCATTCGATCTCAATATCGAGACCTGTGATGGACAAGTTTGTTTCAATCTCACAAGTGAAGTAGTTATTCAGCGACTCGACTACGGTGTTGGTCAGGGTTACTGGGCAAATACTTCCGAGGTTCCAAACGATGTAACCGTTTCTGTTGATGTCTACGCGGTTCAAGAATAATTTAATTAGTTATATAACAAATAGGCTATAGCAATGTTTATTAGAATATTTTTCAATCTCCGTCGCCTTTCTTTGCTACTGATTTGTTCGGCATTTCTGGTTTCATGTGATCGTTTGCTGACACCTGATTTTAATACCGATGTAACTGAGCTTAGAGGAGGGGCGTATACGCTGGATCCAGACCATGCAACGCTGCTTTGGAAAATAAATCATCTAGGTTTTTCTACATTCATCGGCCGCTTCAATGACTTCGATGCAACTCTGGATTTCGATCCGGAGAACATCGAGAGTTCACAAGTGGAAGTAGTAATTAACACGGCCGGGCTCGACATCAACAACGAGGAATTCGCAGAGGAGCTTCGCGGTGATGCCTGGTTTAATGTCGAGCAGTTTCCACAGGCTGTGTTTAGATCCACGTCTTTTATCGAAGCTATCGATGAAGATAGCTTTGTATTTACCGGCGACCTAACTCTATTAGGTGTTACGGCTCCGGTTGATCTGGAAATAAACTTTCACGGTGGTGGCCGTAATTTCCTTACGCGTAGCTACACACTCGGTTTCTCAGCAAGCACAAGTTTCTTGCGTTCGGACTACGGACTGAATCGATTCACCAGCTTCGGTGTTGGCGACGAAATCGAATTAGAAATTCACGTTGAGTTCATGGCGCAGTAGTCAGCTATACTCGACAGTAAGGTTAAATTGAACCCCATTCGGCACAGTCGGATGGGGTTTTTTATTGGATGGGCGGCCTAGGCTTCGTCTCTGCTATTGCTATCACTTGGGCAGGCATATTGGTGTTACCTGTCATTTGAGGCATACTTCTAATTCCTCGACCTTTCTATTAGCCACAATCATCAACCTTAGGGAGCTTTGCACATGCCTTTCCCAAGACTAAGACTAAGCCCAGGCCCGAGACTGAGAAAGACCCGGTTAAGCCTAGCTATTCTGACTGCAACAACGGTGTTTGGATTATCTTCAGTAGCTCAAGCACAGGTGCCAATTATCCAACCCGGTGCACCCGGTCAAGCAAGCCGTGTCATCACGGCAGAACAGGCCTCAAACCTTGCTGACCTTTCCTACTCACTAGGTGACATACAGTTTCTGCGGGGCATGATTCCGCATCACGCGCAGGCCAAGGAGATGTCAGCACTGGCGGAAGACCGGACGAATAATCCGACAGTTCTGGCGGTAGCCGAACGCATCACTCTGTCTCAAGACGATGAGATTTCCATGATGCAGGGGTGGTTGCGTGACCAGGGACTCGAAGTGCCTGCCGACGATGTTCATCATCAACCGGGCTTCGAGCGCATGAAGGGCATGCTTAGCGATGAGCAGATGGAGGAACTGGCCGCCGCATCCGGGCCCGAGTTCGATCGGCTCTATTTGGAATCTATGATCGACCACCATCAGGGTGCTCTGGAGATGGTCGAGATGCTGCTAGACCAGCGTGGTTCCGCGCAGGATCCGCTACTCTACGAATTTACCTCCGATGTAACCTCCGATCAGACTTCAGAAATTGAGCGTATGGATACCTTGCTCGCGAGCTTTAATCCGGACCCGCGGGTTGGACTGGCGGCAGGGTTCAGAGATGCCGGTGAGGCCTCATTGAACATGGAGGTAGTCGCCTCATTACCGAAGCCGGCGGGTTTCTTCGACCCAGATAGACCGTCCGGAATATCGGCGCGGCGTCTGCAAGAGCTTGAAGAGGAAGCGGCGGCTGCGGACGGCAATGCCCCGGAGACGCCGACTGAGGACGAGGAGGAGGATGAAAACTCCGATCCGCGTCCGGCCCTGCTTAGCTTCTCTAATACCGACCTGCTTTTTGCAGGTGACTATATGGTTGCCGGAAACTACCATGGCTTCAATGCCTACGATATAAGCGATGCACAGTCACCACGGCATATTTCATCGGTTGTCTGCCCGGGTGGGCAGGGTGATGTGTCATTGGTTGGTAATCTTTTGATCATGTCGGTACAGGAGACTCGCGGCCGGCTGGATTGTGGATTGCAAGGTGTGCCGGAGTCTGTGAGTGATGAGCGGGTGAAGGGCATTCGCATATTCGATGTCAGTGATTTCACCAATCCAACTCAGGTTGCGGCCGTGCAAACTTGCCGTGGCTCGCACACACACACTGTAGTGTCTGACCCAAATACGAATTCGGGCAATATCTATGTTTACGTGTCGGGCACGAGTGGTGTGCGCGATGACGAGGAGCTGGCAGGCTGCTCCGATGATTCCCCCTTTGAGGATGAAAATTCGGCGCTGTTTCGCATAGAAGTAATCGAGATTCCTGCGCAGAATCCTGCCGCGGCACGCATCGTTAACCGACCGTTTATTTTCGCGGACACTGACTCAGGCACACTAGCGGGCTTGTGGGATGGTGGCGATCATGGCGAGGGAACACAAACTACCAGTCAGACCAACCAATGCCATGACATCACGACCTTTCCGGACATCGGTTTGGCAGCCGGCGCTTGTTCGGGCAATGGCATACTAATGGATATTTCCGACCCTGCGAATCCTGAGCGCCTTGACCAGGTTATTGATCCTGGCTTTGCCTACTGGCATTCCGCTACTTTTAACAATCGCGGTGACAAGGTGATCTTTACCGATGAGTGGGGTGGCGGTGGCCGGCCTAGATGCAGAGCGCAGGATCCTCTTACCTGGGGCGCGGATGCGTTCTATGACATCGTCGACGGCAAGCTGCAATTTCGCAGTCACTATAAAATGTCGGCTCCGCAGACAGATACAGAGAACTGTGTCGCTCACAATGGGTCCCTGATACCCGTGCCCGGTCGTGATCTTTTCGTACAAGCCTGGTATCAGGGTGGCGTGTCGGTAGTGGATTTCACTGACTCAATGAACCCTGCTGAGATCGCCTTCTTTGACCGTGGCCCTATCGATGCCGAGGAATTAATTACCGGAGGCTACTGGTCTACGTACTGGTATAACGGCCACATCTACGGCACTGAAATTTCTCGTGGACTCGATGTGTTAGCGTTGCAGCCTAGCGACTATTTAAGTGCCAATGAGATCGCGGCGGCTTCCCTGCCCGAATTAAACGGCATCGTTAATGCGCAGACGCAGCAGATCGTCGAGTGGCCCATGGTGCCGGTTGTGGCACGGGCCTATCTCGACCAGTTGCTCAGAGAGAACACTATAGACTCGGCGCAGGCCGCTGAGCTGGTTGATGCGCTAGACCGTGCCGAGGCATTACTCGGTGGCGGTAATGGCAGTCGTCGCAGCACGACGCGGGACCTGAACAATCTAGCCGAGGATTTTTCCGATGCGGCGGGCGACTATACTGGCATGTCGGGTACGCGTTATGCCGCTCTTGCTGAAACTCTGGAAGGCATAGCAGATAGCCTGTAAGCTAAGATAGAAATTTGGCCGGCTATGCTCACTGTACAGTGAGCATAGCCGGCCTTTTTATTGCTCTGAAAAAGAGAATTGGAGTCTTGTTGCAGCCTCTGTTCTGGCAAGCAACACAGTTGTTCTGGCAAGCAACTCAGTGACAACCCTGCAGGGAGTAATTGGTATAGCGCTTGCGAGAAGTTGCCTGCAATAAGGAGTTCGACCCTCTCAGATCACCGAATAGAGCCCAATTCAGTGCTACTGCTGGAGAAATGCAGGCAGCAGCTAAATACGGTAAATTGCGCTAAACTGCCAAGACAAGAATAAAGGAGCCACAAAATGACAGTCTTGCTCAAGAAAACCGCGCAATATGGGTCTTATCTGCTGATCGCTCTACTGGCCTCGACGCCAGCGCTGGCACAAGATGCCGAAAGGCCTGATCTTCAGGGCATCTGGACCAATGCCTCGTTAACCAAACTAACTCGCCCCAGTGGGGTGGATTCGCTAATTGTGACTGCCGAGCAGGCGCAAATAATCGCCGCCAACACGCCGATTGCGGGCCTGGAGGGTGGTTTGGATGAAGGAGACGGCGTCAATGATACGCCCGCAGCAGCTGGCGATGACTTCGGCACTCGTGCGTATAACAATTTCTGGGTAGACCCTGGCTCAAACCTAGCCCTGGTTAAGGGCGAATATCGTAGCTCCTACGTAGTCGAGCCGGCGACTGGCCGCGTTCCCCGTCTCGAGACGCCAAACTACGATTTCGAGCGTCGTAACTTTGGCTCTCGCTATGCAACCGGCTTTGGTGATGCCCGCGGACCGGAAGCGATTCCGAATGCAGAGCGCTGCCTGTTGGGTTTCGGCAATAAGGCAGGGCCTGGAATGATGGCCGCCCTGTACAATAATACTTACCAATTCGTACAGACCGAAGACTATGTAATGATTCTCGTAGAGATGGTGCATGATGCGCGCATCATTCCAATCTTTGATTCCCCAGAGGAAGCTAGGGCAAATAGAAGACCGCTGATTCTTGAACAATGGTTCGGCGACTCGGTTGGCTGGTATGAAGATGGCCAGCTGGTGGTTGAGACGGTTAACATCAATCCGTTGCAATTGAGCCAGAGCTCGATTCCAATAACCAAGGAAGGGCATGTAATCGAGCGCTTCAGCCGCTATTCCGAGAATGAAATCTTCTATCAATTCACGGTTGAAGATAGCAATATCTACAGCCAGCCATGGACCGCAGAACTAAGCTTCTACGCGACAGACGATGGCCTGTATGAATATGCCTGCCACGAGGGCAACTATGCGATGCCTGGTATTCTTGCCGGGGCGCGTCGCCTGGAGATGGAAGAGCAGCAATCAGGAACTAATAACTAGATAACGCTTTATCAAACTGAGTCTAGTGATTGGCCTCAGTTTGCTGCATCGCCTTTTCAAATACACATGTTTATCGGTCCTGTAGCACTTTGCTGCATTTAGTCACAGATTAAATACTGTCTAGTCTGTAGAATGCCGCCGATTAGATATGACAATGCCTAAATTAAAATCCCGTGTCCTATTCGCTCCTGCAGTCGCTTTCTTACTGGCCTTTGCTTCTTCGGCGACTGCGCAGAATGACCTGATCGAAAACCCTACCGATGACTCAACCGTAGTCTATCCCGCTGCCTATTTTGCAGACTTCCTGCCGGTATCCGCTAACGACATGATTAGCCGTATACCCGGTATCGGCCTCGCAATGCGCGGCGGTGGCGGTGGCGGCCGCGGGCTCGGTTCGGGTGGGGGAGAGATACTCATCAACGGGCAGCGCACTACCGGCAAGGGTAATACAGGCGAGAGCCTGCTCAGCCGCATATCTGCCGACCAGGTGGACTATATTGAAATTATACGTGGCACCTCTGAAGAGCTAGATGTGCGTGGTGCTGGGCAGATTGTAAACGTCGTGCTCCTGGATTTGCCTTCGCGCTCCAGCACCTCGATAGAGCTTAATTTGGATTACTGGCGTGATGGAACTTTGGACCCGGGCGGGCAGATTTCCTACAGCGGTCAGGCAGGCGAATTCAACTATCTGTTCGCCGCTCAAGCGGAAGCTGGCTACAACGGAAGGATTAATCGGGAGTTTGGTTTCGACGCCGGCGGGACTCTGGTCGAGGCAAGGCGAGAAGACTGGGTGCGTGACCAGACTTCCTATCAGGCCAGTATGAATCTAGGTTATACCTTCGAGAACAGTGTGATTCAGCTAAACGCTCTGCTTGAGACTCGGTCGCCCCCAGTTGACATTAATCGTACGATTTATAACGTCGTATCCGATACGGCGAGGTTTGAGCGTGAGGAAAATCCCAGCAGTAGAGATAACTGGGAGATAGGAGGTGACTACGAATACTCTCTAGGCAATGGCGGCAAGTACCGTTTCCTGTTTATCGTGAATGACCGCGATCAGCTATTTGGTCAGGAACGCTTTAGCGTGACTGAAAACGCCGAGAATAAGATTCTATTTTTGTCCAATATGAGTAGAGACCGTGAACGTATCGCACGGACATCCTACACCTTCAATATAAATCAGGCACAGGGATTGGAGCTCGGTATCGAGGCGTCGCAGACAATTCGTGATGGCGATTTACGATTGGGTCTGGATATCGATGGAGAGCGCTCGCCAGACGTCGGTGGCCTGGTCCCTGTTTCAATTTCCAATAGCAAATCTACGGTTGAGGAGCTGCGCTCGGAATTATTCGCCGCGCACAATTGGCAGTTAAACCCAAGAATGTCGCTAGAAAGTTCATTGGTGTATGAATCCTCCACTATTGAACAGGCGGGCGATGTCAGCAATAAGCGCGATTTCGCATTCTTGCGACCTAAGATTGACTACCGCTTCGATATTACTCCTACACTGCAGTTGCGTGCGGGTATCGAGAAGCAGGTCTCGCAGCTGAGCTTTTCTGATTTCAGCGCGACCGTCGATGGTTCCGATGTGGATCAGAACACGCAAGCCGGCAACCCGGGTATTGCTCAGGAACAGTCCTGGCGCTATGAACTAAACTTCGAGCTGCGTCTGCCCAACGATATAGGCGTACTTAATTCGCAGTTCTACTACCGAGATATAACAGACGTGATCGATCGCGTCGATGTCTCTCCGAGCCCGGATAACTTGCAGTCGGCGCGCGGCAATATTGGAGATGGAAAACGCTACGGTGTGAATCTGGACCTTAGCGCCAGGCTCAGTTTCCTGGGGCTGACCAATGCACTACTCACCACCGGGCTAAGCCTGCGCGACTCGGAAGTGTTAGACCCTTTTCTGAAGGTTAAGCGCAGGATGCGCAACAACGGTCGTTGGACCGCCAGATCGAGTTTTCGGCATGATATTACCAGCCTCGGTATGAGTTATGGTTTTCGCTACGAGATGAATTCAAATGGCGGAAGCGGCAGGACAGAAGTCGATGTCTTCGATACGGAAGAGCGCATCTTTCAGCCTGAAATTTCGGCTTTTATCGAGAAACAGGCCTTTAGGAGCTATACGTTTCGTTTCGAGGCGAGCAATATACACCAGAATGAGTTTTGCAGAACGCGTACCCGTTACGTGGGCGCTACTGCAGACGGTGTGTTAGAGGAAGTCGAGAAATATTGTTCGGGCAGTGGTATGAAATTGGCATTGGAGATGAAAACAACCTTCTAGTGTGTGATCTCGAATCACGTATTCGCCGGATGATACGGTAAATTTTATGAAAACAATCATTTCACATAAAAGACTATCTACTGCGCGTAAAGCTAGAGCATTTCTTTATGCCCTCTCGTTTTTGGGTTTGTTAGGCTGCTCCGCAGATGGCTCTCTCTCTCAGTCTTCCTCTGTTGTTGCTAATTTTGAGGTGACGCCGCCGCCAAATTTCACCCGTGGATTGCTCGAGCGACGAGCGCCAGAGCCGCTGTATCCCTTGCGGGCTAGAAACCTTGGGATCGAGGGCTGGGTGATGCTCGGTTTTTCTGTGAACGCCGACGGCGAGGTGATCAATAACAGTATCCGCACAATCCAGGAACAGCCTGAGGGCTATTTCGAATTGTCGGCGACGAATGCGGCGCGACGTCTAACGTTCCAAAATATCAGGGGCGAACTGGTTGAAGATATACGCTATGTGTTTCGCTATCAATTAGAGGGGCTCGATCCACCCAGTTCGAATGCGCCTGCAGATATCATCCAGTTCAGAGAGATGCTACCGCTGCGGCTTATCACACCGGCCTATCCCGAGGTTGCGCAGGAGCTAGGCTTAGAGGGTTTCGTAGTGCTCAAGTTCACCGTTAGCAAGAGCGGCGCAGTTTCCGATATCGTTATCGACCAGAGCGAACCTCCCGGCGTATTCGATGTTGAGGCAATACGAGCGACGCAGAGGCTGAGATTTGATCCGCGTATTGTGGTTGGTGAGCCTGTGCGCGTAGAAGAAGTTTCCTATCGCTTCGACTGGAAATTACCGCAGTAACTCCAGAAAGAATTCTACTTCACTTGATGCTTTAGAGTTGAGTCTTGAGGAATTCAGCCAGTTTGAGTCCGCTTAGAAAGGCGTCCTCGACTCGGTTGCCACGACACCATTCTCCGCAGACCGCTAATCTATTTTCACTATCAATCAGATAGTCTTCCTGTGCAGAGGTTTCCACTTTTGCATAGAGCCATCTATGCAGAGCGGCATATTGCACATCCTGTAAAGAATTGCTGAGCAATTCCTGCGCGCTAGTGAATAGTTGTTCTTGTAATAGCTTCTTCTCGTCATCGATATGAGTTTTCGCCCAGGCATTATCGCTGTGAATGACAAGGCCATAATTCTTCTCCTGGTCGGCATGGGTCTGGGCCAGCCAGCTAATTGGAGAATTCTTTACTACGGCTGCATCGAAACCCAAAGCGGGCTTGTTCTTTAGTCCAAGCATCAGACTGAAACAGGGTGAGAAAACCACATCGGCGATCTTTGCGTGCTGCTGTATTTTTGAGCCGAGAATATTTAATGCCTGCGCAGAGGGAACAGCGGAGATTACCCAGTCGAACTCTCCGCAGTCATTATGTTGCGCATCCCGTAATTGCCATGTTTTTCCAATGGATTCCAGGCTCGCTATCTCGCAGTGATAATGCACATTGAGATCCTCTGCCAGAGAGCTGGCAAGTGCAGACATGCCCGGCATGCCCACATAGTGTGGCTCGTACCAGATCCTCTTGAAAGGCTTGTCGAGGGGGTCTAGCGTAGTAATTTGGGGGTTCCACTGCGCAACGATGCCTTGCTCAATATACGGCTCCAGGAAGTCTTTGAATTGAGGGTTTCTTGCCGTGAAGAACTGGGCGCCGTGATTGAATTTGTATGTTTCGACTCGGCGCGTAGACATGCGCCCGCCGGCCCTGCCAGATTTCTCAAACACGGTGACCTTGGCTGATTTCTGCAGGCTAAGTGCGGCAATGCTGCCCGCTAATCCTGCACCAATAACTGCGATAGATTTCATAGTGTGATGTCTCTGTATTAAGAGCGCGGACTCGCGTGTCTGCCTTTATTGAAGGGGCTGGTTCGCAATTGGGGCGCAGAGATTGTCTACCCGGAAGAATAGATTAGAGGTTAGGAGGAAAATGCATCCAGCCAGTAATAACATATTTAACTCCGGAATTCACAACATTCCCTCTATGGGCGTGTGTCCACTCCGCTGGCCAGATTAGGGTTCTTCCTTTCTGCGGTTGAATTTCCAGATTCTGATGTTCGAATTGTGTGGAACCCCCGTCGCTGACGTCGTTTAGATAGGTCATCCAGGCCAATATCCTATGGGAGGTATCTATCGTTGTCCGTTCCGAGTGAACCTTTGAAAAGTGCCCTCCCGGATCATAGCGTTGAAGATTGAAGGAGCCAATGTCAACAGTGGGGATAATGTCTTTCAAGAATGGCCACTGTTCTAAGTAGTCTTTGTGGCAGGCGAACAGTGCTTCTATGTAATCTCGAACCGGTTGGTGATCTGGTGATTGCAGATCTCTGGGCCGAATAGCTAGGTCGGTAGAGTTCTTGGATTGGGTATTTAGTCCGGATGCAGTCTGCCCCTTGGTGTGATTCTCCGGCTGCGTCTCGAAAAAAGTAATTAGCTCATCGCAAAGAGCCAGACGCTCTAAGGTCCAGCTTCCGATGAAGTGGGGGTCTGCGCCGGGCTTGTCGATTTCAATTCGCTTCATTCTGCGTTTCCGTGATTGATTGTTATGCCCTTTTCCGAATCTAAGTGAATGACACCAAAGCCTTTATCTTCCATTTCAAGTCCTTCTTTAGTCTTGCCCATGGCAAGCAGGACTGAGCCAAGAGAGCCGGCAGCTTCTGCCATTTCAGGCTCGACCGCCAAAGCGGCCCGATAGCTTGTGGCAGCCTCTTCGAGTCGGCGAAGTCCCCATAGAGCGCTTCCTAGATTGCTGTGCCCGTTCGCATAATTCGGATTAATTGACACAGCCTTCTCGTAGCACGCGGCGGCTTCTTCAAGCAGCCCTAGTCTTTGATAGGCCGTGCCCAGGTTATTATGAGCATCGGGGTAATCTGGTTTTATCTCGATTGCGGTTTGATAAGAAAGTATAGCCCCGTCGATATTTCCCTGATTCTTTAGCGCTGACCCTAGATTGCAATGGACCTCAGCAAAGTCGGGCTTGATGTCTAATGCCTTTCTATAGCTCGCAATGGCGTCGTCGAGCTCGTTCTTGCTTAGATGAGCGTTGCCAAGATTGCAGTGCGTATTGGAAAGAGTAGGGTCGATGGCTAGAGAGCTGTGATAGCTGTCTATTGCTTCGTCCGTTCTGTCTGCTCTGTGAAGGGTGATACCAAGATTGGCATAGGCTTCTGCATAGTCGGGTTTTGCTGCGATAGCCTGCTGGTAGCTGGAGATGGCATCGTCATACTGCCCTAGATCTAGAAAAACATTGCCCAAGTTACAGTGCGCACCATAATAGTCTGGTGCATTCGATACCGCAGAGCTAATGAGTTCTATAGCAATATCGCTGCGGCCTGACATATGCGCTAACACCCCAAGCAGGTGCAGGGCCGCTGGGTTATTTGGTTCCACCTCGAGTATCTGCCGGTAGATTCGTTCGGCCTCGGCAAAACGGCCAGCGGCCTGATGCTGCATGGCCAGGGATAGGCCCTCCTCAACTGTCATGGAATCATTGCTCGACATATTGCTCTAGCTCGTTGGCCTCAGGTATAGCGCATTAATACAAGGTGACACTGATAGCGATAAGTCTACACCGCCGGCCATAGGCAGGAAAGCGCGTCTGCGCAGTGAATTTGCATGCCATCGATGCCGCCCTGCCTAAAATACTGCGAGTCATGGAGGTAGGGCAGGCACTCGCAGAGAACAGTCTTTAGTCGGACCGCACCATTAAGTGTGTGTAAGATGAGACCGATTTTTCGGTAGATTTTGAGCAGGGTTTTCGTTGTTCAAATAGTCGGACGGCTCCATAGGCGCCTAAGCTGCCGCGGTGTTGCGTTTTAGCACTGAGCCGGCGATCACATTCACAGTGCTATTTATCATGTGTAAGCCCCAGAGGTTCTGTGAGTTCTCAAGACGCATGAATCAGGAGTCCAGAATTATCAGGGCGTCTTATGTAAACTCTCGCTTGTCGGTTGAGGGTGAATTTTCCATAATCGAATCGCAGCTATCGCTATCGACTTGGGGATGATTCTGAACTACATTTCATAGAACACTTCGGCGCCGCCTGATTTATTTTGCGGAGCCCAACAGGGAGTTTATGGAGCGCCATGCCTTTTCTTACCTTATTTTTTTCCAGTATTTATTCAAGCCTTCTCGTCCTATTTGGCGTGATATCGGTAGTCCTGGGATCTGGCGATGCTCATGCCCAAGCCGTCTCCGGAAATCCCTATCAGGTCATCTACCACTGGGGTGAACTCCCCGATGGAAGAACCATGGGCGTTGTGACAGGTGTTCACCCGGATCCCGATGGCGAGCATATGTGGATAGTAGAACGCTGTAGCACGAATCAGTGTGCTGGCTCGAACCTTGCGCCCATTCATAAGCTCGATAGCCAGGGGCGGGTCGTCAAGAGTATTGGGGCAGGGCTGTTCGCCTGGCCCCACGGTTTCGATCTCGATAGCGAGGGCAATCTATGGGTTACCGAAGGCGCACCAGTGGGTGATGCCAGGGGCAGGGATGGCTTCGCCCTCGGCATGGGACACCAGGTTTTGAAGCTAAATCAGGACGGTGAGGTGTTGATGCGTTTGGGTGAGGCGGGTGTTGCCGGTGACGACGCGACGCATTTTAACGGCCCCTCGGCGGTGCAGGTGGCGGACGATGGCACTATATGGATCGCCGATGGACATCGCGGTGGCAACAATCGCGTGCTTAAATTTTCTGCCCAGGGGGTTCTATTATTACAGCTCGGTGGTGGCATAGATTCTCTGAGCCGTGAAGTTGCCAGGTTCAATGACCCCCATGACCTGAAGATGGATTCACAGGGCAGGTTGTTCGTGGCCGACCGTGGCAATAATCGTATTCAGATTTTCGATTCCGAAGGCGAGCTTCTCTCGATATGGACTCAGTTCGGTAGGCCAAGCGGTATCTGGATAGACGCGCAGGACAAAATCTACGTCGCCGATGGCATGTCGGGCGACCAATGGAATCCCGGCTGGCAGCGAGGCATTCGCATTGGCGATGCGAAGACGAGTTGGATTACAGATTTCATACCCGACTATGAAGTACAAAACGGCAGCGGCATAGAATTTCTGGCGACAGATGCCGAAGGTAATATCTATGCTGGGCAAGTAGGCCATCAGCGGTTCGAAAAATATGTGCGGGTAAGGCCTTAAATGAATTAGCCCGCGGTGTTTTCAGCGCTGCTGGAGGGATAGGTTATCACTGAAATGGCTGCGCTCAGGGGGCGCAGTCTCCGTCTTGGAGCCGGGTGAGACCTGGCAATGTAAATAGTCTATTCGTGCTACCTGTCAAATCAGATTGATTGTGATTTGGTGCTGAATTTTTCTTCAACTCCCGGCAATGATCTTCTAGTATGGTCGATTGGCAGTCTATGGCGTGCTCACACTCACTGCCTATGTTGGGCCCTAACTTTATTAATTTGAAGAGAACGATTCATGTTTAAGCAATTGTATCAGTATCGAAACTCACTAATAGCTAGCGCGGCGATGTTGTTTTCTGTCCACGGCATGGCTATTGAGATTGACCCAGACTCTACCATCTACGACTCGCCCACCACCCTGTTAGGAATCAATCATATTGGCTTGTCAGTCAAAGACCTGGATACGGTGTTGCCCTTCTACCAGGGAGTAAGCGGTTTTAAGCTGGTAAGTCGAGAGACGGTTCGAAATAACTCTACAGCCGATAAATTGTTTGGTCACGAGGGCATAGAGTACGAGGTGGCTATTCTTGAGGCGCCCAATATGCTGTTTGAGCTTGCTGAATTTTCTCATAATGCCATGAAAGAGACGAGCAAAATGCCGGCCTATGGTCCTGGCATGACCCACACCTGTTTCCAGTCTCCGTCCGATGACTCAGCCTATTATAAATTTCGCGATGCAGGTGCAGATATTCTCAGCTCAGGCAGCGAGCCCATCGACCTCGGTGGTTATGGCGTGACTTACGCCTATGCCTATGACCCCGAAGGCAATATGTTTGAGCTTGAGCAGCTTGATAGAGGCGGGCCACTGGAAGGTTCTGCCTACGATGCAGCCTGGAAACAGGAAGGCTATAACACCTGGATGACCCAGGTGGCTCTCGTTACTCACGACATCGAAAGGCTGACGAGTTTTTACGAAAAAATAATGGCATTTGCCCCCTATAGAAAGGGTGACTATGTTGATCATCCGCGCATGATGGAAATCGCTGATGAACCTGCGATGTCTTTGATGGCTTCCTGGTTCAGGATGAATAAGCGTTCAAAGACTATCGAGCTGTGGGAATACCGGGTTCCATTGACTGAGGAATATATAGGCAAGCGCGGTCTTACCGATTTTGGGTATTCCTTCTCTATCGAGGTTGGAGATATCCAAGCTGAGTACAGTCGCATGCAGGAACTTGGGGTCGAGTTCGTCAGTGAGCCCGTCCAGCTCGGAGAATTCTGGCAGGCCTATGCACACGATATCGATGGTAACGTCTTCTCTGTGCGTCAGGCCGTGGATCCAGATTCGAGATTTTCTGTGCCCAACCTAGAACTCTGATGAATCTGAAGCAGCTCAGCGGCTGCGGTAAAACTAATCAATCAAGGCAGTAGAAGAATACAATGAGAAATATAAGCAGAATACTTTTAGCGGCATACAGTTTGGTTTTCACAAGCGGACTTTTCGCCGCAGAATTTGCCGACAGCGTCGAGCATAAATTTGCAGATAGCGACGGGGTAAAAATTCACTACGCAAAGGCTGGTTCCGGCCCACTGGCCGTATTTATTCATGGCTTTCCAGATTTCTGGTATTCCTGGCGTCATCAGATGGAAGGCCTTGCTTCAGACTATACCGTAGCGGCAATGGATACGCGCGGTTACAACCAGAGCGATCAGCCGGTGGGTGTTGAAAATTATGATATGGAGCTATTAATCAACGACGTGGCGGCGGTCATAGAGAGTGAGGGCCGAGAGAGTGCCGTAATTATCGGTCACGATTGGGGTGGAGGTATTGCATGGAGCTTTGCCGCGGCAAGACCGGATCTAACTTCACAGCTCATTATTATCAATCTGCCTCATGTAAAAAATCTGGCACGGGAACTCGCTAAATTTGATCAGCAGCATCGAAATTCGCAATATGCACGAAATTTCCAAAGTGCCACATCTCATGAGAATATCAGTGCTGAAAGATTGGCGACGAGCTTGTCGCGGGGCGATGAAAAGCTCTACCCGATTTATTTAGATGCCTTTGAAAATTCAAGTGCCGATGCAATGATGAACTATTATCGTGCCAACTTTCCAAGGGAACCTTATACCTCGGGAGCGTTTTTAGAGGTGGACAGAATCAAGATGCCTGTCTTGCAGTTTCACGGACTCGACGACACAGCCTTGTTGGCAGATTCACTCAATGATACCTGGGACGAATTGGATCAAGATTGGACACTGGTTACCATACCAGGGGTAGGCCACTTCCCTCATCATGACGTGCCAGATAAGGTGACAAATATGATGAAGGCCTGGTTGCAGTTGCAGAGCGACTAGTTGCCCAAGATTTAACCAATCTGGTCTGAATTTTTATAACAGGCACGCAAGATAAGATAGCCGACGATCCCGTAGGCTAGCGAACCCATGATAATGCCTAGGCGTTCATCGAATTTCCGGTCAACGCTAGAGGCCTCGAACGCCAACGAACCAATGAACAGACTCAGGGTGAAGCCAAAGACGCATAGTGCGGCAGTTCGAAATAACGACGCATAGGTCATGCTCTCTGGAAATTTAGTTAGGCCAAGGCGGATAGCCATCCAGCAAAGAACAAAGATTCCTATCTGTTTTCCGAAAAATAGACCGAGGGCGATGCCTAGTGGTACCGAATGCAGCGCTTCCTGTGCGCCTACATTTGCTAGACCGATTCCCGCGCCGGCGAAGGCAAATACTGGTAGTACGAATTAGGCTACAGTGCCATGTAAATCATGCTCCAAGCTCTTGAGCACGGAATAGCCAGTCGCGTCGCGTTTCAGTGGTATCAACAGCGCGAGTATGATGCCTGCTAGTGTGGCATGAACCCCGGGCTTCAACAGCGCCACCCGCTTTAGTGTGCCGATAAATATGAGCTAAAAAGGGTTTCTCGGAAGCGCTCGGGCAGACTCTTGGTGGGCTTTGTTCGGATCAGGCGCAGAATTGACCCTCATCCAGAACCTTTTTGCACTAAATGGGGCGCAAAGCCTTCTCCCAAGCAAGCTTTGTTAGTACTTACTAACGGGATATGCTTACAATGTAGAGTATTTCCTTCAAGGCCCATAAAATGGCACTGATGCCCTGCCATAGCTCTGCAAGCTGTGGACTTGGAGCGGGATAGCTTCTATTCTCTGATGTTGTAACTCTTTCCTACAATAAAAGTCTTCAAGGAGCATTCATGAATTCACTTTCTTCATCGCCAATTTTCAAATTTACGCTGTTCGCTTGCTTATCTGCAGTGCTCACCGGCTGCGTCGGTGAGGGCAACTATATTTCGGGTGATGGGTTGCCTAATCCCGCTCCCGTTGTCACTCAGAACTGGGGGCAACTCCCCGCTGGAAGGAACTGGGGCTCTACTGCGGGCATCGATATTGATCCCAATGACGGGCATATCTGGGCCTACGAGCGCTGTGGCGCAGGCACATTCGGTGGTGGCACGCCAATCAACTGCGACACCAATCCTGTAGATCCTATATTCAAGTTTGATCGCAATACGGGTGAGGTATTGGCGAACTTCGGGGGCGGGATCATGATGACACCGCACGGGATTCACGCAGCGGCAGATGGCAGTGTCTGGGTAACAGACTTCGCAACCAATTCCGATGGCACCAAGGGTCAGCAGGTGCACCAATTTAGTGCCAATGGCGAATTGCTAATGAGCCTGGGCACGGCGGGATCGGCGGGCAGTGGACCAAATCAATTCAATCAGCCTAACGATGTAATCGTAGGTCCGGATGGCAGCATCTATGTCTCCGATGGACACAACGGCCAGGGCATGACCAGCAATCAGGCTATGGAAGAGGGCCGGGCGGCAGGCAATACGGCCAGAATCATGAAGTTTTCTCCAGAAGGCAGGTTTATAAAACAATGGGGTAGCATCGGCGTGCGTCACGGTGAGTTCCGCACACCACATGCCATGGAATTCGATTCACAGGGGCGCCTGTGGGTTGCCGATCGGGGCAATCATCGTTTGGAGCTTTTCGATCAGGACGGCAACTATCTCGAGTCTCGATATACCTATGGTCGCATCAGCGGATTGTTCATTACAGCTGATGATATGGTCTATGCGATTGACTCCGAGTCCAGCCCCACCGGGCATGTAGGGTGGAGAAACGGGGTGCGCATCGGCCCTCTGAATGACGATCGTATCGTTGCTTTCATTCAGCCTTTCGAACGTGATGATCGAGTATATCAAGGCACCGCTGGAGAGGGGATTGCGGTCGATGCCGATGGTAATGTCTATGCCGCAGAGGGACCGAACTCACTATCTCAGGCAGGAGGTGCGTTTACTAAGTACTCTGTCCGTTAGTTCTGTACCGCTAAATATTTACGATAGAACGTTTTGCCAAAAAGGCTGAAGGGAAGGTCCCTTTGGCCTTTTTTAGTTCATTACTTTTGTTGTGGTTAATTAGCTTCTTGCAGCTGCAGCCCTATCTATTGTTTAGCTCATCTCTCAGTGCTTCCAGAATACTGTTCAATTCGGCAAAGTATTCATTTTCTCCGGCAAGATTGGTCATTGCTTCCGTCAGCGCCGCAAACTCTTCTGAAAGTTCTCTTTGCATGGTCTTGGCGGTAAATAGGACGTCAGTCCCGAACTGTGCGTCGTTGACGTTTTTCGATCGCTTATCGATAGCGAATTGCGGCTCACATTTCTCCTTCTTAATATTTGATCCAGTAGGTAGATGGTCATAGCAGATAATAGCTAACTTCTCATCTTCAACGCTGGCATTGAATACGCGATAGAACTCGGTTTCAATCTTCTTGATCTCTCTTCTAAGCTGGGAGGGTGTCAGGTCCTCTATGACAACTTGCCCTTCGGCAGCCTGAGCCTTTAGTTGCACGCCAGGGCTCACTAGAACTGAGAGCGCAAGAAGCGGCAGCAAGAGAGCCGATCGTAGTTTCTGCATTGTTAATTCCTCTATATGCAATGCATGCCCCATAAGCGGGCATGTTTAGCCGAAGTATATGCCTGATGCAGCAGTTTGTGGAGTGCCGGTGCAGACATGCCACCGCGTTTATCTAGTATTCGTCGAAAATATCATAAAAGTTACACCGGCTAACAATATATTTGCCTGTCCTAGCTTCGCAAAATAAAATCGAGCGATCGCTCGAAACGCCATTTCCTGCTTACTATTAAATACTTCTAACGTTCTGAAAGATAGAGAATGATAATGAATTCTTAGTATTCTATGTCTTGCTGCTACGGCCTGGCCGTGCAGAAATGACGCAATTGCCTACAAGGTCTCCCCCACAGCTTTGGGAGAGACAGTAAATATTGAGGAAATACCTGAAATTAGGGCTTTTTATGAACTATCAAACTAGGTAAACTCTGTCGGTTGCTGAATGCTTCGTACTATTCGGCGGCTAGGGTGAGAGATCGGTTTACTAAATAATCGACTGCAGCCTGAACAGGTTTTTCAGAGCATTCCGGAAGATTAAGTTCTGCTTAACTTGTTGTTTTTACTAAAATTAAAGCTTTAATAAAATAGTAAATAATTTGAATTATATGGAGAGATATATGCAACGAAGAATCCCACACAAGCGCAACTTGCTGTGCGCGGCAATTTCAGTTTCATTGTTGCCCCTGGCGAGCCATTCAATCGCTCAACAGGACGCAGTGGAAGAAGTAGTGGTTACTGGCTCCTATATTAGGCGCTCTGAAGGATTTGCGGGTGCATCTTCGGTCACTCAGGTGACTGCTGATGACCTAGAAGCTCAAGGCACACTGAACATTGGTGAGGTCATTCAAAACCTATCCTTCGTACAGGGAGACGCCTCAGCGATCACGAATACAATTCAAGGTCAGGATTCACGCTCTTCAGCTGTTGACCTGCGTGGTCTGGGCGCACGTGCTACCTTAACTTTGCTGGACGGAAAGCGTCTGGTTAATCAAAACGTCAATGCGTTGATTCCAACTATTGCGATTCAGCGTCTGGACATCGTGGCAGATGGCGCCGCGGCATTGTATGGTAACGAAGCGGTGGCAGGTGTTGTAAACTTTGTCCCTTACAAGTCTTATGACGGCTTTAAGATGGATACGTTTGCGGAGCAAGATTCGCGCGGCGACTATGATGAGCACTCCGTTCAAATGATGTGGGGTGGTGAGGTTGGTGAGGTTGACGTGGTACTTGCCGGTCAATTCCGATCAAACACTCGCCTAGAGTGGGCTGAGCGTAATGATCTAGCTAACGCAGGTTTGACCTTCTCATCCAATTCACCGGGCAACTACTTCGTGCCACCTCGTGATGCGAATGGCCAGTATACAGGTGGTTCAGCGGCTCGTCGCCCTGATCCGAACTGTGCACCAGCTTCACAGCGCACAGGCTATACTCCAGGCGAGGCAACCAACCAATTTGGTATGCTATTGGGCAGCACCTGCTGGTTCGACTTCGGTGACAACAGAAGCTATCGTGAGCCGACTCAGACAAGTCAGTTTTATGGCAACGCAACTTGGGAAGTCAATGATGACTTGACTCTCTCGGCGCAAGCTTTTACCACACGTCTCGCAGAGACAGCGCACGGCTCAACTTCTAACCCTGGTAACTCACGAATCGGCTCACTTCCAACGATTCGTGGTGAAATTCCGGGCAACCCCTTCCGCGCTGTTAACTCCGCCGGTGCACCACTGTTTGGCGTAGATGCGAATGGAGACGGGATTCCGGATCGCGGCACAATGGATCTGAATAATGACGGTCAGCTAGATGCCCTAGTATCTGGTACTGCAGGCAATGGCGTGCCTCTCTACGAAGACGTTCGTGCTCGAACACTGCGTCCTCTAAACAAGACCCAATTACCGGGCGCCGGTCACACAAGTGATCTGGATAACCTCGAGACTAACTCTGACACGATATCTCGCTGGTACGTGCAGGCAGATTTTACAGTGCCAGTCTTAGATGGTTGGGAAGGTATGGCTTCTTTGACTCGAAATGATCGAGAGCTCACGTTTATGTCGGCTCAGAATTACGACATCACGGAAATGATTAAAGGCCTCAATTGTGACGTAGCTAATGATCGCAAATCTTGTTACAACCCTTTCTTTGTCACAGATCCGGCTAACCATACGGCAGTGCCTGTTCTCGAAGCTATTGCGGCTCGTGATAAAGAGAAGGTAGCAGACCAGTTAGACGTATTTGATCTCGTACTCAATGGTGCGGTGCCGTTAGGTGGATTCGAACTCCCAGGCGGTCCAATCGCAGCAGCTGTCGGTTATCAGTGGCGAGCTAGCAAGTTCACCAACACACCTTCCGCAGTGGAGCTCTCTGGCGATACTTGGATCGGTGGAACAGAAAAAGAAACTATAACTTCTGGTAGTCGTGAAGTTGATGCCTATTTTCTAGAACTGTCTGTTCCAGTTCTTACGAATTTGGAAGTTGAGCTTGCCGTACGTCAAGAGGAGTTCAGTACAGGCCAGAAAACAACTGATCCCAAGTTTGGACTCACTTACGCGCCTACAGAGTGGTTGACGCTTCGTGCAACGACTGGCGACGCGTTCATTGCGCCTACTCTCCAACAGCTCTTGAACCCGGTGTCCTGCGGACTTTCTACAGTTTCTGACCGGTTCACTCCGTTCAATGCATTTACAACAGCTTGTGGTGGTGGTAATCCAACCCTTGAAAATGAGGTTGCAGAATCCAAGCAGTTTGGTGTTGACCTAGCGTTCGGTGACTTCGATTTATCTGTAACTTGGAATAATACCCAGTTCGATAATCGAATCATCAATATCAATGGTCAGGATATTATGGAAGCTGAATTCCGTAACTTTAAGGCAGCAACAGGGTTTTCAGGCAGCGGCCAGTTAGGTGACCAGCCTACTAACGCGCAGCTTGTTTCTTGGCTAGCGAACCCTGCTTCTAACAAAGACATAATCCGTGATCCAGATGATCTTGCAACGATCTTGCAGGTTAACAATACTAGTACCACTAACGCGGAATCTGTTGAAGTTGAGTCTTACGATATTCAAGCTAACTACCGCTTCAGTCTTAGTGACTGGGGTGATTTTCGCGTGAACCTTCAAGCCACGATGATAGATCACTTCTTCTATCAGAATAAGGCGGGTGATCCGATTGTTGACGGTGCGGGTAATTACAACAACAACACGTCAGCTGCGACTACTCTGCCTGAGTGGAAGGCGAATCTGCGTCTAGGATGGACATTGGGTAACCACTCGGTGACTGCAATAGGCCGTTACATCGACCAGGTTAATAACTACGATGGACCACAGTTCACTTTTATGGACTTCTTCGGTGGTACTAACCGTCCACAAAACATGACGCAGGTAGACGCTTGGACTGATATGGATGTTTCCTACACATATAGAGGCCTGGATCTAATGGGTGGAGAGGCTGCATTTACCCTTGGGTCTCGTAACGTGTTCGACCGTGAAGCTCAGCGTTCGCCAGAATTTGCTGGTGTAATCGGTAGCTTGCAGGATCCAATGGGTAGAGCAATCTACGCGCGTTTCGTCTACGATTTCTAAAAATCGTTATAAAAAGCACGAGATTGAACTTGGATCGAGTGCAAAAAATTGAGGATTACTTAGCTAATCTGATATTAGGAAAAGGGCTCATTGATGAGCCCTTTTTTTTCAAATAAGATTTGAGGTGGAGAAAGCCAGGGTGTCAGCAAAGTAGGCGTGGACTTAATTGGCTATTGCTTTTATTCTGCTTAAGTAAATCGGCAGAATTGATATTTCGCATGTGAAAAGTAGTTTTCGAGCGGGCCTTCCCATTTAAGCGAACAGGATGGGCATCAATTAATGTATACAATTCATTTCGCTGTTAAACCTTACTAATAGACAATGGACATAATTAATAACAGCCTGGATATCCAGACTCTTCATCAGGAATTCATTGATACTGGTGTAGTTTCAGTAAAGAACTTACTGAGCGATGATGTTGCAGAGGCTGTTTATGAGGCTCTGGTGAAAAATACGTCTTGGGAGTTGCATGTAAAGAGGCCCAAAAGTGCTGGCAAGGTAGAAATTATTCGTCCCGAAGATGCCTTGAAACTTACCGAGAAGGAGAAGTTAAAACTGGTGCCCAAAGTCTTGGGGCTCAAAGACAACGATCTCAGTTTCATCTACTATCGTTATACAGTTCCTACCATGAAGGGCACCGCTAGCGAAAAATATCCAATCCTCACACAGGTGATAAGGTATTTTAACAGCAAGGAATACCTGCAGTTGATGGGTGATATCACCGGCGATTACTCTGGGCAGGAAGTGAGCAACTGGGCTTCTCGCTATGACCCAAACCACCATCTTTCTATTCACATGGATGAGAACCCAACGCAGGGTAGAATTGCCGCACACGTGCTTGGTCTAACTAAAAACTGGAAGAAAGAATGGGGTGGCCAATTTTCTTTCTGTAATGCCAAAGGCAAGCCGGTTAGTTATCATCTTCCGAAATTTAATCAGCTGACATTATTCAAAGTGCCACGCCTTCATTTGGTAAATCAAGTAAAACCCTATGCCCAGGAATCACGCTATAGCTTATTTGGGTGGTATAAGGTAAAGAAAGAATATTTTGATATTTAATAGGTTACGCTTGGCTGCATGAAGTGAAAGGGGCTCTTAAGTAGCCTCTTTTTTTTGGTGAAATTAGCGGATACGTAAGCGCTAGAATGAAGGGTTAGACTTGAGCAACGGTCATTGTAGCCAACCTTTATCTTCTCGGTGATTTGAGTCATGCCCTGTACTACATAAACAAACAGCTGAGCCTATTCAAGTCGGCCAACGAATAGTTGTATCTGCCTACCGGCCTGATCGCGAGTGCCAAGCTAGGCATAGTTGAGAGATTCTATCCCTCGGCGCAGCGAGATTTGGAGGAGGCGCTTGTTACTGCGAGAAGAACCGGCGCAAAATTCAGCGAGTGGCAGACAAATCTAGCGCTGGCGCAACTTTGCCTGCAAAGGGCTATGGCTATCGATGGAATGGAGTCCTATCGGCATCATGCTGCGCAGCTGAACTCCCTCAAATCTTAACTCTTACCTGAGGGTGGGAACCTACTGGGCAGCTCTGACTAAACCGCCAAACCAATTAGTAGCACTCAGGGTATGGTATCGATCTGCTATTTAGTCTAGATTCAATTCCTCTAACTATTATTGTTTGAATCCTAATCGATTCTTTCTAGAGGAGACTCTTATGATTACGAAAGCAAGCCTGATTCTGGCGCTGGGCTCACTGCTATTAGCCACCCTCCCAGCGTCGGCCGAAGAGGCGTCTGGCAGTGAATACGATGCCCTTGCTATCGCATTGGACGACATTCAGTGGGGAGCGCCCGGGGGTGGCAATGGATTTCCAGTTGGTGTTCAATCAGCACGGCAGGGCACCGACTCAGTAACTGGCGGCATCACCTACTATGCGAAGTTTCCAGCGGGCTCGCACTTTGATATGCATTGGCACACACATGACGAATTTGTGGTGGTGGTGCAGGGGAGCGTTACTATCGTGCTAGGTAACCAGAGCCATTCCGTTAGTACCGGCAGCTATATCGTCATCCCCGGTAAGTTAAACCATTCCTGGGATGTGCCCGAAGGCGGCGAAGATGCAGTGATTGTGGTGCGCCGAGGCGGGCCGGCAGATTTTAATTTTCTGGATAATTAGGTTCTTGAACATACAGATAGCTTATATATTTTTTACCAATCGGCCTAGATAAGAGCAATAAAAAAGCCGAAAGTGGAAGCTCTCGGCTTTTTTAGTAGTGCAAAAAGAATGCTGCTAGTCGTTACCTGCTAGCGAACGCTCCTCTTTCTCTTGGCGTTCCGCAACTAGTTGCTCATAGCCTTCGTCATCAAGGTGAGTGACAGCAAGCCAGGCGTGAGTCATTTCGTCGCCAGTGCGGCTGCCGCCCATTACCCACATATCGGGGTCAGGATTATTGGGATTTTCAGCTGTGTTGTCGTACCACTGCTTTAATACCAATACGGCGCCAGTAGGCAGAAGAGGGGCTACATCTTCGTTATAGATGTGGCTGTGGTGCCAAGTCGCGCTCCACTTCGAGATTTGACTAATCTGTTCAGTGCGTCCTGTTTCGGGATAGAAGATTTCCAGCGAGGCGGCATTCATGCGCAGGTGGCCATGAGGCTGAAAGCTGTCTATGCGAACAGGGTGGTCGAAGGAGTGGAACCCCTGAGTCATGGAATATCCATTCGGTGGGATTACAATGTCTTCTTGTGGGCTGATTTGGTAAAGGCTCAGATCTTGCTTATACTTTGCCTCTTCCTCGTAACCTTCTGGATGTAACCAGAGGCCGATCTCGACCACGTTATCCTTAATCATTGTGCCAGGAGCCGTTGCGCCCACACCGCCAGGGAACATGTGAATGCTCCAACGCACCATGGCGCCGGCAGGGATAGTACGACAAACGCCTTCAGGGACGATTTCGCCCCATTTGCCCATGGCGTATTCTGTCAGCATGCTTTGGCGTTCCATTGAGCCGTCTTCAAGCTGCATCTCAACAGTTGAGTTGGCGTGGTGAACCACCGCCTTGGCATCGCCTCTAGGCTTCACTTGTACCGCTTTAATGCAGCGATCACTAGTGATGCCACTATCTACGTAATGGTTGCTCCATAGGTCGTTACCATTAGCTGGGATATCGATAGAGATAGAAGGAATGATCCTGTCCGGCTGACCGAACTGGCTAACGAAGTTCCACTCGCTGGGATCGTTCATCTCTGGCATAGGAACCACAACGTCGGCATCTCCCATTGGAGAGCCCTGGTTAACCCAGGCAACGATAGTATCGATATCTTCCTGCTCTAGGCGCCAGTCGCCTTCAAGATCCTGAATGCCAATGCCATGATCATAGGCATAAGGAGGCATTTCGCGGTTAGCTACTCGCATTTGGATCAGTGGTGCCCAAGGGCGGACCTGATCGTAGTTGGTGAGCTGCATAGGACCGATTCCACCTTCACGGTGGCAGACTACACAATTCTCGTTGATGATCTTTCCGACTTCACCGTTGTAGGTGACTTCGTGATTGGCATCTGACTGTGCCAGAGCCGTAACCTGAAAACCAGCTGCGGCGAGGGCTGCGAGGCCTAACCAGCCTTTAGAAATGCTCATAAATCTCTCCTTTAGGATCTATCTTTTTTGGGATGCCTCAGGGCTAGTATGGCCCGGGACTTCCGGCTTTTTGGATCGATAAAACGTGAAAATCTAATTCATTCGCCTCTAAGTCTACTCCTTTTAAGAGACATGAAAAAGTGGAATTGGCACTAATTGCACTAAATTCAGGCAATAAAAAAGGCCGGTTAATCGAGATTAACCGGCCTTTAAATCTTCTTAAAAGAAGTGTGCTGTTACTTAGTCGTTACCGGCTAGTGAACGCTCTTCTTTTTCGCGACGATCTGCAACGATTTGCTCATAGCCTTCTTCATCAAGGTGAGTAACCGCGATCCAGGCGTGAGACATTTCGTCACCAGTACGGCTTCCGCCTACAACCCACTGATCGGGATCAGGGTTGTTAGGGTTATTAGCTGTATTGTCGTACCACTGCTTGATAACCAATACTGCGCCTGCTGGAAGCAGAGGAGCCGCATCCACTTCATATAGGTGGCTGTGGTGCCAAGTAGCACTCCACTTTGAGATCTGACTAACTTGCTCAGTGCGGCCAGTTTCTGGATAGAAAATTTCCAGTGAGGCTGCATTCATGCGCAGGTGACCATGTGGCTGGAAGCTATCGATACGCACTGGGTGATCGAATGAATGAAAACCCTGAGTCATAGTGTAGCCATGAGGAGGTACGATAAGCTCACCGCTCTCATAACCTTCGCGTAGTTGATACAGCTTAAGGTCCTGCTTGTAAGGAGCTTTTGCCGATGCAGTCATGTAGTCGTCGTCATGGAACCAAAGACCGATCTCAACAACGTTGTCTTTAATCATAGTGCCTGGAGCAGTCGCACCAACACCACCTGGGAACATGTGGATATCCCAAGAAACGCGTGAGTTAGCTGGCAATGTGCGGCATACGCCTGCAGGAACGAGCTCGCCCCATTTGCCCATTGCGTACTCAGTTAACTGGCCATACTGCTGCCACTCGCCGTTTTCGTCCATTGCGTCAACAGAAGAGTTAGCGTGGTGAACAACCGCAGACGCGTCGCCGCGAGGCTTAACCTGTACTGCTTTGATGCAGCGATCTTGAGTAACGCCAGTATCTACGTAGTGCTTGTGCCATAGATCGTTGCCGTTAGCAGGAATATCGATTGCTACGGAAGGAACGATTAGGTCTGGCTGACCAAGATCAGCGGCGAAGTTCCACTCGCTAGGATCTTTAACATTTGCAGCAGGAGGAACGATGTCCGCATCACCCATAGGTGAACCTTGGTTTACCCAAGCTACGATAGTATCGATTTCTTCTTGCTCTAGACGCCAGTCACCTTGAAGGTCCTGAATGCCGATGCCGTGATCGTATGCATAAGGAGGCATTTCACGATTAGCAACACGCAGTTGGATCAAAGGCGCCCAAGGACGAACTTGATCGTAGTTACTAAGTTGCATGGGGCCGATGCCGCCTTCAGTGTGACATACAACGCAATTTTCGTTGATGATCTGAGCAACGTGGCTGTTATAGGTAATTTGGTCGTCTTGAGCATTCGCTTGTAGACCAAGTGCGAGTAACGATCCGCTTACCAAAGCAGTCCATACGCGTACTGTTTTCATGCCTTTCTCCTAAAATTGAGAGTTGTGGGACTATTTTTAAAAAAAACCTGTTATCCGGTAATTCTTTGATTGAAATCAACTTTGAAATACTAATTGGCTGCTACCCAGATGTCCATCAATTACGGTCATTTTCGGGGAATCATTGCAACAAATTGAAACACTTAGCAAGGGAGGTTTTGCGCTGAATAGTTTGGCTAGGGCTCGACTAGTCAGGAATTTTGATGGAGTGCCCTGATCTGCTTTCTTCCCAGCCTTGATGGCCGGAAAGAAAGTATTAAAAATCAATAAGTTACTGAGATACAGTGACTTTCTGAACAATATTTGTCCAGCAGCACTGGTCGCCGTTTGAGCTATCAGGGGCGCGGAAATTCTCTACCTTGGTGTGAATCATGTATTCACCGGGCTCTGAGAATGTAGCAATTACGTTCGCGATACCACGGCCGCCCTCAACCTGCACATCACCCGGCTCGAGCTGACGGAAAAAGCGAAATCTTCGATCACCCTCATCATAAGGATTTTCGGGGATTACAGTGCTTTCGTGATGCTCAAACACTACCTCGCCAGGGCCCTGGTACTTGCTGAAATGCACACCCATGGGAATGGGCTCAACAAAGCGGGGGTCAGTGGAGTCTCGCTCGGAAATATCTTCAACATTGACCGTCAAAACGACGGGTTCGCCTGCTCTGACATTGCCGTCAAATTCGGCAACTTGTGCGAATAGGCCGGGTAATCTAGCGCCGTTCTCACCAAAGCCAGCGTGTGGCTGCATGGCGCCTTGTGGGCGAGGCAAGATGAAGTCTAGCTCGTAGGCAGAGGCACCGCGTCGACCTGGAACCTTTAAGGCTTCCTCGGCGCCAGTCTTGATGTGCCACCAAACGTCATCGTCTGCCTCTGAGGAAGGCACTGTAACGGTAAATACGCCTGTTGAGCGTCCAGCAGGAAAGTGAGTAGGTTGCATGCCGCTGTATTTGGCGGGCTCGATGTAATTCGCAGTACCCAGTGGGATATCTACAGGCACGTCGTTGCGATTGATGAAGCCAAAAGAAAAGCTTGTAGTGCCATCTGGGTTGGCGATCCAGCCTTCCATTACAGGAATGATAGGCAGGCCAGTTGGCGGTGCAAGGCTCAGGAAGCGGCCATTGTCTGCAGATTGGGCTTGTGCCTGAAGGCTAAAAACTGCCGCCAGGGCAAAGGTTAGTAGCGCTAGTGTTTTTTGAAACTTTCGCATCGATGTTCTCTCCAAAGATCAGGTTCGATAAATCCGATTTTTCTGTCGTGCTCTTTTATAAGCTGCGAGAGCGAAAACAGGGGTTATTTCTAAGTTGCTGAATCCATTCAAACAGGGCCGCTAGGATAAACGGCATTGTACTTGGAGTCTAGTTTGAAGGTGCCGAGAAATAGCGGGCTACAAGGCTAGATTTAAACAAAATGTAACAAGCTCGGCAATTGTCAGCGTCGTCCTTAGTATGAGAGGATTCCCGCATCATAATTGCTAGCAAATCAATTGGGCGAATCAGGATGGCAAAAACGCATTTTTGCGCGCTGTCAGCCAGATCACAGGTCCATGCTGAAATTCAGTATGCAAGCCAGAAATCGAGGGCAGTGGAATTGAAGGGAAATCTTAAACACAGTAGTAACGTGCTTGCCTCTCGTCGCGGCGGCTGGAAATCTGTAAAAACCCTTGTTGCGGGCCTGCTGCTAAGCGTCATTTCAACTTCTGCTTTCTCGGCACTCGATCGGATCGGAGACTTTGCTCTACTCGACAGCAGTGGCACATTTCATCAGTTGAGCCGCTATCAGCATCGAAAGGCGGTGGTACTGATGGCCTATGCCCAAGACTGTTCCGCCATGGACGCCCTGCTAGAGAGTTACACCAGCATTGCCCAGCAGCACTCGGGAGACGAGTTCGAGTTTCTGTTAATAGACACCCAGGATCTAGACCGCCCCGAGTTAAGCGCGCTAGGGACTGAGCTACCGATTCTCGAAGACGATGGGCAGCTTATCTCCGAAACGCTGGATATCGTCGGCGCCGGCGACGTTTTGGTGCTGAATCCAGAGCGCCTGTCTCTGTTCTTTAAGGGTCAGCCAACTCAAGAGTTGGCTGCGGTCCTGGCATCAATCATAGATGAGGATGTGCGCGACACTGTGCGTCAGTCTGGGGTAGATTGTGAAATTGTCTATCCACAGAAACTTCTTCATGCCGAATCGCCACCGGACTATGCCAGCGAAGTGGCCCCCATCATCATCGAAAATTGTGCCGACTGTCATCGTCAGGGTGGAGTGGGCCCCTTCGCTCTAGATAGTTACATCATGGTCCTGGGTTGGTCACCGATGATCAAGGAGGTTCTGCTGAACAAGCGTATGCCACCTACGCAGGTCGATCCGTATGTTGGCCATTCTGCAGGGGCGCGATATCTGGATCCTGACGACGTGCAGACGCTAGTGCATTGGATCAATAACCGAGCCCCCAGAGGTGAGAGCGAAGTCGACCCGCTTGAGGCGCTTGCCGCGCGAGACCATTCGGCATGGGTATTCGGGAAGCCGGATTTTATCGTTACAGGTCCGTCGAATGAAGTACCTGCAATCGGCGTGATGGATTACGTCTATGACGATGCGCAGTTACCATTCGACGAGGACAAATGGCTGCGAGCCATAGAATACAAGGCAGGTGATGAGTCTGTATTACACCATCTGGTGACTTTTGTGACGCCGCCGGAAGAAGATTTTTGGGGTGCGGAGCGCAAAAGTGAATCCGTTACGCGTCGATTTGTCGAAAGCTATCTCCCCGGTAAGATAAATGCTGTTGAGTTTGATCGGGGAACTGGTGTGTTAATTCCCCTCGGCCATAAGCTGTCTATGCAGTTCCACTATGTGACTAACGGCCAGTCTACAGTCGATGAGACACAGGTCGGTTTGTATTTCAGCGATGAGCCAAACTTGAAAGAGAAAATGACTCAGGCGGTTGCCAGTCGTTTCGTTCTGCCTCCGAATGATCATGACTTCGAGATGCGGGCCCAGCATAGATTGGATAAGGATGTGGTTATCACAGGAGTGCGGGCCAGAATGAATTTTCGCGGCAAGCGCATGAAGTTTGTAGTGGAAAGTCCAGATGGGGACATGAAAGAACTGTTTAGTGTTCCTGCCTACAACTATGGGTGGCAACCGCACTATTTGCTAGATCAGGCCGAGTCCGTGCAGGCTGGTAGCACGCTGCGCGTAATAGGTGCGTTTGATAACTCGGCATCAAACCCTTCGAATCCTGACCCGAACAAGGAAGTCACATTTGGTTTGGAGAGTTGGGAGGAAATGTTTACCGGGTACTTTACTTTTTACGAGCAGTGAACTGATAAAATACTCTAGTTACAATTTCAAGAATATTTCAAGATGGGCTCGAAGCTAAAAACATCGAGCGCGATACTTATACATAGTATGCTTGTTAGTCGCTCTTAGATCGTTAGAGCGATTGAAGCGCCTGCTAGTAAATCTATTTCCTCGACTAAGTTGAATTTGCAGCCATGACAGATAGCAAGACCCCACTCTATTACGGCTGGAAAATAGTAATAGCCATAATGGCGCAACTGACGTTTAGTAGTGGCCTGAGCTTTTATAACCACGCTATCTATCTCAATGCGCTGGCTGCCAATCCAAACTTCGATGTGCAAACCGCTTCATTCGCGGTGTCAATTTTCTTTCTGTCCGGCGGTATCACCGGCCTGTGGGTTGCTAAATGGGTTCAGGATTATGACCCAAGAATATGCATAAGTGCTGGTGCGATAATTTCAGGCGTCGCGCTGAGTTCGTTAGCATTCGTGCAGCAGGTTTGGCAGTTGTATATTGCCTTCATATTTTTCGGCATTGGCTTCTCAGCCTCTTCGTTGATTCCAGCCACGACATTGGTAACGAGATGGTTTCGCAGAAGACGGGCCATGGCTCTGTCTATTGCGTCCACGGGCTTGTCTCTCGGCGGCGTACTGCTGACCCCGCTGTGTGTGTTAATGGTTGAGTCGTTGGGCTTCGAGATGGCAGCTCCGTTGATGGGCCTGCTCTATGTAGTAGGCGTTATTCCAATTGCCTGGATCTGGTTGCGGGCCAGCCCCGAGTCGATGGGCTTGAGTGTCGATGGCGTGGATCAGGAGCCTGAAGTGAGTGTCAGCAAGGATGCAGACAGCAAGGCGGGTTCGACTTCTACAGACTCCACCTTCGACGGTATTACTTTTAAGCAGGCACGAGGCACGCGTTTCTTTTGGGGTATCACTATCGGCTATATTTTTCTGATGATGGCTCAAGTTGGAGGTATTGCGCATCAGTACGGTCTGGCAAGAGAGCATCTGACTGAGGCGCAGACAGCCATAGCAGTTGCTATATTACCGATAGCCAGCATCATCGGTCGCCTCATCGGCGGATGGTTGATAGATAGAGTATCGATTCGATTATTCGCAATCGGCATGATGATCATGCAGGCGTTTTCGTTAAGCCTGCTTGCACTAAGCGCCAATGTGCTAACCCTGTGTCTAGGCCTTGCTCTCTTTGGGGCAACCGTTGGTAATCTGCTTATGTTGCAGCCGTTGTTAATCGCGGAGGCGTTTGGTATTCGCGAATATGCACGAATCTTCGCAGTGGCGAATCTAATGTCCTCCTGGGGTACCGCCGCAGGCCCCGCCGTTCTGGGCTATGCCTTCGCTATCAACGGTAACTTTTATAGTCTGCCCTATTGGATTGCCGCTTCTGCCGGCGCGTTTGGATTGTGCTTGTTTCTTTTTGGTGGCAGGTTGCGAAATATTTAATATGGCTAAGGGCAGGTTCGTTTTTTGCTAGGGGGTTTGCCGGGACTCTATTCTATGAAAAAAAGTTTAATCGGATTAATAGGAGCTGTCGCGGTACTACAGGGTCTTGCTTCCTATGCCGGATTTTCGCCAGCCTACTTGCTGAGTGCGCCTGGCGTCGCTACCGGTATAGGTTCGAAGTTATTGTGCAGTGCGCGCTATGTTTCAGGCTTTTCGGAGCATCAGTCTTTCGATGACCTGGTGCAATACTCAGGTATCTTGCAGGAACTCACAGTTGAGTTCGACAGCAACGAGAAGACGGTGACGACTTCATTATTCTTGGCTGGTCCATGGCAAAGAGCCTGACGTCAATCATGTTGGCGAATCTTGAATACCGCGGATTATTGGACCTGAATGGGGCTCCTGGCTTTGCGCAGTGGCAGTTGGATCAGCTCTCTCAGATACGCATCAGCGATATGCTAACCATGACAGATGGCCTCGCATTCTCCGAGGAATACAATCCCGGCGATGACGCGACCGCTATGTTGTTTACCGAGCCGTCTTCTTCAGACTTCGTCATGCAAAAGGCGATGCTGCATGAGCCCGGCACTCATTTTAATTACAGTTCGGGCACTGCGAACTTATTGTCGCGCATCTATTTTGAAAGAGCCGGTGGTTATCAGGAAAACTATGACGGGTATATGGAGAGTATCCATAGACCGTTAGCATTCCAGAATGCCATCTTCGAAGTGGATGCAAGTGGCGTCTATATGGGCAGCTCTTATCTGTTTGCTTCTGCGCGAGATTGGGCGCGGATCGGCCAGTTGATGCTCAATGGAGGAGTTATTAACGCTCAGCGCATCATGAGTGAGGACTGGGTGGTCAGAGCAACCACGGCAAATACATCGGCTAATCAGAAGGCCTATGGTTATCAGTGGTGGTTGAATAGTGGCAATGAAGATTTGCGCTGGCCAGACATTTCTGAAGATGCCTACTCCGCACAAGGTAACAGGCACCAATATCTGATGGTGATTCCTTCTCTGGATTTACTGATAGTGCGTCTGGGCTGGACTGCAGGCGGCTATCCAGTGAATGAAAGATTCTCCGAGATAATTAGCAATCTCTAGGTCATCGAGAGATTGAAAGTAGCTGTTCTATGCGGCTAATTAAGCGAGTCCTAATTTGCGGCGGCATCCGGCTCTTGATCTTGCGCCGTATCGCGTAAATTATTGATCACGGATTCCATGGCTCTGTCGACTAGTGAGCCTTCGCTGACTATCTTGACGGAACCTGCCTTCAGCTCGCGAGCCAGGCGCATGCGAGTGAGTTCTACAACTTTTAGGCCCTTGCTGTTCACGAAGAATAGCTTGTCGATGCTGTCGATTTTGGCAGCGAGTGCACAGCGCACAGGCACGCCAGCGGCGCCTTTGAATTCAAGCCAGGTCCCGATAGGAAATTTGTCCACCTGTTGCAGATGGGGGTCGTCCCGAGACAGGGGAGGTGGTTCTCTGTCCTGACGAGCAGGCTCTGCATCCGCCGCGCTTTTGCCGTCAACGCTGACGGCGCGCAGTCTTTCGCCCCCTTGCAAGTTTTGTCACTTCTGGGGCTGGCGCAGGAAAAGAGGCTCATAGTCGTTATTTCGCGCATTTTCGCCTGTCTAGGGTCTTCTGCGGGCAGGCATTAATTGTGAATTTGCGTCTTTGGGGCCAATCCGCGGGCTACGCAGCACCCTGCGCTTATCTTGAATTAACCCTCTGTATTGCTGGGTAGCTCAGCTTGCCATCATATCCACCCATTGCTGAGGTGCCCGGGTAACCTTACCACTCAGGTTGGTCCAAATATGTTGGGTAAAACCGGTCACCAGAACCGAATCATCACTCTCCTTCCGTATTTCATAGGCAAAGCGTATCTGTCGGCTCCTGTTTTCTTCAACCCAGGCGCGGACTTTAACCCGATCTCCATAGCAAAGGCTGCCCAAATAGCGTAGCCCTACCTCGGTTACTGGCAGCCGAAACCCTTGCCGTTCGATAAGTGCATAGTCGCTGCCAAGCACTCTCATATAGTGACTGCGAGCTTCTTCAAAATAGACTAGATAGCCGGCATGATGCACCACTCCCATGGCATCAGTTTCGGCATAGCGAACGTGAAAACTTGATTCGATGACTACGGGTTCTTTTACAGATGGCATACATAAATCTCATTCATAGATAACGGCTTGCTAGTATAGCGAGCGCGGGTTGTTAACTCATTACAATTAGTCCGGAAATTAGACCTGCGTCGCTGTGTTTTACTGGCATTATCTGTTAATTTTCATGGGCGGTTACAGCCTCCACGCGTTCATATCAAGATGGTCTACTAGGTTATGTTGGAATTTCCAGAACCACCTAAAAGCTATAGTTCAGTGTTTCTTGAGGAAACGGACAAGCCGTTGCCTGAGAAAATTGACCCGCGTACTCGCTATGCGTTTTTTAGCACGATAGCAACAGGTGGCAAGTCTCTAATTAAGTCCTGTAAGGATCTGCATCTTTCGCGCTTCATCTGTTACAAGACACTGAAGCCCGAATTTGCGAAGGATGAAATTGAGCAGAAGCGGCTAATTCGTGAGGCGCGTGTCACTGCCATGCTGCAGCATCCGAATACGGTGCCGACCTACGAGCTAGGCCGAGATAGCAAAGGTAATCCCTACTTCACTATGAAGTTGGTCCATGGCTATACGCTTCGAGAAATATTGGGCTATCGCGAGCGCTATGACCTGAATCAGCTGATGAAATTGATGATTCAGGTTGCCTATGCACTCAAGTATTCCCATAACCATGGGGTGGCGCACCGAGATATTAAGCCAGAAAATATTCTAGCGGGTCCCTTTGGCGAAGTATTGATGCTGGATTGGGGACTGGCTAAGGTGTGGCATCCCGATGGCACGGCGGTTGAAGAAGTGGATGGGGCGCCTTCAGCTATAGGGGACCTTAGCCTGACAGGGCAGGGCAAGGTGCAGGGAACTGTACACTATATGTCGCCCGAACAGGTCAACAAAGATCCGAGCATCGATGTGCGTACTGATGTGTATAGCTTCGGGGCTGTACTGTATGAAATTTTATCGGGCAAGAACCCGGCAAAGGGAGAGAAGCTACACCATATAATTGAGAGCGTGCTCAATGATATTCCTCCACCTCCGTCAGAAGTTACAAATCAGCGCGTGCCGCCACTGCTTGATAAAGTGGCGATGCGCTGCCTGCAGAAAGACCCGGTTGATCGGTTTCAGTCTATTGATGAGATGCTCATGGTATTGCAGCAAGACTGGGAGTCCACACTGGGCGTCAAGTGAATCGCAGTAACAGACACTCAATCAAATAGTTTGAAATTGGCTTTATTGCACTGAGCGCATTTTCGCTGCACTATTTGTACTTCTTGTCATCGAATTTTAACCTCAGGCACTGGACACGTGCCTAATCCTTGAGGAACTGCCGTGTTGTTAAAAAATCTTTCTAGGGTGCTAATCGCTAATGCCGTTTTACTGTTGGCTTTAGGTGGCACGACGGGCAGTGCGCAACAAGCTGACTTAATTTTTGCCGGCGAGCACATCATAACTATGGACGGCTCCAATGCCGCTGCCGTTGCCGTGCGTGGAGACCGCATCGTTGCGAGCGGGTCTCGTGCCGATGTCTTTCAACTAAACGGTGCAGGCACCCGTGTTATAGAACTGGGCGAGCAGGCACTGCTTCCTGGCTTCATCGATGCGCATGGACATTTCTCCGGTGTCTCTCGCTATGCAGACCTTCTGGATCTCTCCTCGCCCCCGGTTGGTGGTATCACCAGCGTGGAGGATATAGTGCAGGCGCTGCGTCTGCGTATAGAGCAGCAACAGATCCCTGCAGGAGAACTCGTATTCGGTTTCGGTTATGACGATTCCCTGCTGGCTGAGGGGAGACACCCTAACCGTGATGATCTGGATCGGGCATCTACCAATCATCCTATCGTAGTCAGGCATGTATCTGGGCACCTGCTTGCCGCCAATTCGATGGCTCTGGAAGCGGCAGGTATTTCCGGCACTACTCAAAACCCTGATGGGGGAATCATTCGACGCCGTGCAGGGACTAACGAGCCCGATGGCGTGATGGAAGAGACAGCCATGGGGGCGTTTCCCGGATCCGGAGCCAACATGGGTCCGGAAAAACTGAGCCAGTTGCGACGGGAGGCCATAGACATCTATGCCGGCTATGGCATTACCACAATACAAGATGCAAATATTAGCAGTGCCTACGCTGACCTGCTGCGAGAAGAGGCTATTGCCGAGCCCTATGCCGTAGACATTGTGGCATTCATCATGGCGAATCCGCTCAGCGATGAAGAGTTGCAGGCGGTTAGCCACGATCAAACTTACACAGGGGGCTTCCGCGTTGGCGGGGTTAAATTTACCCTCGATGGCTCGCCACAGGGACGAACCGCATGGATGTCACAGCCCTATACCCAGGGCCCACCGGGTCAAAGCGCAGACTACGTCGCCTATCCAAGTTACAGCCCTGAAGCCTACAAGGCGCGTATGCCGGATCTACTGGCCAGAGGCGTACCGGTTTTAGCCCATGCCAACGGCGATGCTGCTATTCAGTTAATGATCGATGGCATAGCGGAGGCCGTGGCCGGCGAGGATTTGCCAGATCATCGTTCCGTAGCTATTCATGCGCAGTTGGCAAGACCCGATCAGTTGCTTCGGTTCAAAGAACTTGGAATCGTTCCATCCTATTATTCTGTACACCCTTATTTTTGGGGTGATTGGCACCGGCTCAGCTTTGGCGAAGAGCGGGCAAGTTTTATCAGCCCGGTAAAGGCTACAGTCGAACTCGGAATTCCCTATACGGTGCACAACGATTCGCCGGTGGTGCCCCCCGATATTATGCGGCTCATTTCTATAACCGTGAACAGACAGACGCGCAGTGGTTACGTGTTGGGCCCCGACCAACGGGCATCCGTAGTGGAGGCGATCTATGCGGTGACGCAAGGTGCTGCTTATCAATATTTTGAGGAAGATGAGAAGGGATCAATTACCGTGGGCAAGCGTGCAGACTTCGTTATTCTTGAGCAGAATCCCCTTTTGGTAGATCCGCAGGAACTGGGAGACATTGCGATAGTCGAAACTTTTTCTCGCGGCGCGTCCGTCTTTCGAAGATAAGAATCGAAAAATAATTGCTGAAAAGGAGTCAAAAATGAAGGTTGCGTTTATCGGGCTTGGAGTAATGGGGTATCCCATGGCTGGTCATCTCAAACAGGCTGGAATGGATGTTTGTGTTTACAATCGAAGTGCCGACAAAGCGCAACGTTGGGTAGAACAATATGGTGGGAGCCTGGCGGCTACTCCTGCTGCAGCTGCTGCGGGCTGCGATGTGGTGCTGAGCTGCGTTGGTAATGATGACGATGTGCGTCAGGTGCTCCTGGGTGAAGCTGGAGCGCTCGCGGCGATGCAGTCGGGCTCGCTGTTGGTCGATCACACAACGGCATCAGCTACGCTGGCTAGAGAGCTAAGTGCGGCAGCTGCCGCGCTGGGTGTTGGTTTTCTCGATGCGCCTGTGTCTGGCGGGCAAGCTGGTGCAGAGAATGGCGCATTGACGGTCATGGTGGGCGGTGAGGAAGCGCACTATGGGATTGCCAAGGGGGTGTTTGATGCCTACTCGAAATTTAGCAAGCTCCTGGGCCCGGCTGGCAGCGGCCAGCTTGCGAAGATGGTGAACCAGATATGTATCGCGGGTGTCGTGCAGGGTCTCGCTGAGGGGCTTAATTTTGCCAAGAACGCCGGGCTGGATGGCGAGGCGCTTATAGAGACTATCTCAAAAGGCGCTGCTGGTTCGTGGCAGATGGAGAACCGCTATAAGACCATGCTGGCGGATGAATATGATTTCGGCTTCGCCGTAGATTGGATGCGCAAGGACTTGGGGATAGCAATAAGTGAGGCACAAAACAACGGCTCGCAATTACCAGTCGCCCAATTGGTGGACAGTTTCTACGCCCAGATACAGGGCATGGGTGGCGGGCGCTGGGATACGTCCAGCCTGCTCGCCCGATACACCCGCAAATAATGCCAGTCCACAGTGGCGCTCTTCTTCGGGAGAGCCAATTCTAGTGCCCCTCGACGCGATTGTTACGCGGCGATAAGACCTAGCCAGTCTATCCTGCAACTCTGTCAATTAGCCGCTTTACTATTGATTCTTAGTCTTTAAACCTCTACCTTACAGCGTCTGAATACTTAACCCTTTGGGGGATAAAATGAGATCTATATCCATACTATTTTTAGCGCTATCGGCTATCTTCTCCGGCGTCGTAGCCGCGCAGGGCGCCGATTTTGAAGTGCCGCAAACCGAATACGGCCATCCTGATTTACAAGGCGTATGGAACTTCAGCTCCAGCACCCCGATGCAGCGCCCAGTGCGATTCGGCGAGCAGGAGTTTCTGACCCAAGAGCAGATTCAGGCTGCAGTGCAGAGGCAGCAAGCGGCAGCAGCGGCAGCAGATGCCGCAGCAGCGCGGCTTGTTGTAAACCCGGAAGCGCCAGCGGCCACAGATAACCCCGGTGGTTACAATGATTTCTGGTTTGAGAGTGCCGGCATTGGGGATACGGTCAGAACCTCACACATAGTACATCCTAGCAATGGGCGTATTCCTGCTGCAGTAGAAGGTGCGCAGAGGCAGTTCGGTGGTTTAGGTCCAGATATTCCTGGCACTCGCCCAGTTCGCTATGTGGTTGGCGGCATTGCGAAGGATGGCCCCGAAGACAGAGGTCTTTCCGAGCGTTGCATCGTTGGCTTCAACTCTGGTCCTCCCTTCACGCCCAGTCTGTATAACAACAATATTCAGATTTTTCAGAGCAAGGAAACTGCGGTTATCATGACTGAAATGATTCATGATGCACGCATCGTCACTCTGGGCGACAAGCCTGCTCTTAGTGACGACATTCGGTTGTGGTCTGGTGACTCTCGAGGTTGGTACGAAGGCAATACGCTGGTTGTGGAAACCAAAAACTTCAACGGGCTGCGTCAGACATTCTCCAGCACCGGCAATAATATGGACATGGTGCTAACCGAAAAATTCACTCGCACTGCATTCGATACGGTCGACTATGAATTCACTATCGATGATCCTGCTACGTTTACCGACAAGATCACCGCCATCGTTCCGATGACAAAGGTAGCAGGCCAGCTGTATGAATATGCGTGTCATGAAGGCAACTACGGTATGTTTAATATCTTGCGTGGAAAGCGTGTCGAAGAGCGGACTGAAAGTGAGAGTGGTGCGCAGTAGATTGTGTTGTGCTGGGAAACTCGCAAAAGATTTAACTAATAAAACTTTTTGAAAGATAAGAAAATAATCGAAGGGCAGTAAATGAAAACTCTAACTGAAAAATATGTAGCCAAGCTTGGACTTCTAACACTGGTAGGTCTTTTTTCAATCTCGCAGGCTGTGGCACAAAGTGGTGAAATACCACGTACACCGAGTGGCAAGCCGGATTTAAGTGGTATCTGGCAGGCGATGACCTCTGCTCACTACGATGTTGAGCCTCATGCTGCGGCGGAAGGTCCTCATCCTGGGTTGATGGGCGCTCATTCTGCAACGCCAGCGGGTCTTGGCATTGTCGAGGGCGGAAGAATTCCTTACAACGAGCAAGCTCGGCGTGTAAGAGATCAAAACAAGGCGAATGCTTTGGAAAATGATCCACTTACTAAGTGCTATATGCCAGGCGTTCCACGTGCGAACTATATGCCGTTTCCTTTTCAGATCGTGCAGTCCGAAGGCGTTATTCTGGTCGCCTATGAGTATGCTGAATCGAATCGCATAGTCTATGTCGATCAACCCGAGCTCGAGTCGCAGGTCGACGCATGGATGGGACATTCCAATGCGCATTGGGAAGGCGACACCCTGGTAGTTCGCGTGTCGGGCCAGATGCCTGATACCTGGTTCGATCGTTCCGGTAATCACCACAGCTACGAAATGGTGGTAGAAGAGCGTTGGACGCCAACGGGTGCCGATCATATTCAGTACGAGGCAACAATGACTGATCCAAATACCTTCACAGCCCCTTGGTCAATCAGTTTTCCTTTGTACCGTCACGTGGCTGACAATATGCAGTTACTCGAATTTAAGTGCGCTGAATTTTCAGAAGAATTTCTGTACGGCGAATGGCGTAAGCCAGGCACGCCTAGAGGCAATCCTCCTCAGTAGGGGTGGTTGAGTCTGTTTACACGAAAGGCCTGTGATTTCGATTGCGGGCCTTTTTTTATGGCCAACAGCGTGCAAGGTAATCAGCCGGGTTTTCTGTTTCCGCGGAAGCCAGCGGGCAATAAGTAAGAATTTAACAGCGGAATATCGAGACTGGCGCGGGCAGCTATTTCAGTCGCCATGAACGCTGACAATGTCCGTCAGGGGCTTTCTATCGATATCGGGTACTCTGGCACCTTTTTCCGGATAGCCCGTTACAATCACCATCAAAGGCTTCTCGGTGCTGGGTCGCTCTAGAATCTCATTCAGAAACTTCATCGGGCTCGGTGTGTGGGTCAGTGTGGCCAACCCGGCGTTATGGAGCCCGGCAATAAGTAAGCCGGTGGCAATGCTGGCGGACTCTGTCACATAGTAGTTCTTCTGCTTGTTACCCTCGCTATCGAGTTCGAATTTCTGCGCAAAGACCACAATCAGGTAAGGTGCATGCTCGAGAAACGGTTTCTCCGAGTCGGTGCCCAAGGGTGCTAAGGCATCCAGCCAATCCTGCGGTGCGCGAGACGTATAGAATTCTTCCTCCTCCACCTGTGCGGCCAATCGAATTTCGCGCTTGATAGCAGGGTCACTGACCAGGGCAAAGTGCCAGGGCTGTCTATTGGCTCCACTGGGAGCGCTTCCTGCTGCTGCCAGGCAGTCGTCGATTACGTCTCTGGAAACTGCTCTGGAGGAGAAGTCACGTACCGTTCTGCGTTTCTGCATGAGGGTATTGAATTCGGACGCACGAGATTTCATTTCTGATTCGGGTAACTCTTCGAACTTTAGATTGATAGTCTTGAGAGGCTGTGAAGTCATGGTCTTTCCGGTATGGCTAAAAAATTTGCGAGTATTCATTTATACCTGCTGTATCGGAGTGACACAATACCTGTGTTCCATCGTCGATTGGGCAGATCCTGTGGCTGGTGTATCAAAAACGCGCTAATCTATTGTTGCACCATGGCAGGCTAGGCAGTTGATTCTCTAGCTATTCATTTCATCTACTTTAAAACATTTCTCAGAGACGAATAATGCACCCTCGATCAATCTTACTTTCAATTTTAATGGGCCTAACTCTTAGCCTGCCTTTACATGCACAGAATGATTTCGTGTTCTGGCCCGACACCAACTATGACCCAGCCATCCCAACGATTGAAGAGGTGTTGGGGTATCAACCCGGAGAGCGAATTACTTGGCATCGTGACGTGATTCGTTATTTCCAGGCTTTGGCAGAAGCGGCACCGGATCGGGTTGAACTTATAGAGTATGCCCGCAGCTGGCAGGGGCGGGAGCTAATCTACGTTGTCATCTCCAGCGCACAGAACAGCGCGGATCTGATCGAGGCCAAGGCCAATATGCAGGCGCTTGCTGACCCCCGAATTACTAGCGAGTCTGTAGCCCAGAGAATAATCGAGGAGCAGCCAGCAGTTACCTGGCTGTCCTATGGTGTGCATGGTAACGAGATTTCCTCGACCGATGCGGCGATGTTAACCGCTTATCACCTGCTCGCGTCACGCTCCGATGAGCGCATAGATTCAATAATGGAAAATACGATTGTCGTCATAGACCCAATGCAAAATCCAGACGGTCGCGATCGCTTCATTCACAACTATGTTACCGCCGAGGGGCTAGTTCCGGATTCGGATCGGCTATCGGCGGAGCATGATGAACCTTGGCCGGGTGGCAGAACGAATCATTATCTCTTCGATATGAATCGAGATTGGTTCATCCAGACACAGCCCGAGACGCAAGGTAGAACCAAAGCGATGCTGGAGTGGTACCCAGTCGCCTATGTGGATGCACATGAGATGGGTTCGGATGGGACATACTTCTTTGCACCCGAAGCCATTCCCTATAACCCGCACCTTGCCGAGGCGCAGCGTTCTAGCCTGCAGTTGTTCGGGCGCAATAATGCGCGCTACTTTGATCAATTTGGCTTCGATTATTTCACCCGTGAGGTGTATGACGCTTTCTATCCCGGCTACGGTGCTAGCTGGCCATCCTATTTTGGCAGCATTGCGATGACCTATGAGCAGGCGTCCGCTCGTGGCCTTGTGGTTAGGCAATACGACGGTAACGAGCTGCATTATCGATACACGGTAAGGAACCATTTCGTTACCTCACTGGCGACCGCAGAAACAGTAGCCGAAAATAGAGAGAAATTTCTACAGGATTTTTATGACTATCGAGTAAGCGCTATCGAAGAAGGAGAAGATGAGGGTGTCAGAGCCTATATTCTGCCCGTGCAATCGGATCAGGCTGCTGCAAACAAACTCGCCGGTTTGTTGAGCAGGCAGGATGTGGAAGTACACCGCGCTTTGTCCTCGTTCAGCGCCTGTGGTGCGTCATATCAGGCAGGGTCCTATCTCATCCGAACCGATCAGCCGGCTAAGCGCTTCATTCGAACGCTGATGGATGTAGAAGTGGGCATGGAAACCGACTTTCTCGCTGAGCAGGAGAGGCGCCGCGCACGCAATCTCCCCGATGAGATCTACGATGTGACTGCCTGGTCTTTGCCGCTCATGATGAATGTGGACACGCACACCTGCGGGCGCATTCCCAGCGGTGACTTTGAGATCGTAGGAACCGACCTGGTTCAACCGGGTAGTGTGACCGGTGGGACTGCGAGCGTATCTTATCTCGTGCCCTGGGGTTCGGCGCCTGCAGTTAGATTTCTAGCGCGCGCGTTACGTGAGGGCTTGACGGTAAAGAGCAATGATAAGGCATTTATTAATATTGGTAATGCGTATCCTGCAGGAACGCTAATACTCGATATCGCAGATAATCCAGCATCAATTCATGCCACCGTTAAGCGAATATCCGAAGAGACAGGTGCTAACGTAGTCGCCGTAAATGATAGCTGGGTAACAGATGGGCCAAGTTTTGGCAGTGCGAATGTGGTGCGCTTTAACGAGCCGAAAATCGCGATGGCGTGGGACCAGCCCACGGCGGCATACAGTGCAGGGAATACCCGTTTCGTTATCGAGAGGCAATTCGACTTTCCGGTTACTCCGATTAGAGTAGACAACTTGCGCTCGGCAAACCTGAGTCGTTATCAAGTGCTTATATTGCCCCTAATGAATGGTGCAGGTTATAAATCTGTTCTAGGCGAGTCTGGAATAGAGAATATAAAGACGTGGGTAAGACAGGGCGGAGTTATTATTAGCTTAGGCAATGCCACGCGCTTTCTTGCGGATCCAGATGTTGACCTGCTTTCCATTAGGCGAGAAAGAGCCGTTCTCGATGAGAATGTTGAGGCAACAGAGAATGTAGAGGATGAGGAAGAGGCGTCAGTCGACGGGCAATACCTAACGTCCTTCGAGCAATATGACGCGCAAATTCATGCCTTAGAAAATTATCCGGACCCAGTCGCCGGTGTGTTAGTGCGGGCCGATGTGGATCAGGAGCACTGGCTCAGTGCCGGTGTAGCGCCGGTGCTCAATGTTTTGGTCAGAGGAAGTGATGTGTATACGCCGGTGAGACTGAGCGATGGCTTCAATGTGGCGCGTTTTCAGGGGCCAGACGACTTACTTGCCAGCGGCTATATCTGGGATGAGAATCGCAGACAGCTTGCCTACAAGCCATTCGTGGTGTCAGAGTCTTTTGGTGCGGGCGAAGTTATTGCCTTTACCCAAGATCCGACGGTTCGAGCTTATCTCGATGGTTTAAATGTCATGCTGATGAACGCGATTTTTCGAGGTTCGGCGCACGCCCGGCCAGTACGGTAGCACTCTATAAAATGGTAATGAGTGAGAAAGAAGCAAAGAGTGGGTAGGGCGCAATGCCACTACCCGCTTTCTTGATTTAGCGCTCTATGGTGTAGAGGCCGTTTACCGTATTGAAGGAATTGATCTCATCGATCAGGTCGAAGCCGCCGACAAAGGCATCGCCGGTATCCCCAGTGAAAACCCCGCCTAGATTTGCGTCTATTGAATTGCTAATTAAGCCAGAGTTATCGAATAGCTGACCGTTTACCGCGTTCAGATCGACTATGCCGTGTCGGACTGAACCATCGAATTCAATGGCCCAGGATTGATCATTCACCAGAATGTCTAAACTACCCTGGCTAATCGCTCCCGAGTCGAAATCGACCTGCATGCCGGCGATGACGTCCGAAATATCACCTGCGCTACCACTACCAATAAATGATGAGATGACGGTCGTGGAATAGTTGTGGCTGCCGGACAAGTTTGCGATTGATGTCGGATTAACCTGCGCTAAATAATCGCTAGTAGCAACCAGAACCAGTTCGTCGTCTACTCGAGTTACTAGCACAAAGTTGTCGTCGACCTGGTTGTCCCATCTACCCCAATCTACATTGTGGGTGTCGAAGTAGTATCTATTATCACGAGAAGCTCGTTGCTACAGCCATTTCGATATGAGGAGTTCCTAGGAGTCATCTAGCTAATAAGTCCGATAATGGCGGGCAGGCAGTCGGAAGCACCTGTTTTAGAAAGAAGCTCTTAAAACTCTTTATATATCTAGTAGCAAGTATTAGTGAGAATCAAAAGAAGTGGGTGCGATACTAGCGAATTGCAAAACTAGAGATTAGCACCTAAGTCTCCAGACTTTTGCTGTTGGTTATGGCTGCTTGTAAATAGAAGTAATTTGTAGGATTCGAAAAGTTTAAAAAGGATGTCGCCATCCTTTTTTCATTATCTTGCAAACTATTATTCTGCAGTAGTTTTTATGTCCATCACCTTATCGGGGTCGCCGCGGAAGATGATGTAGCTAATAGTGTCCGTCGTCATCTCATGCCAGCCATGTGGCATGCCCTTGGGGATGATGGCGATATCACCCGGCTTAACTTTCTGTAACACGCCGCCGCGAATCTCGCCGCGCTCCATCGGTCCTAGCAGTGAGCTATTGCTAGTCTGCTTATCGACAAATTCTCCGCCGGTTACCATCGTGCCTTCTCCCGCTACGATGTAGTAGATCTCATCGAGAGTAACATGAGCGATGCCGGTCTCCATGCCGTTGGCTTCGACCTTGCTACGCTGAACTACAGAGACTCCCATGTTCTCTTCGCCTACACCGATATGGCGCATGACGATATCGCTCACGGTTCTGCCTTCGGCCAGGTTCGCCAATCCCTGCGTCAGAGTCGCATCGACTTCCTCTTTGCTCATTATTGTCGAGCCGCCATCGTCGGCGGCACTGGTCACAAGATAGCAACAACTTACTGCCAGGGTGATTAGTAGCTTGGTATATTTATTCATATGAACTCCGGTGCCCATCGACTAGTTGCATTCGTTCTATTCGGCTTGAATTTCTGCTGCAATGCGCTGTACATCGTCCAGCACTCTGAGTAGGTTGCCGCTCCAAAGCATACCGATCTGTTCTTCGGTATAGCCTCTACGCACAAGCTCAATCGTGACGTTTGATGTCTCAGAGGCATCGTTCCAGCCGCTAATGCCGCCGCCACCATCGAAGTCGGAACTGATACCCACGTGTTCTAGCCCGATCAGATCTACCATGTAATCGATATGGTCGACTAAGTCGCTGACCCCAACCGGCGGTGCAATCGAGTCAACTTCCGCCTGAATACGCGGCTCTGCCAGCGCATTGATTTCATCCATGCGACTGCGATAGATCATTCGTTCTGTCTCGCTGAGGGCATTGATTTCAGGGAAGCTCAATACCTCCACACCTAGACTGGCAGCGATAGTTCCAATCAGATTGTCTAGCGCCTCTCTATGCGCTGTGTTCTTGTCTGCATTCAGATAGCTGCCGAACGCGACAGTTTGTACCACGCCACCATTTTCTTTAATGCGTAGTAACTGCTCATCATCAAGATTGCGGCTGTGTTCGCTGAGTGCGCGTGCGGAGGAATGGGAGGCAATAAGAGGCGCGCGGGTTAGATCCAGCATCTGCATGATGGCTTCTTTAGACGGGTGAGAGACATCGATCATGATCCCCCACCTGTTCATCTCGGCTATGGCTTCCTTGCCCATCCCGCTCAAGCCATTATGCAGCCAAACCTGATCTCGCTCGCCTGTATTGGAATCTGAAAATTGGCTATGTCCATTGTGCGCCAATGACATATAGCGGCCACCTCGCTCCTGAAAGTCTTTGATATTGGACATGTCCAGACCAACCGGATAGGCGTTTTCTACTCCTATCATGGCGACCTTCTTGCCGCCAGCTGTAATTCTTCTCACGTCATCGGAGTTGTAGGCAATCTCGATTTGATCTGGTGCTATTTCTTCGGCGAGTCGATGAATAGCATCAAACTTGTCGATGGCATTCGCGTAGGCAGCTGCATAGCCTTCGGAATCGAGCGTTGATTGCCCGGTGTAGACTATAAACCAGGCTACATCCAGTCCACCCTGTTCCATCTTCGGCAAATTTACTTGGGTATCTAGGTCAGATGTGTAGTTATTGTCTGGAGTGAAGTTGCTGGTATTGATGTCGGCATGGGTATCCAGTGTGATCACTCTCTCGTGTATACCCAGAGCGCGCTCAATCAATTGCTGCTCGGTCTCCATCGCAACAGCGGCAGGAGGCTGGGTGGATTGAGTGACGCTCTGGCTTGGGGCTGCCTCTTCGCTGCAGGCGGCTAATAACGCCGTAAGTAGAGATATCGCTGTGATTAACTTTAGTGACCTAAGTGGGGGAAGCATAGTTGTCGTGTCTCGTTGTGATTTGAATAGTGAACTACTTTTTGTGCGTCAGACCATGATGGGGCAAAGTGAAAGTCGGGCGATGATCTAGGCGCGGTCGTTGTTGCTGGCTTGCGTCTGTAAAACTAGCACTTAGAATCGCTCGATGACAACGGATTCACTAAAAATTGATTCAATCAAAGAGTTTCTCAGTACGATTTCCTTGTTTCTGGTGTATTTGGGAGACAAAGCAGGGGGTTTTGCTCGCCAAAGCGATGTTTTCTAGCTTTGAGGCGCGGTATCATGCTGTGAATACAGGGTGGCTATGCATTAACATGGGCGCCTAGAGAGATCCTGAAACTACTTAAATGCTAGAGGGCGAATCTGCCCAGTGCAACTATTTGAGAGCAATGTAATGAGTCATCAACCGTTAGTGAGTAAGACTTTTAAGAGCCTGGTATTTTTCCTCAGCTTGATACTGGTTTCCACGTCCTTTGCTGAAGGCGGCAGAACACCGCTGCGCGTCAAGAATGGCATTGTAACCAGTGCATCGAAGATAGCTTCGGAAGCAGGAGTGGCTGCGCTCAAGCAGGGCGGGAATGCCGTTGATGCAGCCGTTGCTACGGCCTTTGCGCTGGCAGTAACGTGGCCTAGCGCCGGTAACATCGGTGGCGGCGGATTCCTGGTCTACCACGGTGATGATGGTCACGCGACTACCTTCGATTTCCGAGAGAAGGCGCCTCTTGCCGCTACTGAGCGCATGTATCTGGGCCTCGATGGCAACGTAATAGATAATTCCAATCACATCGGGCCACTGGCAGTAGGCGTACCCGGCACTGTTGCCGGTCTGTGGAAGGCGCATCAGGAGCTGGGCAGTCTGCCTTGGGCCGATCTTGTCGCCCCGGCGGTTCGACTGGCGCGTGACGGTATTCCTGTTAGTTATTCTCTGTATACAGGCTTTGCGAGAAGTAAGGCACGTTTCGATCAGTACCCTTCTTCAGCTGCCAAATTTTTCAAGGCAGATGGTTCTCTCTACGAGCTTGGTGAAACCTGGCGTCAGCCAGATTTAGCCCATACTCTGGAACTCATTCAGAACAATGGTGCCGATGGATTCTATAAAGGAGAGAACGCCGAGCGGCTTGCAGGTTTTATGGCTGACATTGGCGGCATCATCACAGAACAAGATTTACTGAAGTATGAAGCTCAAGAGCGTGAGCCGATTCGTGGCACCTACAGAGGCTATGACATAGTCAGTATGCCACCTCCGAGTTCTGGCGGTGTAGCCTTGGTAGAGATGCTTAATATTCTAGAGGGGTTCGATCTGGCGGATATGGGGCACAACTCCGCGGATTATCTGCATGTTCTTACCGAAGCTATGCGTCGCGCCTATGCCGACCGCGCGCAGCATCTCGGCGATCCTGACTTCAACGAGGGAATGCCGCTGCAGCGATTAATGGATAAAGACTATGCCGAGACGCTGCGTGCTTCTATCGATATGGGTAAGGCTTCTGAGAGCAGCCCTGAAGATTTTGCGCAGATGTATGAGAGCGAAGAAACGACGCACTTCTCAGTCGTTGATAAAGACGGGAATATGGTCAGCATGACCTACACGCTGGAGTTCGGCTACGGCTCGGCGATTGTAGTTGAGGGCGGTGGATATCTGCTCAACAACGAACTTGGCGATTTTAATGCAGTGCCAGGTGTCACCAATTCGCGCGGCCTAATCGGTACGCCTCCGAACCTGATTGCTCCGGAGAAGCGTCCTCTGTCTAGTATGACGCCGACGATTGTAGCTAAGGACGGTAAGCCTGTGTTCACTGCGGGTAGTCCGGGCGGCAAAACAATTATCAATACGACTATGCAATTGATACTCAATGTCATCGATCATGAAATGAATATTGCGCAGTCTGTAGAGGCGGGGCGCATACACCATCAATGGCTGCCCGACGTAACCAGTATGGAAGCGGGTGCATTATCGCCAGATACGATACGCCTGTATGAAGAGAAGGGGCATCGACTAACCGAACGCGGCGGGCAGGGAGCGGCAATGGCTGTGTATCACGATCGCGCGAACGGATTGTTTGAGGGTGCGGCAGATTCACGTCGCGGTGACGGCGGTGCAGCAGGCTACTAAGCTCAGCCATCAATAACTAGCTTGGACTTTTCTAAAATGCCTCGACTCTTGTCGGGGCATTTTTTTGGGATGGTGTTTCTGACATTTTTTGGGATTGAACGGTCTTGGGGTTTTTCTGAGTTCACTTAATTCCCGGGAATGGTTTCTTGTTCCTCCAGATAGGCTGGTGTATTCGGTTGATCCTCAGATATTTCTGAGTTTTCTTAATTCCCGGGAGTATATTCTGGTTCCTCCAGATAGGCTGGTGTATCTGGGGGGCTAGAGTTTTTTTTGAGTTAACTCAATTCCCGGGAGTGTATTCTGGTTCCTCCAGATAGGCTGGTGTATTCGGTTGATCCTCAGATATTTCTGAGTTTTATTAATTCCCGGGAGTGTATTCTCGATCCAGATTCGCTTCTATGTCTTCTCTGTAGAACAGCACGTCTCTGAATAAACCCTTGGTATACATCTCGGCCTGGTCATCGAAATGAGGTGAGTTGGGGTCGTTGTTGAGGCCGCCAACAGTTATTGCCTTGGCCGAAACCCTATCGCCGAATTCCACGGCTGCAACGAAGCTATTGCCGCTAGTGCCGTACATCTTTCTGGTGCCCGGGTAGGTTCTGCTGCCAAACGATGCCAGCGATCCCCAGCGAGACGAGGCAAACGCTACCGGCAGGCTCTCTGCCTCATCGTCAAAATCCTGCACGATATCGCCATTCAGCCGTTGATAGCGATTCACTTCTTCCCAGGGCACACGCCAGTCGCCGAAATCGGCTTGAAGTTGTTCTGCGGCGCTACGTAGCGATCTTAGTTTTTCGGCGCTACTCGTATTGTCCGCCATGTACTCGTAGATATTAATTCCAGCGGCAGCCGCATCGCCAGCTACCTCTGTCATCAGGGCCTGCCCCCAATAGACGGCGAGGGTGGTAGCGGTTGAGTCTAGTGAATAGGTGTAATCCCAGTCGCGCAGCAGGTCGATATATTCCAGAGTATTGGACTGTATCGAAACGGGAAGGTCGCCCTGTCCGTCGACGGCGGTAGTGAGCAGCAGTTTCGGTATCAGGTCTTCGAATGCGGTCAGCGTAGGGTCATAGGCCGCCTCGATCAGCCTGTCTAGTGTAAAGTCGTTGCGGTCTTCGAGCACGCGAACGGCATGCACGCCGCGCGGGTTCTCTGGGTTGTTGGCCATGTAGGAAGGGTAGTCTTCTGCCTTGGGGCTAAAGTCTCCCGCCGCAGTGAACGGCCAATTATTCGTATTCTGAATCCAGCCATTGGCAGGGTTCAACAGGTGGATAATCTCATCGACGCTGTGCAGGCCCTGCCACTCAGTCGCCGGGTTGCTGCCATCCAGCGGGCTATTCCAGTCGAATGAGGTGTCGCGTATCGGAATAAAATTGCCATGATAATAGGCAATGTTTCCGTCGGAGTCGGCGTAGACTGTGTTATTCGAAGAGTTCGTTCTCAGCTCCATGCTCGCGTAGAACTGTTCGTGGTTCTGCGCCTTGGTGCGCGTATAGGATTGAGTGAGTGCCTTTATAGGTTCCTGCATGAGCTTGATGCTCACCCATTTTCCGTCTTGCTCGCGGATTATCGGTCCATGATGACTGTGGTACACAGTGAAACTCTGTAGCGCCATATCATCACCGTTTTTATATGGCAGACTGAGTTCTGTCTCGGTTAATTTACGCTCCTCATCACCAAAGAGGTAATAGTAGCCATCATCTTTCTGGATGATAGTTTCCAGATACTCATCGATCGCATCGGCACGACTGGAAGTGTGCATCCAGCCGGTGTTTTCATTGAAGCCCTGATAGACAAAAAATTGCCCCCAGGTAACGGCGCCGTAGGCATTCAATCCTTCCTCGCTGACCATATGTAATTCGGATCGAAAGAAGAATGAGGTGTGGGGATTGATAAGCAAAAGCGCCTCACCATTCTCGGTATTCATTGGGGCTATCGCGAATCCATTGGAGCCCCGTGGTTCGTTGTCGGAGATGGCCTCGGCCTGCGCCACTAGCTCGCCATCGCCATAGAATCGTTGCAACTCGCGAAGATTCACTCGTTCGATATCGCCGCCAATGCTGCCTTCGGAGAAGGACAGCGCCATCCAGGGTTCAAATCTGTCGATGACACGGGGCGTGACCTCGGGATGCATGTGAAGATAGTAATTGAGGCCGTCGGCGAAGGCATCCATCAGGGCCTGCAGCCACTCGGGGCTTTCCTCGTACTGAGTCTGCATGTCGATCGGATCGATGAACAGCTTCATGCGCAGGTCGCGAAACAGCTCCGCCTCACCCTCTGCCTCTGCCAGGCGACCCATCGCGTTAATATAGTTTGTCTCGACGCGGTTAAAATCGTCCTCAGCCTGGGCGTACAGTGTACCGAATACCGTATCGGCATCGGTCTTCCCATAGATGTGTGCAATGCCCCATTTGTCTCTGCTGATGGTGACGTTGCTCGCCCGTTGTTCCCAGCGGGCTAACTCGCTGGGAACAATCTGAGGGGCAGCGGCGACCGTCTGGCTCGCAGGGTCTGTCTGATCTGGCTGTGGTGAGCAGCCGGCAAGAAAGATCACCAACAGCAATGCTGAAAAGGGAGTTTTACTCATAGTGGTTTCGCCTGTGCACAATCGCGTTAGTAGTGAACTTCTTGTTAGTTGTTAGTTGTTAGCTGCTACCAATGTCTAGTCAGTAACACGCTGTCCGTTAACCCATGTCTGTTTAACTTCTATCTGCCAAATCTCACTCTCATCGATTGCGAACATATCTCTATCGATGATGATGAAGTCTGCCTTCTTGCCCCTCTCGAGAGTGCCGAGTAAGTCTTCCTGATGACCGGAATAGGCTGCATCGATAGTAAAGCTGGCGAAGGCCTCGATCGCAGTCATCTTCTCTTCGGGAAACCATCCTCCCGGCGGTTCGTTGTTCTTGTCCTGTCTGGTGATGGCGGCATGCAAACCGAAGAAGGGGTTCGGTGACTCTACCGGAAAATCAGAGCCATTTGCGATCAAGGCTCCGGCGTCGATTAGTTTGCGCCAGGCATAGGCACCCTGAATGCGTGCATCGCCGATTCTATCCACAGCCATGTTCTTGTCGCTGGTGGCATGGGTTGCCTGCATGGAGGGTATGACTCCGAGTTCGGCAAAGCGAAGTATGTCTTCATAGCGCAGAATCTGCGCGTGTTCCACTCGATGTCGCAAACCTCCTGAATTTGTTTCAGCGATGAGTTGTTCGTAGTTGTCCAATACGACCTTGTTCGCGTTGTCGCCTATCGCGTGGGTGTTTACCTGAAAGCCCGCATTCATCGCAGCGCGCATGAAATATTCGAGACGCTCGGGGTTGTGCAGTAACAGGCCAGTGTGTCCCGCGAGGTCTGAATAGTCGTCTATCATTGCAGCGCCGCGGCTGCCCAGTGCGCCATCGGCTGCGATTTTCACACTGTTCATGGTGAGGGTGTCATCATTACTGCGGTAGTGTCCTTCGGCGAGGCGCTGCTCGTAGTAACTGTCTCCCGCCGACAGCATCACATTCACGCGAATAGGCAGAGGGCCGTCTAGGAGAAGCTGCTTATAGGCTTCTATCACACTACTGCCCGCTCCTGCATCGTGGACGCTGGTGAGGCCTTGCTTGGCTAGCTCCAGCATCGCCGTGTTCAAGGCGAATTTCTGTTCCTCCATGCTGGTGGCTGGTATCTGCGAGCTAACTAGAGCCATGGCATTGTCTACGAATACACCGGTTGGATTGCCATCCTCATCGCGAATAATCTGTCCGCCATCCGGGTCCTCGCTGCGCCGGTCTATTCCGGCTAGTTCCATAGCAAGGCTATTCGCCCATGCTGCGTGACCATCAACCCGGCGCAGCCATACCGGCTTGTTAGCGATAAGAACATCCAGACTAGAGGCCGATGGAAATTCGTTACTATCCCATAGTACCTGGTTCCAGCCGCGACCCTGGACCCACTGTAGCTGTTCATTATTTTCAGCGAAGTCGGCAACACGTTGCACCGCCTCTTGCTCGGTCTCGGTTCCCACCAGATCCGCACGCAGCAGGCTGAGGCCGTAGCTGAGTATGTGTCCATGGGCGTCAATCAGCCCGGGTAATAGCGTCTGGCCTTCACCATCGATAACCGTGTCTACTTCATCAGGAAGCTCCTCGTCTTCTGGAAAGACTCTGTCTACACTATCGTCTGTGAACTGAATTGCCGTGAAATGTTGTAGTTCACGACTCGAGTCCAGGGTATAGCCATTTACATTGGTGATGAGAGTGGTATCAGCATAGACAGATACATTAATTAGTATGCCTAAGGATAGGGCTTGGGTGGATAGAAGTAGCTTGTTCATGGTCTTAATTTCTTATCTGATGAATTGACGAGGGTAAATACTAGCAACTTCCTCTAAAGCTGTCATGACAGCGAGCGTATCGAGACGCGAATCGCTTTCAGGCAAGGTAACACACTGCGCCGGTTTCTATAAGAAAGTCTCGGCGAAAAAAAACCCGGTCACTTCGCAGTGGCCGGGTTTTTTACAAACCTCTAGCTAAGACCTATTCACCTTCGCCAGCTTCTGCTTCGACATATCTGAAGAAGCCGAAGAACATCTCTTGCCAGGTTTGTTCCCCCCACGAGATCGTTGAAGACGGGTCAGGGTTAAAAGGGTTATTCGCCGAATTGTCGAATGTAGCCCTGAATACCATCTCTGTGCCGGCTGGCAAGAACTTAGGTTCTTTGAAGTCATAAGTCTTCTGCCAGTTAAATTGATAGTTAGGTACGTTAAGAATTTCCTCTACCTCACCATCAGGATAGACGAGTTTGAAATTCGCATCAGAGCCGCGGTAATGCATGTGCGGTCCAACCATAGTCAGTAGTGAGTCTTTGCGGAATTTCTTGGTTGCTACCATCTCGTGATCGGCTTCGAATGGCTCGATAGAGATATCGAGATCTGAAGCTGAGCCGCCAAGGATAGGACGATCAGGCTCTTCATCCCACAGGTAGATACCAATCTCTGAAGCATCTACGGCTTCTTTACCTGAAGTGGTGTAATGCATCTGCAGCATCAATCCGCCACCAACTTCAAGAGGATAGCCCGCACCTTCAGGGTAGGTGTTGAGTGAATTACCCGGCGCATAGGCACCAAGACCTATGCCCTGATTTAGAATTTCAAACTCATTCAAGCCATTGGCGCCGTAGGAGAAGGCGATAATGTGATGCAGAACTGTAGTATCACCCGGCGTAAACTCAACTGCTTTTACCCAGATGTCTTCTTCAAGATCCAGAGGAATCATAAGATTTCGATAGTCTTGAACACCGGTTGCAGGAATACGCTGTTCCGGAATAGGAATGATGATGTCTGGCGTACCGTTAGCCCACTTAACCGCTTCGGGGCGGTATTCTGCAAGAGGGTCGGAATCGTCATTGTTAGGTGAGCCAGCATTGATCCAGCTAACCAGCTTCTGAGTTTCGTCAATAGTAATGTGGTTCACGCCGTGGAAGCTTTCCACATATTCGCTATCGATCTGCCCCGGCGGCATACGCTTGGTATAAAGCGTTTCGCGGATCATTGGCGACCAACCTTGAACCATCTGATGGCTGCTCATTGCGAAAGGGGCTATGCCGCCTTCCATGTGACAGCTAACGCAGCGTTCTTTAAGAATTGGTGCGATATCGTTGGCATAGGACAGTGCCTCAGCATGTGCTGCATCGACGGTGAATTCTATCACATCTCCCTTGCTCGCTAGTTGCTCCACAGTGATTTCTTGATCACTAAGAATCGCTGTCAGTGCGTCTGCAACATAATGCTCTTTCGCGCGTCTTGCACGGCTACCTTCGGAGAAACGATCGTTAAGCGCGCCGCGGTAAATAACTTCTTTGGCTGAGGGGTCAAGAATGACCACTTCCGCTGTGCGACTAATGCCCAGCTCCTCTGCTACCAGTTGTGTGTCATCCATCAATACGCGAAGAGTAATATCTTCTTTCTCTGCGGCTTCTCGCATGGCGAGCTTGTCTGTGGAGCCGGTTGAGTTGATCATCAGGAACTCGACCTTCTGTCCTTCGAACTGCTCTGCGACGTCCGCAAGATCAGAGGCAGCGCGTCGCGCATCTCTATTAGCCGGGTCGTAGGAAAAAAGCACAATCGCCTGCTCATCGCCGTGGCGGCTGAGTTGGAAAAATCGACCATCGGCATCGACTAGTGAGAAGTCACTAATACGTTCAGCGGCATTTGCTGACATACCAACAAATACTGTCATCAAAGATGCAGTGGCGATCTTGGCAATCATTGAAAATCTAAGCATTTCGCTCTCCTCAAACTACAAAAAATAGTGGGTACTACTTTACAAACTAGGCATGCATAGTAGGGTGCATGTTCCGGGAATACTTCCCGAATATTGAAAAAACAGAGAATTTGAATAATCGAATAGCTGTTTTTAGCTAAAACTGCCCGTAGTTCCCCGTTTATACGTGATCTATGTATTTCTGGTTCACTGTTAGATGGCTTGTATTCTCAGAATCAGGGGCTCAACTACTGACTTTTCGAGCACTGTTTGCTCGCGTGCAACCTCTGGAATAGGACGTGAGGCGGGCGGGTCTGGAGTAGCAATGGATGCTGGTACTTAAGGGGTAGCAAAAGGTAGAATTTAGCTCCATTATGGTGCGCAGTGAGGCAAGAAAATTGTTCTTTAGAAGCACGGGGCAGACCCTAGTTGCTAAACACCTAGCTTGCTTGGCCCGATCCAATGGGTGCGAGGCTTTCTATAGAGTTGTAGCGATATCCTTACTGCTGGTCATTTCAGCCCAGTCTCACTCCGCCGAGCTGCGCATTGCCCATTGCCTGTATGGATGCCCCCAAGGTGGCAGCGTCGAGAATCATCTGGTTCTCAGACCTATCTATGCGCTGTCTTACAATACGCAGAACAAGGTGGCGGACTGGGCCGCCTACCGAGTGACGGCGGGTTCAATTGGTATCGCCTCTAGCCTGTCGCGTCAGAGCGTGAAAGACGACTTTATTGAAGAGACGCTGACGGAACTCGATTTTTTAGGTTCCCAAGAGCTTGGGCTCACCCGTGCGCAATTGGTGCCATTGGTTAATTTCGCTGGAACGCCGTATTGGAATGACGTGAACTTCCTGAGCAACACGGTAGCGCGCAGCCAGAATTTAAGCCAGGGGGCCTGGTACGGTCTGGAATGGTCAATAAGAAATCTGGTTAATAGAAAGAACGAGGTCTATATTCTAGCTGGGCCCATATTTAGAGAGCAGCCGTCGGTTGCGAGTTTGGAAACAGAAACACCGCATAGAGTACCAGATGCATTTTTCAAAATAATTGTCTCCACCGATGATCAGGCGACTGCATTCATTTTCGATCAGGATCTTGCGGTTCACGTCCATCACTGTGACAACAGGGCCAGCATTGAAGAGATCGAAACAGCGACAGGCTTGGATCTGTTTCCCCAGAACTCCAGACTGGTTGCGGGATCGCTTGATGCCAGTCTGGGTTGTTTCTAGCTGCGTTACTTTAGCGCTAGTGTTAAAGCCTGAATTGATTGAGGTTTAAATGAAACCTGCCTCGACTAGCGGATCTCGGCTAGGAAATAGTCATCGCCAATAAGCTCATTGATAAGCCTGTCCAGAGCGGCGCGAACGGTAACGGTCATACCTTCACTGGTGGGTGTTCTGCCTCTGCCAAATAGCGTGGTTTGCCACACGGTGCGGCTCCCGCTCATTAGCTGTACCGACGTTCGCAGGGTTAGTTCTAGTGTCTCTACACCGCCGCGATCGATAATCTTTGCTTCACTGGAAAGCAGGTTACCTTGTAGAAACATATCCCCATCGGCATCAACCAGCTTGGCATTGGCATTGGCAAAGCCGCTGGTCATAGCATCCTGAATTATTTCGGAGATCGCCTTCTCGGCTTGAAAGCCATCGGCTCCTAAAAGAGCAGCGTCTGTAATCAGGCGAGGATTATCAAACGAGCGGCCATCGGTAAACTCGGCAATGCGCAGGCTGACCTTCATATTGCTAAGATCGCTGCGAGCAGCGCCCTCCATTTTATAGTTGATGACAAGGTCTTCAGCGGCAATTACAGAGGCGGAAAAAAATCCAAGGCATGCAGCGCAAATTGAAATCAAAAATCGAATTTTCATGGAACTAAGTCTCTCGTTGTTTAGCGATTCATTATTGTTTGGAAGAGCTATTTAAATATTTCGAATAGCGTCGTTTGCTCTCAGGCCGAGCATAATTGACATGTTGGGTATGATCAAGCATGGAGCCTGAATAGAGACTTAACGCTGCCTAGTTACCGGAGTTCGGTATATCCAAGTACAAAAAAAGCCGCGTCGAATTGCTTCGACGCGGCTTCGTTTAAAACGCTCTAGAGAGTTTTTACAACTCGTCTGCAGGCCAAGTTGGCGCGCGGTCTCGAACTGTTACCGGGCGAACTCCTTGGTATAGGAACTTCTGTACACGGCTGCCCTCATAAGTCTCAGTAGTGTAGATGTTGTTCTGAGAATCAGTGGCAATACTGTGTGGTGCGTAGAATGTACCTGGCTGACGACCACCTTGGCCGAAAGTGTAAAGTACTTCCATTGACTCACGATCGATTACAGAGATCTTGAAGTTCTGACCGTCTGCAAGATAGATAAACTCTTGCTCTGGGTCGCGTGAGAAAGCGATATCCCAAGTTGAACCTTGGTTCAATGTAGCTGGGTTATAGACAACTTCTCTTACGTAAGTACCGTCTTTACGGAAGACCTGAACTCGGTCAGCGCCACGGTCACATACATAGACGAGTCCGTCATTTGAAGGCTCTGCACAGTGAACCGGTCCGCGAAATTGCTGAGGACCAGGCTGGCCAGGTGTATAAGTTACGTCAGCAGTATCGTCTGGACGATTACCGTAAGCACCCCAGTAGCGCTTGAAGGCGCCAGTAGACACGTCAACAACCGCTACACGCTTGTTCTGGTATCCATCTGCAAAGTAAGCTTCGTTTGCTTCAACGTCGATGGCGATCTCTGCAACTCGGCCGTAGTGTGTCTGGCTGTTGCTGTCGCGATCTTCGCCCTGCATACCGATAGTGCGAATGTACTCGCCGTCACGTGTGAACACTAGAACGTGTGAGTCACCGCCACCGTTGCCGCCGATCCAAACGTCACCGTTAGGTGCAATTTCGATACCGTGGTTAGATGCAGGCCATGTGTATGGTGCGCCCTCTACAGGACCGCCCCATGCATTGATGATGTTGCCTTCTATATCAATTTCGATGATTGGTGGTGCAGGAGTACAGCATTCTGCAACACCGCCCTGAAGACCAATTTCAGTGTTGCCACCGAATTGTGAGGCGTCATTTCTGTGTACGATGAAGATATGATCTCTCTCATCTACATCAACACCGATAGTGTTACCCATAGCCCAATGATTTGGGAGTGGCTTAGGCCAGAATGGGTCTACTAGAAAGTGTGGTGCCATTACATCATTTGAAGCAGCGATGCTTGGCTCTTGTAATTTTGATTGTCCTACTCCAAGGACAACCAGTGCAACGACGAGTGTTGCACCTATGAATAGCTTCATCTTTGTCATTCTTATTTTCCTCTCAATGCCCGAATTGCGGGGGATTTAAACTCTCAGAGCAAGGCCGAGTATACTCATTTCTTTGGAGACAGTATACTCACAGGCCAAATTTTCCGGAGACTGCATGTAAGTATTTGTAACAGCCCGATGATGGTCGAGAATGTAGCGCTATTGGTGCGTTTTTAGTGTACCTTTCGACCTCCGTAGCATATACCCTATCTAATTGAAATTAATAATAAATTAAAAGAAACCATGAAACTATTTAGCACAAAAATATCCTCTATTTCGGTTAAGAAATTAGCGACGGCATGCCTGTTCTTAATGGCGACTTTGTTTCCAACTCTTAGCACCGCTCACGATATCCCGAGCCGTGTCACTGTATATGCATTCGTCAAACCCGACGGAAATCAGCTGACGGCTCTGCTGCGCGTGCCTATGGAGGCATTCAGCGAGATCAGCTTTCCGTTGCGAGGCCCAGGCTATATTCAGATCTCAGAGGCAGATTTCGCGCTCAACGATGCCGCCCGCGTCTATATTACAGAATCCATGCACTTCTATGAGAACGGAGAGGAGCTCACCGAGAAGCAGCTGGAAACAGTTCGTGTTTCGCTGCCTTCAGATCGTTCATTTACCACCTACGACGATGCCTTGGAGAATATCCTCAGCCCACCGCTAGATGACTCCGTCGATCTATTCTGGCGTCAGGGTGTTCTGGATGTCATGGTGACCTATCCCATAACGTCCGAAGAGTCTCAGTTTTCTGTGAACCCCGAGATAGGAACCCTGTCCAATCAGACAACAACAGTGCTGCGCTTTCTGGTGCCCTCGGGTGCGGAGAGGGTATTTAATTATCTTGGCAATCCTGGCATCGTACAGTTAGATCCCCGCTGGCATCAGGCGGCATTCCGCTTCGTAAAGATGGGCTTCGAGCATATCTTGGAAGGGCTTGACCATCTTCTATTTCTATTCTGCCTGGTTATTCCCCTGCGCAGCGTGCGTGCGCTGATACCGGTAATAACGTCATTTACTATTGCTCACTCGCTTACACTCATCAGCTCGGCGTTCGGCATGGCACCTAATGCGCTCTGGTTTCCTCCCTTAATCGAGACACTAATAGCGCTCTCGATTGTGTATATGGCCTTTGAGAATATCATTGGAGCGAAGCTGGAGCACCGTTGGGTAGCGGCGTTCGGATTTGGTCTGGTGCACGGCTTTGGTTTCTCCTTCCTCTTTAGCGACACCCTGCAATTTGCTGGTGGGCACTTATTCTCCTCGCTGTTGGCTTTTAATATAGGTGTGGAACTGGGTCAGATCCTGGTATTGATACTTGTCATCCCGGTATTGAATATACTGTTTCGCAACTTCGTCAAAGAGCGCATCGGTACTATTTTGCTCTCGGCATTACTAGCCCACAGCGCCTGGCACTGGATGCTGGATCGTGGCAATTCTCTTGGGCAATTCCAGTTGCAGATGCCGATCATCGATTCCCTATTTTTTGTAGGGCTGATGCGTTGGGGCATGATGCTGATTCTCATCGCGTTTGTGCTCTGGGGAATGTATGAATTATTCCGCCGCTTCTCTCTGGTTGAGAGGGTGTCTAGCTATGGCGTGAGCCGAGACGCCAAGAGCTAGTTTCACTGCATTTCAGTCCGCTTGAGCTAGCTCAGACCCACTAGGCTGTGCCGGCTCCATGCTTTTCCAAGTAATTGAATTATATGGTATATATTTCAATTCCGGCAGCTCGCCTAGTTTCAATTTGTCACAAAGCCTTACAGTCTATCGGTATCTGCCTGTTGTCGGATTGGGCTAAGCTTGAGCTCCAGAAAATTTTCTTAGTGAGCAGATTCAGATTCTGCTCGATCGTTGCTATGAAAATGAGTATCGCAGGACCCTGGCAACGACCTTCTACCGAGAGGTTATCCCCATGAAAAAGAACAACAGCACGAATAACACGAATAAAAACTTAAGCGTATTACTGCTCCTAACATTGAGTTGTGTGTTCACGATTCAGTCACATGCTAGCGCCGAACGTGTTGGAAATTTTGCCCTAATCGATCACGAGGGTGTTTATCACCAGTTACAGAAATATGGTGATAGTAAAGCGGTAGTGATTATTTCGACCGCGGCCAACTGCGAGGAGAATGTCGAACGCTTACACAAGTATCGTTTGTTACGAACTACATGGGAGCGTCAGGGCGTTAGTTTCGTGGCAATCAACTCTAGCGCAGAAGACAGCCTGGATCAGGTCCGCCTAATGGATCAACTCCATAATTTCGATATACCAATCCTGCTGGATGACAGTCAGCTGGTTGCAGAGAGTCTTGGTCTTAGCAAGGCTGGCGAGATTGTTGTGCTGGAACCGACGCGTAGTCAGATTTTATATCGCGGCGGGTTGGACATCGATCCAGTCCGAGCACGCCCCGGGCTCAGTATAGAAGCGGTGGAAGGAACTACTGTTTTTGCTGACGTGCTAGCGAAGGCAGTTGCTGGTGAGGCTGCAGCCATAGAGCAGACCATTACTACCGAAGCTGCCGGTTGCGCACTACAATTTCCGGCAAGAGACCACCACGCCAGTGCGGCACCTGATTACGCAACTGAGGTTGCTCCTATACTGCAAGAGAAATGCGTCAGCTGTCATATTGAGGGTGGGATAGCGCCATTTGCCATGGATTCTCATATGATGGTTCAGGGTTGGTCGCCCATGATGAAAGAAGTCATGATGACGAAGCGCATGCCTCCAGCGCAGGTGGATCCGAATGTAAATTATTTCACTAACGCACGTTATATGAATGCTAATGAGCTGCAGACTCTGGTGCATTGGATTGACGCAGGGTCGCCGCGCGGAGTCAGCGAAGTGGACCCCTTGACGCTGATCGAGCCGCCAGAATCCGTGTGGGAACTGGGAGAGCCTGACTATATCGTCGAAGTTCCGGCATTTACGGTACCCGCCACCGGTGTTCTCGACTATGAAAACGTCACCATCAATCTACCCTTCGAAGATGATGTCTGGGTGAAGTCTGTCCAACATCTGCCGGGTGACCGTCGCGTTCTTCATCACCTGCTAAGCTATATTGTTCCAGCAGACTATGCCGAAGAAATCGTTGAGGGTGAGACTGATAACTACAGAGAGTTTCTGGAAGGCTATGCGCCGGGCAAGGATGAAGCGGTAACCTATCCGAAGAATACTGGCATATTTGTACCCCGGGGTTCCGCGGTGCAGATGTCTCTGCACTATACGACATTTGGCAAGGAAACGACGGATAGCACAAAGCTTGGCCTGTATTTCGCCGATGAGAAACCTGAGTTTCAATACTCTACCTACTCTCTGAGCCATGGTGGTCGTAATATCGAGATTCCACCGGGTGCCGTCGATCACCAGATGAGCGCATCCTATGCCTTCGAAGACGAAGTGATGCTGCATGGTTTGCGTCCGCATATGCACTATCGCGGCAAGCGTATGCGCTTCAGTGTCGTCTACCCCGATGGAAGCAAGGATCAGATTATCAATGTCCCTGACTATAACTTCGCCTGGCAGCCAACCTATAGACTCTCCGAGCCCATGCTGCTGCCGGCTGGCTCCAGGGTGATGATCGAGGGTGCTTTTGACAACTCGCAATACAACCTGGGAAATCCAGATCCTGCCGCGGTAGTCAGGGGAGGCGCTCAAAGTTGGGACGAGATGTTTATTGGCTATCTCTCCTATAATAAGACTGGCAACTAGCTACTGTTTCGCTGATTAAGTGTCTTCACTAAAAAAGGGCCAGCAGGCCCTTTTTTATTGTGTTTTGAAGCTAGACCCCGGCTGATAGGGCCTTAAATATAGAGTTTTACTCCCCCAAGCTGCTCGAAAACCTCGATAAACAGTCTGTTAGTCACGACGTTCTGTTACAAAAAGTAATCATTCCCAGTGCATTTTTAACCCTGTTTGGGCTACACTGCTAGGGTTAATAAAAAGCTTCTTGGAGCCTAGAAAATGAAGAAAGTATTAGGAATCGGTACAGCTGTGATCGCGTCAGTTTTGGCGACGTCAGCCTTCGCCCTGCCAGATAGAGTGGGCGATTTTGGCCTATTGGACAGTGATGGTGATTTTCACCAGTTGAGTCGTTACCGCAACAAAGAGGCATTGGTACTAATGTCTTTCGATAGCAGCTGCGCAGCGATCAATTCCTCAGTTTCCAGTCTTGAGGCTATGGCCTCTGAGTGGAATGAGCAGGGCATAGCCTTCGCGCTGATCAATTCTTCATCAGAATCCAACATCGAGACTATTCGAGCCGCTAAGTCAGCACTAGGTTCCGATCTGCCGTTGTTGCTCGATGACGGACAGATAGTTTCTGAAACCTTGTCCCTGAGTAAAGCCGGCGAAATCGTTGTGCTTGACCCCGAGCGACTGACTATTCTCTATCGCGGACCGGCAGCTAATGCTGCGGCGACTCTGTCCAGCGAACTAGCTGGCACTGTCGATAGCACAATGATTGTTGATGCCGTTGGATGTGATCTGCAATATCCAGTGAAAGAGACACATGCAAGTGCCACGCCCGATTACGCAACTGAAGTAGCTCCAATCGTCGTTGAGCAGTGTGCTACTTGTCATCGCGAAGGTGGAATTGGACCTTTCGCAATGGACAGTCACCTGATGCTGCAAGGCTGGTCACCGATGATTCGTGAGGTGCTGCTTACCAAGCGAATGCCGCCTACACAGGTTGACCCAAATATTGGTCATTTCAGCAACGCGCGTTACATGAGCGATGCCGATCTGCAGACTCTTGTGCATTGGATAGATGCAGGCGCACCGCGTGGTGCCTCGGCGATCGATCCATTGACCGAAGTCGAAATGCCTAACTGGAAAGAATGGAGCCTGGGTGAGCCAGACTTCATTGTTAAGGCGCCGAAAATGGAGATCCCGGCAACGGGCGTACTGGATTATATCGATGTCGATGTTGAGCTACCTTTCGACGAAGACAAGTGGGTAAAAGCGGTACAGTTTATCCCTGGCGATGAATCAGTTCTTCACCACCTCCTGACCTATGTAACAGCGCCTGCCGAAAATTTCGACGGTGGTGAAGGCAATACTACTTCTGTTGCCCGTCGATTCCTTGAGGGCTATGCCCCGGGTAAAGTGGACGCCATGACTTTCCGTCAGGATACGGGCGTGTACATCCCCAAGGATCACAAATTGTCCATGCAGTTTCACTTCACAACTAACGGTAAAGCGACAACTGATGAAACACTCATTGGTCTTTACATGTACGACGAACCACCGAAGTACGAGAACTTCACTCGTTCGGTAGCCTCGCAGTTCCGCATCCCGGCCTACGATCAGGATTACGAATCACATGCTCAGTATGTATTCGATGAAGACGTAGTAGTAACCGGTCTGCGTGCGCACATGCACTTTCGCGGCAAGGACATGAAGTTCGCCATGGAAAATGACGATGGTTCGATAACCGATCTGCTTAGCGTTCCAAACTACAGCTATGCATGGCAGCCTACTTACGAATTGGAAGAGCCAGTTCAGATTAAGGCCGGCACTAAAGTACACGTGACTGGAGCATTCGATAACTCGCAGTACAATCCGGCGAATCCTGATCCTTCTCAGGAGCTAACGTTTGGACTGCAAAGCTGGGATGAGATGTTCATTGGTTACTGGACATACCATTCGGCGACACCTTCAAACTAAGCGTCGCTTAGTTTGGAAAAACCCGGCCATATTGTGACCGGGTTTTTTTTCGCCTGGTAATAGTGGTAGAGACTACTTCCAGCTGGGCTACCTGGTCCGCCTAGAGCGGCGGCGTAATTCCCGTTTACCTAGCCTGCGGCTGGGATCGTTTAGTTGAAATCACCCCGCCACTGCTGGCTCGCATCCGAGATGCCTGGGAATATTGTGAATGAAGCTTTCAGCCGCGCGTTTTCGCTTCGTGCTGTGGGGGGCTAGCGCGCAAGCGAATGAGTTCTGAAATATGGATTACCAAGCCGTATAAATATCTAGAAATCAAGCGGATAACAGAATTTAGAATTCCCAAACAAAGCCAGTAATTCCGCGACTTTACGTTGTATCGCTGGTCGCTAACTTGCTATGATGACTTAGAATTCATAATAATAATCCTGGAGAACGCTTTATGTCCTCGATCTTCATCGTCATCTTCGGGCTAGTCGGTTTTTCTTTTGGCTGGTTCGTCTACTCCAAGTTCATCGCTGGAAAAATCTACCAGTTAGATCCTGACTACGTGACACCGGCCCATCGTGTGAATGATGGTGTCGATTATGTGCCCACCAATAAGTTCGTGCTTTGGGGTGCGCACTTTACGGCTGTCGCCGGTGCTGCACCAATTGTCGGCCCGGCCATTGCTGTCTACTGGGGTTGGGTGCCGGCTTTATTATGGGTGACTTTCGGTTCTATATTTTTTGCCGGTGTGCACGACATGGGAGCCCTGTGGGCGAGCACGCGGCATGGCGCAAAATCAATCGGGGCGCTTTCCTCTGATGTGATCGGCAAGCGTGCCTCGGCATTGTTCATGGTTATCATCTTCTTGCTGCTGGTGCTGGTAAATGCGATGTTTGCGACCATCATTGCGACAGACATGGTTATCTTTCCCTCTTCTGTATTCCCTGCCTGGGCCGCCATTCCGGTAGCGATTGCCATCGGCATATTGATTCGTAAGAACTTCAATCTGTTGCTGATCTCAGTCATCGGTGTAGCTATCCTCTACTTCACTATCTATGTTGGTAGTGTGATGCCTCTGGAATTGCCAGGGGATATCTTTGGTCTTGGTGCTAACGGCAATTGGATTATCTTGTTGTTTGTCTATGCGGGTATTGCCTCCATGTTGCCGGTTTGGCTATTGCTGCAACCGCGTGATTATATTAATGGCGCACAATTAGTCTTAGGTTTGTTTGTGCTATACAGCGCCGTATTCATCGCCATGCCTAATGTGTCTGCTCCCGCATTCAATCCAAACCTGGCGGTTGATACTCCCCCGTTGTGGCCAATTCTTTTTGTAACCATTGCCTGTGGTGCATTGTCTGGATTCCACGGCATCGTGTCTTCCGGCACTAGCTCCAAGCAATTAAGCAACGAGAAAGACGCACGTTTTGTAGGCTATCTCGGTGCCCTCGGAGAAGGCTCGCTGGCTTTGATTACAATTGTGGCTGTGACCGGTTCTCTGTATGCGGCTACGGGCGCAGACTGGGATGCGATCTATTCTGGCTATGCCAGCGGCCCGGGCCAGAAAGGCTTCATCGACGGTGGAGCCATATTGATCTCTACCGGCTGGGGCATCCCCATAGCTTTCTCTCAGACGATGCTTGCCGTGATGGTAGTGCTGTTCGCAGGGACAACGATGGATGCTGGTCTGCGTCTGCAGCGCTACATTATTCAAGAATGGGGTAGCATCTATAACATCAAGCCACTGAAGAACAACATCATCTCAACACTGGTTGCGATCGCGGCCTGCCTGATGTTGGCGTTCGGTGTTTCAGCAGGAGGCTATCCAGGTGACGGTGGCGCGCTAATCTGGCCTGTATTCGGCGGAACCAATCAGATATTGGCTTCAATGACCCTGCTATTGATCGCTGTTTATCTCATGCGACTGGGGCGCTCGCCAAAATTTATCTTGGCGCCGATGATATTTATCTTCGTCATGGCGTTCTGGGCTTCGTGCTGGTATATCGTGCAGCATTATCAGAACGCCCAGTGGGCCTTGGTGATTATCGAGGTGCTGGTAATGATTACCAGCATCATGGTTATGCTGGAAGCGCTTGGTGTGATCTCTAAACTCAGAAGCGGTGAGATCGCTGTTGAATCAGCGGATGCTGCAAGTAGCGGGGAGTAGTAGCGCTGGTTTTATCCAGTAACCCGTAATAAAGAAGGAGCGATAGGATGCTGTCTTAAGCAATGTCCGCGCTCCTTTTTTTATGCCGCGTGTGTTTTTGACCTTTGCCACGCTTTGTCAGATAGAAGCCTTGTGAAATAGAAGTCTCCACATATAAAAGGCCTGATGTAACTATGCATGCTTGCTTAAACAATATTGTAGATTGCTGAAGAGTTATTAATTTCATGAACGAACACGTACTTAGAAACCTGCTAAATGTAGAGGCCGAGCAATCCATAAGTAAAGTGCAGATTTTTGATGAAATAGATTCTACGAATTCAGAATCATTGCGGCAGATTCAATCGGGTGCTACAGAGAATCGTCTTGTGGTTGCCAGCTCGCAAACTGCCGGCAGGGGGCGCCGAGGTCGTCAATGGCTTAGTCCGAAAAACGCAGGCCTGTATTTTTCTCTGACTCGTAGCTTCCCTCTTGAGGCAAGTGCCTTGCAGAGCCTTAGTCTGGTTACAGCCATTAGCGTGGTTGAAGCACTGCATGAGCTGGGTGCCGCGAAATTAACACTGAAATGGCCCAACGATGTGCTCTATGAAAAGAGGAAGCTAGGGGGCATTTTGCTTGAGTTGCAACTCAAAGAGGCGACACGTTTTCTTGTATTTGGTATCGGAGTCAATATCAATCTGCCAGCAGATTCGATCGCGAGTATAGATAGGCCGGTAGTCGATCTGCAGAGTATTGTCGGCGAACTGCCGACCCCGGAGGCGCTGCTCGCCGCGCTCTTGAATCAGCTATGTAGAAACTTGTATGACTACGAAAGAAACGGTTTTTCAAACTTTTCCCGGCGTTGGAATGAGCTGGACTGCTACCGTCTAAGCGATATCGTGATTCAAAACGGTGAAAGTCGTATCATTGGCAAATCCCTAGGTGTGGGTGCGGATGGATCGCTGCTGGTTCAGACGAGCAGTGGGACTCAGTCAATCACCTCGGGGGAGATATTTCCCTCATTGCATCCACTTTCTTAACTACTAGACTAGACAATGATATTAGAGCTCGATGTAGGTAATTCACGAATAAAATGGCGATTGGTGGCGGCCGACACCCTGGCTTCCATCAAGGAGGGTCACGTTCCAGGCTTCGAGGAATTGCAGCAACTGCCAGAGTTAGAAACCGAAATTTCGATGGCGCGTATGTGCAGTGTGCGCAGCGGTGACGTGAATGCAAAGCTTGAAGATTGGGTTGAATCAAACTATCGGGTCGAGTTGTTACGAGCGCAAGTGAGCCGCAGCTGCGGTGGCGTGACTAATCAGTATGCAGATGTGAGTAGGTTGGGTATCGATAGATGGCTGGCCATGTTGGCCGCCTTTCGAAGGGCTGGGGGCGCCTGTATGGTTGTCGATAGCGGGACCGCGTTTACTATCGATGTCGTGGATGCCCAGGGTCTGCATCAGGGAGGCTATATTATTCCTGGTCTAAACCTTATGCGCAGTAGCCTAGAATTGAATACCTCCATCCGGCTACGCAAGGATTATTCTGATCATGCTGAAGAGCTGGGCCATTCGACAGATGAGGCTGTGTTTAATGGCACAGTAACTGCGCTGCTGGCAACAATTAGACAGCAATTCGAATCGCTGAGACTTGGTGGGGCTGTAAAAACCTACTTTGCTGGCGGAGATGCACAGCTGCTGCATACGCTTGCGGGACTCAAAGACAGTGAGATTGCTACTTCGCTGGTATTCGATGGGCTGGATGTTGCCTGCCCGCAACCCGACCCTAAAATTGAAGGAATGCAGGATTAGCCTATGCGCTATATAGCTATATTCCTCTTGTTGGCCAATATTGCCTATTTTGTCTGGCTTCGCCTAGGTGCGTCGCCGGTTGTTGTTTCTGTGCCGACTCCAGCGAGAGCGCTGCTTAATAGTGGGTTAACCCTTGTCAGCGAGTATGAACTGCAACTCGAGCAGCGGCCTGCTCTGACTTGTTTTACCGTGTCTAGCTTCATCTCTGTTGACGACGCATCAAGCTTCATCGCCGAGATTGGCGGCATTGCCTCTGATGCCAGCGTGACCTTGAGCGGTGATCCCCTCAGTCCTCAGTACCGCGTCTTCCTGCCGCCAGCCTCCTCACGGGGCATAGCGACAATCACACTCGATAGCCTCAGCGAGAGCATCGCTGCAGCGCAAATGGAGATCGAGACCTATCTCATCACCAGTGGGCTGCTAGAAAATGGCATAGCCCTGGGTGTGTTCTCTGAACAGGCTAGCGCCCAGAACACCCAGAGTAGGGTGCTACAGCTAGGATACCCCGCCGAGATCGAAGAAATCCCTCGTTCTACGGGTGAAATACGCGTTCAGTTACAGGTCTTGGAGCAAGAAGCGCTAGAAAACCCCGCATGGCTAGAATTGACGGGAGATAGAACAGGCTTAAGCATTGTAGAAAATCTCTGTGAAACGATTGCACAAGGGACTCAATTCCCATAAAATGCCGCTCCTGAGTGAGAGTGCCAGGGATTTTGACCCTTGGAAGTTCACGTGGGAGGGGTTCCCGAGTGGCCAAAGGGATCAGACTGTAAATCTGACGCGCAAGCTTCGGTGGTTCAAATCCACCCCCCTCCACCATCTAATTTGTAGTAAGGGGAGTTGATTTTGCAGGCGGGTATAGTTCAGCGGTAGAACCCCAGCCTTCCAAGCTGGTTGCGCGGGTTCGATTCCCGCTACCCGCTCCAATTTCTCTAAAGAATTGGAACTTTTAAGAATGCGATCAGGCTACCTGAGTAGCCTGTAAAACGTATTCAAAGGCCGACCTTAGTGTTGGTTGCAGTACAGGGGCTGAGATTACTAGTGTGCGGCTCGCATAGCTCAGGCGGTAGAGCACTTCATTGGTAATGAAGAGGTCCCCGGTTCAACTCCGGGTGTGAGCACCATTTGTTTGGCCGGTAGTCAGTTTAGATAGATCGGAAGTAGGTCTTCCTTCTTTATATAGGAAGAAAATCTTAATCAACATTAATTGATGACGCTTAGAATAGCTAAGAACAGAAATAGATAGGGGCAGTCGAAAATGGCGAAGGAAAAATTCGAAAGAAATAAATTACACGTAAACGTAGGTACGATTGGTCACGTTGACCATGGTAAGACT
>ERZ651776.108-NODE-108-length-114741-cov-10.190382_pt1 | contig 114741 bp, 131 predicted proteins | sample MGYA00514761_ERZ651776 | MGnify/ENA metagenome assembly ERZ651776 | reverse complement strand
CTATAAATGTTAGTTTGACTTATTTAAGAGGTTTAGAAATACCTGAACTTACTGAAGATGATATGCCTGTGGTTTAAAAGAAAAACCCTCCACTTGGGAGGGTTATATTTTACCAAGTTTGAACTAATTCATTGTTTTGGTTTAGATACATAACTCTTTGCCAAATTACCCGTTTCCAAAAACCAGCTGTTTTTAGCTCTCCTAATGACGCCATTTCTTTAGGCCAAGTAATATCATCAGAGTTAAAAGGTGAAAATACATCGCTTATATTATCATAAAAATCAACAGTGTAGGCATTGTAAGGATATTCATATCCTGCTGGAGATAAAACAGAAGTAGTTGCCCATCCCTTCATTTTTGTTTTTCCCTGTTTCATTAGTTTTTCAAAAAAAGGCTTCATAATTCTTGACTCCTCTGATAAATATTGAGCAGCATTATTTGCTTTTGAATAGTTATAAACCGCGTATTTAAAGCTTGGCTGTTTGTCACTCCAAATAAGTTCATTTGTATTTGTTATGATAGAGGCAAATTCAAATTTATCCTGTTTTAAGGATTCTTCTAATAAGGCTATCTTTTCAGGGTCCATTTGACTTTTAGCTTCAGCTTCAGCCGCTGCATAATTTTTTCCTAAATTTTCATAATTTTCCCAAGAACCTATTCCAATACGAGTACTTACATTGGGTTCAGTGGCTAACATTCCGCCTCTTCTCACCCGGATAGCCCAAGATGTAATTTGTCCTTTTTCTTTTAAAATGGTGGCTACTTTACTCCAATAAAAGGCTTCATTTTGCATAAAAGTTTTAAGTTCTTTTGCAGGAACTTTTCTAAATGAATTTGAAGCTAGCCTTTCTTGGGCTACTAAAAAATTGGAAAAAACACCAATAGTGAGTAAAAAAATAATTTGTTTCATTTTAATTGATTTATGATTAATAAGCTACTAATATAGAAAAATCTACAATATCTCTACTCCGTGTTTTCTGAACTCACTAAATAAACAATGGCAAGTCTTCACTTACTTCATTAGTAGCTTGTTTTATTCTTGGTAAAGTGTATTGAAGAACTTACTGAGGAGGATATGCCTGTGGTTTAAAAGAAAAACCCTCCACTTGGGAGGGCTTTAAATTATTCAACTAGCATTAATACTTCATCATGCCAACCATTAGTGTACTTTGACAAAACATCACCAACATCTTTTCTGAATGCCCCTGGGCCATTTATTTTATCATATTCAGCTTGAAATCCTTTGGGAAGACCATTGGAATTTGAGAATCTCGTGAAAGTTTTAAAAGGATATACAAGAGTAATATCATCTCTGTCTTCACTTCTGAAAACACTTTCATATACTCTTCTGGGATTGGGAGCATTTATTTCAGTTAGTGCTTTGCCAATTTTAGTTACAGCTTCTAAAACCTTTCCGTAGCTATCTAAATCTTGTTTTATTTTAAAAGTTCTCCAAAGAAGATATTTAGGGCTTCCCCATGAAGGCGGACTATAGCTTGCTTCCCAATTAAGTTTAGCCATTTTAACAGTTTCGTTTGTAATGTTATTTCTTATATTTTTTTGCCAATCTTCCATATGAGATGAATTTGGCATATTATCATAATCTGACATTTTCATGGGACCATTTAACCATACGTATTGACCAGAATGTTTTCCAACAAGAACAGAGTATAAAGAAGCAATAGATTCACCTTTACTATGAAATTTTTGATTGTGCTTTTTTACACCTTCAATTAGAAGGGCTTCATTTGATTTAATTGGGTTAAGAAAAATATTTTCATACACTACTTCTTTTTGTTGAGCAAAAATTGAGGTTGAAATAAAAAGAATAAACAATAATTTTTTCATTTTAATTGATTTATGATTAATAATACTTAAAGATAACATATTCCAGAACTAAACAAACAAAGGCAAGTCTTCACTTACTTCATTAGTAGCTTGTTTCATTCTTGGTAAAGTGTATTGTAGAACTTACAGAAGATGATATGCCTGTGGTTTAAAAGAAAACGCCACTAAAGTTGATTATACCCTATTTCATCACTCACCACCACCACCTCCAGCATCTCCACCACCTCCACCACCTGCATCACCACCACCAATGTCAGCGCCAGCTGCATCGCCCAAAATCATATGACCTGAATCACTTGATGGAATATTGTTTATATTAATTTGAAACTCATCTAATACAAAGCCCACTTTTAAATCTTTAGCATTTAACCTGTCTGGAAATTTTGATTCGGTTAGTTTACCATTATCTATATTAAGAAGATAAACTGTCTTATATGAAAAAATATAAAATTTACCATTTAATAAAAATGTTTTTGGTGTTGACCATCTAAAAGGAGATTTTAAACTAAACTTTTCAATACCACTATTAATGTCAATAGCTGTAAATTTATTTGTACTATTTTTAAAAATTAATACATCCTTAATTATATGTATAGAGTGAAATATTTCTTTTAAATCCCAAAGTTTTTTACCCGATTTAAAGTCTATTAAACTTGTGGAATTTGAAACTCCCCAGTTATTTCTTTTTGTTACAAAAACATAATCATCTACTCTTGAAATACCTGAAATATGTTTATCAAAATCTACTTTCCAATCAATTGAATCATTTGACCCATTATATTTAATAATACTTTTTTCTTTAGTGAATAAAACTGAATTAGATTTCATATTAATTGATTTATGGTTACAGCTAATATAACAAATCCCAGAACTTACTGAAGATGATATGGCTGAGGTTTAAATGAAAACCCTTCACTTGGGAGGGTTTGATTTAGGTTAGACTTTTTTTATTTTAGTCGTTGTCTTGATCAGGATATTCAACTGCTTCTTTATCCTGACCGTTTAACTTTATTCGAAATACTTTTGGGTTTGAAACAAATCCAGTCGCATACAGGTAATCTTCATCTTTATCAAATGCACAATTTGTTATGTGTCCAAAATCTATTCTGGCAAGTAATTTACCCTTTGGAGAAATAACCAATAAGCCTCCTGGACCGGAAGTGAATATATTACCACTTGAATGTACCTTCATTCCATCATAATTTCCTTCAAGATTTTTCAACAATTCACTTCCATCAAAAAAGGTTTCACTTTTCATATTATTAAGGTCAATTCTAATAATTTTTGGAGGAGTTAGTGAGAATGGATTTCCCATTTTATTAACGTAAAGAAATCTTTCGTCTGGAGATAGAGCCAGTCCATTTGGAGCTTCTATATCTTTTGAAATCAGGATTAACTCATTAATTTCGGGAATGAATTTGAATACTCCATTAAAATCCAACTCTTTCATATCTGTCTCAACAAAGCTAAAAGTGTTTAAATCAAAAAAGGCAAATGGAGGATCGGTAAAATATATAGACCCGTCAGTAGAAATTGTCAAATCATTTGGGCTATTTAATCTCTTACCTTGGTAATTATCAACTACTGTTGAAAAAATTGGTGAATTTGAATTAATGTTTTTTGTCATAGCTATTCTTCTATCGCCGTGTTGACACAAAATTAAATCCCCTTCACTGTTTAAAGAAAGTCCATTTGCTCCTAGTAGACCTTCACCTAAGTTTGGAGCATATCCAGTATTTCCAGAAGGCATAATGTAGTCCTTCACTCCGTTTTTTTCATTCCACTTTAATACTTTATTATTAATTATATCAACAAAGAGGAGTGATTTTGAGTATTCATCCCATACCGGTCCCTCAGGTAATGCAATTGAATCTGCCAAAACTTCTATCTCTGAAGAGTTGTCAATTATTGTCTCAATAGACTGATCGTAAATATGAACTTTAGGATTAATAGGTTTATTACAACACACCAAAAGAATTGGTGAAAGGATTAAGAATAAATATTTCATTTTAATTGATTTATGGTTAATAAGCAACTAATATAAAAAAAATCTCGAGTATCTCTATTCCGTGTTTCTCTTCCTTAACTTACTGAAGATATTATGCCTGTGGTTTAGATTTTGTGCTTTTTTTCTATTCTATTCCAAGTTTTTCCAAACAACTCGTATATACCAATTGAACTTATATAGAAATACTTATTTACTCCATCTGATTCATAATGGAAGGTGACTTCATTTTTTGTTGAAGAAGGCATAATAGTAATAACTTTGTCTTCTAATTTAATAATCTTTGTTTTTTGTGTCTTAACAGCCTTCTTAAACAATTCAAATAAATCATTTATATCATCTGAAGTTGATTGAAATGTTAGAATTATTCTTTCTTCTTCTTTATCATAATCACTGTTAGTCCAAATTAATTGGTGATATTCCCTACCATTAACATCAGGTAACTTACCTAAGCTTACTCCTCCATTTACTCTTCCTAAAAAATATATAATATGTAAACCAATATGCTCCCCCAAATTATCATTATAAGCTTTAGTTATTTGAGCATATGTAAATATCGGAAGCAGAAATAAAAAGAATTTTTTCATTTAATATTTAAAGATCTAATCTATTAAATCCATCCTAAAGAAGAGAAATATGCCTGTGGTTTAAGTATTCACACTCCGGCTTAATCTTCAGTAGGTGTTATTTTGTTATTCTATAACCTAAAACTTCAAAAGTTCCTGCTGCAATACCTGATACTTTATCATCTTCAATGTTTAATTCAAAATCTATTTGATTACCATCTAAAAAAGCTTCTATTATAAATGTGGTATGATCAATTTCATATGAAGAAAGTATTTCCATATCATTTTCAACACCACCTATTTCATAAATTATTGTGGAGATATAATTGTCATTATTTTTCAAAATACTTAAGACAGCTGGCACATCACCCGCACCGTCTACATCAAGAACTTTAACTTGAAATACTCCAACGAATGGATTAAAATCTTGGCTTTTAAACACTGAACAAGAAATAAATCCTGTAAGAAGAAATAACAAAAAAATATTTTTCATTTTAAGAGTTGAGTATGCTGATAATATAAAAATTAGTTTTGTTTTCAATCTTATTGATTTATGATTAATAATACTCAAACATAAAAAATAATTAAAAAATCACAAATCCAAGAACTTAATTAATAAACAACGGTAAGTCTTCACTTACCTCATTAGTAGCTTGTTTCATTCTTGGTAAGATGAATTCGAGAACTTACTGAAGATGATATGCCTATGACTTCATTAAAATTGACTATTACATTATTGATTTATAAACAGCTCTTCTGAATTCCTTTTGAGTATCAGTATTTGAAACACCTTGTCTTGACCTAGAAAGAAATAGTGCAAATAATTTTTTTTCGGGATCAATCCAAAAATGAGTATTGTGGTAACCAGACCATCCAAATATTCCTTTAGAAGAGTTAGTATCATCTATTTCTGGATTTTCTAAAACAAAAAGAGAGAATCCATAATAAAATCCTAATTTACTTGAATCTGAGAATTCTTCATTTGGATATGATTGTGAATATTTTTTTGTCATTAAATTAATACTATTCTGACTTATAATTTTTTTGCCATCATAAGAGCCCCCATTTAAAAGCATTTTACAGAAATTTGAATAATCTCCTAATGTTGAGACTAATCCTTCTCCACCAAAATAGGCTTCATTATTTTTTTCATAAGACAATTCATTTAACTCATAAGTGAACCCTTTTAATGCTCCGGTATTTATAAAAAGAGGCTGAAACCTACCCCTTTCCTCTTCAGTTAGATAAAATTTTGTTTCATTCATTTCTAGTGGATCGAACAACTCTTTTTTCAAAAACTCAAAAAAAGTTTGATTTGAAATAACTTCAATAACTCGCCCAAGAACCGCTTGATTTATTCCATAAAAATATTTTAATCCAGGTTCGAATTTTAAAACAACTTCAGATAGGTCATTGGTAAATTCTTCTAAGTTATTATATTTAATAGAATTTGTATAACCATATCCATATCCTGGATTACTATAATAACCTAAGCCTGATCTGTGAGTCAGGAGATCTATGATTTTAATTTGATTTTCACAAGTTTGAATTCCACTTTCAGTCTCACAATTCATATTCTTCATTGCTGGAATATATTTAGAAACGTTATCTGTTAATTTAATTAGACCCCTTTCTAAAAGAATCATTGTGGCTACTGTTGTTATTGGTTTTGACATTGACCAAATTGGAAAAAGCGTCTCTTTATATGGTTTATAACTTTTACCAGATATATTTTTATCTCCCACTTTACCGGAATTTTGAATATTGAAATAAACCACACTACCTTCTTTATAAACTAATGCCACATTACTTCCTGTGATTTCATCGCTAATTAATTTTTTTTGTAAAATTTTTATCTCATTGAATTGAGAAAAGCTCAGAGAGTTAACCAAAATAAATAAGAGAATAAAGTATTTCATTTCAAATGAATTTATGATTTATAAGTAACTAATATAAGAAACTCTACAATATCTCTACTCCTTATTTTTTCTTCTTGAACTTACTTAACAAACAAAGGCAAGTCTTCACATACTTCATTAGTAGCTTGTTTCATTCTTGGCGCACTCTATTTTCAAGCTCAATTGCTTTCTGAGTTGGAATGACAAACTTCATAAATTGAAGTAATGCGTTTACTCGATCCCTGGGCTGCATTTCATGTAAGTCATTTTGAACGCTGTCTATGTTGTTTTCTAAAAGCATTGATATATTTACTTTATGACTTCCTTTGATTTGTTAGAGGCCCCCTTTGGCCTTTCCTTCCCTATATTGTTCACTTCTTTAAATGGCATCTTTGATAAAAGTTACATTAGGGATTAATTCAGGATTTATATCTTGAATTAATTTGGTTCTGCAATACGTCAAGATAGGTGCCCTTAATTTTTCAGCTTGTTTTTTTAGAACGTTAATTTCGTCAAGATTTAATCTTATTGATGTTTGTTTCAAGGTTTCTTCTAGCCATGGTATAGGTGTTTTTATTTGGGTTAAACTCTATACAATAATAACGCATGAACTATTACTGACACAAGGACAGCAAAGGGGTGCTATATTTAATTGTGACTATTTGTGAATTTTGAAATACGATTGTTTACTATTCCATGTTATTTTGTGTTATTTTAACATGAAATGAAAAAGTTCTTAAACATTTTTAAAAAGAATTTAGCTGATATTCCTGCAAGAGTAGAACAAGCTAGCAAGGGTAAATTTATCTCACTGTTATTTGTGCTTTTATTGTTACCAGCAGGAACAATTTTATGCCTTATAGCCCTTTATTTTAAGTTCAGAAATTACTTCAACAAAGTGTGATATAACCTTAATAGATTTTTTTTAGTTTTAGAGGCTTTAATATTTATTTTAACCGCAGTTGTCCATTTCGAACCCTTTGAGGATGGTTTCCGACTGGAACTTCGGCAACTACTTTTCCAGTGGCGTAATCCAATACAGAAATCTTGTCAAGACCGCTTATAGATATATAAGCCTTTTTGCCATCTTTACTTGAAGTTGCCCAGTACGGCTTTGCTTCTTTTGGATCGTCAGAAAGTTTGATAGTGCTATATTTGAAAGTTTCCCTATCCACTATGGCGATATAGCCATCCATAGTACCCGCTACACATATAGTTTTATCATCTCCGCTGAGAGAAATACCATGATGTCCTGAGTTTAAAAGGTGGCCTCCAAGTGATAGACTTTTATTTGTTTTAGGAATAGGTAAATCTAATTTTCGGGTGATTTTGTCATTCTCTATATCGTATTCAAAAAAACCATGGAACAATGAAATTTGCAAGTAAGCAAATTTTTCATCTTTGGTAATGGCCATTGGACGAATTGCTCGGTCAATCCAATCAAAACCAGCTTCTTCCAATTTTTGCTTCATATCAACACGACGTATAACTTCATAGGTGTTAGCATCAACAATTTGAAACCAACGATCCCCCTTTAAAAAGTCGAGATTTGGCGAAGCAAAAAAAACTTTTCCGATACTTGCATGGTATATTTTTTTACCATCTTCAGAGTATATATTTTCATGGGGTTGGTCTCCAGATTCAAAACTACCAATGATTTCACCCGTTGAAACATCAATTGCATGTACTTTTCTTGCTGTCGAGGCTGAAACCAAAAAGATTTTTCCATCTGGGGATATAGCCGAATGATCAGCTCGAAGGCCCTCAACACTTGTTCGCCAAAAAATTTCGCCAGAATTAACATCAATGGCAACAACGTCGGCAAAACTTGGTCTTGATGCATAAATATACCTACCATCATTTGACGTAAACATGTCGTCAACCAATTGATCATTGCCTTCACCGATATATTCCCTGATAAAACCTGAAGCAAGACTTCTTTTCAGGCCTGAATAGATTTCTTCAAATCTTTCCTCTCGGTCGGGCATGGCACTTACTTTTTTTATGATTTTAAAAGTATTTGGGTCAAAAATGGTAATGACCCCGTCCCAGTTATTACCTGCTAGCACAACATCCTGTAAAGGAATACTGTCATGAACTGTTGCGGCTTTTTTTTCAGGGTGAAGTGGAAACGACGGATATTCTCTATCTGGTCTCTCCCCCAAATTATAAAGATAGATTCCAAAAAAAATTAACCCTATAAGAAGTATGCCTAAAATTATTTTTTTCCTCATATGTAAGTTCATTAATAAATTATTATTGCACACGTTTTTGTGTATGATCTTATTGCGTGATTTAATCCACACAATGAGTATCTCCAACTTCATGCTTATTATATTTTTTTTAGTTACAGCTCCAAATGGGACAGCTCTAAAGCTGTATTTGTCTTCAACATTACTATTGGCTTTAATACCTTTATGCCAATAAAAAAAAGGTGATGTCGTAACTCTGTTTATTTGTTATTTCCAGACACCCAGTTTCTTTAGAGCAACTAAAAGCAATAAAAATCATTAAATAAACGAATTTATTCATTTATTTATGGTTTACTCAAATATAACAAATCCCAGAACTTACTGAAGATGATATGCCTGTGGTTTAAAAAAAACCCTTCTGAATTAACAAAAGGGTTCTCTACTTAACCATAAACCAAAATGAAAGGCTTATAGTATTAAGACAATTTTATTAAGATTAGTTTTAAAGAAAACGTCACTAAAGTCAATTAGTAAAATTATGCTTGAAAATATATTATTTATTGCTGTGAAGAGAATCAACAGAAATATCATTGTGTTTTTGGTTAATTTTTAATAGGTATTACTTTAAGTTCATTTGAGCCGAAAAACATATCTCCAATTAGTGTAACTGTTTCTTTTGTTATTTCTTCTTCTGAAGTATTGTTTTTTAATTCGAATTCCGTTAAATCCATTGAAAACAATTTATTCTCTTTTTGATTAATATGAATTGCCGTATAAAAGTGGTATCGGAGTATTTTTTCAAGGGTTATTTTAGTTCCAGGATAAAAAGTTTGAAACCCTTCTAAACTTTTAAATGTAGTTTTTAATACTCGATAAGACTTTTGAAATCCTAGTTCATTTTTAAGGCGAAGAGCCTCGTACTGATTAATTGAATCTTGAGAGTGCCCTTGAGCTAAAAATATTATAAAAATAAATGTTATAAAAATGCGTAAGTTAAATTTCATATGTCAAATATATAATATTGGTAAAATACTACCCTATTGCTCTTATTGGAATATATACTTTTAAAAGTTATTTCAGTCCTTTAAGGATATAAAAAATAAATGTTGATGATAAAAATATTTGGGATCAAATTATTGGAGATGGTGTATCCATTCAAGGTATTAAATAACTTAATGGATGGAATTACGATCACAATGAAAGACTTAACAAAGAAGATGGTGAATCTATAAATTGAGGATTAAAAGAAGAAGACTCTTGGGGGAAACAAAGTAAAATCAAAGCGAAATCATATTGTTCCTGGTTTCATAAATCTTATTTTTTCTTTTTTTTGCTCTTAAATCTTCTGCTCTTATCTACTAAAGCGTTTAATATGCCTATATGGCTCTCCTTTAGGGAGGTTGCGTTTAGTATTAACTTCGCAGACTTAATGTCTTTTTCACTTAATATGGCTGTGTTTAAAAACTCTTTATATTTATTTCGCATATTATCTGTTACATTCATACTAGTAATTATAGAATGTTTCCTGAATAATTTAGTTCTATTATCTGCTTGATTTTTTCTGTATTTAGATACATAATCACGATCATTTCTTTTCTTATTAAATACTCTATAATCTTTATCCTTATAAGTATATTGAACATCTCTAAATAAACTATCTTCATTGGTAATGAAACTAATATGTTTATCTAAATCTGCTTTATCTTTAAATTCTTTTAAGTATTCTTTTTTTCCACCTAAGAAAGTATATGCTAATATCTTTATTTTCATAATTATATTAAAAGTTAATTGTCAATGATATAACATTGATAATAACGCAAACTAAAATAATCTTACCTGGCAAACTATTCTTTGCGCAAAAGGCTATCAGTTTATTCATAATGTCTGTTTAATAGTTCCAGCTAATATAGCAAATCCCAAAACTTACTGAAGATGATATGCCTTTGGTTTCGGGTAAATATACTTTTTAATCAGAACTTTTTATCTTTGAAAATGGAATTAAATTCTACTAAAATTAAAATTTATTTAAATAAACTCAATGAAGATAGCAATCCGAATTGGGGAATTATGAATTCTAGCCAAATGCTATACCATTGTAATAAATACATAGAAGTATCTTTTGGAATCAAAAAAATATATTTCGTAAACAGAATTTTATTTAGAGCTTTTTTTAGATACTTTTTTTTACAATATTTAAAATATATAGAATTTGATATTACGAAATTTAAAAAAAATTCAACAACACTAAAAGTTTTTAAATCATACCCTTTATCAATTGATTTTAATAATGAGAAAAAAAGATTAATTGAAAATTTAAACAAAGTTCAAAATATTGATACTAAAATAATTCAACATCAACTCTATGGAAAAATATCATCTAATTTATTTAAAAGATTAATCGCTTTTCACACTTCATATCATTTTAGTCAATTTGGGATATTAAGTGATTGATAAATCTATCACACAAACAAAGGCAAGTTTTCACTTACTTCATTAGTGGCTTTTCTTTATTCTTGGTAAAGTGTATTGTAAGGCTGTTTGAAACATCTTAATACGTTGATTAATATCTAACTTAATGACGTCTATTACTAACTTTAGTTTTTAAACATTTTTTTTAATCCCAGTTTTTTTATTTCCTTTCTCTTTAACAAAATGATGTTATCATCTTTCAAAGAATAAAATTTATTTATAATCTTAAATTCGTGAGGTGTGTTTTCTGAAAACCCATCTGATTTTTTTGCAGGATAATATTTAGCAATTGGTTTTAACAAATATGTGAAATCATTCCTCCTAACTAATATTCTAAACCAACTATTATTATATGTAATCCAAGGTTCCTTGTTATCTAAAAGTAGAATTTCATTTTCAGGAAAAGAAAAAAGATTAGGTCCAACCTGCGAGCGCATAAAATCATCTAGTGCGTCATACTTGACCTTAATTTCTTTTCCGTTAACAATTGTTTGCAGGAATTCATCGTGATAAAATTTTGAACCAATAATGTTTAACTTCCAGCTATTATCATGTTTTTTAGTTTCTATATTTATTTGTTCTACATCTCCATAGTTTCTAACCTGTTGCGTTTGTTGGCTATGAATTAAAAGTGGGAAAAGAATAAAAAAAAATTTGGTTCTCATTTTAATTGATTTATGGTTAATAATATTCAAAATGCACTAAACCTAATGGAGATGATATGCCTCTAGTTTAAAAGAAAATACTTTTTTAATGCCAATCCCAAATGATTATAAAAGCTTCACTATTTCCCATTTTAATTGAATCTATTATCTTAAATCCTTCATTTAGGTGAGCTCTAACTGATCTCTTATTTTCTATATCAACAACCGTTAAACAAAATGGATATATAGATGAATATTTATTTTTAAAAAGTGTGTACATTTTTTTAACTATGCCCTGAGCTCGATGAGTTGCTGCTATACAAAGTTGAGCTACAATAATAAAATCAAGTTTAGAGAGCTGTTTTGACTTATAAACTTTTCGATTAATTTTCATAATTAAATTTTTTAAAAACTCATCTCCTTTTGTCGAATCTTTTGTTGATGCTAATAGGTAGCCAACAATTTCTCCTTCCGCCTCAGCAATAATTGAAGGAGATTTTTTTGTTATACTTTTTAAAAATGAAATTGAATAGCTCGCAGTTAGAAAGCCATCACTAAATTTGGTCGTTGAAGAAAGATTGCTTTTTAAGTTTTTTGACTGAAGCTTTTTTACTTCTTTAAGCTGATTAAATGTTCTTATTATTTTTATTTCTGTGATATTCAATATGAAAAAAGTGAAACTTATGAGAGTGAATAAAATATATTTCCTAGATCAAATGTACTTTTTTTATTATGGTAGCTTTTAGTTCTTTAAATATAGCAAAAAGTTTATTGTTCGAAATAAATTTATCGCTTTAGAACTTACTGAAGATGATATGCCTGTGGTTAAAAAAACGCCCCTAAATATAATTAGAGGGTTTTCTTATATTAGCTTTAACCTAAGTATGTTTTATGAAAATCAGTAAAGGAGTAATTACAAAAGGATTTGTTCTTTCGGGAATAATGAATATTGGAGGTGTTTTGATTTTTTCAAGATTTTTTACAAATGATGCTATCACTGCTGCTGACCCAGTTGTAATATCTAATTTTGGTTTGCTAATGATTGTTGTTTGGGGCTTAGTGTTTTTATCTGTCTCTCAAAAATATGAGGAATTGAATTGGCTTGTTGGAGTGTTTGCAATCGAAAAATTTCTTTATGGATTAAATTGGATCAATTGGATTTCTAATAATGATCTCTTTGCATTGTTTAATAAAGACCAAATGGCAGGAATTTTCTACGCTTTATATGGTATAAATGATTGGCTCTTCTTTCTGTTTTTCTTGTATGTGTTTATTAAGTCATTTAAATTCGAGAAGGCAAAATAGTTTAAGGGTCATTTATTTTTGATTCATTTTAGTGAGTTTAAGTGTTATTCTTTTTTAAAGATTTATATCTTGTGATTTTATGGATTGCATTAAAATAAATAGATTGTTGTTCTTAATCTACTTGACCTTTATTTCTTGTAAAACGTTAAATCTCAAGGGTGGGCCAATCGATGTGGGAAAAGATCCAAACTTCAATATTGTCCCAAATAATGACATTGGTTTATCCAGTTTTAACAAAAAGGTTATTGTTTTTGGTATTGACCTTTATGCCGTTAGAGAAGTAGAAGACGCTAAACTATTACACGCTGCTAACGTAATGGCTCAATATCTTGATAATGATGAGGATGGTTTAATAGACAATCAATTGGTATTGAATAAAATGCTAGAGAATAAGGCCTTTTTAGTTATGTGGAAGAAAGAAAAGGATTTAAATATAAGGCCCCCTTCGGTGAGAATTGGTCAAGATTTAGGAAATGACGAAACCAATCCTTCTTTTGTTTCTAATGGCAAAACTGGAAGATTCGATGCAACTTTAGAGGAAGTACTTCATTTAATCAACAATGCTGGACATTCATATGCTTACCCTGGAACTTTTGGTAAAAATAAAAAATCAGCATTGTCAAAAGCAATGGATGTCGCTCGTGGAGGACGATTTTTTAAAATCCCTTCTATTTATCCTGCAAATGCTTGGTTCAGTTATTACGATTCAACTTGTGATTATGAAACTTGCCAAACTATTGAATATTTATACTGGGCATTAACATCTATTCTGGGCGCTCAAGAAAATCGATTAAATGAAATTGGTAAAGAATGGAAATTAAATACTGCGGATTTATTAGAAAACACAGATAATGAAATATTTGAATTATTGACTAATCCAATATATAATTTACCAACTATACTTCCCGACGGCTCATACAAACATTAAAATCAATTATAATAAGCTTAAGGGCCGTTTTATTATAAATCAAAATTTAACAAGCTGATATGTTTCTATTTTTTCATCTGAATTATTAAAAGGTATGCCATAATATTTAAATTACACGAATATTATTATTATTTTTATAATCGCACTAAGCCCCTTAGGATTTAGTACATACTTCAATAACACAAAGAAAAAAATTCATGAGTATATCATCTTTCGTAAGGATAGGGATTTAGTTTTTTATAAGAATCTCTAAAAGTTTAAATCTTCTAACCATAAATTAATTACAATGCGACAACTTAAATCGATCTCAATTTTATTAGCTCTTTTATTTGCAATTTTAAGCTGCAAAAATATAATTCACAAAGATTCAAATGTTTTAAACAATTCTGATTCAAATGAGCTAATATTCATTTTAGAGATGAGCACAAAAAATAATTTAAAAGCTGAAGTTGAAGATTTTACTCAATATTTATCTGATTTTATCTTAGAAAGAGAGCCTTCAACTATATACGGATACTATATTTCAGATGATGGGAATAAGGTAACATTGATCGAGAAATATAATAATAGTTTAGATGGAATTAAACACGGCGAAGATTTTATTAGTGGCCCAAATTTTGAAAAATTTTTCAAGTTTTTTGAGATTGAATCATTCATTGTTTTAGGAAAAGCATCTGATGAGTTTAAAAAGTTTTGTTCTGAAAATGGCTTTGTGATTGAATATAGAGAATCCATTGGAGGATATGTCAGAAAATAACTAAAAACAGGACTTAATTAAAATGAAGTTGCTTTGATCTAAAAGTAAACCCTCCAATTGGGAGGGTTTATTTATATTTTTAATTTGGGAGAAGCTCCTCAACTAATTCAAGAGATTCCCTTTGGTGACCAATAATCATCTCTAATGACTCCCGAAATGCTTTTTGATCTGCTTTAAATGTTTCCCAGCCAAACATTTCATTGTAGTCTTCTTCCCAAGAAGAATCAAAATCTGGATTGGAATGTTTAAATGTATTAAATCCTACATATGAAACAAAAGTATTACTTCGCCCACCTGAAACAAGGCTTAACATAATTCTACTACTATCTGGTCGTCTTTTTGCCATAACCTTACCTATTCTTTGAGTCCATCTCCCAAAATATTCATTATGGGTCTGTTTTACAACATAAATATTTTTAATCAAATGTTTATAAGGGGGAGTCGTTACATCCACGTTCACATCAGCCCATTTTTCTCTTTCCCAAATTTGCTGACCTCCTACTGATTCTGCAAACGGCATAACATTATCAGCCCAATATTTAAGTTCTGCTGAAGTATCTCTGTCATATCTTTCTGAAGTTTGAAAAGGCATTATTCTTTCAAATACTCCGGCATTCTGACCTGTACTTATCTTATAGGTAATAATAAAGTTGTCTTGTTCAGCATTATATTTTTTTGTCTTTTTTGCTGCCGACTGGATAAATTTATTTTCCATTCCTGATTTTGCTTTGTAATGAAATGTATTCCAATATTCTGCATCTGAATTTCTTTGACCATATGAATTTGAAAACATAACGATACAAATAAATAAAAGTATTTTTTTCATTTTAATTTGATTTATGATTAATAATTTGCAATTTATATATAATTTATAAAAGAGACCCAGATGAAAAAACTTACTGAAGACATCATAATTTTGGTTTAGTTTGTTTGTTTTCTGTTTTTTAAAAACCATAATCCTCCCGAAGAAAATAAAGCCAGTAAAACTAGTATGGGCTGAAATAACAAACGCATAAATCTACTTGTATCAGTATTTAAATTGAAAGCATCTATTTCATTTACATATTGGTTAATGTTTCCTGGGAAAATTAAAACATAAAAAATTGCTAAGGAAATTCCTGTTTTTACTTTTAATTTACCTCCTACTACCATCAAAATTCCTAAAATAATTTCAATAATTCCAGAAGTAATTATTATCAAATCAATTAAGTTTTTCTGTTTTGTTAACCAAGAAGGGACTTGTGCTTGAAAAGCAATTTGTAAAAATGTTAAATGCCCTATTCCTATGTATATCATAATTAAACCTAATAGGATTCTAATGCTATTTTGAAAAGTATTTGTTTTAATTGTCATAAAAAATTGCAAATTCTCTGAAAATACTGAAGATGATATGCCTATAAGTTCATTGTTCAAGAATTAAAAATTCCTTCTTTATCATACAATCTTAAATCTCTTCTAAACCAATAATCATAGTAATTTTTTTATAAAAATTCATAATTAAAGATATATTTGATAGAAAGTATATTGAAAAAAATAGTCTAAATGTTTAAATCATTCTTGATTTAAACATTTAAGAAAAATTTCATTTCTAAACTTTTTATATTTTAAAATTTTTTCGTCAGAAACAAAATTAGTTGAACCCATACTGTTTTCTTTTATCCACTGGTTAGTTATTGGACCAAATTCTTTATTTAATTTTTTATCACTCCATTTAACCATTTCAATAATTACAGGATAGACATCAACTGCCTTATCAGTTAGATAATACCATTTGATTTTTTTATTCTCTGGATTAATTTTATAATCTATTAATCCATGCTCTATTAAACTTTTTAATCTATTTGTTAAAATATTAGAAGCAATTCCTTCGGCACTTTTGATAAAATCACTGAAAGTTGTTTTTTCAATAAATATATCTCTGATTATTAATAAAGACCATTTATCACCAAAGTGATCAAGAAAATTTGCTAAAGCACATTTACTTCTATACATTTTTACTGATTCTAAACTAATGTAATTTATGAAAGCAACAAATATTATTACGTAAATAACTGCAATACAGTAGTTTGTGTTTAGATTAATTAAAAGTAGTCAATTATATTATTAATTGGCCTACTTAAAATAAAAAAAGTTAAAAGAAATAAAACCTCAATAAATGTATTTGTTTAGAATGTTGAATGTATTAATGTTAATTCTTCTGCTAGGGGGACTAAAAAAACATAAAATTAATTTTTACTTACCAGCTTCCCATTAAAAGACGTAATCCCGATCTTACCAAGCGAGAATTACCTCTATTTTTTCGGTATTCGTCCCAAGACTTTTGTGCTTCTGGATTGCTTCTTCTGAAAGCTCCAGGATCCATAGCAGATTTCATATCATCAAACCCAACAATAACCCAATGGGATTCACCATCTGGAGAAAGACCAGCAGAAAAACCGCCTAATAATGTTTGACGATCTTTAGATCTGAATTTTAGAGATTTTTTAAAAGCTATTAAGTATTTTTCAGGGTCTTCAACATCTAAATAAAAATATCTCTGAATTGGTTTATTTTCACCAACATTTACAAGAGTATTACCCATTGAAGCACTATGCGTTTCTTTGATTAATTGACTTGCTTTTGTTATTAACAATTCCCAAGCATTATTCTCTTTTGGTGCATATTGTGCGCCCATTCCTTCAAGACTCCCAGCCCAAATAAATGAATGCGTATAGTTATTGCCATAATCTCTAAAATGATTTTCATATAAATAGGCATCAACATCTTCTGAAGTGGGATTCGATTTAAAATAATCATCAAAAAGATTGTATACCGCTTCAATATTTTCAGGCTCTATAGTAACATTATAGGAAGTCCAATATCTAGTCTGTCCAAATGACATTGTAGAAATTAATATTAATATTATTTTTTTCATTGTAATTGGTTTATGATTAATAACATTCAAACTTAAACATATTCCTATGCAATCCCAAATCATATGACTTACTTAAGATTATATGGCTGTGGTTTAAAAGAAAAAGAAACTTTAAAACTCTTATGTGATTTTTAAGTCAGAAGGAAAGTCTTCCCGTATATAGGTTATATGCAACTAATACAATAATTATAAGTAAACCTTGAAAAATAATCTGCCTTGGAGTACTCCATTTTTTCATTCCCTAAAGTTACAAATAAAACAGTATCATCTTATATGCTTTGGAAACCATAAACTTAGGCTGATATTGAAGCTACTTTTTTGTTTTTAGGCATTATAAAGGGTATTAATTCGTCACAAATACCGTATAAATCTTAATACAATAATTTAGAGTCTAATTTATTTCAACCTAATATCTTTGTTATTTGAATTTTACTATTAAAAACTTATTATGAGTAGACACCTATCTTTAAGGTCAGGTAATCCTGTTCTTTCAAAAAAAACTTTCGATAACACCATTTCCAGTGATAATAAAATGACTATTGAAGGGACTGTAAATAAAACTGCAATAAGCCTTTTTCTTCTAGTTGGTGCGGGTTATTTAACTTTCAACACCATTAATCTAGTCTTGCTAATTGGATGTGGTATAGGGGGATTCATATTAGCTATTATCACTGTTTATAAAAAAGAGTGGGCTCCAATAACTGTTCCTATTTATGCAGTATTAGAAGGTGGTATGTTGGGTGGAATATCTTATATGTACAATTCTTTATATGATGGTATTGTAACAAACGCTATACTTTTAACAGTGGGGATCTTAGTTTCGTTATTGATCGCATATCGATCAGGCTATATAAAAGCAACTGAAAATTTTAAACTTGGAATATTTGCTGCAACAGGAGGAATTGCTATTGTCTACTTAATAAACTTTTTTATGGGCTTTTTTGGCTCAGGTCTGGGTGTAATGAGTGTAAATAAGGCTTCTCCAATAAGTATTGGGTTTAGTATTGTTGTTGTAATAATAGCCGCTCTAAATCTAGTTTTAGATTTTGATTTTATTGAGGAGGGGGCTGAAAAGGGGGCACCAAAATATATGGAATGGTATGGGGCATTCGGTTTATTAGTTACTCTTATATGGTTATATCTTGAAATATTAAGGTTACTAGCAAAGCTTAACTCAAGAAAATGATTTTATTACATAAAATGGAATTGCTGAATATTTTACACCTGAAGTTTAAATAAAAATTATTACTGTTTTATTTTAAATTTATTCCCCTTAAATATAAACCAAATAAGCATAATAATTAAATACGAAGAATAACTTATCACCGCGATTTTTGCGTTTAGTAAATTAATTAAAAGAGTAAATACAATAGTTGAAGATCCTGCAAGTATTAAAAAAAACTTTTTTAAAAGTGTAAGATAGTTTACAATATCAAAATTTTCTCTTTCCTTTTTTGACATAGCATTATAACCGCTCAAAAGATATTTAGCGTTTTCTTTATTTAAGCCTAAAGCAGTTGATATAAAAATTATGTCTGCAATTAAAACTGCAATAAAAGGAGAATTCATCATAGTAAATTAATAACATATAAATATAACAAATTCTAAAACTTACTTAAGATAATATCCCCGTGGTTAAAAACATTTATTATAATTAATTTTATTAACTTTCAATAAAAATGATTTTTGTAGAAAAATACTACCCTGTAATACTTGCTTTTTTAAGTTTTTTATATTCAATATTTTTGTGGTTTTCGGGCAATCAGCTTGAAGGCATATATGTAGGTCTATGGCCAGTAACTATTCTTGCCTTTGCATTTGTGATAAGGCAAAGAAGAAGTGATGATAAAAATTCCGGACTATGAAAAACCAAATTATGTTTATCGTAGGAGTAATAATATTTATTGTCTACGTATATTTTCTTTTGACAATAATCAGAAAACAACACAAAATTCAACGTAAAGAAAATATGAATTCATATGATTCAAGTGATTTTGACGGGATAGGAAATCAAGGTAGAATACCGGATAAAGATGTGAAAAATAGAGCGCCTTAAATGCTTACTTTTAAAGGAAATGCTTTTTTCATATAGTTATCTTTCACTCTTATTGATATTAAGTAAAAGAGTTATTAGAAAAAACTATTAGATGTAATTAAAATACACAATAGCATAACTCTGTGTATTTTTCTACTTTTTATAAACTTCTTTAACTAAACTATTAATTAAATATATACTCAATTCATCATAATACTCTTCATTAGCATCATCTATCAATAAGTTTTCGCTTAATCCGAATAATTCTCCAATGGTATCAAATTGCTCTAAAACATAATGAGAATATTTTCCGCTTTTAACTTTTAAATCTATCTGAATTTTAAACTTTTTGATTTTATGAAAGGTTTCGCTATCCATGTTGTTTATTATTAATGATTAATTGTAAAGCTACAACCTCTTAAGTCAATATTCGTAGATAAACATAACCATATAGAGAATTTTAAAAGCAGTATTTTTCATAAACTTACTGAAGTTTACATGCATATAGTTTAATTTGTGTTTTAAATTTCAGGCCTCCAGAAAAGAGCAGGATTTTTATTAAATCAAAAGAAATAAATGTCAATTTCTAAGAGTTACTAATAATCCTCAAAAACTAAAAAGCCTAAAACATTCTTAATAAAAGGTGCCGTTAGGTTATTAGTATTTAATATCGTAAGATTTAATTTATTTCAGGCAGTTTATTTTTTAAAACATACCCTAATTCTCTTTTTTCAGTTTGAATAAAAAAATACTCGGAATTACTTCTGTCTAAAATCCTAAAAGAATATCCTCCTTGAATTCTATGAATAACTCTTGATGTTGAAATTGGTTTTTCAAAAATTAAGTAGTTTTTATTTTTAAAAAAATACTTAGTATTAGAGTTATGTAAATTACTTATAATTTGCTTAGAGTCATTTTTATTTAAAAAATTGTCTTCCTTGTTTTTAATTAAAAATGAAATAAATTCAACATCAGAAAGCCACCTATTTTTTCCTTTGAATTGGAATTCATTGTTTTTAAACCTTATTTCAGGGTCTAATAAAATTTTATTTAGATTTTGAATGTTTGGTGGAATTTTATTTAATATAAATTTTGTTTTAAAAAATTGACTCTTAAGTTTTTCGAGTCTAACTTTATAATCATTTGATTTTATCCTGTTAGATTTTAACATTTCTGAAAGAGCTATATTTTCTTTAATGTTCAGTTCCATAAAACGAGTTTTTAATAGTTCTGCTTTTTTGTTATTTTTTTGCCCAAAAAAAAGAAGTGGAATAAATATTAATAATATAATTAGTTTCTTCATAGTCTAAATATAATAATTATATAAACCTTATAATTATTGACGCCTTTGAAGTAGATTAAAAGTTACCGAATGATTAGTGATAAAATATTCCCGTTCTTACTAAAGATAAATTATTGTTTGATTAGGATTTGTTATATTTAGGCATCATTAAGCACAAATAAAATGAAAGGAATTATTATCCCTCTTTTACTTTTTTTTTTGACTAACTGCTCTAAAGATTCTGATAAATTGACCATAAATCTTTACGGACTTTCACAGGAAGATATAGACCAGGCATTGATCATTCATAATAATGCGCGCTCAGAGGTTGGTGTTGCAAGCCTTAAGTGGTCATCTTCACTGTCTAAAGATGCGTCAAAATGGGCGCTACAAATGGCCAAAGAAGATAGAATGTATCATTCTGAAAACGACTCGCGCACAGGACAAGGAGAAAATTTATATTATACAACTGCGACAGATTCAACAACATCTGCTAGAAATGGGTCTCAACTTTGGTATGAAGAAATTGAATTATACACCTATTCCCCAATTCTATCAGGAGAAAATGATTTTTACGAAATAGGGCATTATACTCAAATGGTTTGGAATAGCACTACCGAAGTTGGAATGGCAATGGCTGTTTCAGATTCAGGCAAGACATATGTTGTGGCGAGATATAGTCCTCAGGGTAATTTTGTTGGAGAATTTCCGTATTAAAAAATACCAATATTCATTTAAACTTTTGGCATATCATCTCTTTTGTGCATCAAAATTCTTCAATTGGACATATAGTTTTTGAATTATAAATAAGTATCATTACATTTAATTATCTGAAAAAGATAACGCGATGAAAATAAATTTAGTGACATTTGGTTACTTGAGAAATTTGGTGTGTTTCGATTAGCTCTGTTTTCGTTTTTATGGATGTAATAACAACATTAATAATTAAATATCTTCTTAAATAAGAGCCTAAAAATAGATAACTAAAAAGATATATAATTTAAACTTAATGGATAAAAAACTAATAATATGGATCTAGAAAAAATAAAAATTGCAATACTCAAAATAGTAGATTCGATTGCCAAAAGTCTAGGAGTTGAACTGAGGGTTTTGGTTCTAATTGCTTTTTTGGTTGGTTATATTTTAGGTCGTATTTAATTAACTAATCTGACTTTAAGAAGCAAATAAATCTTTTTATTCTATTGCATTAAATTATTTTAGAACTAATACCAAATTTTAAAAATTGTTTGGTTTCATAAACTCTTTTCAATTGTTGTTTTTACTTCATCAAGAGCGTCGATAATTACTTCATTAAAAGTGTTTTGTCCAATGTTGGTTACATGTTTTGCTCCTTCTAGCTCAAATCTGTCAAAAGCATTTTCAATAGTGCTATACTCATTATCTCTAATAGTGCTTATGGTTGATAATATTGCCTCAACAATTTCTCTTTTTCTCTTTTGGTAATAATCCATATAACTAATAATCGTTGTATTAATATTACTGATAATTTAAAAAATAATAACTAAAGTTAGTCAGAATTATCGTGACATACATAACATGACAGACATCAATTTTTTTGATTACATATAAGATTTATATAATTTAAAAATGTGTGTTAAATAGGTAAATATTGATTATTGATAAATAGTCTTTATATTTAATTATGAAACTATTAGCCTATCCTTTAACATTATTCGGTTTTTTTGTTATTACTAATGGTGCTAAACCATCCATCGAATGGATTGGGAAAAAGACAGATAAATTTTTTTCGCGGAGAGTGGGATTTATTAATGTAATTCTAACTATTTGTTTTTGCGTTTTTGGTGTGGTAAATTATCTAATAGAATATTAAACTTAATTAGAGAGGGTTTACAGAAATTTTATAAAGGTAATAGCAATCATAGTGTTTAAAATGTCTTTTTAAAAATGATGCTTTTTAACCAAACTTTAATAGCTTTTTCATCTTTTTTCTTCGCACTATCTAAACTTTGAATACAAAGAAATTTTATGTTTTCATTTGAAATACAAAGATTCAATTTTTTTTCAACATATTTTTTGTGTCTATTTACAGGATATATATAAACTCCATCTATCGAGGATATATGAATATTTTGATTTTGAAGCTCTAAATTATTTGCAAGTGAAACTGTATTAAATTGATCATAATTTCTAAAACGATAAGAAATATTTTTTTTTAATAGTTTATCATTATTACTAAAAAAAAGTTTTAATGTCTTCTTGTTTATTGGGTGAGGAGTGTGTTCTACTCGAAAATATTTTTTAATATATCCAAGCTTATTTGCGGCGTTCCACTGTCCGATGTAATAATTTGGACGAAGCAAAAAATTCTTGCTGTTTAAGATAGTTTTTTTGATGTATTTTATAATCGTATTATAGGCTAATTTAATCTTTGGTTTGGATTTCCATTTACCCCTTAAAACAGGAGTTCCGTTTACAAACCAATCTTTCTGTTTCACAGGACGAATCAGGAAAAAATCATCATTAAAATAAACAAAATTATCAGAAAGAGAATTTATTTTCCAAAGTAAACTTTCAATTGATCGACTATTAAAACTAGGTAAACAAAATTCGTTCCCTTTAAATATTTCTTTATGATCAATTATTTTAATGGAATTAATCCCTTTTGAAAAATGATTTTTAAAAATATCTGAGAATTTTGGTGCTTGACCATCAGTTATAATAAAAATATTTCTTACAAAAGGAGCGAATTTTAAGATTGAGCCAACACAATATTCAATTTCATTTTTGGATTCGAAACGAGTATTTAACGAACTATGGGAAGAATATGATTTTTCTTTTTCTAAAAAAAAAGCTCTCTTTTGTTTTAGATCAGGATCACTTCCATTTACCCATGTTATGACAACATCTATTGGAATTTCTTTTTTGATATACTTTATGATTTAGTCATTAGTGATAATAAACTTTCGCTGGTTTAAAACATATAATGGGTGTTTAATCTGTACAATATTCATCTCCTATTTCAAATGAATTATAAACTTCTTCGGAAACACTACCAGACACAATAACTATTTGATTTTTAACATTTTTTAGTTTTTCATTCCAATAGAAAAAATATTTGCCTCCTCCTGATCCTTTGTCTTTGATTTCAACACATCCTGTTTCTTTTGAACAAAAGGAGACTAGTAGAATTAAAAATATGAGTGCTTTTTTCATTAATTCATTATTTTAATCAAATATAATAAATCCTAAAGCCTACTCCTCTCAATATGCGTTTGGTTTAATCATATTTATTAAACTTTTCATAAGCCAATTGTTCAAAATATTCTTATTCTTAAATTATATTTTTTTTGATGAAGGAAAAAGTATTTGTTTTTTTAATAGCTTTACTAGTAAATGTAAAAATATCCTTAAAAATCTATTGACTATAAATAACTTGAAATATAAATGATGAAAAAATTATCTATCCCATATGCAATTGTCATTGGCTCCATATTTATAAGTCTTTCCCTTTATTTTGGGCATCTTGTAAATAGGTATTCACATATAGAAGGGAAACAACTATTAGACAAAAAAGAGGGTACAATCTATTTATTAGATGAAAGAAAATATATTCTAAAAAATGGCGATGTATATCAGTATGAATAAATTAAACTGATCTGCTATTTAAACTTTCTAGAAACTGTTTTTAAAAAAATTATAAGTAATATTACCTTTATAGCTATGAAGGATAAACAGGTTACGCTTTTTGGTGCATCAGGATTAATTGGTGGTGTTTTGATAAAACAACTTTTAGAAGATCCTTCCATTTCAAAAATAAAAATTGCTTCAAGAGGGCCTATTAAATTCGTTCATGAAAAAATTATTTTTTTTCAAATATCTTTTTCAGATCAAAAAGAACTTGAAAAAAGTGTTGCTGATAGTGTAGTGGTTTTCTCAACAATTGGTTCCACAAAAGCCAAGGTTAACGGAGATAAAAATGCCTACAGAAGAATAGATTTTGACATTAATCTTTCCATTGCTAAGTCTTGCCTAAAAATGAAAGTTAATCAGTTTCAACTTGTCTCATCAGGAGGAGCAGATGCCTCAAGTAAAAACTTTTATTTAAAACTAAAGGGGGAAATAGAGGTTGCCGTTTTTGATTTAAAATTACCTTCGGCTGTTATTTTGAGACCCTCTTTATTGTTAGGAAAAAGAAATGAATTTCGTTTTGGGGAAAAGATTGCTCAAATTTTAATGCCTTTATTTTCTTTTTTATTTTCCGATAATTATAAACCTATAAAAGCAACCTCTGTTGCAAAATCAATGCTTAAATATTCTAAGATTAAACCGCTGGGAAATCATGTGATTTATAATAAAGAAATGATAAAATATTTATAATAAACTCACAAACGCCCTTTATATCTATATATATAAAAATAAGTTAGCTTAATAAACTGTGATTATTATTTACTTAAATAAGTTATGTTTGAATATTATTAACCATAAATCAATTAAAATGAAAAAATTTTTACTTTTAGTAATCTCATTATTTTTTTTAACTGGAATATCCGCACAAATTGTTGCTTTCCATCCTGTTAAGGTAAGTGCTAATCAACTTGAAAGTTTTCTTGATATAGAGACTAACTACATGAAGAAAATTGCTCAAAAAGCAGTTGAAAATGGAGACTTATTAGGATGGCGCTTGTTAGAGACTTTTAATCCCGGCTCTGATGATTTTAATTATATGTTTGTCAACATATATAAAGATTTTAACGCTGCAACCTCTACAAATGCAAATTGGTGGAATAAATCGGAAGAAGTTGTTGGTGTAAAACCAAATATTTTATTAGATGTTTATTCTGGTTTAGAATTTGACAGAAGATATTTTTATGAAGTAAAACAACAAATTCCCAATAATCAGCAGGCAAGTTATGTTATCTTAAACTTTGCCCGCCCAAATGATGTTTCAATTCATATGAATGAAACAGAAAAATATGTAATCCCACATTTCAAAAAAAATATGAAAAAATTTGGAATGGTTGGATGGGGTTTTGCAACAAAAATTACACCACAAGGAAAAGAATATTCTTCTATGATGACCTGGGATTCATATGATAATCTTTCAAATGTAATGAAGCACTTAGCTGGCTATGGAGTTATGGACGGACTTCCCTATGAAAAATTTAGTAAAATAATAGATTGGGAAAATAGGTATATCATGAAAGTTATTTCAGCAACAAAATAAAACAGAACACTCCCTCATGGAGGGTTATTATTTTTCTTAAAATATAAATTTGTCATTGTTTGGAATCTAGTTACCACTCGTTTTTATTAAGGTCATCTATTATTTTTTTATAGATAGATTGAAATAAAATAGTAGAATACTCCTTTAATGTCTTTTGATAATTATTAATAACTCTGGGTTGAGACTGTATGTAAAGTTCTTTTTTCCTTTTATTCGTCGATTCAAAATAATCTTGATTCATTTCTTCAATAGCTTTAAGCTTAAAACGCTCAAGGTCTGCTGCTAAAAAATCCATTTTAGCGGGAAAAGGTAGTTTAAAATCTGTTCCGTCAGAATCATAATATTTCCCGTCTTGATACTGCATTTCAATTCGAAATTTATCGTCCCTTGCCTCTAAAATAATGGTGTAGTCATGGTTGTAATCAACATAATCTAAAAGACTAGGGTCTTTTGGATTTATTAACTTATATGAATTGATAACTGGCACCTTTGCCATTGCTTTTATTACGATTCGCTTTGAGTCTGAATCGTTAAAAACAATTACATCATTGGCATTTTGATAAATAAGAGCTATTGCAAAATTTATTTTTGAAAAAACTTGGGCTGCTGAAGCCCCCCTAACTTCATAAACCTGTGAAATTTTATTGCCGTCAATTTCCTGAGAAAAAGATTTTATACTCACTAAAAATAATAGAATAATTATGTGATTAATTTTCATATTAAATAATACGTTAATGATGCTAAATTGAGAAAATTGGTTTCTCGGAAAAATCTAAAAATTATCTTTTTCAAACTCTTTTAAACTCCATATCACTTCTGGATTTTCAATAAAGTCTGGAGGATTGCCGATTGCTAGTGCATGAATATCCAAGTCTTCATTATCAAAGCGTACCACCCAATAATCAACTTTGTTAATTTTAGAAATTCCCTCAAGTAATTCAACGGCTATTTTGTGTTTCTTATTTAAGTGGTGAGAGAAAAAATAGCAGCTTTTCCAACTCTGATCTTTTTTTGGCTTAAACTCTAAAAGAAACTCATTTATCAAATCTTGTCGTTTCATTAATTAAAAATATAAATTTTATTTCTAACAAATAACGTTAAAATTATGTAGTCTAAATAATAAAATTGATCTAGCTTTTTAATGATCTTAAAGGTGAAAACGGTTTAGGTTTTATTATATTTTTTAAACCCCATCTTATCTATTTAAACCTTTAGTGTGTTTTTTGGAATAGAAGAAAGTGGTAATGAAAAATAAAAGTCCTTTCATATAGATTAGGATAACAATTTTAGATTAAATGTAAACCGATTATATCAAACTGATTAATAGTGAAGCTATCCTTTCCATGTCCCTCCATAGCGATAATGTTCATTGTCTCTTCTTACTTCAATAAGGCAATCATTACATAGAAAAACCCATTCTTTAATTGGCTTGTATGATGCACGAAAAGCCATTCTAAAATTTTTTTTACACTTTTCGCATTCTTTTTTTTTCATCCTAATTTTAATTTATTCTGTTTTGTACTTTTGTCTTTTCTGTTTTGAGCTTTAAAAAATAATATATTCTTTTTCACTAAGGTTAGATATAATTTGTCTTTTAAATACAGTTTTATTCAGATTTTCCAATATCGTTAAAATTTATGTTTTTCAACGATTTATGTTCATAAAACTAGCATAATTTTGGAAAATTAAGTTTAAAATTTTATCATATCTCTTGGAAAATTTTTGATCCACCATTATTATTAGAAATAATTTCTTCAGAATCTAGGTCCTTAATCCCAAATTTTCTTGTCTCACTAAAGTTTTCAGCAGTAATAATCAATAAAAAACTTCAAGATCAGTGTTTTTATAATTAATTAAATATAATAAATTCTTGTATTTCTTATAATAAGATGTCTTTCTATGGAATAATCAAAATAGATGATTTAGTTTCGCGCTATGATTTTAAATATGTTCCGCATATTTTCTGGCCTTTCACACTTAGCTTATGGAATTCTTGCATTATCTCATCCGTTTTACGTTGATGAATTTGAAAGGTTTGGATTTTCAAAATTTAGGCTTTTAATTGCCCTTAGTCAAGTTTTTTTTGGATTAGGTCTTCTGCTTGACTTTCGGAAAATTAAATTAACCGAGATTAGTTCAGGGCTATTGTCAATTATGATGGCTGGAGCACTTATAACTAGAATCATAATTAAAGATGAATTAATACAGTCTTTACCAGCTTTAGGCTACTTATTAATAAATTCTTTTATCTTTATAAAAAGCATACAAAAATGAAAATCCTTAAGTACCTTTTAATGTCAACCATTTCATTGATTGTATTAAATGTATGGTTCTTCCGTTTCAACACTTTTACTATATACAGGGGTGGAAATGCAACTAATATGATTGAGGAATTTGCTGTTTATGGTTTTAGTGAAACAGTGGTCTACATAATTGGAGGGTTAAAAATTTTGGCAGCATTTGGACTTTTATTTGGGTTTTTTTTTGAAAAAACTATCCTTCCATCGGTATCTTTAATGGGAACTTTAATGCTTGGTGCCATTATAATGCATTTTAAAATAAATGATGAAGCCATTAAATTTTTACCTGCTGGACTACTTTTTATTTCTAGTTTAACAGTACTCTATCTTCATAAAAAAGAAAGATCTTAGAGGGTTGAATTTCTCGCACAAATTTAAAAAATAAAGAAAGGATGTAACCTGAGTGTTGATTATAAATTAATATATAATTAATGGAATTGGAATAATGACTTGTCTTGTCATTCTCAAAAAAAAATGGCTATTTTTTCTTTCTTCTGTTAGCAATTTTGTCCCCTTTTGTTCTTGGCTTATTATATTTTTTGGCAATTTTGAATTTATATGAACCCCCTAAATTAGTTTTTTTATTTTTAGCTTTTTTTTCTTCCATTACATAAAGATACCAAAAAACTAATCCTCTATTTTAAAAAATTCAATGAGATTTTTGACTGAATTTTCAATTGAAAATTACTATTATAAAATTTCAGTAATCGTACTTATCTTAGTATTAAACTTTATATGTTCTTTTACTTTTTTCCCAAGTAATAGTTTGCCAATGGGACTTATAGGAGAAATACAATAATACGTATAGATTTCAATATCACACGATTCTGCGGCTAATGCAATATAATAATTTCCATTATCTGTTCGAACAACAGAACCCAGACCAACTATGCCTGTGTCATAATGGTTTTTAAGTGATCGTAACTTTTGAAACTCCTTCTCCAATACCAATAGTTGGTTTCCTAGTTTTTCACGTTCAATCTGGATCATTGCCCTCCCTGTTTCATGCTTGTCTCCAGCACTACTTTTAGTTTCAGAAGTCAATGCTAATTGTAGCTCGTTTTTTCTTTGTTCCAACAAATCCTTTCTTTTTTGAAGATAGTTTTCACAATGAAAAAACAACTTTTCTTTTATCATAAACAGTTTTCAAAGAGTCTTTCAAGTTAAATAAATTGTCAATATGATTTAAACCTGATTTAATGAAATTTTCTTGGTATTTTTTTAGAAAATAAAGCTTCTGAAATCTAGCTGAAAAGAACTAAAAGAATTATCTACTTTTATCGCATGAATAAAAACAACGTTTCCTTTAAATGGGCCTTTAAAGAATTTATTTGGCCAAGAAGAAAAATTCTCTTTTTAGGCCTTTTTTTAATCTTAGTTCGCAGTTTGTCTGGCTTAGTTCTTCCTTACGCAAGTAAATCACTAATCGATGATGTTATTCCATCAAAAGATACTCATTCTCTCACAATTTTATTGTTAGTGGTTTGCATTGCTTTATTATTTCAATCAGTTAGTGCATTCTCACTAACAAGACTTTTAAGTGTTGAGGCACAACATTTAATTTCAATTCTACGGGCCAAAGTGCAACAAAAATTACTTACCCTCCCTATTAGCTTTTTTGACAATAATAAATCAGGTGCATTAGTTTCTAGAGTCATGACAGACGTTGAAGGTGTAAGGAATTTAGTGGGAACTGGGTTAGTGCAATTAATAGGTGGAAGTGTAACTGCCATTATATCACTTATTATTTTAATTCGGATAAATGCTCAAATGACTTTATTTGTTCTTGTACCTATACTAATATTTGCTGTAATTGCATTAAAGGCCTTTGGATACATTCGTCCAATTTTTAGAGCTCGCGGAAAAATAAATGCTGAAGTCACGGGACGTCTTACAGAAACCCTTAATGGAATTAGAGTAATTAAAGGTTTTAATGCTGAAGCTCAAGAACAAAAAGTATTTGAAAAAGGGGTAGAAGATTTATATCAAAATGTTAAAAAAAGTTTAACAGCTACTGCATTTATGACGAGTTCTTCAACGTTTTTATTGGGTTTAGCTTCTGCTGGTATTATGGGAATGGGAGGGTATTTTATTATGAATAATTCTATGACTTATGGTGAGTTTGTGTCCTTTACACTTTTTTTAGGTTTTATGATTGCCCCAATTGTTCAAATGAGTAACATTGGGAGTCAATTAACAGAAGCCTTTGCAGGTTTGGATAGAACCCAAGAATTAATGGGTATTGATGAAGAAAATAACTTGAAAACAAGAACCATATCACTAGATAAAATTAAGGGGAACATCACATTTAACAATATTTCATTTAGTTATGATGATACCACAGAAGTACTTAGAAATATTTCTTTTGAAGCGCCACAAGGAAGTGTAACCGCACTTGTTGGATCTTCAGGGTCAGGAAAATCAACTATTGCAGGCTTAGTCACTGCCTTTTTAAATCCTAATTCTGGACAAGTGCTTATAGATGAAATTGATCTGTCAAAAGTAGATTTAAAAAGCTTTAGAAGTCAATTAGGCGTTGTACTTCAAGATGATTTTTTATATGAGGGTACCATTCGAGAAAACATACTTTTCCCACGACCCAAAGCTTCAGAAGAAGATCTTTTAGAAGCAGTTGAAGGAGCCTATGTTAATGAATTTACAGATCGCTTTGAAAATGGCTTAGACACGGTTATTGGTGAGCGAGGGGTTAAATTATCAGGTGGGCAACGCCAGCGGATTTCAATTGCAAGAGCCTTACTAGCAAAACCTAAAATTGTTATTTTAGATGAGGCCACATCTAATTTAGACACTCAAAGTGAAGCTTTTATTCAAAAAAGTTTAGCAGTATTAATGCGCAACAGAACTACATTTGTTATAGCTCATCGTCTGAGCACAATCCAAAAAGCTGATCAAATATTGGTCATAGAAGAAGGTGACATTGTAGAGCGAGGAAAACACGAGGAACTTATAAAGACAAAGGGAAGGTATCATGAATTATATACCTATCAAACAAGAATGTAAACTGATAAATAATTATTAAAATATTCCTCTTTTAGAAAATATTAGTATTGATTGACGATAGGTTTTACTTTTTGAGCAATCAATCCCATAGTTTTTTTTAGTTGATCATGCGTTAAATTAGCATTGTCCAATTGAAAGGTAAAACGTGAAATTCCTCCTAAAGCGGCACTGTGTTGTAGAATCTTTTCAGCAACTTCTTCGGGACTCCCCACTAATAAAGCTCCTTTTGGACTATTTTGTGCGTCAAACCCTTGTTTTGTAACCGATGGCCATCCTCGTTCTCTGCCTATACGGGTAAAGTTTTTTGCATAGCCTGGAAAATAATTTGATACTGCCTCATCTTTTGTCTCTGCGACATAACCTAAGGAATGAATGCCTATACTTAATTCATTGGGAGTAAAACCAGCTTCAGCTCCTGCCTTTCGATATAAATCTACTAAAGGCCGGAAACGATGAGTTTCACCACCTATAATAGCAATCATAAGCGGCAGTCCCATACTCCCTGCGCGGACAAAAGAAGAGGGTGTTCCTCCAGCACCAAGCCAAATAGGCATTTTTTTTTGAAAGGCCCTAGGGGTTATGAGCTGTTGATTTAAAGGAGCACGATATTTTCCAGACCAGGTAATTACTTCAGAATCACGAATTTGTAATAGTAACTCTAATTTTTCTTTAAAAAGTGCGTCATAATCTTCAAATTGAATTCCAAACAATGGAAATGACTCTGAAAAAGAGCCCCGACCAACAACTATTTCTACTCGCCCTGAACTAATTAGATCGAGAGTAGCATAATTTTGAAAAACTCGTACTGGATCTGCGGCGCTAAGAACAGCAACAGCACTACTCAATTTTATCTGCTTTGTTTGGGCTGCCGCTGCCGCCAAAATAATGTGTGGTGCAGCATCTAAGAACTCTTCTCTATGGTGTTCCCCAATCCCAAATAAATCGATGCCTACTTCATCAGCATAAATAATTCTATCTATGAGATCCTTTATTACCTGAACACGATCCTCAGAAGAAGGTTTCCCTTTTGAAATGTCTACTGCTGCAAAACTGTCAATTCCTATTTCCATGAAATACTTATTAAATGGTTACTTTACTAAAGTGATTTTATCTTTTTCAATAAAAATTTTCTTTTTTTTATAAAGTACACCTAGTGCTTTTTTAAAAGCCTTTTTACTTAAGTGAAGCTGTTGCATAATATCATTTGGACTGCTCTTATCAGAAAGATGCAATTCTCCTGAATGATCAAGTTTCTTTAAAATAGTTTCACAATGTGTATCAATAACATTCAAAAAACCTTGTGGCTGAAGAGAAATGTCATACTTCCCATCCTCTCTTATTTTTTTAATATATCCGATTTTTTTGGTGTTTCTTTCTAGCGGCTCAAAAACTTCATTTTTGTAGAGTAACCCTTCTAAAGATCCATTGATTACTACATTAAAGCCCAGATCCGTTTCTCTTCCAATAATAAGCTCAACTTTTTCACCAAAATCTAATTCCATGATGTTTTTAATTTATGATAAAAGTACTCAATAAATAGAGGATTTGTTTTATTAAATTAAGGCAAAAACATTTAGCTTAATTGACTATTTTTATAATCGAATTAAAATTTAATTATTCATTAAAATAGAAGGTTTTATGAATAGAAGAAATGCATTAAAAAATATGGGCCTCTTGACCGGAGGGTTAACCTTTATTCCCTATTCATGTTCCCTAACCCCTGAGCTTGTATTTAAACGCTTAGCCAATGTTAAAAAAGAGCAACAAGATTTGATTGGGTGGGTTTGTAATTGTATTCTGCCGGAAGATCTAGAAAACTTTCCTACGCCTGAAAGTCGGCAGTTTTTTGTGTTAACTCAAATTAATGATTGTGAAAACACGAAAATTATTCTTCGATTTTTAAAGGGTCTTGAGTCTTTTCAGCTAGCCTTATCTCCTACTAAAGAAATAAAAATTGATTGGCTAACTCCAGAAGAACAATTTGTTTTTTTAAGTCTACAATTTGAAAAGAAAGGTGCCATTAAAATATTCTTAGAAATGTTAAAAAATTACTCTCTTTTGCATTTTGAAACATCCGAAAATTATATGAAAAACTATTTAGACTTTGAATTTATGCCAGGACGTTATATAGGTGACGTGACCGTTTAAACACATTATATTATGAAATCAAATACTTTTGATACCATCGTAATTGGGGCAGGAATGTCAGGGGGATGGGCTGCCAAAGAGTTTAGTGAACAAGGATTTAAAACCCTTTTATTGGAACGTGGCCCCAATGTGGAGCATTTAAAAGACTACCCAACAACCAATACACAGCCATGGGAATTTAAGTACCGTGGTAGGCTTACTGCAAAAGAAAAGAAAGAAAATCCTATAGCCAGTAGATGCTATGCTTTCAAAGAGGATGCCAAACACTTTTTTGTTAAAGATAATGAGCATCCCTATATCCAAAAGAAACCTTTTGACTGGCTAAGAGGTTATCAAGTAGGTGGAAAATCAATAATGTGGGCACGCCAAGTTCAACGCTGGAGTAAATATGATTTTGAAGGCCCTAAACGAGACGGTTTTGCAGTAGATTGGCCCATTAGATATAAAGACTTAGAGACATGGTACACTTATGTTGAAAAATTTGTGGGTGTAAGTGGAAATAAAGATGGTTTAGACACCTTACCAGATGGTGATTTTTTGAAGCCATGGGAATCTAACGTGGTAGAAGATTATTTCAGTAAAGAGATGAAAAAACACTATAAGGATCGGCATGTTATTTATGGCCGTTGTGCACATCTAACTGAAAGCAAGCCTCAATTCATCGAACAAGGAAGAGGTCTGTGCATGAGCAGAAGAATATGCCAAAGGGGCTGCCCTTTGGGAGGTTATTTTAATGTTAATTCTACTCTGATTCCATGGGCTTTAAAAACCGGAAACATGACTCTTAAGCCGAATTCTGTAGTTCAATCTGTATTGTATGACGAGGTAAAACAAAAAGCAATTGGTGTTCGGGTTATTGACTCAAAAACAAAAAAAACAAAAGATTACTTTGCTAAGGTTATATTTATAACTGCAGCTACACTAAATACCAATCTTATTTTATTGAATTCTAAATCTAAACGTTTCCCAAACGGCTTAGGAAATGATAATGGGTTGATGGGAAAATACATTGCCTTTCATAATTATAGAGCAACAATCAATGCACAGTGTGAAGGGTTTCCCAAAAATACCATTGAGGGAGCAAAACCGACCTCACATTATGTTCCACGTTTTAGAAATGTATACAGACAGGAGACAGACTTTTTACGCGGATATGCTGCTGGGTTTGGTGCTTCACCAGCTAGAGTAACTGATCGTGGAGGTTTTGGTGCAACGCTTAAAAAACAACTCCTCGAAACCAAAGAAACAGGTGTTTGGAATGTTAATTCTCATATGATGGGAGAAACTATTCCTAAAGTAAGTAATCAAGTAACCTTAGATAAAGAAAAAGTTGATTCTTGGGGAATTCCACTTTTAAATATAAATGTAGAGTATGATGAAAATGATGAAAAAATGATTGAAGACTTTTTTGAACAATTTACAGTGATGTTTAAAAAAGCTGGATTTGTAAATATAAAAACAAACGACAGCAAAAGAAGACCTGGAAATGACATACATGAAATGGGAGGAGTTAGAATGGGAAAAGACCCAAAAACATCATTACTAAATAAGTGGAATCAATTACATGAATGTAAAAACGTTTTTGTTACGGATGGTGCTTGCATGACATCAACAAGTACACAAAACCCTTCTTTAACCTTTATGGCAATTACAGCAAGAGCTGCTAATTATGCTGTTGAACAAATGAAAAAAGAATTACTTTAAAAAGATTGGATTGGATTTATCCTCAGGAATTCGAGAATTCATTATCAAGAACCAGAGAGGTGGAACTAACGACAATAAAATAGAGGTTGGATAACCAAAGGGAAGTTGTGGACTTTCTTTTTTATTTTCCAAAATTTGATATTTTTTGGATGCCTTAAAATGATGATCGCTATGACGTGTTAATTCATATAAAACAATACGTCCGATAATGTGATTGGAATTCCAAGAATGATGCGTTTGTACTCTTTCGTATCTTCCTGATGGTAGTTTTTTTCTCACTAATCCATAATGTTCTATGTAGTTAATTGTTTCTAAAAAAACGAAAGAAAGGATCCCCACTATAATAGCAAAGAAAAGACCTGTTGTTCCAAAAGTAATTACCCAAATGGCTAAATACGCGGTTTGAAAAAGTGTATACCACATCATATCATTTTTAAAAGATAAAAAACCTTTATTTTCTTTCTTTAGCAATCTATTTTGAATTCGCCAAGCATTTAAATACTGATTAAATACTGAAGTTACCCAAAAATGATAAACAGATTGATTTAGTCTTGAAGTTGCTGGATCTTCAGGAGTTGCTACATTTTTGTGGTGGCCAAAATTATGCTCTAAATAAAAATGCATGTATAAACATGGCAAGAGTAATAACTTAGAAAGTATTCGTTCGCTTTGTGAAGTTCTATGCCCCAGTTCATGTGCTACATTAATAGCATTTGTTGCCAATAAAATTCCTAAGGACAATATAATCCCAATCGTTTCATAGTTCAATAATACCCCGCTATTCAGGATATAGAAACCATAGCATAAGATCCCAAAAACAAAAGGAATATTAAAGTACAAAAGAAGGTCAAAAAAAATATTATTTACTCTTTTTTCTTTTTTAGCATCAGAATAAGAGATGTCAAAATCATTTAATAAAAGCTCCAATAAAGGGATTACTATAAACGCGTAAATTGGTGCACTATACGTAAGCATGCCTGAAGAAAAAACCGATAAAAGTGTGGCTAAAGGAATCGAATATGCAAAAAGATATTTAAGATCACTCATGATTAAATTTAAACAAAAATAATAAACTTATTGTTTCAATGGTTTTAGAAGAGAAATTGATTTGAATTACTCAGATTTAGTACCTTTAACGCAAAATAAAAGATAATATAATGACACTTGTTGCAGTAACCGTAATTATCACCACTATCATTACCTTAATTGTTATTTTAGTTGATATTAAAAAATCTAAATAAAGCACTTGCTTTATCTAGATTTTGAATTAAATTTTTTTATAATTAATGATAAAGCTTGTAAAGTAAAAAGTTTAGAGATGTTTTTCTCCCCTTTCCGCCTTTATATTTTAATTGCCCTTTTATCGGGGCTAAATATATTTTCTCAAGCAGGAGGTATTCTTATTCAGCAATACAGTAAAGGTCCTGAATTAAATCAAATGTATTCGAAATGGAGCTTTTCAATTGGCCCTGAAATTAACCGAATTAATTCCGATCTAAACACCGCTTATCCAACGATAACCTTTGGAGGAATGATAAATATAGAATATCGTTTTTCGAAAACTGTAGGCCTTCTTTCAGGGTTAAAGTTTGTGCCAATATCTTATCGCTACATGTCAGAAGGTTCTATTGAAAAGGATCGTCTAAAATATTTGACAATCCCCTTGATTCTAAAGTTAAACCCTTTTAAAAAAATAAGCTTTGGATTGGGTATACTTTACAATCATTATGAAAAAGGACAAAGAATTCTTAGATTTGAAGATGCTAAATTAATTACTGAGTATCCAAAAGGGGTTTTTTCAAATCCACTTGGATTTAGTGCCCAAGTAGACTATCATTTTTGGGACCGCTTTAATGCAACAGTAACCTATCGTTGGGCCAAAAAATATAGCCCTGCTACTCAGCCTCAAAGCAATAATTCTAAGGGACTACAAGTTAGTCTTACTTATACTTTTTTGCGATCAAAAAAAATGCAGCAACACGAGGGGTAATAAAAAAATCTCATGTTTTTTCTAGAATACTCTACTTAATGTAATATTCAAAAAAGGATGGCGTTTATATTCTTGCTCAGAGATGTTTTTAGATATAGAATTAAAAAGAAGTTTAAGCCTCCATGGATTTTGATGAATCATAATTCCTGCTTGAAGATTATTCGTGAAACGTTTCATTTCAAAATCAAAAGGACTGTTATCTTTGAATAGACTTCCTGTTAAAGAATAATCGTGATATTTATATTCCAATACAGTGCCTGCAAATAGTGCGAAGCCTCGCATAATTTTTTCTAGTCTGTGACCAAAAAAAGGTAACCCATGTAAATTCCCTAATTGAAATCCAAGTCTTGTTTTTGCCCCTGATCTGAATGTGCCAAATTCTAAATGAGATTGTTGAACAAATTTTATGTTTTGCCTTATGATAATTCCAGAAGAAAATGAGATTTGTGCATTAATATGAAAAGCCTGGGGAATAGAAAAAGACCATGATAGTTCCTCTAGATTTAAAACACGTATGTGATACGTGTTTTGCATTTTTTTTGCCAAAGAAGCTTCTGCTCCAGAAACTCCAAAAGTAACACCCCATCCAACACCAAAATCAGAGTTTTTATAACGCTCTTTCGAAAACCTTAAAAACAACCAACCGCTGTATGGGTAATCCATATCTTTTTTGTCAATTGTCTTATGTAGAGAAGGTGTGTTTATTTCTTGGCCTAAAGTCCAATGCTTGGATATAAAATATTTATGATTCGTAGAATCTGATTTCACTTTTCTATGAAAACCATATTCTAAAAATATCCCGCTGCTATAATATCTATCGCTTCCAAAATACAGATCGTTATCTACATTAAACCCTAGATAACTCTGTGCAGCTAAACTGCCATAAAGACATCCGAAAAAGAGGATAAGAAAATGTTTTTTTGTCAATACATTTATCAATGGTCAATCTTTGTTTTTTAGAATTAACAATGGAATTGTACAATAAAAGTCTTTTTTGAAAACAATATCAGTTTCCCATAATTTCTCAAAAAAGCCTCTTTCTCTCTTAAAAACAATTAACATATCGGGTTGATTTGCCTGAAAATGCTCTAAGACTCCCTGGTAAACAGTAGCATTTTCCGAAAAAAGCATTTGATCTGATCTTTGCATTAGCTCATCATTAAGCTGGTGGTTTCGATTTGCAAAACCAGGAACCTTAACCAATAATAATTTAAGTGAAGCCAAAAAAGAATCCTGAAAATACATTAATGCGTTTAGGGTACTTGAGGTTTTTACTTCACCTGTCCTAAAGGCTAAAAGCATCTTTTTTGATGGTGTAAACGTTTTGTCTAATGGTGCTATAATTACAGGTACTTGGGTTCTTTTGATCATACTTCCGGCAATTTTTCCGAGAAAAACGGCTTCATTAATTTCATTATTTAAAGGCCCCGTAACAATTAGATCTAATCCTAACTCTTGATCTAATTTTCTTATTGTTCCGACTAAATCACGCTCACTACTAACAATCTTAACTTGATCTTTTTTAGTAGTAATAGTAGCTACCATTTTTTTTATTCTTTGAACGTTTTTAATCTCTAAACGAGCATTCACATTCGATAAGATTGTTAAAGAAGAATGTGCCGGGAATGCATCAATGACATAAACATTGCATTTAAAGTGAGATGCTAAATCTATGGCGTAAGATAAGGTACCCTTTGCATACTTAGAAACTCCAACAGGTACTAGGATGTTTTGCATGATAAATTTTACACAAAAATACTAAGTCTAAAATTACAATGATTAATTAAACTAAAAAAAACACTGTTTTTATCTTTCATAAGCATAAAATATTTTTAGAACCCTTATAGATTGTCTACTTTTACAACATTATGAAAGCTTACGTAAAACAATATAAAGAGGGCACACATGGTGTGTTGGAGTTTGGAAATTCTGCAGGAAATTCTCTTTCTACTCCTATATTAAACGAATTTAAAACTCATTTGATTGCCTTGGAAAAAGATGCTACCGTTAGGGTAATCATAATTCAAAGCTATGGAATACGTGCTTTTTGTGGGGGTGCTTCCCTTGTAGAAATGAAAACCTTAAAAACGTTAAAAGAGGCGACAAAATTTTTTATGGGAATTGCCGATTTGATTAATACAATTCGCTCATTAAGTAAATTTGTTGTAGCGCGTGTGCAAGGAAAAGTAGTAGGTGGTGGTGTTGGATTAGTAGCTGCATGTGATTATGTTATTGCCAATTCTAAAGCAGAAATAAAACTTTCTGAATTATCAATTGGCATAGGGCCTTTCGTTATTGAACCTGTTGTTTCTAGAAAAATTGGGATAACTGCCTTTTCACAACTTTCATTAGACGCACACATATGGAAAAGTGCTGAGTGGGCCCTTGAAAAAGGACTATATACTTCCGTTTGCTCTAGTAGTAGTGACGATCTTAACCAAACAGTTAACTTTCATGCAGAGCGTTTAGCCAATTATTCTGAAAAGGCGGTGAAAACATTACGCAAACTTCACTGGAAACAGACTGACCATTGGGAGATACTACTCGCTAAGAATGCGAGAATTACAGCTAAATTAGCCCTTGAATCAACAACACAAAATATTCTTAAAACATTATGATTCAGATGAATAATAAAATTAGAGTCTCTAAGGAGTTTAAGTTTGAAACGGGACATGCCTTATACGGCTACGATGGTCTTTGCAAAAATGTGCATGGCCATAGCTATAAGCTTACTGTTACACTGTTAGGAACTCCTATTATAGATAATAAACATGTTAAGTTCGGAATGGTTATAGATTTTAGTGATTTGAAGAAAATTGTGAATGAATGTGTAGTAGCTCTATTTGATCATGCAACTGTTCTTAATATAGATTCCCCACACAAAGAATTAGCGGAGGCCATGGAATCTAGAGGGCATAAAATTGTTCGTGTCAGTTATCAGCCCACTAGTGAAATGATGATAATTGATTTTGCTAAAAAAATTGCAGCTGCTCTACCAAAAAACACAACATTACATCACCTCATGTTAAGAGAAACCGAAACCTCTTTTGCTGAATGGTATGCATCAGATCAATAAGATTCGATTAAAACCCTAAAGCGTCTAAATCAGCTTTTTGTTTAGGTTTTTTCTTTTTTTTGGAATCAATAATATCATTACAATCAACAGAAATACTTTGTTTTTCTGGTGGAAAAAACTCTCCTACAGAAACTCCTAAGTCAGGGTTTTGATACAAGGCTTTCATATAGCTTCCCCAAATGGGAAGTGCCATTGTTGCTCCTTGTCCAAAACCTATTTCTTCAAAATGTATTGAACGATCATCTCCTCCAACCCACACCCCTGTTGCTAAATTAGGCACCATTCCCATAAACCAACCATCACTCTGATTTTGAGTAGTTCCTGTTTTTCCTGCAATAGGGTTGTCAAAAATATAGGGATAACCTGTTACTATTTTTTCATAGATATAATTTGTCTTTTCTAGCCCCGCATGGCGAAGACGAGCACCTGAACCATACTTGGTAACCCCTTGCATCAAATTAACAGTTACATAGGCAACCTCTTCGCTTAAAACATCTCGTGTTTCGGGAACGACCTCAAATAATGCACGGCCATTTTTATCTTCTATCCTTGTAATCATAACTGGTTTAACATAAATTCCGCGGTTTACAAAAGTGCTATATGCACCAACCATTTCAAAAAGACTAATATCTGGTGTTCCAAGTGCAATAGAAGGAACTGCAGGAAGTCTTGATGTAATTCCCATTTTCCGCGCTAGGTTAATGACAGGTAGAGGGCCTACAAGATCCATCAGGCGTGCGCTGACAGTATTAACAGAATTAGCTAAAGCGTTTTTTAATGTTCGTGTCTGACCATATTTGTTTCCTGAATTCTTTGGACACCAAGCATCTATATTTCCGTGCTTCATGGGATCAATACAATACAAAGCGTCTGGCAATGAATCACAGGGAGATAGTTTTAGTTGATCAATGGCTGTAGCATATAAGAAAGGCTTAAATGTTGAACCAATTTGTCTGCGTCCTTGTTTTACTTGATCATATTGAAAATGTTTGTAATTAAAGCCTCCAACCCAAGCTTTTACATGACCTGACTCTGGCTCCATTGACATCATTGCTGCTTTTAGAAAGTATTTGTAATATCGGATTGAGTCCATTGGCGTCATAATGGTATCTCTTTCCCCTTTCCAGCTAAAAATACGCATTGGAACCTTTACATAAAACGATTTTTTTATTTCTTCTTCTGGAATATCTGCTAGTCTCATTTTTCGCCAACGTTCAGTGCGGTAGGCTGTTCGAAGCATAAGTGTATCGATTTCTCCGCTTCTTAAATCTAAAAAAGGAGCTGTTGGATTTCTATCTTTGTCATTTTGAAGGAAAAACTCTCTTTGTAAATTTTTCATGTGTGCTGAAACTGCTTCCTCACCAGCTAGTTGCATACGAGAATCTATAGTAGTAAAAATTCGAAGACCATCTCCATATAAATCATGCTTACTTCCATCTGGTTTTCGGTTTTCACGAATCCAACCATCCATAAATTCTTTTAAATATGCCCTGAAATAAGTTGCCAAACCTTCTCTATGAGATTGTGGTGTATAAGTTATTACTAGAGGTAGTTCAGAAAGAGAGTCCCTTACTCTTTCGGTGATTACTTTATTACGAACCATTTGCTGAAATACTATATTTCTTCTCTTCCTTACCAATTCCGATCTTCTAATGGGATTGTAATAAGAAGAGTTTTTAAGCATTCCGACTAAGGTTGCAGATTCATCTATGCTAAGGGTTTGGGGTGTTTTATCAAAAAATATTTTTGCCGCAGATTGAACCCCGTCTGCTTGATAACCAAAATCATAATTATTTAAATACATTGTCAGTATTTCCTTTTTAGTATATCGTTGTTCTAATTGCACAGAAATTACCCATTCTTGTGCCTTTTGAAGTACTGTTTTTAATATATTTCGGGAACGCACACCAACAAAAATTTGTCGGGCGAGCTGCTGAGTAATTGTACTTGCCCCCCCACGTTTGCCCATATAAACAAAAGCTCTAAGAGTTCCTCTCCAGTCAATTCCGGAGTGCTCGTAAAATCGTTCGTCCTCAGTAGCAATTAGAGCCTCTACCATATTGGTAGGCAGTTCCTCAAAGTTAATAGGGGTTCGATTATCTTTTAAATAATACTTCCCTAAAATTTCTCCATCTGATGAGATAATTTGAGAGGCTAAATTCGTTCTAGGATTTTCTAGCTGTCGTAAATCTGGCATAGGTCCGTATAAACCAAGAGCCGCTCCCCCAAAAAGGAAGAATAAACAGAGGACACCTATTAAAAAAACCACCCAAATAAATAGAATAGGTTTTCTATAAATTCCTTTTTTTACACGCTTTTTGTTTTTACTCATTTTGGATCTTCTTGATCTTCTATAGATATTCCAACTGAAACAATTCCTTTTAGTTCTGTCACGCCAGTTGCACTCCCATTAACTCGAATCGCCTGAGAAATTTCAATTTGCACAGGTCTTTCAGTGGGTATTTTAATGCCTTTTTTCCACCATAACTTACTCTCTTTTAATTCTGTGAATCCGATCCCCAGCCATGAACCATCTGGGGCTGCCATCGCATATTCTAAAGTGTCTTGAAGCACTTGTTGGTCTCCTGCTTTTAGAGTAGCGATCAAAAAGATGTTTGAAAATTCATATTCTGTATTATTTCTTATGCGGATAAATAAATTTTGTGGATTCTCTTTAAGGGCTGAAGACGGGATTTTAAAAATAACTGGTCTTGGAGAAAGACCTTCTTTTGCGACAGATTCATAATGAGTAAACCCTGCTTGAGATGTACAAGAAATTGAGCTTATCAAAACGAAAGCGATTACTGTTTTAATTTTATTTACATTCATCATGAAATATAAAGGTAAAGGGAATTCAAACAATGACAACTTAATTAAATCTTAAATTGCTGTTTAAATTTAAGGACTTTTGAACGCCCCTTTTTAAAAATTTTATTGCTATTGTGCAGACCTTTGCGAAGTTCTCGTTGATCTTCAGGTGGAAGAGTCGAAATTTCCTTGCAGCTTATGGAACAACACTCATTCATTTTTTCTTGGCAAGCAGCACATTGGATGAAAAGTAGATGACATGCTTCATTTATGCAGTTTACATGGGAATCACAAGGAGCACCACATTGGTGACATTGGGCTATCACATCTTCCGAAATACGTTCGCTACGACGTTCATCAAAAACAAAGTTTTTACCAATAAATTTATTTTCTAGTGATTGGGCTTTAACCTGTCGTGCATATTCTATAATGCCTCCTTCTAATTGATATACTTCTTTAAATCCTTTATGTTTAAAATATGCAGAAGCCTTTTCACATCGTATTCCGCCAGTACAATACATAACTATTTTCCTGTCTTCTTTATGCGCCTCCAATTCTTCTTCTATTATGGGTAACGAATCACGAAAAGTGTCAACGTCAGGGGTAATCGCATTATCAAAATGACCAATCTCGCTTTCATAATGGTTCCGCATGTCAACACAAAGAGCATTTTTGTCATTTAATAAGTCATTGAATTCTTGAGCATTAACATGAATCCCTCTTTGGGTAACATCAAATTTTTCATCTTTCAATCCATCTGAAACAATTTTGTTCCGAACTTTAACTGTAAGTTTTAAAAACGATTTATTGTCTTGTTCAATCGCTATGTTTAAACGTACCCCTTCTAAAAAAGTAATTGTGTCCAGAGAAGCTTTAAAAGTCTCAAATTGTTTTGCAGGAACAGAAAGTTGAGCGTTTATACCTTCATTGGCGACATAAATTCTGCCTAAAACTTCCAAAGGATTCCAATGAATGAATAAAAAATCTCTTAATAATTGTGGATTTCCTATATGGGTATATTGATAAAAAGAGAGTGTTAACCTTTCTTGTCCAGCTTTTTCTATGAGGTACGCACGCTCTTTTGAGCTTAAGGTATTGTACAGTTGCATGCTATACTTATTAAGATTAAAAGATATCACAAAGGTAATGAAATTGGGTTAAAATAGCTCTAAACCATTTGGTTCAAGAAAAGCTTTATCAACCTTGCTAATTAAAGCCGGTTATTTATTCTAAATGAGATTGTTTTTTACCCACCAAGAGGAGTTTTTTTTGACGACCATTTACATACCTAAATCCTTTTGTGCCAAAATAACCTGCCTCCTCTAACATAATTCTGACTTCCTTTTCCCAAGTTGGAATATAAACCTTGGCATTAAGTTCAATTGCATAAACAGTGTCAAATTTAAGGGGATGGTCCCCTGAGCCTGGCACCCCTTCTTGCGAGTCCCACATTCCAATGGTAGTTCCCGCAGAGTGTCCAAAAAGTCCTAGAGGGTGAGTGTAGATTTGTGGAATTAATCCAGCAGCTTTACTATCAGATAGCGCATTTTTTAAAATTTCATTTCCTGTTTTTCCTGCTATAAAATTTTGAGTCAAATAATCTTGTACGGCATTCCCTTCAGCTAAAGCATTTTCTAAAAATAAAGGAGCTTTTGTCTCTTCTGGTTTTAAAACATAAGCTAATTCTTGACAATCTGTATTTAACGTAAGATAGCTAATTCCAAAATCACAATGCAAAAGATCTCCTGGATAAATTATATCGTATTTGGATTCCCCATCAAAGGCATATAAATCACTTTTCCCTGAGCGTTGTATATCTACAGTAGGATGAAACCATGTTTTCAGCCCCAACTTTTGCACTTTTTCTCGAAGCCACCAAACCAACTCTTCTGTGGTTGTTCTGCCTGGTGTAATAACCGCTGAAGAAAATGCCTCTGCAATAATATTATGGGTGATTTCTACTAATTGACTGAAAAGAGTCATCTCCAAAACGGTACGGGTTTCAATCCATCGTACTGCTAATTTTTCTGCAGAGACAATGCGATTATGATATGCTTTTGGAAGAGCTTTTATCATACCATCATAATCTGTTTTTACCAAACCATCCGCTAAACCATAAGCTTCTGAAGTGTTGATTCCAATTCTTTTTGGATTTTTACTTATAATATAATCAGATAATGCTTCCCACTGGTCGGGTTGTTTCTCTTTATCCCAAATAGACCTTATATTATTTCCGAAATTATAGCGGGTAATCGCTACTGCATCTATTCCTTTTTTGGTTTTTGAAAAAACTATAATAGTTCTTCTTCTGGCATTAAGCCAAGTAGGAGGTAATAGTGTTTTTACAACAGGGTCTTCGTTGTATTCTCGAGTAATTAGAACCCAAAGATCAATGTTTTGCTCCTCCATAAGTTTTGGTAACAGGTTTTCAATTCTGTCTTTCTGAATCTCATTAATAAGAGATGCGCGATCTCTAAGGGTTAAAATAGTTTGACTTAAAAGTGATTGGGTAATAAACACAAATAATAAAATATGGTATTTCATGATGGAAGGTTCTTTAAAGTTTAAACCTACGAAAAATTGTTAATAATGCATAGATATACGGCTTGGAAGGGAATAAAAGAAAATGTATTTTAGCTAAAAAGCGAGCTATGTCAGATCAAAAAAGTGCTAAACAAAAAGCCCTTCAACTTACCCTAGACAAATTAGACAAAACCTATGGAAAAGGTGCGGTAATGAAAATGGGGGATCAAGCAATTGTTGAAGTTGAATCTATTTCCTCTGGGTCTATTGGACTAGATATTGCTTTAGGTGTTGGTGGTTATCCCCGTGGACGTGTTATCGAAATATATGGTCCCGAATCTTCTGGTAAAACAACACTTACCCTTCATGCAATCGCAGAATGTCAAAAAGCAGGGGGTATTGCTGCATTTATTGATGCTGAACATGCTTTTGATCGTTTTTATGCTGAAAATTTGGGTATTGATGTTGGCGAACTCATCATTTCACAGCCAGACCATGGTGAACAGGCTCTAGAAATTGCTGATAACCTTATTCGATCTGGGGCCATTGACATTGTTGTAATTGACTCCGTAGCAGCCTTAACGCCAAAAAGTGAAATTGAAGGGGAAATGGGTGACTCTAAAATGGGGCTTCATGCTCGTTTAATGTCCCAAGCCTTGCGAAAGCTAACTGCTTCAATTAGTAAAACTAATTGTACTGTATTTTTCATTAACCAATTACGTGAAAAAATTGGTGTAATGTTTGGGAACCCAGAAACAACTACTGGTGGTAATGCCTTAAAATTTTATGCTTCTGTGCGTCTAGATATTCGAAGATCAACACAAATTAAAAATATTGAGTCTGAAGTGCTGGGAAACAAAACCCGTGTAAAAGTTGTTAAAAATAAAGTGGCTCCACCATTTCGTACTACTGAATTTGACATTATCTATGGAGAAGGTATTTCGAAAATTGGAGAAATAATTGATTTGGGTGTAAATTATGAAATCATCAAAAAAAGTGGCTCTTGGTTCAGTTATGGGGACACGAAAATTGGTCAAGGCAGAGATTCCGTTAAAACACTGTTAATTGATAATCCCGAATTGATGGAGGAGTTAGAACAAAAAATAATGGCCACTTTAAAAGCTGTTGACGCCTAATATAAATGCTTTTCCCATAGTTCAATTGCATTTTTTATGTTCTCTTTTGGGTCATTAAGCAATTCTTTTTTTATCGCTTGATATGCTTGTTTTTGTAATGCAGGAATATCCGATTCTGATAAGTTTACTACGGGAATAACAGAAAGTGCCTTAACACGTAATTCACCTGGGTATCCATAGTTGGTATTCCAAGGGAATTTTCGCTTACAATCTAAAAAAGCCATAGGAAAGATTGGGATCTGATGTTCAATAGCAAGCTTAAAAGCTCCTTTTTTAAAAGGATTTAAAGCTATACTTTCGTCCGTGTAATCCTTTTCTGGAAAAATACAGATACTGTAGCCTTTATCAATTACTTTTTGAGCACGGCCATATACCCCATAACGACTTTTAGAGCTGCTTCGATCTACCATAATGGCTGCACGTTTATATATATAACCGAAAATAGGTATTTGGACCAATTCCTTTTTTCCCACAAAAACAAAAGGTGTTTTTCTTAATCTTAAAATAACCATTACGTCTATAACACTAGTATGGTTTGCAATCAGCATAAAGCTTTTACCTTCTTCAGGGAAAGCAGTTGTTTTTTTAACCCAACACCCTGTGCCATATAATACAAATGGCGCCCAAATATTGCGGGCAATCCAAAACAAATATTTATATCCATTCGGAATTGCTAAAAAAAAAGCAAGTGGAAAAAATAATACAATAACGGGAATCGCTGTAAGCACATAAAACCAAACTCTCCATAAAACCAATAATATCTTATTCACCATTCAAAGATACTTTTTTCAAAATATATTTTTTGTTTATGTCGTTTTAAAATCCCTTCCTTTAATCTTCACGGTCATCAAAAATTTATACCGCATTGTTGCGCTGATCTATTAGTAATAGTACCTTTGTGGAAATAGTATAAAAATGGCGCGTATTTTAACAGGTGTCCAGTCAACTGGAACTCCCCACTTAGGAAATTTATTAGGTGCGGTTCTTCCCGCAATTGAAATGGCTAAAGCCAGTAAAGACGATTCCTTTTTATTTATAGCAGATCTTCATTCACTCACACAAATAAAGAAGGGAGAAACTCTTCGTGAAAACACTTTTGCAACTGCTGCAACATGGATGGCATGTGGATTAGACATTGACAATTCACACTTTTATAGACAAAGTGATGTAAGTGAGGTAACCGAATTAGCCTGGTATTTGAGTTGTTTTTTTCCCTATAAACGCTTAAAATTAGCCCATTCATTTAAAGATAAATCTGAGCAGCTTGCAGACATCAATGTAGGTTTATTTTCTTATCCTATGCTTATGGCTGCTGATATCTTATTGTATAATGCAGAAATTGTTCCTGTAGGAAAAGATCAATTACAGCATCTTGAAATTACCCGAGATGTGGCAGCAAAATTTAACCATCAAATGGGAGATACTTTTGTCTTACCACAAGCAAAAATTCAAGAAAACACTCAGTTTGTTCCAGGTACCGATGGTGAAAAAATGAGTAAATCGAAAGAAAATACAATCAATGTGTTTTTACCTGAAAAAGAGTTAAAAAAACAAGTAATGAGCATTAAAACAAACAGTATTCCTGTTGAAGACTCAAAAGATCCTGAAACATGTAATGTCTTTGCCATATACTCTTTATTAGCTTCTCCATCTTCTGTTCAGGTGTTGCACGATAAATATTTATCAGGAGGAATGGGATATGGTTACGTCAAACAACTTCTCTTAGATTTAATTTTAGAACGCTTTGAAACTGAGAGATCCCAATTTAATTACTATTATGAACATCCTGAAGAAGTTCATGTGGCCCTTGCAAAAGGAGCGGAAAAAGCGCGGAAGGTCGCAAGTGAAGTATTGCTTAATGTTCGAGATAAGTTGGGCTATTAAATCATTACAAATTTTGGCGGAAAATACTATTCCCTAACCCTTCTGTCCATTCGTTCTTATCCATGTAGTTTAATTTTACTATTTTTGATTCAATGCAATTATCTATATACATACAAGAACTTCTTTATAAATATGAATGTGTAACCATTCCTCAGTTTGGTGCCTTTTTAACACGGCCTTTACCGGCTCAAGTAAGTTTGAGCGGAGCCTTTTTTCCGCCGCGCAAAGAAGTTACTTTTAATCAGCTTTTAACGACTAACGATGGGATTTTAGCACATCATTATGCACAAAAAGAATCGGTGTCTTATGAGCATGCGTTGCGTCTAATTGAAAAAGAAGTAAGTAATTGGAAAAAACGCATGAAAACACAAACCCTCCATTTTACTGGAGTAGGAGAAATACAATTAAACCTTGATCGTAAAATAACTTTTAGCCCATTGGGAAATGTTAATTTTAATATCAACTCCTTTGGATTATCTTCTTTTCATCGTAAACCAATACTCAAAGTTATTGTTGAACCAAAAATAATTTCTCTCATGGAAGATAAAAATAAAGACGATTTAATGTTTAAGCCCGAAAACGATGGGACTAAAAAATCAGGAATCCTTCGATATGCAGCTGTAGGAATAATTGGAATTGCTTTAGTAAGTGCATCCTATTATTTTGGAGATCAATATGTTTCTAATCAGCGTTTAGTAGCTCAAGAAAAGGCCCAAAAACAAATTGAAAAAAATGTGCAAGAAGCTACTTTTGATTTAGGGTCTCTTGACGCGATAGAAGTGAGTGTAACGACTGAATCAACTCCTGAAAAAGTCGTTTTAGACCAAGTATATTATAGTATTATCGCAGGGTCTTTTCGCTCTTTAGAAAATGCTGAAAATAAAATTGAATCATTAAAGCAAGAAGGTTATGAAAATGCTGAACTAGCACAAGTAAACCCAGAGGGTTTATACAGAGCTTCTTATGGCCGATTTGCCACTAAAAAAGAGGCTATTAACTTATTGTATTTTTTAAAATATACTCTTAAAGAAGATGCCTGGTATTTAGAAGAAAAGTAAATTACATCTTATAGATCCAGCCTTTGGGGTCTAAAGCGTTTACATTGCTAAAAATACTAAATTGTAATTGTGTTTTACCTGTCTGTTTATTGGTAAATACTTCTCCTATAGTTTGTTTAGCTTGAACTTTATCTCCCTTTTTTACATATAATTTTCCTAGATTTTTATATACAGAAATGTAATTTCCGTGTCTAATTAAAACAGATGGGTTACTTCCTCTAAAAGTTACCACAGACATTACGACACCTTCGAAAACAGTGCGAACTTGTGAAGAGGGTTCGGTTGCTATAGTAACACCATTGCTTTGTATTGTTGTTGTTTTCACAACGGCATGTGGTTGGCGACCAAAACGTTGCGTAACAACGCCCTTTTCTAAAGGCCAAGGCAGGCGTCCTTTATTTGCTTGAAAATTAGCTGAAATTAATCTAGCTTCTGGTGTAAGCTCAAACGTTTTATTCCCTTTCTTCCCTGCGGCTTTATTGGAAGCTAGAATAGCTTCCCGGATTAAGCGATCAATTTCCTTATTTATGGCCGTAGTCTGCTTTTCTTTTTTAGATATTTGGGTGTTTAATGACTTTTCTTTTCGCCTTAGAGTTTTAATTAGGGCCTCTTGCTCTTTGCGCTCTTTTGAAAGTTGTTCCTGTATTGCTCTATTGTCTTCAACAAGGCTGATTTTTTTTGTCTTCTCTTCTATTAAAGTTTTGTTTAGTTTTTGAAGCAGCTGTGTTTTGTCTCCAATTGCAATGCCTTGTTTTCTTCGATAGCTTGCATATTGTTTTAAGTATTGAACTCTTTTATAGGCCTGTAAAAAGTTTTCAGATGAAAACAAGAACATTAATCGATTTTGTAAGGATTTAGCAGCGTAAGACTTTTGAATCATTTTAGTATAGTCTTTTTTTAAAGCCTTTAATTCATTTCGCTGCTTGCCAATGTTTCGTTCGTTTAGACTGATGCGTCTTGTTAAAAGATTGGCCTGTTCATTTGTGACTTTAATCAATTCTGATCGGACGTTTAACTTAACCTGCAAGTCCTCTGCTTCTGTAAGGGCATTTTTGCGTGTTTTAGTGTTAGTAAAAAGCAGAGCGTTGATTTGCTTAATTTCTTTTTTTAAACGAAGGCGCTGCACCTCTAGTTCTTGTTGTCGTTTGTTGGAGTTTTGAGCCAGAATAGCTTCTGAAATAAATAAAAAAAGAGCGATAAAAGAAAAGGCTCTTTTCATCTTATAACTTTATTTTTGAATACCCTTCTGGTATTTCAAAGGGGAAATTTAGGGCATTCGGAAAATCAGTCCGTGTAAATTCTAAATCTAAGCGCTGAAAATTTTTCCCATCAAAAAGACTTATCTCAATGTTTTGAGGAAGAGTTTCTCCGTTTAAACGACTGTGGTTTAAATATTTTATGGTCAATGTTCGTGATGTGCCAGGAATAAGTAATCGCTGTTCTTTTAATAAAAAGGTAGTAGGGTCATAAAATAGAGTTGGTGTAATTCCCAAGCGTTTTCCATGAGGTAGTAAAATATAATATTGTGGATTTGAGATTTGCTTCCATCGCCCTTCTGATGGGTCTGCGAAGGGTTTTCCAAGTAATAGATTTTCTACATCATTATAACTAAAAGAAGAGTTAAGTGGGGTATTAATAATATCAAAATCACCTTCAAAATAATTTTTTTGGAATTTTTCATAAAAAGAAATTCCTTGTGGAGTAATCATCAGTTTTGCTATAGGAATGATCATAGTGGCGCTTAGCCATACTTTTTTTTTATTCTCTAATCTTAATTGTATTATTAATTGCTGCTTACGTTTTCCGTCGTCATAAGTTGCTCTAATTCGAGAACGAAGCTTGTCGATCTTAGGATATTTAGCTTTAGTTTTTGAAACCAGTGCAGCAATATCTACATTTTTAATAGGTTTATTTGTGGGTAGTACAGCTACTGTTTTACAGGCCGAAAAAAATAATATTATGCCTAAAATAAAAACATGGTGATGAAGCTTTTGAGTCATAATTAATGTAATTCCGAGTAATCCCCTAGACTTACAAAGGTAGGGTTTCCATTATAACGGACATGATTCCCAATCATTGCTTTGTCACATTGAATATTTTCTAGGTGAGTATGGTTTTGAATCAATGCATTTTTAAGTTGGCTATTAATGATTTTTGTGCCTTCCCCTAAAGAAACTCCAGGACCAATCGTACTGTTTTTTATGTGTACATTTTTTCCAATAAAGCATGGTGGAATAATTGTACTGTTATCAATAATCGCTGTAGAATCAAGCAAATTTTCCCCTTCAGCCTCTTTAAAAGCTAGCATTGCTGAATTTGTTTTCAAGGTAACTTCCGGGTTTCCACAATCCATCCAAGCTTTTACAGTTCCTGTCTTGAATATTTTTCCACTTTGCATCATTGCTAAAATACCTTGATTGATTTGATATTCTTCTCCGGGTTGAAGACGTTTTTTTACGACCTCTTCTAGCGCTTTTTTTAAAAATTCAATTTGCTTGAAATAATAGATACCAATTACTGCTAAATCAGACACAAAATTTGTTGGCTTTTCAACCAAATTTATAATGGTGTTTTCTGAGTTCAGTTCAACTACTCCGAAGGCTTCTGGTTTGGCAACTTGTTTGACCCAAATAACTGCATCAGCGTCAAGGTTCAGGGAAAGATCTGCCCGAATAAGTGTATCCGCATATGCTACTACAGTGCGGCCCTCTAAGATTTCAGCGGCACACATTATAGCATGTCCTGTTCCTAAGGGTTGCAATTGCCTGAAAATGTGAGGTGTTGCCCCTAATGATTCTGCTAAAGCAATTAAAGACGTTTCTACTTCGTCTCCAAAAAAAGCTGGATCACCAAGAATAAAACCTATATCTGTAATGGGGCTGTCAACAACTTTTGCAATTTCACGAACTAATTGATGAACGATTGGGGATCCCGCTACTTGAAGAAGTGGCTTTGGAGTAGTTAAACTATGTGGGCGAAGTCTAGACCCTCGTCCTGCCATGGGTACGATAATTTTCATCTTCTATTTATTTTCCTGTACTTCCAAAACCACCACTTCCTCGATTTGTTTCAGAAAGACTAGTAGTAGGTCTCCATTCTATTTGATCATAGCGCGCTAAAACAAGTTGTGCAATTCTTTCGCCAGGCTCAATTGTAAATGGATCATTGGATAGATTCACTAAAATAACCCCTATCTCTCCCCGGTAATCAGCGTCTATTGTTCCCGGAGCGTTAAGCACTGAAACCCCATGCTTAGCCGCCAATCCACTCCTAGGCCGTACTTGTGCTTCAAAGCCCTCAGGTAAGGCAATTTTTAACCCTGTCCCTATTACTTTGCGCTCTAAAGGATTAAGAACAAGTGGCGCCTCTAAGACTGCTTTTAGATCGACTCCTGCCGAAGAAACCGTAGCGTAACTCGGCAATTCATATGTACTTTCGTTTTGAACTTGAACCTGGATCATTAGTTTTGTTTTATGTCTTATAAAAATACAAAACTGGATGGCTACTTCTTTTGGTTTAAGAAAATTCTTTCCTTGTTTTTTCAACCAAAAACTATGTTTTGGGAAAGCGCCTTTTGAGTTCTTTTTCAATTTGAAAAATCATAAGAATCGGTAATGCTGTAATTAAGGAGATTCCTGTCCACATCGCGAAAAACTGATCAATATTAACAAAGTACGCAATAATTCCACCAAAAAATAAATAAACACCTAACTGCTGAATTTTTTTAGCTGATAAAGTTTGTGAAAAGTCCCATATCTCTTGGCTTCGAATAGATGTTGTGGTGCGGTAACCGTAAAGAAAGTTTATTTTTTTTGGAGGATATTTAAATTGAATGTAACCTGCAACATAAAAAATTAGTCCTGTTACTCCTAAAATTAAAGTTAAAGGATTAATCTGATCATCGCTAAAAATCTTTGTTATCTGATTTATTGTCATTTTATTAAGATGGGCAATTAAAATAGCGTATTCCCTCCCATCTTTGCTTAAAGAAATTGTTCTTATCTTTTATAAACTCCTCTAAAGGAGTATTTGCTGGAAGTACTGAGAGCCACATTACAGGAAAGTCTTCCGGACTTGAAGTGCATTCATTTGATTCGCAAGGGTGGCGGTATTTATAACGTGCGTGTCCAGCTTCATGATAAAAAGTATAAAGGCGCTGTACGACAGTAAAATCTTCCCAAAAAGATTCAATTATTTCAAAACTAACCGTGCCTGCATCACAAATGTTGTAAGCTCTTCCTGCATGGTCTGCTGTTACCCCTGAAGCAAAGTCAGGCTCAGTACCAAAAAAAACGTTAACGAGACGTCCTGATCCAGGGTCTGCTTTTCCAGAACGAATTGCATCAGCCACAAATAATTCCCAATAATCCTCCAGTGAACTATCTTCTTTTAAATCCGCGTAAAATGGGTCTGTTATAACAGCTACTTCTTCCTCCGCCTCAGCTTCTGGCTCCAAATCAATAGAAGTTTTTTCACAAGAATTAAAGGCAAGGATTAGAAGAAAAAGTCCTTGTAACCAAAATAATGATTTGTGTTTCATAGCAGTCATTTTAAAATGATAAATTTTAAGAGCAAGATAAATACAAAAAAGAAACTTTTACAAAGTTTAAAACTCGATTTAACATTCTTTTTATTTTTCCAATGAAAATATTTCTGGTGTTAGCTGTATTAATTAAAAATGTTGATAAAACTCCGTCATGAAATAATTAAATAGAAAAGCCTACTAAATGACTTTATAATTTATATTGGTTTTATTTTTAATTGTTAAGTGCTTCCGCACCCCCTACAATTTCTAAAATTTCATTTGTGATTGACGCCTGACGGGCTTGATTATATGTCAATTTAAGCTGGTCTCGCATTTCTGTGGCGTTGTCTGTTGCTTTGTGCATAGCTGTCATTCTAGCACCGTGTTCACTGGCAAAAGAATCTCTTAAGGCTTTGAAAAGCTGCATTTTTATGCTTTTTGGCAATAATTGATTGACAATTTCTTCTTGTGTTGGTTCAAAAATATAATCTGTTGAACTTGTGTCAATATCTGTTTTTTTTGCAATAACAGGAAGAAGTGTCTCTTTTGTAACTATCTGGGTAGCAGCATTTTTAAAACGGTTATATAGAACTACTACCTTATCATATTCTTTCGTAGCAAAAGAATCCATAAACCCTTGGGCTATGTCACCGCTTTTGGTAAAACTAAGATCATCAAAAATATTATTGTCATTAGAGGCTATTGTCTTTGTTTTAGATAAAATGTCATTCCCTTTTTTTCCTAAAGTCATTACAGAAACCTTTTCGTTAGTATGATCATTTACATATTGTGTAACTGCCTTAATAATGTTAGAATTAAATCCTCCACATAATCCGCGGTTAGATGTAATGGCCACAACAAGAATATTTTTTATGGGTCGTTCTTGTGTATATGGGTTTGGAGTATCTCCAGAAATAGACCCACTTAAATTTTGGATAAGCTCCGTTAGCTTATCCGAATAAGGACGCATCGCAGTAATAGCATCTTGGGCTTTCTTCAGTTTTGCTGCAGAAACCATCTTCATGGCTGATGTAATTTGCATTGTCGACGAGACTGATGCTATCCTATTTCGTATTTCTTTTAAATTAGCCATAACAGTTTATTCAAATTGAGCGGAAATACTTTTAGCAACTGCATTTAAAGTATCTAAAACTTCATCTGTCAGTTTTCCTGATTTGATGGTGTCTAATGTGTCACGATGTTTCGCGTTTAATTCTTCCAAATAAGCTCTTTCAAAAGATTTAACTTGATTTACTGGAACATTGCGTAACAGGTTTTTAGAGCCTGCATAAATAATAGCCGTTTGATCTTCTACAGTAAAGGGATCATTTTGAGCTTGTTTTAGTATTTCAACATTCCGTCTTCCTTTTTCAATTACGTTTAAGGTAACTGCGTCTAAATCTGAACCAAATTTTGCAAAAGCTTCCAATTCACGGAATTGTGCTTGATCTAACTTTAGCGTTCCAGATACTTTTTTCATGGATTTAATCTGAGCATTCCCCCCTACACGAGATACTGAAATTCCCACATTAATTGCAGGACGAACTCCAGAGTTAAATAAATCAGACTCCAAGAAAATTTGTCCATCTGTAATTGAAATTACATTAGTTGGTATATATGCCGAAACATCCCCTGCTTGAGTTTCAATTATAGGAAGTGCCGTTAATGAACCTCCTCCTTTTACCTTTTCTTTTAAAGAAGTGGGAAGGTCATTCATTTCTTTAGCAATATTATCATCTGCAATAACTTTTGCTGCACGCTCTAATAAACGAGAGTGAAGATAAAAAACATCCCCAGGATAAGCTTCCCTTCCTGGAGGGCGGCGTAATAAAAGAGAAACTTCACGGTATGCTACTGCTTGCTTTGAAAGGTCATCATAAATAATTAATGCAGGCCTTCCAGTGTCTCTAAAATATTCTCCAATTGCTGCTCCTGCGAAAGGCGCATAAACCTGCATTGGTGCAGGATCAGATGCATTTGCAGCTACAATAGTTGTGTAGGCCATTGCGCCTTTATCTTCTAATGTTTTCGCAATACCTGCAACTGTAGATGCTTTTTGACCAATGGCAACGTAAACACAATAAACCGTTTCACCCGCATCATGAAATTCTTTCTGGTTTAAGATTGTGTCAATACATACGGTTGTTTTTCCAGTTTGGCGATCACCAATAACCAATTCTCTTTGACCACGACCAACAGGAATCATAGCGTCAATAGATTTAATACCTGTTTGAAGGGGTTCATTTACCGGCTGTCGAAAAATTACCCCAGGTGCTTTTCGCTCCAAAGGCATTTCAAAAAGTTCTCCTTGTAAATCTCCTTTTCCATCAATAGGATTTCCTAATGTATTAACAACTCGACCCACAACACCTTCTCCAACTTTAATAGAGGCAATTCGTTGGGTTCTTTTTACGGTATCTCCTTCTTTAACACCTTTGGAAGGACCTAATAGTACAACTCCTACGTGGTCTTCTTCTAGGTTAAGCACCATTCCTTCAAGGCCTTTATCAAAAGAAACTAATTCGCCATATTGTGCATTGGAAAGACCAAACACGCGGGCAATACCATCTCCCACCTCTAACACCGTTCCTACCTCATCCAAAGCGGATGCTGAGCTAAAACCGGATAATTGTTTTTTTAGTATTGCTGAAACTTCAGCGGGGTTTACATCTGCCATGATCGTTTATTTTAGATCGAATTCGTGTTTATTAATGTTGTTTTTATTGATTTTAATTGATGAGAAACACTCGCATCATATTGTAAATCACCAATCTTTAAAATAAATCCGCCTATAATTCCTGGATCGATTTTATTTTCAAGTTGAACGTTCTCTTTAGTAAGTCCTTTTGCTTTCTCTAAAACCGCCTGTTTTAGTGAGGGGGTAAGCCCAATTGCCGAAGTGACAATAGCTGTCACTTTTCCTTGAGTTTGAGCATAAAGGCGAACATATTGTTCTCCAGTAGCCGCAAGTATCGCTAAACGATTTTTTGCTGCTAATAAAGAAAATAATTTAAATGTTTCAGGACTCGCCTGAGAAAATAATTCTTTCAACACAGCCTCTTTTTCAGCTACAGGAAGGATTGGATTTTCAAGCACTGTTTGAACTTCGTTATTCTCATGCAATAAAGAAATTAAGGCATGCATATCTTTAGCAACGACTTCATCAGCTTTTGACTCTTGAGCATATGAAAGCATTGCTTTAGCATAACGAAGGGCAGCGCGTGTTCCTCTCATTTACTTAAGTTTAGTGTCTTGTAATAATTGATCTACTAACTCAAGTTGTCGATCTTTATTTTCCAATTCCTTTTGTAATACTTTTTCCGCAATCTCCATTGCTATTGAGCCCACTTGCTCTTTAAGCTCTTTTACTGCCGCGCGCTTTTCGCTTTGAATAGCATTTTGTGCTTGTGACAATATTTTTTGAGCTTCTTCTTTAGCTTCTTCTTTAGCATTGTTAATTAATTCAGAACGAGTGGCACGAGCTTCTTTGAGTAATGACTCTTTTTCTGCTCTTGCTTCTTTTAAAATCCGCTGATTGTCAGATTGTAAATTCTTCATCTCATCTCGAGCAGCTTCTGCTGAAGCTAGTGCATCTTTAATTGAAGTTTCACGATCGTTAACAGCATCTAAAATTGGCTTCCACGCAAATTTTCGAAGCATAAATAACAAGCCTATGAAAATCAGAGATTGCCAAAAAAACAACCCTAAAGAAAATTCACTTATTAGTTTTTCCATAGTTTAAAATCTTAAGTTTGAAAGTGCCTCGAAAGGCGAGTTTTATGATACTGCAAAAAGTGCAGCAAATCCAATTCCCTCTATTAGGGCAGCAGCAATTAACATCGCTGTTTGAATTTTACCATAAGCATCTGGCTGACGGCCAATCGCCTCCATTGCAGAACCACCCACTCTACCGATACCGATACCTACGCCGATTACTACTAATCCGGCTCCAACCATTACTGGAATTTCCATAATTATAAATTTAAATTAAACATTCTTTTTTGACACATTATTGTGTTTACGTTAATGATGCTCATGTTCCTCTGCCGCAAAACCAAAGTAAAGCGCAGATAGCATCGTGAAAATATAGGCTTGCAATAAAGCCACTAATAGTTCTATAATTGAGATTGCAAAAGCCAGTCCAAAAGACAATGGACTTCCCAACCAGCTTTTAAATATAAACATTAGTCCTATTAAACTCATCAAAACAATATGTCCTGCCTGCATATTTGCATACAATCGAATTAATAAGGAAAAAGGCTTAATGAAGATTCCTAAAACCTCAATAGGAATCAAAATAATATATATTGGTATTTTGGCAAACCATTTCATTGAAGACCCCAAGGGATCAAATATGTGTAGCCAATAATCTTTTGTGCCAGTAAGGTTTGTAATTAAAAATGTTAGTAATGCTAGGCCAAATGTAACGGCTATGTTTCCAGTAACATTAACGCCTAAAGGGGTTAGGCCAAGAATGTTTAAAAACCAGATAAAAAAGAAGACCGTTAATAAAAAACTCATATACTTTCCGTGCTTTTTATCACCAATGTTCGGGCGTGCAATATCATCTCTAATATATAAAACTATTGGTTCAAAAAAACGTCCAATACCACTAGGAACACCTCCATTTTTCTTATAAGATCTTGCTAAACTTCTAAACAAGAAGAACATTAATATGGATATCAAAATCATGCTTGCAACTCCCTTGGTAATCGAAAGGTCTAGAGGCGCTATGTTTCTAGCATGATGAGTGTCATCATAGGAAATGATTCCAGAGGCATCCGTCCTGTATATTTTACCGTGGTCTAATTTATAGTATTTGTTGCCTGAGGCAACTACTTCTTCACCATGATGAAGTTTTGATGAAGAAAAAACATGTAATTCTTCATCCCATAAAATTACAGGAAGAGGAATTCCTATGTAAATATGTTTACCAGATTTATTTGTGTATGAAAATAAACTGAAATCATAGGTGTCCTGAAGGTGATGTGTAATATATTCTTTAATTTCTGTTTTCAAATCCACTGAAGCTTCAGCGTCTTTAGCTTGCACCGTGTTAACCGTAAAAAATATCACTGCAAATAAAGTGAAAATCGAATAAAATTTGTTTAGCACTAACGGCATAAAACTTGATTGTAAATGGTGTTTTTAAGCGCTGCAAATGTAAGGCTTTCCGATAAATAAAGAAATAATTGAAAGTTTTTTTAAAGTTCTTTTTTAAAATAATAAAAAAGAGGGGGTTTTTTACTTTAAAATCAGCGAAAACGTGTTGCTAAAAGAATGATTTCCACTAGAAGGCCAATTGCGTATGGAACAAAAAACACAAAAAATTCAGATCGTGTTGTTATTCCATCAATTTTAAAGTAGGGGGCAAAAAAAAGAAAATATACTGATAACTTTAATGCGACGGTAAGTAAATAAAAAGTTGATAGATTTTCTTTTTTAGAGTTGATCCCCCAGCTCAAAAGAATTAATGCTATGATAGCCAAAAGTGTGTTAATCGCATAGCTTTGAATTAGAAAATCAGTGCGATTAGTCAATAAAAAACTATGAATAAAAAGCATCAAAATCATTAAAACTAATAAGAGGACGATGTAAAGAGTCTTTTTTAACATAATAATGCATCAAAGGTGTTTGGTTTGTTTGATGATCAAGTATATAATAACAACCAAACCAAAAACAGATAATGCCAAAGTAAAAAGACTTTTTTGATTCACATAAAAAGTGTCTAAGTATTGCCCTAGCCAAACTGCTCCATACATAATAGCACCAATTTGAAAGGCTAAGCTAGAAAAAGTAAGCCATCGATTAGGCTGTTTTTTCACGAGAATCTGTTAATTTTTTTATTCCATCTTTTTCAGAGTGCATAGAGCAATTTGCGTTAAATATTGCCCCCGAGTCTACAACTAGTTTTTGAACATGAACTTCGCCCTCGAGGTTGCTTCCTGTTTTGAGAGTAAGTGTTCCTGAAACGGTTAAATTTCCTTTGAAAAATCCTTCAATGTCAGCATTTGTACAGATAACTTTTCCATTAACTGATGCCTCTTTTCCGATTATAACTTTTCCAATAGTCTCAACATCTCCTTCTAGTTTACCGTCAATTCGAATGTCCGTTTGAGCATTAATTGAACCTTTTAAAATAGTACTTTTATCTATTTTACTATACTGTCCATTTGTGTCTAATCCTTTCATTTTAAGGTGTTTTTCCAATTTTTATTTTTAATGTATGTCCGATATTCGGACGCTAAAGTTACAAAATTATCTTTTGTATTTAGCCCCAAAAGAGTATCGATGCTATCTAACCCTTTCAATGCTTTGATTTCTTGTAAATCCCTAATTCCGTGAACCACAATAAAATCATACTCTTCGTTATAAACATCTTGACTTACGTTCCACCTTTCTTTGTTATGAGCTATAGTTTCTTTTAGCTTTTTAAAAAAGGCCATTGCGCTTTCTTTATCCTCACTTAAAAAAGGAAAAATCCATTTATAGTTTTTATACACTGGACCTGATTCTTTTAAATCGTCTTGACTTATTATTTGTGCTAACAATTCTTTTGCATATAAGCCCTCTGGGGCAGCGCTATAATTCGTTGCCACCTCTAATAATAACTCTTTCCAAGTATCAACTCCCTTAAGCCTTCCTAGGGCGTGTGCTTTAAGAAGTGCTATTTTTGGGGCTATTCTACTCCCGCTAATTACTACATCAAGAGCATTGATTTCAAACAAGACTTTTTTAAAGTCTTGTTTTTCAAATAGGGTTAAAACATTCTGGTATATTTTTTCTGGAGTTATAACCCCTGATGTGTCATAGTTTTCTGGGTCTAAAAGAAGCATTGCAAAAGTGCTTTTAGGGTGCTTTTCTATTAATCTCTCTTTAAAAGTTAATGCTTTTTCAGGGAATTCGTTTTCATTCATTTTATATAAATGGTATAGGGCTTGAACGGCTATTCCTTTTGGAGGATCAATTGAAAGTAAGGTTTCTAATCTTGCTGCAGCTAATGGAAAGTCCCCAAATTTTTCTTTATAAATCAATCCTAGCTGGAGGTACGCTTTTTGATTTACCCTAATAATGCTGTCTTTAGTTATAGGCTTTTGGGGCAGGGCTTCTAAATAACTTTCTGGTGTTTGTTGTATAAAAACCGCTTTTTTTAACACCCTATCCCTAGTTTTTTTAGTGGTATTTAAAGCGTTTTGAATTACTGCAGCCTGACGCCAATTATCAACATTAGGGCGATCTCCCCAATTGGCTTTATACATTTGTTGTCCCTTTAAAACAAGCCTAGGATTATAAAAGTAAAAAGCATTTTTTACATTATTCTGAAACTGAAATTGCTTTTTTTTAGATTGCTTTTCTAAATTTTTCTCTTCTATTGCACGCTGCTTGTTAATATACTCCTCAAAAAACTGAAGCTGTTCCCTCTTTGAAAGAGACATTAAGGATATCAGACTATCTGTTTGCTGAAGTGTTCTTTCATAAATAATAACTTCAGAAAGATTATCGCGTTTTCTTTTTAGTTTTTTATAAGCAACCGAATTCTCTTCATAAAGAGGGAGCAGTTTATCTAAATACGACCCTGTTTCAAGGTAGTTGCCTTTTTCGAAATTATATTCGGCTAAATCTTGATAATTTTCAATTTGTGTGAAGGAATCAATTGATGGTGATTGAAGTGACTTCTCAAAATAGACTAAGGCAGTGCTATCTTGATCTTCTTGTAAATATAAAGTCCCAATTGAACGATTCAATACGTGTTGATAGGGAAGGTTTTCAAAGTTTTTAATTAAATCATATAGTGTCTGGACACGATCTTCGAAAAGAGCTGAACTGTCTAAAAGAGTTTTTTTTATTTTTGCCTGTATTGAAAATTTGCGGGGTACTCTTCTTTTTAAAGCAATTATTTCCTGATAAGCCCATAAGGCAGAATCTTTTTTGCCTAGACTTTCAAAAAGCTGGCCTGTTATAAATAGATAACGCGCTTTTAATTTTCTTTTGGGTGCTTTCAGCGCAGCTCTTTTAATATAAAAACTCGCAGAATCTATTTCTTTTAAATTAATAAAAGCACTTGCTAGGGTCGCGTTAGCTTGAGGGAAGTGTTTGTTTTGTGAAATAAGTCTCATAGCTAGAGGACGTAGATTCTTAATGGCTAATTGATAATTTTTAAGCCTGATGTTTGTTTTTTCACGCCATATTTTACCCTGTATATAAACGTTTTGATTAGCGCCAGTTTCCAAAAGAAAATTAAATGCCTCTAAGGCTGGGAAAAACCTCCTATCAAAATATCTTGCTTGCCCTAATAATAAATATGCCTCATCTATCTTACGATTGTATTGGAGGCCATTTATTTTAATGGAATGTTTTTGAATGGCTTTTACTGCTTTTTCTTCTGCGCGATCAAAACCTGGAACAATAGTTGGCTCGTCAATGTTTTCTCCATTTAAATTTATTGGCTCTATGGGGAGCAAAGCATAAAAATTATCTTCAAAAGCTTCTGATAAAATCTCTCCCCCAATTGAAAAAGCTTCTTTCCCATTAAACAAGACGTTATACTTTGTGACAAGGGTGTGATATTCTTGATTCAGCAATCTTTTTTTAGATGTGCTACAAGAAACTAAAATCAATATAAAAGTAAGTGATAGCCAAAAAAAGGGCCGCAATGTTGTCATCTCTTCTACTTGTAAGATAATAACTTGAAAACAAAGGTTTTAGTATATAATACTATGAAGATTAATTAGAAAAATATTGCTCTAATTCTTTTAAGGTAGAAGACGTCTTTTTGATATCTTTTAAAACAGTTCCTTTGTCTAATAAAACAATTCTGTCACAAACTTCCGTAACATGGGTTAAATCATGGCTAGAAATCAAAAAAGTTGTCCCATTATTCATTGCCTCTTCTTTAATTAGACTTTTTAATCTTATTTGAGTGGTCGGATCTAAATTAGCGAACGGTTCGTCTAAAACAATTACCTCGGGCTGACCGATTAAAGCTCCTACTATGCCTACTTTTTTTTGATTCCCTTTAGAAAAATCGCGAAGGTATTTTTTTTGATTTAAGATCTCTCCATTAAAAAAAGGTTCATATGTCTTTATCCAAGAGTCGACCTCTACTTGTATTTTTCCTCTAAGGCTTCCCAAAAAATAAAAATATTCCTCAACAGTTAAATAACCTATTAAATAGCTTTCGTCAATAAATGCAGAAATGAAGGGTTTCCATGCCTCGCTCTGGTGAACCATAATGTTGTTGATTTCAACGGTTCCACTTGTTGCTTCTATTAAGTCCAATAAAAGACTAAAAAAAGTAGTTTTTCCGGCACCATTATTTCCAATTAATCCGAAAAGCTCTCCTTTAGGTATTTCTAGTTCTGAAAGATTTAATACTTTTTCTCCTCCGTACTCTTTTGTTAGTGAATAGGTTTTAATCATATCTTTTGTTTGTTAAATGCAGCTAAAGTTTCATATTTCTTTAATTGATAAATTTTTTCAATCCAGCCTAAAATTTGATTTCTAAAAATAAACCCTCCTAGACCTGAGGTAATGAGTCCCATAATTCCAGCATTAAATCCTAAGAAGAAATATGGGATATAAAAAACAAGAACGGGAAGCACTAACTTGGGAATTGCAAAAATAAATTGCGTTAAATTAAATCCTTTGGTGTTTTCAAAAGCTTTCGCTTTAACATTAAGCTTAAGAGGGGTGGCATTATAAGCCCCAGAAAAAAGACTTATTAAAGCCCCTAGTCCAAAATTAAAAATACCACACCCTATAATAAGTACCATAACTTTTTTGCCAAAATAAAGGTACGGCAGGGAGAGAACCATACTAATAACTACTGAAAACATGAGTAAATAAAGCTTTGATTTTAGGTATTTTTTGTAGTTAAGGTTTTGGCTCATTAACATGCTATAATATTCACTATCCCATGCGGGAATGTACTGGCCAAATGTGATGGTAAAGCCCCCTGTTATAAAAATTCCGGCAAAAATCAAAATGCCTGGACGTTCTAAATAAATCTCTTGTGTGAAAAAAATTAATCCGTAAAACAAAAAAAAGACTGTTGCCAAAACAACTTGTCTAGCGCGAATGTTTCGAATAATTAAGCGGATATCATTTTTTAAAAGACCCCCCAGTGGTCCCAAGCGATCTAGAAAAAACAGATTTGATCCTATAATTTTTTCTTTTTTTTTGCTTAGCCCTTTGTCTAAATACAATTCTTTTTTTAAAAATATTGCTGTCAATTTCAATACAGCTAAAAAAAACATAAGAATTACTGTGATCCACAAGGGTTCAATATATAGTGCTTCAAAACCTATTCCAATTGAAGAAATTACAGGAACTTTCATATAATATTCAAGGACATAGCCCCCTGCTAAAAAAAGAAGAGTTCCTATGGCTACATTCTTGTTTTTATTAATTAAAAACCCCAGAAAATTATTAGTCCCTGTTAATAATAACATGGCGAAAAACCAACTCCAAACAGAAAATGTTACTCCATTTTCAATACTCAGAACAATACAAAAGGGAAGCAGTAAAAGAACCGAAAACCAGTTAAAAATTGAAGAAAGAGAACGAAGCAAAACCCCTCTTATGATTCTTTCCTTGGGGATAGGCAGAATAAGAAGGGCTTTTACGTCGGTTACGGGTGGATTTTGTAAAAAATAACGTGCCAATATATCTGCACCAAAATAAAAAATTATCCACTGGTTAACAATACTTACTGGGTCTTGTTCTGGAAATTCTTTCCTTAGAATAAAAAAGAGACCAATCCCTAAAAACAAAAAAGCAACCAAAAAATATAGCGCTAAAAAACCAATTAAAATGCGTACCGCTAATTTAAGTTCCCACTGAGGTGCTCTAAAAAACTTTTTTTTTGAAAGACCAAGAGATTCTCTAAAGTTGTACGCCATTTAAATTTGTTTTTGAATTTCTTTGCGGACAATGATAATGATTTTAAATTTGTAAAAAAACTATGTCTACATTACATTCCCTAAAAGTCTCTGCAATTGACCGCCTAACGAATAAATCTATTGTTGTTTCTCTTGAGGTTCCAAAGAACCTAACCACATCTTTCGTCTTCAAAGCGGGTCAATACATTAGCCTTGAGGCGACTATAGATGAAACGTTAGTGAGGCGTTCTTATTCAATTTGTTCTTCTCCGCAATCGGGTAATCTTCAAGTCGGTATCAAAGAGGTTCCTGGCGGAGTGTTTTCAACCTATGTTAATCAATCGCTTTCGGTGGGTGATGAATTTAAAGTAGCGATTCCTGAAGGGCGTTTTACACTAAAAGAGTCTAGACAAACTAAAAAGTTTGTGGGAATTGCAGCAGGTAGTGGAATTACTCCTATTATATCGCTCCTAAAATCGGTTCTTCTCAACGATCATGACACCTCTTTTGTTTTATTGTATGGAAATAAAAGTCCTGAAGAAACAATGTTTTACGATGAACTTCTTTCACTTGAGAAAAAGTATCCAGATCGATTTAAAATTAATTGGGTATTTAGCCAGAGTAATCATGAGAATTCTCACTTTGGAAGAATTGATCCTTCGCTAATTAACTATTTAATTCGCCAAATAAAAACTCCTTCGAAGGCTTCTTTTTACCTCTGCGGACCTGAAGCAATGATCAATATGTCCTCAGAGGAGTTGTTAGAAAAAGGCATTTCTAAAGAAAATCTATTTTTTGAATTGTTTTCCTCAAACACCAATAAAGCTAAAGTGACAGAGGCTGCAAAAAAAGGATTATTGTCTTTAACCTTTGATGAAGTTACACACTCTTTGGAATTAATTCCAGGAAAAACACTTTTAGATATCGCACTTCAAGCAAAGTTAGACGTTCCCTATTCTTGTCAAGGAGGCGTATGTAGCACTTGTATCGCAAAGGTAACTCAAGGGAAAGCTGGCATGGAAAATAATCAAGTTTTAACTGATGAAGAGGTTGAAGAGGGACTTGTTTTAAGCTGTCAAGCTATTGCGCAAACAGAACATATTAGCCTTAATTATGATGATGTCTAATTTGACATGTTTCTTTTTCTCAAAAAGAAATTAAACCATAGTCAAACAGTTTTAAACTAGTTGCTGCAAAAACCACAACTGTTATGATGAGGTTTTTTATCTGACTACTCTTTATCACATCAATTGCTATTCCTATAAAAAACGCAGTTGGAACAAGGCTTTGAAGCCATTTTCCTGTGCCATCATATAGATTAAAATATCTAAAAAAAATACTGATTAATAGCCATATAAGCATAAACTGAAATACTCTATGTGTGTTGTTTTTTTGAGCTTTTATTTTATATTCTGAAGGTCTAAAAATCGTTGCCGTTAAAAAGGCTATAAACACGGCAACAGTCCAAACTAAATCATTTGGTGAATAGACCCCGCTGATGGATATTTCGGTTTTTAAGGCCGCCGGCTCGTAAAAAAAAGTCCCTGTGGCTATAAAGGTTAATAACAATAATAATTGTAAAGTGAAAATTACAGCCACACAAAAAGCAATCAGATTTTTGGAGTTTCTATAAGAGGTTTCTCTAAAAATTAAAATAGGAGGAATAAAAAATAGTACACAATAGATGTTTATATAAGTGATAATGGTGCCCAAAAACCCTAACATAAAAAAAGTTTTTGTAGATGTGGTATTATTGATGTTTTTTGATAAAACATTTACCATAATTAGAACAATTAAAAAGACAATTACTTTATTATAGCTAAGTCCACCTTCCTGATTAAACAAAAGGATGCATAGTGGGAAAGAGAGAAGGTGAATGGAGCCAAAAGAAGCATTTAATCTCCTTGCTTGTGAAAGAGAGACTGTGACAATGGCTATGATTAAAAAAAAACATAGAACAAGTATTTTAACTAAATCTTGGAAATCGATATTTCCTGCCTTTATGCAATAAGTGTTAAAAAAACTTGCCAAGACACAGAAAAAAAAAGAGCTGATTAAAGACTGTATACTTACCCTTTTAAATATCTTTGTAAACATGTTTAGTTCGTTTTTATTATATCAATTTTTAAATATACTCATTTATGAAAGCTTTTTTTGAAGGTATCGCTTGGTTATTTGAAGAAATTCTTTTTCTTCCTTATGCTTTTTTACGTCAGCTTGAAGAAAGTAACTGGACCGTTGCAAATAGTGTTAATTGGCTTTTTTTGATTGTTGGTTTTTCAGCCTTGATCTATTGGATCGTTCAGCTTAATTTGTTTGACAAGAGTGGTGAAGAGGATAAAGATCCTTCTGCACATTCTTTTTTATAAATCAAACCCGATGTCTTTTCGATAATTGATTCCTTCAAAACTTATCTTACTTAAGGTTTCGTAACAATCTTTTACTGCTTCCTGGTGTTTTATACCAAAAGAGGTTACGGCGAGTACTCTGCCTCCTGAAGTCTTTATTTCTCCTCCTTGCTGGATAGTTCCCGCATGAAAAATCATTTTATCCTGCTGGCCTTCTAATCCATAAATTGTTTTTCCCTTTTCATAAGTTTCTGGATATCCACCAGATGTCGCAACTATAGTTGAGGCAAAAGAAGGATCTACCTCTAAAGAAATTTCGTCTAGTTTTTCTTCATGAACCGCCTGAAAAACAGTTAACAAGTCGTTTTTAATTCTTGGGAGTACAACCTCTGTTTCTGGATCACCTAAGCGAACATTATATTCTATTACTTTGGGCTCTTCTCCAACTTTAATTAACCCAATAAATACGAACCCTTTGAAGGGCATTCCTTCTTTTTGAAGGCCTTCAATAGTAGGTTTTATGATTTGACGCTCTATTTTTTCTTTAAAGGCTTCTGTAACAAAAGGCACCGGAGAAACAGCGCCCATTCCGCCAGTATTTAATCCTGTGTCTCCCTCTCCTATTCGCTTATAATCTTTAGCCATGGGAAGTGTGAGATAGGAAGAGCCGTCCGTTAAAACAAAACAAGAAAGTTCTATTCCTGGCAGGAACTCCTCAATGACAACTTTGCTTGAGGCTTTTCCAAATTTTCGTTCTAAAAGCATTTGTCGTAATTCTTTTTTAGCTTCTTCTAAATCATCAATAATTAAAACTCCTTTACCTGCGGCAAGACCATCTGCCTTAAGAACATATGGGGGATTGCTTTGTGTTAAAAAGGCTTCTCCTTCCTGTAACTTTTCTGCAGTAAATTCATCGTATGCTGCTGTGGGAATATTATGCCTTGACATAAATGCTTTTGCAAATGCCTTGCTGCCCTCAAGTGTTGCAGCTTTTTTTTGTGGACCAATTACCCCAACTTTTGCCAGGGCGGTATCGTTTAGAAAGAAATCATGAATACCATTAACTAAGGGTTCCTCTGGTCCTACAATTACAAGCTTAATCTCGTTCGCTATAACTACTTTTTTAATTCCCTCAAAGTCATTAACCCCAACTGGAAGGTTAGTGGCGCATTTTGCTGTGCCTGCGTTTCCTGGAGCAGCAAAAAGCTGCCCGCACCTTGGACTTTGTTTTAATTTCCAACAAAGAGTGTGTTCACGACCCCCTGCTCCAATGACCAATACATTCATTTATTTTTGTTTTTACAAAGATAATCAGTATCGCTGAATCTAAGTTATTCTACTCTTTTTAATCTATAAAAAAGGATGACATCTGTTCTCTAATAATCTTTACAAATGGATGGTGCGCTTCATTTGGTTTTGGTCTTTTGTTTTTCCAAGAAACTAATTCAGAAGAATTTATGATTGGAAAAAAAGCTTCCATTCCTTCTAAACGACTTTTTTGGTTTGGATGGTCTAGCCCGTCTGACAAAAAAAGGACAGGGGTATTAAAGGCAACTGCAGGGAGCGCTGAATGGATTCGAGATGTAATGACTAGTTGTGCACTTGCAATTAACTTTAGTTGGTTTTCTGCAGCAATAATTCTAATGTTTTCTGATTTCTTATTTCGATCAATTAGTTGTGAGTGCCACGAAACCTTTTCATCAGAATCTGCCAGAAAACCATGGAGCTTTCTCATCGCTATTTTATATTGGAAATACTTAAAGGGAAGTTTCAGTGCCTGTTTCAAAAAATTAAAAAAGTTGTTTGATTGGATCAAACTAAATGTTTTCGCTTCAGGCAATAAACGCTCCATAGGGCTTATCACAAGAATGCCCTTTCGTTTTGTTTGAGGGGTTATAAAAAATTTTCTTTTAAGTCCAAGGGTTAAACAGGCTGAAAAATATGTTTTTATACCTCTTTTTTCAAGTGTCTTTTGAGTATGTATGTCTCTACAGCCTATGGGTTCGTGCGCTTTTAAATATTTAATTCCCCGAGGGGTTAACATCTCCTTTTGCGCTGACGGATTAAGATGAAAAGAAAGGAAAAGAGGAATGATTTTATTTGAAGGAGGCCAGTTCAATGGAGCTTCCATAAACCAGCCATTCATAACAAGTTTTACTGAAGGGCCACTATAGGTGTTAAGGCGATCGCGATCTAGGCCTAAAATGTTGTCTGATGGAATACATTGTTTGGCCGCAATACTTTGGATATAATCACCCAGATTATTAGAGTCTGGATAGGCTAAAATTGCAGACTTAATTACTGTCATTTTGAGCTTGTTTTGAGCAAACTAAGAAAAGCTTTTTCACGGCGTTCTAATGGATATTCTTTTTTGATTTGCTTTCTGGCATTAGCGCCGTCATACTTCTTTTTACTAGTTAAAAATTTTATTGCTGTGGGGATTGCATCTTTTGCTTGGAAAACAAGTCCTGTTGTTCCTATGGCGTCTGGAATGCCAAAAACAGCCTTTCCTAAGGGAATGCATTCACAAAGCATAGCCTCACACAATACATTTGGGAGACCCTCTACCTTAGAGCCTTGAAAATAAAAATGGTGTTTGCCGTAAAGCATTTTTAATTCATTTCTCGTTTGGGGCCCTAATAATTGAACGTTTAATGGAAATTTAATTTTTAATTCATTTCTCGATTGAATCCCGGCTATTGTGAAATGAAAATCAGGCAGTGATCGGGCCAAATCAATAAACAAGGGAATGCCTTTTCTTTCAAGGGTTCGTGAGTCTGAAATATTAGCAACAGTAATCACGCTTTTTGGTTTTTTATCACTTTCTAATCTCCAAAAAGAATTATCATATGCCGTTGGAACCTCATAAATTGGTGTTGTTAGCTCTGGCATAAACGTTCTTATTCCAGAGCGTGTTGCCGAATCCTCTTTTGCTTTTGGACATCCGTCTCTTAGGGTACTGTGGACAACCCAAATCTGATCACATCTTTTATAGTTTAATCTTGCCAAGGATTGACGTAGATTCTTTTTTAAAAAAATTCCGTAACCTAAGGATTTACTTGAAACAGCGTCAAAGCCACCAACAATAATTGTCGTTGGTTTTCCAAAAAGTTTTGACCAAAATAAAGGAATGCTAGTATGATAATCATTAAACCAGCTGAAAAAAGCATCCGAAAAAAAAGCATAATAAAATCCCATGAACAGCTCCCTTACTCGGTTCAACAAAAAACGAATTGGGTCGCGATAGGGGGGGGAATGAATTAAATAAACGTAATAACCCATACTTTCTAAGAGTTCTACATCCTTCATTACGAAAGTGTTTTTAACATTACAAACTAGGGTAACTCGCCCTGATTTCATGATTTCATGATGTTTATATCGAGTTGATCTGCAATCTTTCGGTTGTCTGAAACTCGCGGTACTTTGTTTTGGCCTCCTAACTTTCCTATGCTTTTCATGTAGCTTTTAAAGCCCCCTTTTGCAACCACTCTAATAACAAGGGCTCTTAAAATTTTCCCTGCAATTAAATCTTTATAGTATATGTTTTTATTAATCATTGCTTTGTCAACTTCAAAAGCAAATTGATCAAGGTCTTTGGGCGGAGCGTCAAATTCAATAAACCACTCATGGAAAGGTAGTCCTTTTTTGGGGGAAATTTGTGGGGCAACGGTAAACTCCCGAATCAAGATCTCTTCTTTTGATCTAGAAACTACTTGCTGGAGCGCTTGCTCTACTTCGCTAACAATAACGTGTTCTCCAAAGGCGGAAATAAAATGTTTAATTCTACCGCTCACAATTACGCGATAAGGCTTAAGGCTTGTAAATTGAATCGTGTCGCCAATGTTATATCGCCATAATCCTGCGGTAGTTGAAATAATCATAACATAATTTACACCTGTTTTTACACTTTTTAAAGAAACCGTTTCTGGGTTTTTATCGAAAAAAGTGTCTGCTTTTATGAATTCGTAATAAATCCCGTGATTTAATAAAAGTAATAAGCCGTGATCACTTTGATCATCTTGATAAGCAAAAAAACCCTCAGACGCTGGATAAAATTCAACACTATCAAGGGTTCTTCCAATAAGTTTCTTGAAAATTGGCCTATAGGGCTCAAAGTTAACGCCTCCGTATACAAAAAGGGAGAAGTTGGGAAATAAATCTCCTACTGCTTTCCCTGTTTTTAGGGTAAGTCGTTCAAAATACATTTGTACCCATGAAGGTATTCCTCCAATGATCGTCATATCTTCATTTTCCGTTTCGGAAACAATTGCGTCGACTTTAGTTTCCCAATCTTCAATACAATTTGTGTCCCAGCTGGGGAGACGATTTTTTAATAGATAACTTGGTACATAGTGAGCTACAATTCCTGAAAGACGTCCAAGAGCAACTCCTTTTTTGTCTTCTAAAACTGGACTCCCTTGTAAAAAAATAAGCTTCCCTATTATTGCGGAAGCTTTTCCTGTTTTATAAATATAATTTAAAAGTGCTTCACGAGCCGCACGAATATGTTGTGGCATAGATTCTTTAGAAATAGGAATATATTTTGCACCTGAGGTTGTTCCGCTCGACTTTGCATAATACAACGGTCTTCCTGGCCAAAGAACATTGGCTTCCCCTTCCAAAACTGAATCTATGTAGGGTTTTAAATCCTCATAGTCGCGAACTGGTACTCCTAAAGAAAACTCATTAGGGGTTTGAATTTTCTCAAAATGATGTTCTTTTCCAAAACGGGTTTTTATGCCTTCCTGGAGAAGTAATTTAAACACTTTTTGTTGTGCTTCAAAGGGATTGTTTATCCATTTTTTATTTTTTTGGTGAACGTAGGCTGCAAAGACTTTTGCTCCAATTAATTTCAGCATCAGTTTGAAAAATTAAAAAAATTGTTGGGATTCATTGGATAACCATCGATCCATAATTCGAAATGTAAATGAAATCCTGTTGTAAATTCCCCAGTATTTCCTGCGCTTGCAATTACTTCTCCTCCAGAAACGGCATCCCCTTGTTTTTTGTTCAGATCCGCATTGTGTTTGTAAACGGACAACATTCCCGAAATATGTTCTAAGATTATTACATAACCTGTTTGAGAGGTCCACTCGGCAAAAATAACTGTTCCGTCTGCTATAGCCTTTATGGGAGTATTCTCTTCTAAAACAATATCAACAGCAAAATGAAGTTCTTCTGGGTTAAAGGGTTGTGAGATAGGTCCCTTTGCTGGAGCAAGCAATAATGTGGTTATGCCACTTTCTGTAGTTTCATTGGGATTATATTTGTCTTCTTTTGCAACAAACGCACGCAGCAGAGAATCTTCTATAATTGGAGGAGCAAAGGTAGCGTTTGACTCTTGGTCGTTTAATCCGTTTTCTATAGAAAGTTCTGGGTCTTGAAATTTAATGTCACCATTAAGAACAGATCTTACCGCATTTAAATAATTAATGTTTTGGTTGTAAAGAGTGATCAAAGAGTCGGTTATAAATAAGTTTTGAATGGCTTTTTGCCGTAATTCTGAAGAGTCATACCCGGGGATAACTTCCTTTAGTGGTGTATAAGCAATTGTAACAAAAGTGGCTGTGAAAATGGAGCCAATTATCAAAATCACAAGAATCATGAAGTTAAGTCTTGAAACCCGAAACTGCGCTTGTTCTTCAAAAGTTTCTTCGTTGATAATTACCATCCGGTATCGGCTGAGTAATTTCTTTAAAAAACCTGATCCTTTTTTTTCTTGGTTTGCCATATTCTTTTCAAAGATAAGGATTCCTTTGTGGGAGAAAAGAACCCCATTACATTTTGTGTGTAGTTGAAACTAAATAATTCTGTACCTTTGTTTAAAATAATATATAAATGCTTTTTGACTTTACATTTTTAGGTATGATAGGAGGACCACAAGTAATTTTAATAATCGCAGTCGTTTTATTATTGTTCGGAGGACGTAAAATTCCTGAACTAATGAAAGGATTGGGTAGTGGAATTAAGGAATTTAAAAACGCAACTAAAGAAGGTGAACAATCCGCTAAAGAAGAGGACAAAAAAGACTAGTCTATTTTCTCAAGTGTATTGATAATTGTGTTTAATTCAAACATATAGTCTCTTTTACTTGCCGAAGGGGCAAATGTAAATCCTTCTATAACCATCCATCTTTTTTCAATACTGTCTTTTACCATATAGTTGACAAATGGTCCAGCCATATAATCATTGGCTACTTCCCAGGTTCCTTTTGTTAAGTAGCTCATTTTTCCATCAATTTTTGCCTTGTAAAAATACGGTTTGAAGGCGCGTTCAGTAATTAAATGGGTTCCCTTAAGTCTCCCCGGAACATGTGCTTTTCCTATTGAATCTCTGACATCTAGAATCCTGCTGCTAAAGCTTCCTTCAAGTGCGTTTACTGGAAGAGTATATGCAATAATATTAAGATGTCCTTTTCTAACTTCTTTTTGGATCCAAACAAAATTTGTGGTGTCTTTTACTGTTTTGTAAGCTGATGGATAAGTAAGCGAAATTCCAAAACGTTCTGTCAAGGTTTTTTCTTTTGAAGGTGACTTTTTAATTCTTCTTAGCTTTTCTAAACGTTCGTTTTCGCTAATACTTTGCTTAATTAAGCGACTGTTTTCTTTGAAATAAAATTCTTGGCTTTCGCCGTCTAATCCAATAACTTTAGCAACGATTTGTGGCCGAGCGAATTGATTTTGACTCATCCTAAACCCTTCTAGAGAGTCTTTACTAAACCAAATAATATTTCTGTTTTGGCGTGCAAATCCAGTAAATGCCTTTGGGTTCATGTATACTATTGAGAACTGGGGCTCGTCCAAAGGAAGTCCTTCATAAATTTCTTCAAGTGTTTCTCTTACCTGGTCTCCTAAATTACCTTGCCACTGTTTTTGAGGCATAACTACAGTAACATTATTTAAATTCCCACTTGAGGAGGGAACAAAAGCTCTTTTTTTATTGGAATTATTTGTGCAGGAGATTATTACTGCCATTAAGAAAATTGCCCCTGTTTTTTTCATGAATTATTTATTAAGAGCTGCAATCCCTGGAAGTGTTTTGCCCTCTAGGCTTTCAAGCATAGCTCCGCCTCCTGTACTGATATAGCTCATTTTGTTTTCAAAACCAAACTGCTTAACTGCTGCAACAGAGTCTCCGCCGCCCACAAGCGAAAAGGCACCTGCTTTTGTTGCTGCTGCAATAGAATTTCCTGCAGCAATCGTTCCTTTAGCAAAATTTGGAAACTCAAAAACGCCCATTGGTCCATTCCATAGTATGGTTTTACAGCCAAGGATTATATCATTAAAAATGGCATGGCTTTTGGGGCCTGCATCCATTGCTTCCCAACCTTCGGGTATTTCCATTACGTCAAATGTTTTTTGAGAAGCATTGTTGCTAAAATCATCTCCTGCTAATACATCAACTGGCAGATGAATCTGTACTCTCTTTGTTTTTGCTTTTTCTAATAGCTCCAAAGCATATTCACAATAATCCGGCTCACAAATTGAATTTCCAACCTTTCCTCCTAATGCTTTAGTAAAAGTGTAAACCATACCTCCGCCAATAATTAAATGGTCTGTTTTGTCTAAAAGGCTTTCAATGATTGTTATTTTAGAAGAAACTTTAGCTCCCCCTAAAATTGCCAAAATTGGAGATTCTCCCTTGTCCATAACCTTTTCAATGGCCAATACTTCATTTTCTAAAAGGCTTCCAAAACACTTTTTTTCTTTAAAAAATTGTGCGATAATTGTTGTGGATGAGTGCGCACGGTGAGCGGTTCCAAAAGCATCGTTAACATAAAAGGTGCCGAGTTTTGATAGGTTTTTTGAGAATGTTATGTCTCCTGACATTTCCTCTTCGTGGTATCTTACGTTTTCCATAAGCAAAACGCTTCCTGGCATAAGTGCTTTGGTTGCGGCCTCCGCTTTTTCTCCTATTGTTGTGCTACAAAAATCAACAGGTAGCCCCAAAACAGATGAAACACTTTTTCGGATATGTGATAATGAGAGTTTGGGGTCGTTCCCCTTGGGACGCCCTAAATGTGATAATAGAATACAGCTTCCCCCTTGAGATATAATGTGTTGAATTGTTGGCTTTGCTGCCTGAATTCGTGTAAGGTCAGTAACTTCTTGAGAATCGTTTAAGGGTACATTGAAATCAACCCGGATTATTACTCTTTGATTTTTAAAGTTTTGCTGTTGTAGTGTGCGCATTTATAAAATTTTTTTCAAAAATACAATATTGCTAATTGCTGCCGAGTCATTTTTTATAAAGATGTGGCTTCAGGCTCGATAAAAAACATCAGTAAGTGTATCTTTGAAAAATGATTTGGTCACATGTAACTGGACAAAAAAAACTAAAGAAGCAACTAAAACACCTTCTAGATTCTAAGCAAGTTCCTCATGCTCAGCTTTTTACGGGAGATTCTGGTTATGGAGGTCTTCCATTAGCTTTAAGTTTTGCACTTCAAATGTTACGAATAGATTCCTCTCAAAAAATTAATAAGCCCCTTGGAGAAAAGATACAACATCCTGACTTACACTTTGTGTATCCAGTAGTTAAAAAAGGTAGTGAAAAAATTGTCCTGGCCAATGATTATGGCCTGGACTGGGCAGCGTTTCTTAATGATAATCCTTATGGAAATTATGCCAATTGGTTTGAGTCTATTAATGTTGGTAATAAACAAGGCTTAATCGGTGTAAACGAGATGAATGCCTTGCACAAAAAAATCTATCTTAAATCGTATTCCGGAGGAAATAAAGTTTGTGTTTTGTGGGGTGTCGAAAAGATGAATAAAGAGGCCTCAAATGCGTTTCTCAAACTATTAGAAGAGCCTCCCGAAAAAACTTTTTTTATTCTTGTTGCTGAATCGAGTGATCAGTTATTAACTACCCTTGTTTCAAGATGCCAATTAGTGACTCTGTCCCCCATAAATGAAAACGAACTATTAGACACGTTAGAGGAAGACGTTCCAAACAGACAAAGCCTTGTAAAGCAGGCGGAGGGCGACTATCGGAAGCTTAAACTACTTGTCGAAAACTTGCAAAACAAAGCCGATGAGGCCTTACTGATTAAAGTGCTTAGAACTTCTCTCAAGGTTCGCGGGGACAATGCCGCTGTTGTTGAGCTAATGGCTTGGGCGGGCGAAATAAGTGTTCTAGGGAGAGAAGAGCAAAAGACATTTTTGCTATATAGTATCAGGTTTATAAGGGATGCCTTTTTATTGAATTATTCATTGGGTGATTTAGTACATTATAGATCTGAAAATGGTTTTGATATCCATAAACTTGGGCCATTTGTAAACAGTGAAAACATAAATGAGCTAATCACTTTGTTTGAAAAAAGCCATTACCACATCACTCGAAATGCAAATGCAAAAATGATTTTTACCGAATTGAGCCTTCAATTAACAAGACTGTTAAAGAAGGCTAGTGAATAGTTTTTTTCTTAAAAACATAAATGTTTGAAGAGTGTTCGTCATCAAACAAAGCCCTAAAAGTGCATATAGTTCCAACTAGTAAACCCCTTAAAAAAGAAAGCTTTTTGTTGCTGTTTTTTTCTGAAAGATAAGAAATGTAAAAAACGTCAAACCATAGTGGCTTTTGAGTCTTAAACTCAAAGCCCTGGGGCTCTATCAAATCCATCAAGCCCTTGTGTGTAAAGTGCCAGAGATGCCTTGGAACGTCTAAAGCCGCCCATCGTGAGGCATAGTATCTAGCATCGTGGCTATTAAAGTTTGGAACAGCAACAATTAGCAGCGCATCTGCCTCCATTAAAGCATGTAATTCTTGAAGTGTTTTCTCTGGAGAAGTTAAGTGCTCTAAAACATGCCACATTGTTGTGGCAGAATATCGCTTATTTTTAGGCAGATCCGCAACTGAAAGATAGGTGTTAAGGCCTTTTTTTATGCATGCTTCATATCCTTTTTTACTAGGCTCAACCACGGTAGTCTCAAATTTTCTGTGTGATAAATATGCGGCAAAAACACCAACGCCTCCACCCACATCAAGAACATTCCCTTTTATTTGAGGCTTAACGAATCTTGCTTTATAATACAGCATGCTTTTTTGAACTGTTTTGTATAGTAAATCTAAAAACGACTTTGTTTCAGTCTTGTGTGAATTATAATCTTCTGTTTCATAATAGCGTGAGAGAACTATGTCTTTTGGAAGACTTGTCTCTGCATAATTGCGCTTTTTGTTCCATTTGATCTCAAAGGTTTCTTTGGAAACTAGGTGGTCTTTTGCGTTAAGGGAGGCTTCTTTCTTTATCATGTGTTCCACGTGAAACATTTATCTTCCCATCGAAACTAAAAGCACGCTAATGTCACTAGGATTGATCCCGCTAATGCGCGAGGCTTGAGCCAGAGTACTGGGCCGCAACTTGATTAGTTTTTCTTTAGCCTCGAAAGACAGAGAGGCTAAAATTTCAAAATCGAAGTCCTTAGGAATCTTGATGTTTTCTAAACGTTTTAATTTATCCGCATTACGTCGCTCTTTCTCAATATAACCCGCATATTTAATCTCAACTTCAGCCTGTTCAAAAACAGCGTCTGTAATATCCTCCTGAGCTATATAACTCTTAATTTCTGGGAAGCTGTTTAGTTCTTTTCTGGTAATGGCTGGTCTTGACAGTAATTTAGCAAACTTGTCCGTCTGTTTAACGGTGTCTGAACCTTTAGACTCTAAAACAACATTTGCAATCTTAAGGTTATAGCTAGTTTTTTTTAAAAAAGACACAAGTCTTTTACGTTGTTGGTTTTTTAATTCTAGTTTTTTTAAGCGATCATCATCAACAAGGCCAATAGAATGGGCTCTAGGGGTAAGGCGCTCGTCTGCGTTGTCTTGGCGCAAGAGAGTTCTGTATTCAGCTCTAGAGGTAAACATTCGATATGGTTCTTCAGCTCCCTTGAGGATTAAATCGTCTATAAGTACTCCAATGTATGCTTCTTCTCTGCCCAAGACAAAATGAGGAAGGCCTTTGTTGTTTTGATGAGCATTAATCCCGGCAATAATTCCCTGTGCACCAGCTTCTTCATATCCAGTCGTACCATTAATCTGGCCTGCAAAAAAAAGATTTTGTACAGCTTTAGTTTCTAGAGTGTGGAACAGTTGTGTAGGCTGAAAATAGTCATACTCAATTGCATATCCAGGTCTAAAAAACTTAACGCTTTCAAAGCCTGGAACGGCCTTAAGGGCTTTGTATTGAATGTCTTGTGGAAGAGATGTAGAAAAGCCATTAACATAAACCTCCACGGTGTTCCATCCTTCAGGTTCAACAAATATTTGGTGTTGAGATTTATCACTAAAACGATCTATCTTATCTTCAATAGAAGGGCAATAACGTGGTCCTGTACTTTTAATGGCTCCATTAAACATAGGTGAGCGATCAAAACCAGAGCGAAGAATATCGTGAGCTTCCAAGTTCGTGTGTGTAATGTGACAGCTAATTTGTTTGGACAGAGGCTTTGTTAATTCCGTATAAGAAAATTTAGAGGGCTTTAAATCTCCTGGTTGCACCGACATTTTTGAATAGTCCAAAGACCTACCATCAACTCGTGGAGGAGTTCCTGTTTTCATTCGTCCAGATAGAAAACCAATGCCTTCCAAGGCTGCTGTTAGACCGACGGAGGCTGATTCACCCGCTCGACCACCACCAAAATTTTTTTCGCCAATATGTATAAGGCCATTAAGAAAAGTTCCATTGGTTAAAACAACAGATTTAGCGTAAATTTTAATCCCGAGAGTGGTAATAACACCTAGGATCTGTTGATTTTCAACAATAAGGTCAACGATCATTTCTTGGTAAAAATCTAAATTTGGTGTTTTCTCCAGCATGGAACGCCACTCAAGGCTAAACATGCTTCTATCAGACTGAACCCTTGGGCTCCACATTGCAGGACCCTTAGATTGGTTGAGCATTTTATATTGTATCGCGCTTCTATCGGAGACTATTCCGCTGTAGCCTCCTAAAGCATCAATTTCTCTCACAATTTGTCCTTTTGCTATTCCGCCCATGGCAGGATTACAAGACATCTGAGCTATGGTCTGGAGATTCATCGTTATAAGAAGAGTTGATGAGCCCAGGTTTGCTGCTGCTGCTGCAGCTTCACAACCAGCATGGCCAGCACCGACCACAATAACATCGTATTTAGAGTCAAACATGGAATGTAGGTTTCACGTGGAACATGTTAATAAATTTGTTTTCTTCACGGCGCATTAAACTTTTATCGTTATCACTTTTATCTTTAAAGCCTAGACAATGTAAAACACCATGAGAAACAACCCTAAGCATCTCATTTACAACACTTTGAGAGTACTCGTCTGCAGATCGTGAAACAGCCCAGGGAGAAATAAAAAACTCTGCCCTTAGAGTACGCTTTGAGGAATAATCAAAACTTATTATGTCTGTGTGTGTGGAGTGATTAAGGTGTTTAATGTTAAGCGCGAGCATGGCGTCTTTAGTGATAAAATTATATGAAAGCTTATCAATAGAATAGCCATAGTCAGAAACAAATGCCTGAAGTGAATCTTGGGTCAATTTAATGTTTAGGTAATCTGGTATGTTATTAAAAACTATGATGTTAATGTTTTTTTTGCAAATATACATGATTTGAGCGGGAGACTAATGTATATCGATTAGAAGAGATTATCTTTGAAAAAAAAAGAATGAACACACGTGTACGTTTTGCGCCTAGCCCAACTGGGCCTTTACATATTGGAGGTCTGAGAACCGCTTTATTTAATTACTTATATGCCAAAAAAAAAGCGGGTACATTTATACTCAGGATAGAAGACACTGACCAAAACAGGTATGTTGAGGGAAGTGAAAACTATATACAGGAGGCGTTGGAATGGTGTGGAATGGATCCAGATGAGGGACCGAAAAACGGAGGGGCGTTTGGACCATACCGTCAAAGTGAACGAAAAGACATTTATGCAGAGCACATACAGGATCTTTTAAGAAATGGTGCTGCATATTACGCATTTGATTCAGCTGAACGTCTAAATAAAGAAAGAAAAGAAGCAGAAAAAAAGGGTGAAACTTTTAAGTATGGGCATCAAAACAGGTTACGGTTTAAAAACAGTCTGACATTAACAGAAGAGGAAACAGCAAAAGCGTTAGAAGATGATTTTGTTATAAGACTTAAAATTGAATCAGATCAGACCGTTATTGTAGAAGATATAATAAGAGGTGTTGTCAGGGTTGAAACTGATACATTGGATGATAAAATTTTAATGAAAAGTGATGGACTGCCGACATATCACTTTGCCAATGTTGTTGATGATCACCTAATGAAAATTACATGTGTAATTCGTGGGGAAGAGTGGTTGCCTTCTCTACCTATGCATAAATTGATATATACTGCTTTTGGTTGGGAAACCCCTGAATTTATGCACCTACCATTAATACTTAAAACTGTCGGTAAAGGCAAGTTGTCTAAAAGAGATGGTGATAGAGACGGATATCCGGTATTTCCGCTAAAATGGGGGAAAGAAACCCAGGGATTCAAAGAGATGGGGTTTTTGCCAATTGGAATGGTAAATTATCTAGCATTACTCGGTTGGAACGAAGGAACAGAAAAAGAAGTGTATTCATTAAAAGAATTAGAAAAAGCATTTAGCACAAAAGGGGTTCAAAAAGGAAGTGCTCGATTTGACTATGAAAAAGCAAAGTGGGTCAATCAGCAACAATTACAAAATATGAGTATAGAGGAAATTTATTCACTAAGCCGGACAAAAGAAATATTATCTCCATTTGAAAAAAATAAACACCTCTCGCTAATTAAATTAGTTAAAAAGCGGTTAAATACTCTTAATGATATAAAAGGCGAATTAGCTTTTATAAAAAGCATACATCCTTACGATAAAAAAGTGATTGATAAGGTTGAAGACAAAAACCCAAAAACTATACTAGAACAAATAAAGAAAACATTAATAAAATATGATGAGGATGATTTATTTAAGGAACAGATGATGTCCTGGAGCAAAAAAAATGGGGTGTCAATAGGCTTATTAATGCAGACGTTTAGACTAGCACTAGTGGGAAAACTTACCGGCCCGGACATTTTTGAAGTTTGTTCTGTTTTGGGGAAAGAAGTATCTTTGAAAAGAATAAACGATTTAATTGAACATTTAAACTTTAAACAAATATTATGAGCATAATTACATACTTACTCTTTGGCCTTGGAGCGCTGATTATATTTACTGGTTTCTTTGTGGTAAAACAACAGTCCGCAGCAATAGTAGAGCGATTTGGGAAATTCTTGTCGATTAGACAATCAGGGCTACATTTTAAGATACCCTTAATAGACAGAATTGCGGGTAGAATTAGCCTTCGTATTTTACAACTCGATGTTATTGTGGAAACTAAAACAAAAGATGATGTCTTTGTAAAACTTAAAGTTTCTGTTCAATATAAAATAATACAAGAAAAAGTGTATGAAGCTTTTTATAAGCTCGACTATCCTCAAGACCAGATAACGTCATATGTATTTGACGTGGTTAGAGCGGTTGTTCCTAAAATGAAACTAGACGATGTTTTTGAGAAAAAAAACGAGATTGCTGATGCTGTAAAAGGGGAGTTAAATGATGCGATGATAAACTATGGTTACGACATAATTAAAGCGCTTGTTACGGATATTGATCCTGATGCTGAAGTAAAAGCAGCAATGAATAAAATTAATGCTGCTGAACGAAAAAAAGTAGCGGCTCAATATGAGGGTGATGCGGAAAGAATCCTAATTGTAGAAAAAGCAAAGGCGGAAGCACAGAGCAAAAGACTTCAAGGGCAAGGTATTGCCGATCAGCGAAGAGAAATAGCACGTGGGCTAGAAGAGTCAGTTGATGTATTAAATAACGTTGGTATAAATTCTCAAGAAGCATCGGCGTTAATTGTTGTAACTCAGCATTATGATACACTACAATCTATAGGGGGTGAAACCAATAGCAACTTAATCTTGCTGCCGAATTCTCCTCAAGCTGGAAGTGAAATGTTAAACAATATGGTTGCTTCGTTTAGTGCAAGCAATCAGATTGGTGAAGCCATGAAGGAGAACAATAGAAAACAAAGAAATAAAAAAGAAGAATAAACTTATTGGTTCTGTTTGGACCATGTATCGCGCAAACCAACCGTTTTATTAAAAACAAGCGATTCAGGTGTGCTGTCTGGGTCAACAACAAAATATCCTAATCGCTGAAACTGATAGTTTTCGAAATCCTTAGCGCCCTTTAGGCTAGGCTCAACAAAAGCCGTTATTATTGACAAAGAGTCAGAGTTTAGGTGTGATTTGAAGTCGACTAACTTATCCTGGTCGGGCGAAGAGACTTGAAATAAACGATCATATAGACGCACTTCTGCACTAAAAGCATGCTGCTGAGAGACCCAGTGTAATGTTCCCTTAACCTTTCGCATACTTGCTTCTGAACCACTTCCGCTTTTACTCTCTGGATCATAAGTACAAATGATTTCTGTAATATTTCCTTCCTTATCTTTGATAACGGATTCGCCTTTAATTATATATGCGTTTTTTAAGCGGACCTCCTTTTCTAGGGTAAGGCGGAAAAACTTTTTATTTGCACTCTCCCTAAAGTCTTCCCTCTCAATAAATATGTTTTTGGAAAACGGTATTTTTCTAGTTCCAAGCCCTAATTGTTCAGGGTTAATTTCTCCTTCTAAAAACTCCTCTTGACCATCTGGGTAGTTAGAAATTGTGAGCTTAATTGGGTTAAGAACGGCCATAACACGTGGTGACTTAACATTCAGGTCTTCTCGTATTGAATGTTCTAATAGGCTCATGTCAATAATATTGTCCCGCTTGGCGACCCCTGCAGAATCAACAAAATTGCGAAGAGAAGCGGGGGTATAACCCCTTCTTCTAAGGCCAGATATTGTCGGAAGTCTAGGATCATCCCAGCCACAAACGTGATTGCCACTTACAAGTTCCATTAGCTTGCGCTTACTTGTGACCGTGTAGGAAAGGTTCATTCTGGCAAACTCGCGTTGTTTGGGGCGAAGGTTATTGAGCGGGCTTAAAGCGTCTAAAAACCAATCGTAAAGGTCTCGGTGTGGTTTAAATTCCAAAGAACAAAGAGAATGTGAAATTTGTTCTATATAGTCAGACTCTCCGTGTGTCCAATCGTAAAGAGGATAGATGGACCAAGTGTCTGCTGTTCTGTGATGTGTTTTGTAAAGAATTCTGTAAAGTACAGGGTCTCGTAAAAGAAGGTTGGGAGAAGACATGTCAATTTTTGCCCTAAGAACGTGTGCTCCCTCGGGATGCTTTCCATTTTTCATTTCTGAAAAAAGGGTACTATTTTCTTCAATAGATCGTTCCCTAAAGGGGCTGTTTTCTCCAGGAGTAGTAGGCGTTCCTTTTTGTGATGCTATGGTGGCGGAATCTTGAGAATCAACAAAAGCTAAACCCTTAGAAATTAAAGACTGTGCCCAAAGATAAAGCTGGTGAAAGTAATCTGAGGCATAACATTCTTTGTCCCAATCATAGCCTAGCCACTGAATGTTTTCTTTTATCGCGTCAACATATTGTTGTTCTTCTTTTGTTGGGTTAGTATCATCAAAGCGAAGGTTAACGGGCGCATTATAACGCTTTCCTAAATTAAAATTTATACAGATTGCTTTTACGTGGCCAATGTGTAAATGACCGTTGGGTTCTGGGGGAAAACGAAAACGAAGGTTTTCACTAGAAAAACCTGTTGTTAAGTCTTCTTCAATAATGTGCTCTATAAAGTGTAAGGGACGATCCATTCCTTTTTTTGTTTACTGCAAAGATAATGAATGGATGCTTTGTAAGGTATCCAGAAAACAGTCTTTATATTTGTTTAAATATTATGGGAAAAATTTACTTAAAAAATATTCGTTTATATGCCTTTCATGGTTGTATGGAAGAGGAGGAAAAAATTGGTAGTGATTACATTGTTAATGTTGTTGTTGAAACAGATTTAAAAAAATCCTCAAAAACAGATTCTCTTGAAGACACGGTAGACTATGTCGCGCTATATGAGATTATAAAAACTGAGATGATGCAGCGCGCAAAACTATTAGAAAATGTGGTTGATCGTATCCTTAACAGAATATTAAAAGAACACACAGCAGTACAAAAAGCAAAGGTAAAAGTGTCAAAAAAAAATCCGCCAATTGGAGGAAATGTGGAAGAGGTGGCAGTTAAAAGAGAACTCGTTCGTTCTTCACTATAAATTGATTAAATAGTATTACTTTTGCCGAAAGGCATCGTGGCCGAGTGGCTAGGCAGAGCTCTGCAAAAGCTTCTACAGCGGTTCGAATCCGCTCGATGCCTCTTTATTATCTAATAATAATCTTTCCCCCAAGTTTTGTTTGTGAAATTTGTTTGACTGGCCTGCCATAGACCCGCAGAACTCCTCCTCCAAAAACTTTAGCGTCTATTAATTCTGTGGCCGTTATGTGCGCGTAACCAGCGGCCATCATTCTAATTTCACTTTGTTCCGAAACAAGTTTTTCTGCATCACATGTGCCGCCTGTTGATAGTAATAAATTCAGGTTAACGGCGCTTCCCTTTAGACTCACCCGCCCGCCTGTATTAGTATTTACATCTAAGCGTTCTGTAAATGTGGTTACTTTTATTTCTGCTCCAGTTCTTGCGACAAGCTTTAGACTTGTTTGTTTAATGGGTTCCTCGGAAGCAATAGAAGAACCTTGGTGAGCGGTTATTTTATCTAAGGGCTTGCTGTGGTATAGTTCTACATAGGTATAGCCTGGGTCTAAAAAACTTTTAGTTGACAGTTTAACGATTAATGTATTCCTTTTTAATGTAAGAATAACATCGTCTTTATGGTCACCAAAAACCACTGCTTTATTGACGTCAGATTTAATTAGTTTTACATCAAGGCCAGAATAAACGCTTAAACTAAAAAAGGGCCCCATAGCTAGATTTCTTTGCTCAAGGTCCTGTGAAAAGCTATTGAAAAAAAAGGTTAAAAAAAAGAAAAAAAGCGCTCTGTATCTCATTAAATTTTAATTTATGATATAGGAACAAAATCAAGAAAGCGTCTTAAAATATTTACTTTTTTGACTTTTATATTAATGGTATCTCCTAGCTGATATGTTTTTTTTGTTCGCTCACCAATAAGCGCATGTTGCTGGTCGTCGTAATTAAAAAAATCGCCTTTGATGTCAATAACCCGTATCATTCCCTCACATTTATTTTCTATTATTTCAACATATAAACCGCGCTCTGTTACCCCTGAGATAACGCCCTCATAATGTTGACCAACCTTTTCTTTCATAAAAATCATTTGCATATATTTTATAGAATCGCGCTCTGCCTTAGTGGCTAGATGTTCTCGTTGTGAAGAGTGTTTACAGGCCTCTTCGATTGTTTGTTGTGTTGGATGGGGTTTGTTATCTAAATAAGTTTGTAAAAGTCTGTGGACCATTACATCAGGATATCTTCTTATAGGAGATGTAAAGTGAGTGTAGTGGGAAAAAGCAAGACCATAATGACCTATATTGTTAGTTGTATATTCTGCTTTTGACATGCAGCGAAGGGTCAGGGTATCAATTAAGTTTTGTTCTCTTTTTCCATTACAGGCTGATAGCAAGCCGTTTATTTCGCTACTAATGTTTTTCTTCCCTGGATTAAAGGAATATCCAAACGGAGCAATTGTATGTTTTAAATTAAGAAGTTTTTGTTCGTCTGGATCATCATGAGTACGATAAACAAAAGGAGGTGCTGGTTGTTTTTTGCTAATAAAAGAAGCAACTTTTCTGTTTGCTAAAAGCATAAATTCTTCTATTAATTTATGTGCGTCTTTTGACGTTTTAAAAAAAACAGACTCTGGCTTATCATCATCATCGAGATTAAAATTAACTTCTACACGATCAAAAGAGATAGCACCATTTTTCATTCGTTTTGAACGTAAAATTTTTGCTTGTTTATCTAAAATATTAATTGCTTCAAAAACAGGACTAGGAATTTTATAAGAAACTTTTGTTAACGAAACAAGAGCGTCTACTTCTTCCTTTTGTGTTTCTAAAATATTTTGAACCTCTTCATAAGAAAAACGAAAATCAGAATTGATAACAGTTCTGCCATACCACTCATCTTTTACCTCCCCTTTATTATTAATAATGAAAACAGAAGAAAAAGTAAATTTTTCTTCTTTAGGGCGAAGAGAACAAAGACCATTTGATAGAACTTCGGGTAACATAGGTACCACGCGATCAACTAAATATACCGATGTTGCTCTGTCGTATGCCTCTTGGTCGAGTAGTGTCCCGGGTTGAACATAATAGGAAACGTCCGCAATATGAATACCAATTTCATAATCTCCATTCGCAAGTATTTTAAAAGAAAGAGCGTCATCAAAATCTTTGGCAGATATAGGATCAATTGTAAAGGTTAGTATTTCTCTAAAATCTCTTCTGGCTTTTATTTCTTTTGTATCTAATGAAGTTGATATTTTAGAAGCGGCCACCTCTATATCTTTTGGAAATTCATAAGGAAGACCATAATCATGAAGAATCGCATGAATTTCTGTTTCCTTATCTCCAGGTATTCCTAAGCTTTTTACTATAATACCTGAGGGTGAATCTCTATTATCATCCCAACTTTTAAATACAGCAACCACCTTTTCTCCATCTTTGAAATCTTTTAATTCTGATCTTTCAATAAAAAGATCTGTATACATTCTTGCATTTCTACATAAAACAAAACCAAAATCATTTTGTTTATCAAGAACACCAACAAATTCTTTTTTACCTCGCATAATGATTGATTCAATATGCGCTTCAAATTCATTGTTTTTTTTATGAATACTAACCTCAACGGTATCACCATTAAGTCCTTTATTCAACTCTTTTTTTGGAACAACAAGTTCTTTATTATAACCATCAACAGTAACAACTCCTTTTCCAGAAGGAATAATAGTTAAAAGAGTTGTTATTGTGTTAATTATAGGAATATTGATTTGAAATTGACCCCTTTTAAATGATTTTAAATGTTTATTATTTAAAAGCCCATTTAAAACTTTAATAATATAATTTCTCCTTTTTGTATCTTTAACATCAAGAGCAGCAGCAACTTGTTTATAATTAAGAACAGCATTTGATTTACTTTTAAAAAGAGATAATATTTTTGTCTCTAATTTATGAAGTTCGTTTTTCTTTTTAAACATAAATTATTTTGATTAACACAAAGGTACAATAAACGTTTTCAGGGGAGTTATTAACATTATTAACATAATAATCATTTTTATTATTTTAAAATTTAAATTAATGATGATGTATATAGGGTGTTAATAAAGGGAATAAAAACATTTAATATAATTTTTAAATATTGAAGTTAACAGTATATAATATATTATTAACAGCTTAAAAATTTAAAAATCAATTAAATACAAAGTTACAAACCTCTGTTAATAAAAAATATTCTTAATAAGAAAATAAGTTAATTCAAACAAAAAAAGTTAATAAATCACATTTTTATGTGTTTATAGAGTAAACAACTAATAAGACAATTAAAAGGAGGGTTATCTTTATTTTTATATACAATACTGAAGCAACACAAAAAATATTTTTTTTTAAGTAATTGTAAACAAATAATGAATAAACTAATGAACAGTATGTAAACATGTTTGAAAGGAATTCATAATTTTAATAAAAAAATGAAAATCAGCATTGGGAATGATCATGCGGGACCAGACTATAAAAAAGAAATTATTTTCCTTTTAGAATCAAAGGGCTATCAAATTAAAAACTATGGAACTAATTCATCAGAGAGTGTAGATTACCCTGATTTTATTCATCCAGTAGCAAAAGACATTTCTGAAGGAAAAGCAACCCTCGGCATTATTATTTGTGGAAGTGGAAACGGAGCAAACATGACGGCAAATAAATATTCAAAAATAAGGTCTGCTTTATGTTGGAACAACGAAATTGCGGCATTAGCCAGACAACATAACGATGCGAATATATTAAGTTTACCGGCCCGGTTTATTTCAATCGAACAAGCAAAGGAAATGGTTTTAACTTTTTTAAACACTGATTTTGAAGGAGGACGTCATCAAACACGGGTAGAGAAAATACCCCGTTAATTATGGTTGTTTTTAAATGCGCTCCGTTTAATAGTCTTAATATTGATGAACTATACAGCATATTAGCACTACGTTCAGAAGTTTTTGTTGTAGAACAAAATTGTGTTTATCAAGATATTGATGGAAAGGATAAAAACGCATTACATATCACAGGGTATTTAAACGAAGAAATTGTTGCATATGCAAGAATTTTCGACAAAGGCGTTATTTATCCCGAATATTGCTCCATTGGCAGAATTGCAACATCTTTTTCTGAAAGAGGAAAAAAACATGGACATCAATTAGTCGAGTTTTCAATAAAACAATGCAACAAAATTTTTAACAGTAGGGCTATTAAAATTTCTGCCCAGGCACATTTAGAAAAATTTTATGGCCATCATGGTTTTTTTGCCTCTGGAGAAACTTATTTAGAAGATGGCATTCCGCACATAGGAATGTTGCTGTCAAATTCCTTTTAGGTTTTTTGTTTAAAAAACAAAGCCTCAGTTTCATCAATTATTTCGGCCGTTAGGGGTACTTTTTTACCTTTATAAATTAACATACAGCTACCTCCAAAAGGTAATTTGTGTTCAATGTTTTTTAGTCCCTGTCTTAATTGTCTTTTAATTTTATTTCGATCTACAGCTTTTTTAAAGTTTTTCTTTGGAACAGAAACACCAGCAAGTAAAAAAGAGGCTTTTTCTTTTTTCAAAACCTTTAAAATTAAACTTTTTGTATTATGCCCATTTTTATTACGAAAAAGAGCATCTAAAGTGTTTTTGCTTTTAAGTCGTTTTAAAGTAAATTTATTATTTTGGAGCGACATAAAAATTATCTGTTTTATCAATGTCAGCCATTAAATTGCTTGGATCAATTACAATAGCTTCAATCTGATTTTTTTCTTTATCAACAGTAAAAGAATAGTTTAAATTTGCCCAAGGCCAATCGGGTTGAATTTTCCACTCAAGACCATATGGGTTTTCTTTCTCTCCCCGCATTAAAGAGATAGGAATATAGTGCAGTTCTACTTCTCCATTTTTATACTGTATTAAAATTTCAAGTGGCATCGGCATTACTTCTTTTCTTTTCAAACGAATTGCTGTTCCGTCCGCTGACTCCTCAACAGCAGCAATAGAATAATTTATCTTGTTTGTTGTTTGTGTCCAGTCGGTTAAAAACCATTGAAGTTGAATTCCAGAAATACGCTCAGCGATTCTTCTTAAATCATTAGGAAGGGGGTGTTTAAACTTCCACTCATTATAATAGGTTTGTAGAATCTCAAATACTTTTTCTTTTCCTACAATATAACTAAGTTGTCCTAAAAAAACAGCCCCCTTGCTGTAGGCTGTTCTTTCATAAGCATAGTTGTAATAATATCGGTTTGCGTTTGTGCTTTGTGGCATCTCTCCGCCTGATGCTGCTAAGGCATAGTAGCCTCTGTAAGAGCCCTCCAAAGGAAAATCTTTTTTCTGATTAAGTATTTCATTTTCAGCTAAACTGGAAATAAAACTAGTAAACCCCTCGTCCATCCACTCGTGTTTTGTCTCGTTAGTGGCCAAAACATGCTGAAACCACGAATGTGCTAATTCGTGGGCAGTAACACCAAAGAGAGAACCATAATTTCTTCCACCAGTAATTAAGGTAAGCATCGCATATTCCATACCACCGTCACCGCCCTGAACAACAGAATATTGTTTATAGGGATATTGACCAATTTTTGTGTTATAATATTTCATTAGTTCCGCAGTATGTGGTTGAAGTTTCTTCCAGTTTTCAATAATTTCCGGATCATTTTTATAGAAAAAATGAAGATCCACATCGTTTGGACCAGGGTAAGTGTCGTGAATATAATCAACATCAGCCGCCCAAGTAAAATCATGAACCATGGGCGCAATGTAATGCCAAGTTATTTTTCCTTTTTTTGTTTTTGCCCTTTTACGATCAGAGTACCCCTTTCCAATAACTTCAGCGTTTTGAAGATATCCGCTCGCTGCGACCATAAAATCTTTATCTAATGTGATCTTTACATCAAAATCTCCCCAAACACCATGAAACTCTCTACCAGTATAAGGATCAGCATTCCACCCCTCCCGATCATATTCAGCCATTTTAGGATACCATTGAGCCATGGAAAAGGCAACACCTTCTCTAGAGTTTTTACCAGCCCTTCTAATAACATTTGGCACATGACCCTCAAAGGCCAACTCAAAAATGGCCTTTTCTCCGGGGGCTATCGGGGTATGGAGTGGAACTTCAAGAATTGTTTCTGAGTCAACGGGATTAAGCAAAACACCGTTTTGAGTTAATCCACTCACCCTTATGTAACCCTCTTGATTTGGCGTTAATGAGTCCAAATTAATTTTGAAACGAGTGTTTTTGTCAGCAGAATTTTTTTGGCGAATCGCCATTTCACTTCCTGGCTTAAAAGCGTTAAAATAAAGGTGGTAGAAAACCTTGTTAAGGGTTTCGGGAGAATTATTGGTGTACACAATTTTTTGAACCCCACTATATGTTGCGTTTTCAGGGTCTAAAGCGACTTCCATTGTATAGTCAGCAGCTTGTTGCCAATACTGACTCCGGGCAGATTGAAACATAATAAGGCCAAGAAAAAAGAAAACAAACTGCTTCATTAAATATGATTTATGTTAGATAAAGATACTTCTCGTTTAGGAATTAAAATAATAATCAAAGTTAAAATGCTCTTTTAACCGAATGCCTTTATCTGTTTCTTGAAGACTAATTAATTCATGGTGTGGATCATGCTCTAAAAACAGAAAAGCGTTTTCCAGAAGCGCCTTCTCTAAAAACAAGGTTTTTTCGTCAAGCGACAATAACGGGCGAGTGTCGTATCCCATAATATAAGGAATAGGAATGTGTCCCACCGTTGGAATCAGATCAGCTGCGTAAAACACTTTTTCCCCGTTATATTCTATAAGCGGAAGCATTTGCTTTTCTGTATGCCCATCTGCCAAAAAAACAGAAAAAGGAAAGCCAGTATTTTCTAAAAAAGGTCCCTTTCCTTTAATTAAATTCAATTGTCCACTTTCTTGAAGAGGCATAATATTTTCTGGAAGAAAGGATGCTTTTTCTCGTAGATTTGGCTTTTTGGCCCACTTCCAATGAGATTCATGTACCCAAAAAGCAGCATTTTTAAAAGCAGGGGACAGCACCCCACTCTTAGAGCGTTGAATTGCGCCACCGCAATGATCAAAATGCAGATGAGTGAAAAAAACATCGGTAATGTCGTCTCTATGAAAGCCAGCTTTTGCCAAAGAATGGTCTAAAGAATGATCCCCCCAAAGGCCATAATGAACAAAAAAAGAGTCTCCTTGTTTGTTTCCCATTCCCGTATCTATTAAAATTAAACGCTTGCCATCCTCAATTAGAAGAGAGCGTGTTGCCATTTCAACACGGTTTTTTTGATCAGAGGGGTTAGTTCGCTCCCAGAGAGCCTTTGGAACCACTCCAAACATTGCGCCACCATCAAGTTTAAAGTTTCCTGCCTCTATAGGGTAAAGCTTCATTTATTTAGTTTTATTCTGGCCAAAACATCCGTTGAGGTAAGATAAAGATAATCCTCAGCGTCATCAAAAGCACAATTTGCGGTTGCTTTTCCTGGACGAATTGTGCCCAAATGTTTTCCCTCAGAGCTAATTACGAGAACACCACCCGGACCAGTGGCAAAAATTGTTCCAGAAGAATGCACTTTTAATCCATCAAAAGAACCTGGGCCTTTTCTTAAAATGTTTTTTGAATTAAAAAACACCCTTTTGTTTTTAAAGGCTCCATCTATATAGTCAAAGGCGGCTATAATTAAATTTTCACGATCAGAGTTCCCTATGTAGACCGTTTTTTCATCTCTTGAAAAGGCAATACCATTAGGGCGTGACAGGGTTTTATTAAGAAGGACAATTCCCTCGTTTTTTGACCATTTAAAGATTCCATTAAAATCCAGCTCTTTTAGGATATCATCGTCTTGTTGGTCCAATCCATATGGAGGGTCTGTAAAAAACAAATCTCCGTTTTTAGAAAAGACAATATCGTTAGGGCTATTTAGCCACTTTCCTTCAAAATGATCAATAACAGTTTCGTAGGAGGGCGGATCAAGCTGCCAATCATCTTTTAATCGTGCTACCCTACGATCACCATGTTGGCAAAGCACAAGGGCGCCATTTGAATCTAAAACAAGACCGTTTGCACCCTCGTTCGAGCTATGGGGCGCATGATTGGTCATTCCACTTGGATCTAAAAAGACGGAAAGACCCTGCCGCTCGGTCCATAAATAAGCTTTGTTTTTAGGCACGTCCGTAAATAGAATGCCATTAAGTTTTGGAACCCAAACAGGCCCCTCGGCCCAACTAAAACCGCTGGCAAGGACTTCAATTTTAGATTCTTTTAAAACAAAAAGACCCATGTCAGAATCTAACTGTTCAATTTCGCCAATAAACTCCTGGCATTTGGTGGTCAATACACTCAAAAAAACGAAAACGAAAAGGGTTTTATTAAACATGCTTTTTTTTACAAAGTACAAAAATCAAAAGGCAGGATGAAAAATTAATTTATTTCTGGTTTTTGAGAAGGCTTACAAGGTCTTTGGCAAAGGTAATCATGATTTTAATTTCTTGAAGCCCAGAAAGCCGATTGTTTCCTTTAATTAACAAGTGCTTGCCGTTGGATTCTATGTGGAAAATAGGGTGGCTTTCAAAAAAGTAAATCAGATCGGAACGAAACAATGATTTTATTTTATCATGGTCATGGCCACTTAAATGAAAACGTTTTGAAAAGTCTGGATGTTTTTTAAAATTAATGTCATTAAACCCCGCCCATTGGTATAGAGCAGTTTTAAAGTCTTCTTTATCAAGAACAAACACAGGGAGAGCAACAGGGCTTTTAAACAGCAAAAAGGTTCCTTTTAAATCCTCTTTAGTAATAAACGCACCTTCAGAATAAGAGAGGTCAAAAACACTAAATTTTTGTTTTTTGTGGACCAGCGTGTTCACACTATAATTAATCACCTTAGATTCAAAAAATAGAAATCCGTTAATTCCCTTAGGGTTACTGTTTATTTTTGGAAGGTAATTCCACGATAATTGTTTTGCAAGATCCGAAAGGTTTTTTTGTCTGTTTGTCAACGAATTTTTTAACCCCATGAGCATATTTATTGGAAGGCTTTTTCGAACAGCAAAAGGATGCTGGGTTTGGGCGGCGTGAATGTCTAAACCAATGGTTTCAAAAAGCCCGTTTTTTCGATCAAAAGTGCGCTGGTAGTCGTGCAATCCCTCCATTACGGTGTGGTCTACAAAATCACAGAGTGAAAAATCAACGATAGCATGTTCACTTTCAGGAATTTGATCTAATTTTATTTTAAGCCGATAAAAGTTCAAAAAACTACAAAAGTTTTTGACGCTCACATAATAGTTTCCGGTACCCTCTTCACGATACATTAAAACGTTTGGTTTAAAAAGGTTTAATGAAAAAAGATATAGGCTTTTGCGCAAGAAAAGGTGAGTGATAAAAGTAGAAAGGATACCGGCAGCAATTCCCGTAACCAGATTTGTAAAAAGCGTTGTAACCAGAGTAATAATAAAAATGAGTGCTTGCTCAGGACCAATCTTATAGATACGAACTAAATTTTCAGGAGAGGCAAGTTTATAGCCAGTAAAAACTAAAATGGCCGCTAAAGCCGTTAGTGGAATGCGCTGGATCTGATCACCTAACAAGACTACAAAAAGCACTAAAAAGATTGCATGAAAAAAGTTAGCAGAGCGGTTTGTGCCACCATTATTTGCGTTTACAGAACTCCTAGCAATTACCGTTACAACGTTGAGACCACCCAAGAAGCCACTTACAATACTCGCTAAACCTAAGGCCCGGAGATCTTTGTTAACGTTTGACCGCCTTTTTTTGAGATCCAACTTGTCTACTGCCTTAATGCTTAATAAAGATTCAATTACAGCAATCAGTGTAATTGAAACGACCACACCAAGAAAATCAAGATCTAATAATTTTTCAAAGTTGGGACGTGGTAGAACAGAAATTATTTTTTCAGGAATTTTAATTAATAATTCTGGGGCAATTGGCACAGCTTCTTTCAGTACAAGCTGATAATAATAACCAACACCAATAGAACCAACCACAACCCACATAGGTGCGGGAATTAAATGAAAATAAGGGTTTCTAATCCTGCTGTAAAAGAACAAGAAGAGAATGCTAATAACTCCAATTATTCCAGCGAAAGGCTGGAAACCCAAAAAGAGAAGCAGTGAATCTGGAATCCGCATTAGCTGTTCAATAGTATCTCCTGAAACAGAAGTAAGGCCAAGCATTACGTGGAATTGTTTTGCCAAAATACCCACGCCGATTGCCGCTAGCATCCCCTGTAATGCTGAGGCTGGGAAAAACTCACTCATTGCCCCCAAACGAAGCGCCCCAAAAAGAAACAATAACCCCCCGGAGAGAATTATGGCGGCTAGTGTAAAAAGATATCCCTGGTAAAGGTCGCCTCCACCTAAAGAGGTAATGGCGGCCAACAACACAATAACAAGACCATTTCCTGGGCCAGAAATTGTTATGTGAGAGCCCCCAAAGACAGCGACAACAACTCCGCCGACTACTGCAGCAATAATTCCCGCTAATGGAGGAGCTTCAGAGGCAATTGCAAGACCCAGAGCTAGGGGCAAAGCAACAAGAGATACGACAAAACCCGCAAAAATATTTTGGGGCAACTCTTTGAAAAACATTAAGGCAGTATTTTTTTTACCCATTTTTTTTAGACTGAATAATTAAAACATCTGTTGGAAGCTCAGCTAGAATGTGCTCTAAATCTTTCGGAAAAAAACGATGATAAAAACGAGGCTTTTCTTGTGCATTCATTATTAATAAATCAGCCCGAACAATCCGTGCATAATGACCAATAGAATACCCCCTACTACCAAAAATACTTTGAGTTTCCCATTTTAATCCCTTTGTTTTGGCCAAGGGTATTTTTTTAATAATATCGGTTACCCTTATTTTTTCTTCACGATCTATTTTTTCTTTTCTTAAGGTTGCTTTTCGAAGACTACGGTCGTCATCTACAGAAATAGCAACTCTAGACTCGCTAATTTCTTCTACGAGCGTTATTTTTTCTGAGGACAAGCAACATCCTACAGAAAAAGCAGCCTCAACAGTCTCTTGAGTTTGCGGGCTGTCAAACCCATTAACAACAATATGCTTACAAGGAATTCTCTCAATAGAGGGCTTTAGCATTAACAACACCGAACAAGGTGCTTCACGGGTTAGTTTTCGCGCGATTGAGCCCAAATAGTATTTAACTACATTTTCCCTTTTCAATGCCCCCAAAAGCAACAAGTCCACTCCAAACTCTTCACAGCTTTCCGCTAATGTTTTTATAGGCTCTCCTTTTTTCCAAAAAACAGAAACATCGTTAGGCTTTAATGGGCACTCTTCTAAAAGATCTTCAAATTGAGTTTCTTTCCTTTTTGTTTTTTCTCCAACATGAACAAAAATAAGTTCAGCATTAAAAAACGAAGCTAAACGGGTAACTTCAAAAACATTTGCCTTTAAGGAGGGAGAAAAGGCAAATCCAAACAATAATTTTTTAAAAGAGCTAAAGGCCATAAGCAGAATAAGGGTTAGGTTTTCTGGACAAATTCAGCACGTAAAATGATTGCTGTTTTTTTGATTTTACAATCTATTTCAGCAGGATCATTAGTAAGGCGGATGTTTTTAATCACGGTTCCTCTTTTTAATGTAATGCCAGCCCCCTTGACTTTTAGGGCCTTAGAAATTTTTACATTATCTCCCTCCTGAAGTGCAACGCCATTGAAATCAGTTACGATCATAAAGTTCCTTTTCTCAAAGATACAAGGAAAAAACAACGCTGCAAATCCTATTCTTTTTCTTTAGGAAAGAGCTTTATTGACGAATTTTTTTCTAAAAGCCTTGCTATGGTATAGGCAGAGGTACCAATGATTTTATTCATGTTTTCTATCGCTAGTCTTTCGGGTTCATCTCCTGGTTTATGGTAGAAATCAAAGTTTTTAAAATCAAAAGAAGAGAGGGTTTGAGCAGGAATATTAAAAGTTTTAAAAAACGCATAATTATCAGACCGCCTAAAAAGGTTTAACTCTTTTGCCTCAGGGAGAAACTGCACAAAATTTGGAGAAACACTATTCATCTCGTCTGCCATGCTTGACATTTTGTATCCGGTCACATAAACTTGGTTTTCCCCACTAGTCAATACAGTACCAATCATTTCGAAATTTATCATATAAGCTAAATCAACATTCTCCTCTTTTAGGCGATCTGCTAGATGATGAGCACCTTTAAGTCCTTTTTCTTCATCTGCAAAAAGAGCAATAATAATGTTTTTCTCCCAGGAGTGTTGAGCTAAAAACCTTGAAATTTGCATTACAGCCGTTGAGCCTGCAGCATTGTCGTTGGCTCCATTAAAGACATTATCTCCTTCGATGTTTTGAATGCCAACATGGTCTAAATGAGCTCCGATTAGGATTGTTTTTCTTTTGGGGTTATATTTTCCAATCCGCCCCACAACATTGAAAGAAACGATACTGTCGGTAACTAATGAGTCTCGATAAGCCTCATAAAAAGAAGCAATATTATGTTTCTTAAAATATTCAGTCACATAAAAGGCGGCTTTAAAATATCCGCCACTATTTGAATCTCTGCCTTTCATGTCGTCATTCGCCAAGGCATATAAAATCTCTTTAGTTTCTTTTGTGGTGATCTGATCACGAATAGCTTTTTGGTCATAAGAACTATGATTGACACAGCTTGAGAGAATAAGAACTATGAGAGCGATTATGTTTTTTTTCATGTAATAAAAATAATTTTTGATCAAGTTCAAAGACGCATTTTTAATAAATTGGGCTTAAAGCCCTTTTTTTCGTAAGCTTTTATTGCCCATTCATTTTCAGCATAAACATCCAGTTGTATTTCATAAATGTTTTTCTCATGAGACCATTTAATCAGTCGTTCAATTATTTCACCAATAATTCCCTTTCCACGATACGAGGGGATTACATACATAAAGCCTAGATAGGTGAATTTAGCAGGCATTTTGTATGGAACAGCATTTTTTAGCAACCCATAACCTGAACCCACAAGCACACCATCCATTTCTGCCACCAAAAAGAGAGCATTTTTTCTAACGATCAAATCATTTATGTCATAATATGTTATAGCACCTTTTTTTAGATTAGGAGCAAAAGGTCTTTCAAAAGCAATAAGGCTTTGTTCAAACTCTTTTAATTTTGGAAGGTCTTCTAAAGAAGCTTCTCGAATATCAAATTTCAAATATTCCATAAGAAATTATTCTAGGGAAATGTATAAAAAATAAAGCAAAAAAAAGCACCAAGTAGGTGCTTTAAATTAATCATTTAGCTTTAAAACCGCCATAAAAGCTTGTTGCGGGATTTCTACATTTCCAACTTGCCGCATTTTTTTCTTTCCTTTTTTCTGTTTTTCAAGCAGCTTTCTTTTTCGAGAAATATCTCCACCATAACATTTAGCTGTAACATCTTTTCGGAGAGCCTTAATGGTCTCCCTTGATATTATTTTGGCCCCAATGGCCGCTTGAATTGGAATATCAAACTGTTGTCGAGGGATGAGTTGGCGTAATTTCTCACACATTTTTTTACCAATATTATAGGCATTATCTGTGTGAATTAAAGCAGACAGAGCATCAACAGGGCTAGCGTTTAATAGAATATCAACCTTAACAAGCTTAGAAGGACGCAATCCAATAGGCGCATAGTCAAAAGAGGCATAGCCTTTAGAAACTGTTTTTAATCGGTCATAAAAGTCAAAAACAATTTCTGCAAGCGGCATGTCAAAGGTAAGCTCAACCCGCTCTGTAGTTAAATATGTTTGATTAGAAATCTGTCCTCTTTTTTCAATACAAAGGGACATTACATTTCCCACAAAATCAGATTTTGTGATAATAGTAGCTTTAATATACGGCTCTTCAACGCGGTCTAAAAAAGAGGGATCAGGAAGGTCAGAAGGATTGTTTACTAGTAAAATTTCTTTCGGGTTTTTTCTGGTAAATGCGTGGTATGAAACATTAGGAACCGTTGTAATTACCGACATATTAAATTCACGCTCTAAGCGCTCTTGAATAATTTCCAAATGAAGCATTCCCAAAAAGCCACAACGGAAGCCAAATCCGAGGGCTGCAGAACTTTCGGGAGAGAATACTAAGGACGCATCGTTCAACTGTAGTTTTTCCATTGAGGCACGAAGCTCCTCATATTCCTCCGTGTCAACAGGATAAATTCCCGCAAAGACCATTGGCTTTACCTCTTCAAATCCAGAAACAGCTTCTGTGGTGGCTCTTTCGGGATCAGTTATGGTGTCGCCGACTTTAATTTCTTTAGCCTCCTTAATTCCAGTAATTAGGTATCCAACATCTCCCGCACAAATCTTTTTTTTAGGCTCTTGCTTTAATTTAAGTGTTCCAATTTCGTCCGCAAAATAAGTTTTGCCAGTAGCAAGGAATTGAATTTTTTGCCCTTTTTTAATAGTTCCGTTTAAAACTCTAAAATATGTTTCTACACCACGAAAGGGGTTATAAACAGAATCAAAAATCAATGCCTGTAGAGGGGCGTCTTCACTTCCTTTAGGAGAAGGAATACGATCAATAACTGCCGATAAAATCTCTTTAATTCCCAAGCCAGTTTTTGCTGAAGCGGGGATAATATCGTTAGGATTACATCCCAGCAGATCTACAATATCATCAGTAACCTCCTCGATGTTTGCAGAGGGAAGGTCTACTTTATTAAGGACAGGAATGATTTCCAAATCATTTTCTAAGGCCAAATAAAGATTTGAAATGGTTTGCGCCTGAATACTTTGTGCGGCATCTACCACTAGAAGCGCTCCTTCACATGCTGCAATTGAACGCGAGACTTCGTATGAAAAATCAACATGTCCTGGTGTATCAATTAGATTGAGAACATAGGCCTCTCCCTTATGCTCATATTCCATTTGAATTGCGTGAGACTTAATGGTTATCCCTCTTTCACGCTCCAAATCCATATTATCTAATAGTTGATTTTGTTTTTCACGCTCAGTAACAGCTCCAGTAGAATCTAAAAGACGGTCTGCCAAGGTGCTTTTACCGTGATCAATGTGGGCAATAATACAAAAGTTTCGAATGTTCTTCATTACGGCAATTTCGTTGCTAAGCGCAAATATACAGCTTTGTGCTGTCGCTTTTCTGTTTTAATAAAATATAGTTATTGTTGCTAAACTTATGTTTTATTAGAATGAATTTTTACAAAAGTTTTTTGATTTAGAACTATCAAAAAGGTTTTAAAAGTGACTTTCCAATTTAGCCTTCTTTTCTGGAGAAATTAAATCAACGAAATACCATGTCTTTTCTTTATTTTTACCAAAAAAAGAACTTGGTTAAAATTGGAGACATAGAATTAATTGACTTTCCGCTGCTTTTAGCTCCAATGGAGGACGTAAGTGATCCGCCTTTTCGCGCGCTTTGTAAAGAACGAGGAGCAGACGTTGTTTATACAGAATTCATTTCTTCAGAAGGACTAATACGCGATGCAGCCAAAAGTGTTCAAAAACTAGATATTTACGAAAAAGAACGTCCGGTTGGAATCCAAATTTTTGGAGCTAATCTTGATTCAATGCTTCGTTCAGTGGAGATTGTAGAGGCTTCAAAACCAGATATAATTGATATAAATTTCGGCTGTCCTGTTAAAAAGGTAGTAAGTAAGGGTGCTGGCGCAGGTATCTTAAAAGACATTCCCTTAATGGTTAAGCTTACCGAGGAGATGGCCAAGCACACAAGCCTTCCTATTACTGTAAAAACGCGCTTGGGATGGGACGATTCTTCGATCAAAATTGTTGAGGTTGCAGAACGACTTCAAGATGCGGGGGCAAAAGCACTGTCTATTCACGGAAGAACTCGAGCACAAATGTATAAAGGTGATGCAAACTGGCTGCCAATAGCCGAGGTGAAAAACAACCAACGCATGCACATTCCTATTTTTGGAAATGGTGATGTAAATTCTCCAGAGAAAGCCAAATTAATGCGAGACGAATTTGGATTAGATGGAGCAATGATTGGTAGGGCAAGTATTGGAAATCCATGGTTTTTTGATGCAGTTAAACACTTTTTGGCCACAGGAACACATGCAATAGCTCCCAAAATTGAAGATAGGGTTGAGGTAGCAAGACGTCACTTAGAAATGGCCATTGGCTGGAAGGGAGAAACCCAAGGAGTACTTGAAACTCGCCGACATTATACTAATTATTTTAAAGGAATTCCAAACTTTAAGCCCCTTCGAACTCGAATGGTTACATCAAACGAATCTGCAGGTGTTTTTCAAGTTTTTAACGAGATACTAGAGCAATTCTCTTCTTATGAAACTGCATAAGACCGAGCTTTTTTAGCTAATCCTCTTGTTGCCCATGCAGTACTCAAAGTTCCTAAAACCATCACCGTGCCGACAACTACGAAAACATTTTTTAATTCAAATAAAACAGGATATGCCAAAGAGGTTCCGGGAACATAAATAAACGGAAACAAAGCCTGTAGACCAACAATAACAATCCCCAGCATAATGCCAACGAACCCTCCAAAACCACATATTAATAATCCAACATTAAAAAAAAGTTTATATATTCCTTTTGGTTGAGCACCCATCGCTAAAAGAATTTTTATTTCCCCTCGCTTATCTAAAAACATCATAATTAAAGCACCAATTACATTAAAAAGAGCAATAATCATTACTAGTGTAAAAATAAAATATATGGCAAGGTGTTCTACGTTCAGCATTTTATGAAGGGCGGCGTTTTGTTCGGATCTTGAAACTAGATTTATTGGATCTTTAAAATAGGGGGAAATTTCTTTTGCCAGTTTTTTTTTGGTTACATTTTCTGCTGTTTTTAAAACAATAGACGAAAAATTATTTGGGGATAGCCCCATTAATTCCTGACCAAAAGCCAGGTCAGCAAACACGTACTTTTTGTCCAAGTCTTCACTAATTTGATACAAGCCTACCACCACCGAGGGTTTAGTGAAAAAAGGGTTTTGATCTAAAGGGCCAGTTTTCTTTTTTTTTGGTACCGTAATGTTTAAAAACGTACTGTAATCAAAGACACCTACACTCATGTTTCCTGCAATGCCAAAACCAAGCACTGCCTCAGGACCCTTAAATGAGAGCCAATTTCCAAGAGCGATTAAAGAGTCCACGCCCACTACATTTGTATAGTTTTCCGAAACAGCTTTTAAATAGGCAACTTGATTTTTTTCATTAAAAGACAGAAAAACCTTTTCTTCTACTTCTTGTGCTACAGAAATTATTAACGGGAGAGATTCAAGTTCCGAAAGCGTATTTTCAGAAAGAGTTAAATATTTACCCCGAACAGGGACAATTTCATAGTCGGGATCAAAAGAATTTGTAAAAGAAAGCCCAAAGTCTTTAAGGCCAGCAAAGGCACTTAAAACTATAAATAACGCAGCGGTAGCAACTACAACCATTAAAAAAGCAAAGATATTAATACGGTTAATAACCGTTTGCTGACTTTTAGAAAAGAAATAACGCCAAGCGATTTTTAATGAATAGGTCATTCTTTTTACTTAATATTAAAAGCCAGCTTATTTTTTTTGTCTAGGCTCTAGTGTCGTTATGTTTTTTAAAGGATTTTCCCCTTCTTTTAATTCTTTTTCAATCCGATCTATATAGTCAAGAGAGTCATCAATGAAAAAAGATAAATCAGGGACTCTTCTTAATTGGTTCTTCATTCGTTGAGATAAATCATGGCGTAGCTGAAAACGATTTTCTTTTAAATTTTTAAAGTATATTTCAGCATTTTTAGCAGGAAAAATACTAAGGTATATTTTGGCAGAGGTTAAATCTGCAGTTACATGAACTTTTGTAACGGAAATCATTAAGTTACTTACGCTTTGTTGTCTAATAGCACCCTGTAAAAGGGTGGCCACCTCTTCCTGTAAAACCTTATTTATTTTTTTTTGCCTTGACGTCTCTTGTTTATCCATTAAACAAAAATACGTATAAAAAAGCGCTTATAAACGCTCCCATTTATAATCCCCGTTTAACAAAAACGTTCCCAAATGTTCTTTCTTCCACTGGTTTGGTGAAATTAAGGAAAGAAAAGCCTCTTTTTTGCCTTGGTAAAGATGATAGGTTTCTCCAACGATTGGTTCAAATTTAAAACGTGCAGAATAGACCTGTTGAGTATCTTTGGCAAGTGAAACAAAAGATTTGATCTTTTGTTGTAAGTCGTTTAGTTCTGCTTGAAACTGTTTAGAAACCTTGTCAACACCTTTCTTTTTAAAAGCATCTACATTAGGAACTTCAATGATTGGACCGCTTATATTACTTGCATAGGGCAGAAGTTTAGCAATATAATTTTCTTGAGTTTCGTCCCAGACTACACCATCAGGCTTCTTTTCTTTCAACAGATAATTTTCAGCAAAGATAGCTAAAATAGTGTTTGATGGCTTTTGATAATGGATGTTACGAAAGAAACACCTTTATTTCCCCCTTCCGGTCTTTCGAACTGCAGTTGTTCTTTTTGTGGCTCTTGGGGTCGCTACTTTTTTATTTTTTTCGCCTTGCGCTGTTTTCGTTTTACTATTTCCAAAAAATTTACTGCTCATGAGAATTATTTTTTATAAATATAAGCATCTATTACAAATAAAAGAGTTAAAAAATAAAAAGGCAGGTCCAGCCAACCATAGCCTTACTGCCTTTTTACAAAAGCAGGGTGTGAAGCCCTACACTTCAAAGGTAGTCAAAACGACACAACTCCCACCGCATGTCTATAAGTAAAACGCTCTGTTTTAACTATTCAGCCTTTTTTGTTAAAAATGTTTTGAGTAACCCTCTAAAGATTAATCAAATGAATCTAAAGACGATAAGATGATTTTTTCCATCACTTTATAACCGGCCAAATTTGGATGAACCAAATCATCTGCTGAGGTAAACTCAGGAACTTTTAATCCGCCCTTAGAATCTGACATTACGGAATAATAATCAACATAGGGTATGCCTTTTTTAGCACAATAATTTTTTAAAATAGAATTCAGCCTTACTACTTTGGGTCCAGGCTCTAATCCAGGAGACCACGGAAAGTCAATTGCAGGCATTGTTGAACAAATGTAAACAGAGATATTACTAGCAACGGCAATTTCTGCCATTGAGATTATATTTTCAGCAATGTTTCCAATAGTTATTGGACCCGTATTTCCGGCAATATCATTTATTCCAGCCATAATTACGACGCTTTTTGGATTTAAATTAATAACATCAGGCTTAAACCTAATAAGCATTTGAGGTGTAGTTTGACCACCAATCCCCCTATTAACAAAAGCATTGTTAAGAAAAAAGTCTTTATCAAACCTCCCCCATTCTTCGGTAATAGAATTACCGATAAAAACAACACGATTTGGGTCAATTGTTTTTATTAATTCTTCATTACTTTTTTGATACTTTTTTAAATTTGCCCAATCCATTACGGAACCACCTCCAGCAATAGCTATTTGTTGAGCATTAATTACGATTGACATAAAGAAGAAAATGAATGTTATTTTATTGATGCTCATTGTTTATTTGATTTAGAGTGAATCCAAGTTAAAAAATTTTTTTCTGCAAATGCATTATTCCAGCTTCCATGACCAGTGTTTTCGTATAAAGTCATTTTAGGACTTCCACCAGCTTCTATAATTGCTTTTGCCATTGTCAATGAATATTTTGGACTAACTACATTATCATCAGAACCATGAAAAATCCAAAGAGGAACTTTGTCAGCATATAATTTAGCCAACTGAGGAATTCCATTTCCACAAATAGGCGTTGCCGCTGCAAACATATTTGGTCTTCTAAATAATATTTCAAAAGTTCCCATGCCTCCCATAGAGAGACCACTCACATAAATTCGTTGTTTGTCAACCTGTTTTTTTTCAATAAACTTATCCATTAGCTTTATGACTAGTCCTAAGCTTTTATTCGGTTTTGTAATTTTATTATTGATGGTTTTGTTCCACTGATCAGTTGATAAACTAGGCCATCTATCATTTTTTGAACATTGTGGAAATATTACCCAAGAATTATATTTTTCTCTATTTTCTTTTTTTAAAAAAAGCATTCCACCATGGGTTAGCTGAGAAGAATTATCATTTCCTCTTTCGCCAGAACCATGTAAAAATAAATGAACAGGGTATTGTTTGTTAGGATTGTAATTTAAAGGTTTTAAAATTCTGTAATTAAGCGTGTCATTTTCATAAACAAAACTTTCTTTTTCATACAATTTAAGATCTTGAGAATTTAAATAGTTGAACATAAAAAAAAAGAATATTAGGCTGAAATGTTTCATTCACAATTTTTTTGACATAATAATAACTAATTTATATTAGGGAGAAATTTTAAAAATTAAAAATACCAAAAACAAATATAAATATTTGCTAACTCAACACTACATCGCTACTACATTTTAAATTTAATTAATAAAAGTTCAGCAATTAAGTAAATAAAACCTGAGAATACAAGTTTTGATCTCCACTAAATCTTTCTAATTATAATAACTCATTTTTTTAATATGTTTTTAGAAAAATAGCCTTCCGGTATTTTAGAATTAAAAGAAACGTCAAGAATAATAAAATCAGTTCCTTTCCCATCTTTAAGCACATCTTTATAATTCATTTTCATGGGAAACCATCTTTTATTTATTTTTCTAATATCAGAGAACGTTGTTGTTTTAAGTAAGGTTCCACTTTTTGCGTAGAGATTTTCTTTAAGTGGGACAAATTTATTTTTATCGACCCACAGAACCCTTTTATGGTAAGCTAATCCTTCAACTTTAGAGACGAGCTCCATAACCCAAACAGGAGACTCATTATAGTTTTCTTCTTGAATAATTTTAGCAACATATACCTCAGAGAGTCTTTTTTCCTCCATCATATCTTCATAAGATAAGTCAGAACCCATTACGGACTGTCTTAAAAGATGACCTGAAAGCTGAATAGTTCTATCTGTTGTGGGGGAATAAATCCATAGCCGTTCATTAAGCTTTAACATTTTTGTTCCTTTCTCTCTCTCAGGAAATAGATATTCTGTAAAATTATTTTCTTTACCCATAGAATAACCCCTTGATCTAATGATTCTTTTTTTCCTTTTTCCATAAACAATCATTTCGGAAGTAACAATTTGTGTCTTAGAAAACATGTTTTTATCAATTTCCTCAATAATTTTTAATGCTTTTAGATCACTTACTTGTGCTGTTAGTATGAAGGGTAATTGAATTGATAAAAAGAGGGCGATTATTGTTTTCATGATATAATTTTAAACTTCTAATTCTTTGAATAAACGAGCAGTTTCTCTTTTATAGATTCCTCTCCCAGCTAAGGCTGTCCCAAAAAGCATGGAGAATAAGCCGGGGATAAAGCCAATATAGAAAAGGTCTGATGTCACGTACGCTCGCATTACGGAGGGCATTATTATGGTTGAATTAGCAACATCTTTTGAGATATCAATTCCTACTTCCTGTAAGTAATAACAAAAAACCAGACCCAGGCTTGTCCCAATTATTGAGCCAATTAATCCAATAACAGAAGCCTCAATCAACAATAGTTTAAACACATTATTTTTAGATTCTCCAAGCGCTAAACGGATACCAAATTCATTGTACCTCCTCAGGCCGCCAATAAGCCCAGTATTCCATAACACAAGAGACATTGCTAGAATAAAGATGAAAATAAAAATTCCAGAAAACGCATCTCCCACATCCAGACTCTCTCTAAGACCATTTTGATCTTTAAGTGTAAACATGACAGGAGTGTATTCGTCTTTACTTTCTTGAAATTTAGCATTAAAATTTTCTGCAATAACTAAGGCTTTTTGATCATCATATTTATCATCTTTAAAATATCCTAAAAGCTCTCCAGTTCCATTTTCCATATCCAGCATATTTTGAGCATCACGGATATCAATGATAAATGTACCTTTATCCATTAATGGAGATCCAAACTCAACTGTACCAGTCATTTCGTAGCTCTGAAAAACCATACTACCCTCCATTGTTGATCCAAAAAATGTAATTTTTTCTCCTGGAGAGAGATTTAATTTCGTTGCGTAATTATCACTTAAAATAATTTCCCCACTGCGTTTTGGCAGCCGTCCTTTTTTAAGTGATTTGTTTAATTGAAGTCTTTGTAGTTCTCCAGATTCCTCACTTAGAATAGATATCGCCAATCCGATTCCAGGACCCTGTAATTTGGTATTACCGGAGGCATCAGGAACATCCATAATTCCTCCAAATTTAATTCTTGGAGTCCAAATTAAATCAGGATAATTAAGATTTAAAGAATCAATTAATTCATTGATTCCTAGTAGTGCTAGATCATTGGGAAGCTGTTCTTTATTTTCTGCATAAGGTTTAGTCATAATCTTCACATGTCCCGTATCAAGTTTTGCATTTTGATTAATCACATCAGAAAAAACACCTTCCAAGAACCCAGACATCATGACTGTTACCATAACTCCAACTGATATTACAGCAATTGGAATTATACTTTTACTTTTATCTCTTAAAATCCCTCTTATTATGAATTTTATCATTGTTTTTTTCCTTTAAGTGCGAGAACTGGATTTAATTTTGCAATTTTTCTCGCGGGTAGATAACTTACAATTGTAGCGGATATAATAACCGTTAAAACGGTCATTAAAATTAATTTAAGGCCATAAACAGGATAGATTACTTCAGCTAAAGCAATCCCCATTTTCTGGTCTGCCGGAGGTATTGGAAAACCGGTTTCAGACATATAAATAAAAAAAGGAACCCCATAAATACTCCCTACGATTAGCGCTAAAACACTGTATACACTTCCCTCTATTGTAAATAAACGTACCACGCGTAAACGAGTCATTCCTAATGCTATATAAGTTCCAATCTCCTTTTGTCTTCTAAAAATTGATAGAATTTGAGTATCAAAAATAGCCAAGAGAGCAATTGCTAATAAAAGGCCATAAACGACAGATTGAGCTGTTTTTTTTTGGTTGATTAAGTCTTTGAGGTTTTTTAGTAGGGCAAACTGTGATTTGAAATTCCAAGAAGATAATTCAGGATTTTTAAATTTGCCATCAACGACAAAATAAGAAGCTTCATTTTCTAGGTTTGTCATTCCCCAAAGTTTATTAATATCAATCCAAATTTTTCCGTTGTCGATATTGGGTACGTTAGAATCGAAGACTTCAGTAATTGAAAGTGTATTAGCATCGTAAGTCCCTTTGCTATCACGCCACCTAACTTGAACGCGATCTCCTTTATTTAACTTAGCAGACTCGGCGAGTCTTTTACCAATTATAACAGGGAACTCTTCTTTACTTTCTTTTAATATTTTGGTCGGTAATTTTAATATTTCTTGCTCACTACTAATTCCTTTTAATACAACACTCATCATTCTTCCTTGTGGATAAATGGACGCTTGTCTTTCAAGAATTGGTGTTAACCCAATATTTTCTTCAGGTATTTTATCGTGCCCATCTAAAATTGTATATGGGTCTAATGGATCAAATTTTTCATTAATAAGATGGCCATTTCCAAATTCCCATTCAATACTATCTTTTTGGGCTTGTTGATTCCATCCGTCCATTATAGAATTAAGTAGAATTATAATAACAAAAGAGAAGGATAAAACTAAGACGTTTAAAAGGGTTCTTAGGCGAGAACCAAATAAATTTCTAAAGGCAAGTTTTAATTCTAATTTCATAATTTATTTTTTTCATCTTTCTCAATCTTACCGTCCCTTAAATGAATAATTCTATCTAAATAACCCATTACTTTTTCATCATGTGTTGAAAAAAGAAAAGTGGTTCCCAATTCTTGATTAAGCTTTTTCATGGTTTTCAATATTTCATGAGCATTTTCAGAATCTAGATTTGCAGTAGGTTCGTCAGCAAGAACAATTTTTGGGGCTTTAACCATTGCTCTTGCTATAGCTACCCTCTGGCTTTCACCCCCAGATAGTTTGTCCGGTCTTTTATCAGCGTGATCAGTAAGTCCAACCCAGTTTAATGCTCTCATAACGGCTTCTCTTCTTTCCTTAGCTGAATTATTTTGTAACAAAAGAGCAAATTCAACATTCTCGAAAACGGTATATACAGGAAGAAGATTAAAGACTTGAAATATAAAACCAATATGATAGTTTCTTAACGACGCAGCTTCATTGTGACTAAGGGCTTTAATATCCTTGTTTAAAACAAAAGCATCTCCCTGAGTTGGCTTGTCTAATGAGCCGAGAATATTTAATAAAGTAGTTTTTCCAGAACCACTTGGACCAACAATTCCAGCAAATTCTCCCTCATTTAAAGATAAATCTATTTGTTTCAATGCCATAAATTCTTTTCCTGCTATTGGATAGCTTTTTGAAACGTTCTTTACATGTATAATTGGTTCTTTTTTCATTTCTAGTGATTGTAAACTAATAAGAATTGAATTCCAGGGCCCGCAAAGCTTCTGAAAATATCATTTTGTTGTATTCCTTCAATAGAATCAGGATTGTAATACAATATAACGTATCCTGATAAGTTATTGAATTGATGCTGGTAATTTACCATTAATGTTTGCTTATCATTATTCCATTGCTGATAAACCAAAGCACTTAGTGAGCTAAAGAAGTTCAAAGGATAATTAAAACTAAATGCGCTTACACCCTTACTTATAGAGTTATTGAGTTGATTATCTGAATATTTGGAAAAAAGATATTCTTTAGAAACAGTTAGACCTTTTCCAATTCCAAAGGTATAATCTATTCCAAGATTTAGAAGAAACTGATTAGTAAGTGGTCCTATATTTTTAACTTTATGAATTAAAGCTGCTTCAGTCCAAATACCAAAACCTAAATCTAATTTTGTGTCTAACCCAATTCTGTGTTCAGGACTTTGGTAGGTGTCAATTCCTAATGCCGAGTCTCCACCTGCTTGTCTATAGTGATAAGAAACAGCAGCCTCACCTTTTGGGATAAAGCTTTGAAATCTTCCTCCAAATTCTGGAACATCCTTTATTGTCGGCAATGCATCAAATCCCCTCTGTTTTTGATTTCCATAAAGACCCCACACCCATAAATTAGAATTATTTTTAAAGTAATGTCTAATTAATAATCCATACACCCCATTAGTTAATCCAAGTGGATCTCTAGGGTCAATTTGATTAAACCACTGAATAGGACGTAGTAGCTGAGCTACCCCAAAATCAATTTTTTGTAAACCTGCTCTAAATTCCCAGTTCTTAACTTGATATCTTAACCAAATTCTATAAGGATCAATACTTGAGCTCGATTCATTCTTTTTTTTAGGGGTTAAAAAACTAGTAGCGCTAAAATTTCCTGAAACCTGAATAGCAAAAGAAGACAAACTATCTGTTTTCTTTTCGAAGTTTAAACTTGGTAAATACCTAGCACCTAAAAATTTAAAACTTTGTTTATCAAGACTAAGACTTGTTTGACCCAAAAGCTGACCATCAAATTCAAATTGTGCATAAATAGGGGAGCACAAAAAAGATAAAGTCAAAAAGCAAAGAAAATTATTTAGGGTCATGAAATCCATGTTTTTTAATTTTTTGGCGCGATACCAAAAAAATAATAGTTGGTTAAGTCTTTCATTAAGTCTTTTTCATCGCTATATAATTTTTTTAATTTTTCATCCCGCACCTTTTCTTCAATATCTTTTAGCATATAAATAAAAAAAGATATTGGTGTTTTTTTATTTAATTCTCCCGCTTTTTGCGCTTTTTTAAAATATTCTTCGATTTTCTTCTCTTGATGAATAGATTGTTTATCTATTAAACTTTTGAAAATATTAGCTTTTAAAGAGATGATGTCATTTAAAAAGTCGCTACCTATTCGATCTATTAAATCCTCTTTTAATAAAATTAGATTTTCAATTTTATTTATAAATAGATTATCACTTTCCATAATAGATTCAAATTTTTCATTTGATTCATCTATTATGTTTTTAAGTACAATTTTTGCAATTTCTTCCTTATTTTTAAAGTACCTATAAAAGGTCATTTTGCTCATGGATGCTCCTTCACAGATGTCTTTAATTGTCACTCTCCGATAACCAAATTTGAAGAATAATTTTTCAGATATTTTTAAAAATAATAGGGAAGACACTAATGTTACTTTTTAAGTTATATATTACAAATATAGTAATAATATTACAAATTCGTAATCTAAAATTTTAATAAAGCAAACATTTTATTCGTATTTGATATTAAAATCAATCTCTATATATTCGTTTAATTATAACTTAAATCAATTTAACATGAAAAAATTATTTTTATCAATACTAGTGCTAAGCACTATATCATTAAACGCTCAGTATTGTTTATTTTTTGATCTTAAAGTAGAAGAACCTGAGATGGTTGTATCTGCTCTGACAGAAGTAATGAATACTGAATGGGGGAAGAACATTCAAGGAACACAGTCTTTATTTGCTTACGGCCCAAATGGGACAAATGAGGCTACTCACACGATACAATTTTGTTTTCCAGACGAAGCGGCATTTGAGCAAGCTTTTGCGACATATGGACAATCAATGGATGCTCAATTAATTTGGGAGCGTAAACTTTCAGAATTTTCTGAAATCACCAACCAATCTTTAAACACACCAATTTGGTATAATGGTGAAGACTGGAATGAAGATAATGTATTTATGATGTATCAAATGGAGGTTTCTAATCCTGGATTGTATTTAAAGGAATTTAAAAGTTTTTCTCAAAAAATAGCTAAAAAGTTGGGTTATGAGAAAAATTCTTATGGTCTTGCTGCTCCTATAGTAGGCAAAAATGCAGATTTTACTCATTTTGTTTGGATTGGTTCTCCTGATATTAAAACCGCATTATCAAATACTAAAAAAATGTTAGCAGATCCTGCATTTGCAGATTTTTCCAAGAAAGTTTCAGGTGTAAGAAAAGTTGTTAATACTACAATGATTATCCGTGTTATGGATTTTTAAAAACATCTATTTCTAAGTTTAAAACCCTCCCTAGTGGAGGGTTTTTTGATTAAAATGGATTTAATTTAATATCTCTATATTTGAAGTCTATTAACCATAAATCAATAAAAATGAAAAAAATATTAATTTTATTTATTCTGACACCTGCTTTTGCACTAGCTCAATACGCTGTTGCAGATTTTGTTGTTCTAAATGAGGGGACTGAATCTGATTATCATAAGTTAGAAAAAGTATGGAGTGTTTATCACCAAAAGGCAGTAGATGCTGGTGAAAAGTGGGGATGGTCCGTATGGAAAAGGACTGCCAATAATAATGACAATGAAAACGCTGCTCATTATGTAATTTTCAATAATTTCTCTTCTCAAGAACAAAGAGACAAATCAATGAAAAACTGGAGCATGGAAAAAGCTATTTCAATGATGAAATTAGGCTTAAAGGGCAAAATGTCTTCAAGAACAATAAACAATATTCTCAAGAATGGTGATAAAGTAAAAAAAGAAGTTAGACAATATCAAATTCAATGGTTAGATGCTACTCCATTTGTTGGAGAACTTAAAATTGGAGACAAAATGTCTTTTGCAGCAATGACTCAAAAAATGGATGACTATGAAGAATATGAATCTGAGGTGTGGAAACCAGTATTTGAAAGAGAAATTCTTCGAAACAATCATAGGTGGTGGGCATTAACAAAAATCGCTAAAAGAAATGAATCAGCTTATAAAGAGCCTACACATTTAGTTTGGAATATCGGTGTGTTAAATGGCAAACCATTTATTGAAGATGATGATTTTATGTCTAAAGCTATGCGAAGCGAAAAGATGAGAGATGAGTATAGAAATATGTCAAATGCCAATGAACTAACTTTAATATATAAAACAAACTAAAATTCGAATTAAGCTTAAATAAAACCCTCCTTTGTTGAGGGTTTTTTTATTTAAAAACATTAAAATTTAATATGTATATATTTATGTTCTTATTAATCATAAATCAATAAAAATCAGTGTAGTGTTTCTAACTTTATTTGATTATTGGAATAAGTAGTTCATTGAGGCTGTCAAATTCTTCTTGATTTATCATCTCAAGTTCAAGAGATATCTTAGCTTTTTTCAATTTAGTGATGGCCTGATATCTGTTTAATTTAGCATAAGGATTTACTACCTCCCCTGTCTTAAATGCTTTTTCAAGATTGAATATATTTCCAAATTTATTATACACACCTTCATTTAAATCATTTTTATTTCTAAAATCAACAATTATTGTAGCAGGTTTTCCATTCAAAGGCTTGAATATCCTTAAATTATCAACAACTATTTTTGTATTTGAACTTGAACTTGGAAACATTATCATCGCCATTGCATTAATTAAAGAATATTTGTCAGCTGCTATCCATGAAAATCTTCTCAAATTATTATTTGAGGGATATTTAATCAAAAGATCTTCTCCTTTTTGAAAAGTTCCAAAACCTGTAATTAACTTATTTACTTCGAATAAATTTTTGTAGGATTCATAATCTTTTTTTGTTGCAATTACAAAATCAAACTCATCAACTGATTTAAGAATCTGGGATTGAACTGAAAATAAAACAAAAAACAAAAAAAAGAGTATTACTAATTTTTTCATATTCTAAATCTAAAAAAATCGCCTTTTTCTAGGGCCTCAATAGTTATTTATTTCTAACCTTTCTTTCCCCTTGATGGTCTATGCCCATTGAACGCTCTAGATCGATCATTGATTTGGGACGGAAATTAAGAATGAGTGCTCTTCTATGAGACTTTGTTGTATTCCCTTCACTGAAATGAGGGGTAAAACCATCATGGAAAGTTGCACCTCCTGACACTAGAGGAATACAAACTGCATTTTCTTTAGATATTTCACAGCTTAGTGCTCCACCAAGAATAGAAGCATGATGTGGCTCAATTTTAAATTTTTGCCTTGGAATAAACCACATACATCCATTTTCCTTGACAGCATCGTCAATTGCAATCCAACAACTTACTGCACGTTTATCAGGCATTTTCATCCAATAAGCTCCATCTTGGTGAAGGGGTGTGGGGGTATCTGTGTAAGGTCTTTTATTAATTAACATATCAAAATCCAAGGACATGTCTTCCCCAAGAAAATACTGAGCGTGAGATAATGCTTTTCTATAGGTTTTACTTTTCTTTAGGGTTTTTACAAGATTACTGGGACACATGATTTGAGTAATTTTTTCTTCCCCAACCTGTCCTTTTCCACTTAGATCACTTCTCAAATGAGCCGAGCCCTCAAGATCATCTAAAATTTGATCATAAATTAATTTAATTTGTTCTACTTCTTTTACACCAATAAATGTAGAGGATTTTGCAAAACCTTTTTTTAAAAATATATTCTTCAAAAGTTCGTTTTTTTAATTAATCTATTGTATTATTTATAACACTACACTTTAATTGTCACACACCCTGTTAATTTATTCAAAAATAGTTTATGAGTTAAATTTGAAACTTATTTAAAGGAATCTTAATTCTTATATATCCGGAGGAATACTTTTTTTTAGTTGTTTAAAAGCATAAGTAATGTGAGACTCAACAGTTTTTATTGAAACATTTAAATACTCAGATATTTCAATGTTTGTTAATCCTCTTTTTTTACTTAAAACAAAAACTTCTTTACATTTTTCAGGAAGCTTAGTAATTGACTTATTCATAATTTTAATCATTCTTTCAAAATCAGACTCTGATGTGTCTTTAACAATTTGGTCTAAAAATCTAACATATTCATCATGAACTTTAAGAAGAGATTTATTTTTATGATATTGGTTTATGAATTGATTATAAACGCTTCTGTAGAGAAATCCTTGAATTGAAAATTTTGGATCTAGCTTTTTTCTGAATTCATAGGTTTTAATAAATACATCTTGAACAATATCTTTTGCTGAAGAGTAATCACCGGATAAACTCACCGCATAACTATAAAGTTTCCTATTGTATTTATTAATTAGTTCTGTAAAGGCTTGTTCATCCCCTTTTTGTAATAAATAGACGAGTTCATCATCATTTTTCATGTTTTAAATATATAAATAACATTTAATTATTTTTTTATTGAATTTCTAGGGGATTATAATTTAGGAAATGTAATAAGGTATATGAAAGTTCCCATAAGTAAAGAATTTGAAGACTTAATTATTGGCTATATAAGTCAGTCTTCATCGATAAATGATTTAAAGAGCATATTAAAAAAATTA